>Ga0210401_10002164_pt1 | contig 21985 bp, 17 predicted proteins | sample IncBWH32MmetaG_FD_150866 | JGI IMG/M metagenome (GOLD analysis project Ga0210401, IMG submission 150866) | Forest soil microbial communities from Barre Woods Harvard Forest LTER site, Petersham, Massachusetts, United States - Inc-BW-H-32-M | ecosystem: Environmental > Terrestrial > Soil >... | reverse complement strand
CCTCCAGCGCCTACGCCTACGGCCCAGGTTACGGTTACTATGGCGGACCGGGTTACGGCTATTATGGCGGCTATGCCCCTGCGTATTACGGCGGCTACGCCCCAGCGTACTACAACTACGGTTACGCCCCCGCATACTACGGCGGATACCGGTCGGGTTACTATGGTCCCGGGTATCGGCGCGTTATTCGCCCCGCATACGCCCACTACGGCCCGGGGTACTATCGCGGGTATCGCTATCGTTGGTGATCGCCGGCGGCGCCCCTGAAGTCCGGACAACGAAAGGTTGCAGGGTGGCCGCGCGGCCTGTTTCGTGCCCGCGGGTGCTTGAGTGATCGTAGCGAGCGGCGAGACGACCGTGAGCATTGACGTCGGCAGCAGACAAAGACCGATGGCCGGCGTGTCTCCTGTTGGCCCATCGCGTCATTTGCTGCGGTTGCGCAAAGGTGGCCGATATCGGAGCGAAGCGGACATGACCAGGGGTCTGGGTACGCGCCTCGGGTGGCAAGCAACGCGAGAACAGCCGCCATGATGGCGGCGACTGTCCAATTACCAGACAGGCCGCGGTCGCGAAGGCGAGGCGATGCCGGCGAGGAGCACGGCGAGAATGCCGGTCAGGAAGATGCCGTCGAATGTGCCGGCGCCGCCGATCGATGCGACCGGCGCGCCGAGGCCGGTGATCTTGTCGAGGTTCGAGAGGTCGGCGCCGATCAGCGTGCCCATCGAGCCGCCGATATAGGCCAGCGGCGCGGCATATTCGCGGCTGAGGATGAAGGCGAGGATCGCGGTCACCACGACCGGCGCGAACACTGGCACCGCGATGCCGACCCCGTGTACGGGCGTCGCCGCCGAATGGATCACGACGGCGATGATCGCGACCGCGATCGCTGCCCGGCCCCAGAGCTGATAGCGCATCATCAGATAGGCCGACATCAGGGTCGGGATGACAGCGCCGCCGACATTGACGGCCAGCACCGTGCCCGGCCAGGAGTTCACCAGCGGCACCACATAGCGCATGCCGTAGAAATCGACGACCTCGCCGGTCGCGACCGGACCGGGCAGTGTCGTGATAGGGATATTGAAATAGCTGCCGATCAGCGAGCCGAACAGAAGCAGCATCGCCGCGCCCGGGCTGATGCCGAGCTTCAGATAGGCATAGCGCAGGATGCGGAGCTGGATCAGGATGATCAGCACGCCGAACATGAACACCAGGACAGCGAACAATCCCGGCGTCAGCGGCAGATAGTGCATCTGGGAGTTCATCGGCGTTTTGGTGCCCCCGGGCGCAAAGTATGTGGACGTTCGTCGTGGGCTGTCATTCCGGGATGGTCCGTTTGGACCAGACCCGGAATGACGAAGTGCCCAAAAAGAAATCGCCCCTCAAAGGGGCGATTTCAAGTTCCCGAATGCGGGCAAATGGCTGAATCTTAGCCGCCGACCTCGGCGCTGATGATATCGCCGAACAGATCCCACTTGCCGTTCTTGAACTGCATCATCTTGAGCTGCTCGATCGGGGCGAAGTCGGTGGCGCTGGTGTTGACCTTGATGCCGGGGATCAGCGTATCCGGCGCAAAGTCCTTCAGGCTTGCGGCCTGCTTCATCACGTTCTCGCGGGTGAGGTTGTCGCCGCACTGCTTGAGCACCTGAACCATGGTTTGCGCAGCGGCGAAACCGTAGACCAGGTTGGCGTCGGCGATGTTGGCGTCCGGCATGTATTTGGCCTGAAAAGCCATGAACTTCTTCATGCCTTCATCGTCTTTCCACTGCGGGTCGGAAGCATCCTTCAGGTAACCCGCCGAAAGAATACCCTCGGAGGCATCGAGGCCGGCGGGCTTCATGACAGCGCCGATCGAGATCGAGACGTCGGTCATCAAGTGCATCGGCTTCCATTGCAGCTCCGCCATCTTCTTGATGGCCTGGGCCGCGAATTTCGGGGTTGCGATGTTGACGAAGACGTCGGCGCCGGTGCCCTTCAGTTTGACGATGTGATTGTCGATCGAGGGCTCGGTGGTCTCGTAGCTCTCTTCCGCCACGATCATGTCTTTGGCCTTGTCGCCGAAGATATCCTTGATCCCCGCCACATAGTCCTTCCCGAAATCGTCATTGGCGTAGAAGATCGCGACCTTGGCGTCCGGCTTTTCCTTCAGGATGTATTTCGCGAAGATCCGTGCCTCGACGCGGTAGCTTGGTTGGAAGCCCATGGTCCAGGGAAAATCCTTCGGGTCGTTCCATTTGCTGGCGCCGGTGGCGAGGAAGAGCTGCGGCACCTTCTTCATGTTCTGGTACTTCTGCACGGCAGTCTGGGTCGGCGTGCCCAGCGCGTTGAAGACGAACAGCACCTCGTCGCTTTCGATCAGCTTGCGAATCTGCTCGACCGTCTTCGGCGGGCTGTAGCCGTCGTCATAGGAGATCCAGTTGATCTTGCGGCCGTTGATGCCGCCCTCATCATTGATCATCTTGAAATAAGCTTCCTCGGTCTTGCCGATGATGCCGTAGGCGGAAGCGGGGCCGCTATAGGCTTCGACGTTGCCGATCTTGATCTCGGTATCGGTCGCCCCCGTGTCGTATTTCTTCTGAGCCAACGCGCTCTGGGTGGCCAGCAGCGATAACGCGGCCGCGGCGGCAAGCAGGGGCAATTTCTTGTTCATCGAGAGCGTTCCTTTGTTTTTTGCTCGTGGTTGGAGTGGGGAGATTCTAGGAGGCTTTGGCCTGAACCAGATCGGTGGGGGAGACGGACGCAAAGTTCTTGCGCAGGGTCGGCTTATGGATCTTGCCGGTGGCGTTGCGCGGGAGCGCGTCGATGAAGCGGATCAGGCGCGGACATTTGAACCGGGCCAAATTCGCAGCACAATGCGCGTGGATTTCCGCTTCGCTCAGGGATTGGCCGGGCTTGATCGCAACGATCGCCATGCCGACTTCGCCCCATTGCGCGTCGGCAATGCCGATCACCGCGGCTTCGGCAATGGCCGGAATCTGGTGCAGCACGTTCTCGACCTCGGCCGGATAGACGTTCTCGCCGCCGGAGATGTACATGTCCTTCCAGCGGTCGACGATGTAGTAGTAGCCCTCCTCGTCCATGCGCGTGGCGTCGCCGGTATGCAGCCAGCCATCGGTGAAGGAGGATCGGTTGGCGTCCGGCCTGTTCCAGTAGCCGGGCGTGATGTTGGGTCCCTTGACCCAGAGCTCGCCAAGCTCGCCGACCGCGGCATCGGTGCCGTCGGGACGCACGATCCGCACTTCGGTGTGCAGCACCGGCTTGCCCGCCGATCCGGCCTTTCGCGCGGCATCCTCGCGGTCGAGCGCGAGTACGGCCGGTGAGGTCTCGGTCATGCCATAGCCCTGCTGCAACGCGACGCCGCGCGCTTCCCAGGCATTGAGCAGCGGCACCGGCATCGGCGCGCCGCCGACACCGCAGATGACGAGCCGGCTGAAGTCCGACTTCTCGAAATCCGGATGCTGCGCCATGAACTGGTAGATCGCGGGCACGCCGAAGAACACGTTGATGCCCTGCGCGGGGTCGCTGATCAGCTTCAACGCGAGGCCGGGATCGAAAGCGCGCATGATCTGTACCGTGCCGCCGACATGCAGCACCGGATTGGTGTAGCAATTGAGCCCGCCGGTGTGGAACAGCGGCAGCACGGTAAGCAGCACCGAGGATGGCGTGATATAGGCCGGCCCGCCGAGATTGACGCAATTCCAGAACGTCATGCCGTGGGTGATGATGGCGCCCTTGGGCTGGCCGGTGGTGCCCGAGGTGTACATGATGGTCGAGATGTCATCAAGCGTGACCTGCTCGATGCGGTCGAGCGGTTTTGACGACGCGATCGCGGCTTCATAGGATCCCTCAGGACCGAGCAGCAGCGCGGCTTCGATGTTGCAGAGTTTTCCGACCGCAAGCGCGGTCTCGGCGAGATCCGCATCATGCACCATCGCCTTTGGCGCGGCATCGCCGACGATGTAGTGCAGCTCCGGAACCGTCAGCCTGGTGTTGAGCGGCAGGAACACCGCGCCAAGCCGGCCGCAGGCGAACTGCACTTCCAGCGTGTCGGTGTTGTTGAGCGCGAGCACGGCGACGCGGTCGCCGCGCGCGATCTTCAGTTGGTCACGTAGATGGGTGGCGAGCCGGGAAATCCGCGCATCGAACTCAGCGTAGGTGAAGCGGCGCCCGCTCGCGAGATCGATCGCCGCCGTCTTGTTCGGTGTGCGTCGGCCGAAATGCGCGATCCAGTCGTAATAGCGAACGGCCAAGACTTCCCTCCCGTCAGTCGCGGTCGTAGCCGCAAGGTCCGTTATTCCGGTGTTTCCGAGCGCACCATGCCCAACTGCGGATGCTCTCGCCAGTCGGACTTTTGGACATGGTTTCCGCGAGGCACAGTGGCCGGTAAAGGGGACTGGTCTTGCGTGGAGTAGCTGGCATGCCGCGATGCGGAATATCAAGGCGGCGCCAGCCACTCGACGCAAGTTAGCAGGTGGCGTTGCCGCCATCTTGCGAACGCTTCACGAGAAACGCCTGCGCATGACCAGCCCGTTCTACACCGCCGAGCACGAAGCCTTTCGCGAGGTGATGCGCCGTTTTGTGGAGAAAGAGATCGAGCCTTACGCGCATGAATGGGACGAGGCCGGCGAGTTCCCACGCGCGCTTTACGAGAAGGCGGCCGGGATCGGCCTGCTGGGGCTCGGCTTCCCCGAGGAGTTCGGCGGCGTGCCGGCCGACCAATTCATGAAGATCGTGGCAAGCCAGGAGCTCGCGCGGGCCGGTGCAGGGGGCGTCAGCGCCAGCCTGATGAGCCACACCATCGGCTCGCCGCCGATCGCGCGTGCGGCGCGGCCTGAGGTGAAGGCGCGAGTACTGCCGGAGGTGCTTTCGGGCCGGAAGATCTCGGCGCTGGCGATCACCGAGCCCGGCGGCGGCTCCGATGTCGCCAATCTCACGACCCGCGCCCGCCGCGAGGGCGATCACTACATCGTCAATGGCGAGAAGACGTTCATCACCTCGGGCGTGCGTGCCGATTATCTGACGGTTGCCGTGCGCACCGGCGGCGAGGGCGCATCCGGCGTCAGCCTGCTGCTGATCGAAGGCGATACGCCGGGCCTGTCGCGGACCAAATTGAAGAAGATGGGATGGTGGGCGTCGGACACCGCGACCTTGCATTTCGACGATTGCCGCGTGCCGGCGGAAAACCTGATTGGCGAGGAAGGCCAGGGCTTCAAGCAGATCATGTTCAATTTCAACAGCGAGCGGATGGGCATGGCGGCGAGCTGCACGGCGTTTGCCCGCGTCTGCGTCGAGGAGGCGATCGCCTATGCCAAGGAACGCAAGACTTTTGGCAAGCCGATCGCGCAGCACCAGGTGATTCGGCACAAGATCGTCGACATGGCGCAGAAGGTGGCAGCATCGCAATCGATGCTGGAAATGCTGGCATGGCGGCTCGAACAGGGCGAAAGCCCCGTCGCCGAAATCTGCATGATGAAGAACCAGGCGACGCAGACCATGGCGTTCTGCGCCTCCGAAGCAGTGCAGATTTTCGGCGGCGCCGGCTTCATGCGCGGCATCAAGGTCGAGCGCATCTACCGCGAGGTCAAGGTCAACGCGATCGGTGGCGGGACGGAGGAAATCATGAAGGACCTCGCGTCGAGGCAGATGGGGCTTTAGCCAATGCTCTTCACCACCGACCACGACGAAGTCCGCCGCAGCTTGCAAAAATTCATCGCAAGCGAGATCAATCCGCACGTCGATGAGTGGGAGAAGGCGGACATCTTCCCGGCGCATGAGCTGTTCAAGAAGCTCGGCGACCTCGGCTTCCTCGGGTTGAACAAGCCGGAAGCGTTCGGCGGGCAGGGGCTCGATTATTCCTACGCGCTCATGATGGCCGAGGAACTCGGCGCCATCAAATGCGGCGGTGTGCCGATGGCGATCGGGGTGCAGACCGATATGGCGACGCCGGCGCTGGCTCGGTTCGGTTCGGACGAGGTGCGGCGCGAATTTCTGGCGCCTGCGGTTGCGGGCGATCGGGTTTGCTGCGTCGGCGTCTCCGAGCCCGGCGCCGGTTCCGACGTCGCCTCGATCAAGACGCAAGCGCGTTCCGACGGCGACGATTACGTCATCAATGGCGGCAAGATGTGGATCACCAATGGCGTGCAGGCTGACTGGATCTGCCTGCTCGCCAACACCAGCGATGGGCAGGTCCATCGCAACAAATCGCTGATCTGCGTGCCCATGAAGACGAAAGGTGTCACTGTCGCGCGAAAACTCGACAAGATGGGCATGCGCTCCTCCGACACCGCGCAGATCTTCTTCGACAATGTCCGCGTGCCCAAGCGCAACCGCATCGGCGAGGAGGGCGCTGGCTTCACCTACCAGATGATCCAGTTCCAGGAGGAGCGGCTGTGGGGAGCAGCTTCCTGCTTGAAGGCGCTAGAATCAATTATCGACGAGACGATCGATTATACCCGCAACCGCAAGGCGTTCGGCGGCTCGATTCTCGACAACCAGGTGGTGCATTTCAGGCTGGCGGAGCTGCAAACCGAGGTCGAGCTGTTGCGCTCGCTGATCTATCGCGCCGGCGAGCAGCTTGTCGCCGGCGAGGATGTCACGAAGCTCGCCAGCATGGCCAAGCTCAAGGCCGGCAGGCTCGGCCGCGAGGTCACGGATGCCTGCTTGCAATTCTGGGGCGGCATGGGATTCATGAACGAAACGCCGGTCAGCCGGGCCTATCGCGATTTCCGCCTGACCTCCATCGGGGGCGGCGCCGACGAGGTGATGCTGATGGTGTTATGCAAGATGATGGGCATATTGCCCGGCCTGAAGAAGGGAAGCGGGACATGATCACGCTCTATCATTGCGACGGCGCGCGCTCGTTCCGGCCGCTCTGGATGCTGGAGGAGATGGGGCTCGACTACGAGCTCAAGATGCTGCCGTTCCCGCCGCGGGTGTTCGCCAAGGAATATCTTGCGCTCAATCCGCTCGGCACGATTCCTTTTATGATCGACGGTGAGACCAGGATGACGGAATCTTCCGGCATCTGCCACTATCTCGGCATCAAATACGGTCCGACGCCGCTGATGGTCGGTGAGAACGACCCCGCCTATGGCGCGTTCCTGAACTGGATGTATTTCTCCGACGCTACGCTGACCTTCCCGCAGACCCTGGTGCTGCGTTACACCCAGCTCGAACCGGAGGAGCGGCGCAACCCGCAGGTCGCGACTGACTATGCCAAGTGGTTCCTGGGGCGGCTGCGCGCGGTGGAAGCCGCGACCGGGAAGTCGGAGACGCTCTGTGCTGGCCGTTTCACGGCGGCGGACATCGTGATCGGCTATGCCCTGCGGCTGGCCAGCACCATCGGGCTTGCCAAGGATTTTGGACCTAACGCCGCCGCCTATTGGGAGCGCCTGCAACAGCGGGTGGCATACCAGCGCGCGGTTGCGGCCGAGCAGAAGGCCGGCGTCGAGCAGAACATCGCGCCACGGGTGCGGGCGTAAGGTTCCCACCGTCATTGCTTCGCTTCGCTCGCAATGACGGTGGCGGCTCCATTCTCGTCACAATCCAAAAATGTCTTGAGTGACAGTCCGCCGATTTGCGCTAAGGTGCTATCCGTCGCAGCGGCCACAAGAGCCGCGCGAGGAGGAAAATCGCCATGGACGACAGAGCCAGCACGTCAGGCCATTTGATGCTGATCACGCCGGAGCGGGTGTTTTACGCCGGGCTCCTGGGGCGGCCGCGCCAGCGCTGTCCGGGCGCGTTCCATGTCTATGTCGCGCTGCGCGGCGGCTTATGGCTGTCGACCGCCGACGGCCGCGAAGCCTTTGGCGAGCTGGTCACGGTGCTGCCAAATGTGCGGCACACCATCGCCAGCGACTATCGCTCCGTCATCTGCATCACCATCGAGCCGGAAAGCGTCCCCGACGGCACGTTCGAGATCTGGGAGAAGCGGCTGCAGGGCGCCGAGCGTGATCTGTTCGCCAACCGCATCCGCCTTGCCTACGAAATGCTGCTGACGCGGCAATGCCGCACCGATATCGGCAGCGCCGAGTTCGACCAGATGTGTTTTGGCGAAACCCTGCCGCGGCGTCCGCTCGATCCGCGCGTGGTTCGCGCCATCGCCCGCATCGGCAGGTTCTCCGGCGAGCCGCTGACGGCGGTGACCTGCGCGGCGGAAGCCTCCCTTTCCGCCTCGCGCTTCCTGCATCTGTTCAAGCAGGAGACCGGCATCTCCTTCCGTTCCTTCCGAGCCTGGAAGCGGGCGCGGCATCTGCTCAACTTCGCCAACCAGGACCTCAACCTCGCCCATCTGGCGCAGGATATCGGCTATCCCGATTCCACCCATTTCAGCCATTCGATCCGAAGATTCTATGGCCTGAAGCCGCGTGCGATCTTCTCCGGTTCGCGCGATCTCATGATCTACCGCAGCGGGCAGGCAGCCGGGTCGCTCTGATAGCGGCTGGACGCAAGCAGCCGGCCGCGCCCGGCTCGCATCATCGCGTGAAGCGAAATTCACAAGGCATTTCATGAGCGACAAGGCCGTCATCACCTGCGCGCTGAACGGCGTGCTCACCGATCCGAAGCAGCATCATGTGCCGGTGACGCCGGAAGAGATGGCGCGTGAGGCCAAGGCCGCCTTCAATGCCGGCGCCAGCATCATGCACATCCATCTGCGTCAGCAAGCGCCGAACAAGGGCCATCTGCCGTCTTGGGAAGTTAACGTTTCGCGCGAAATCCAGCAGGCCATTCGCGAGGCCTGCCCGGGCGTGATCATCAATCACACCACGGGCACGTCGGGCCCGCATTATCAGGGCGCGCTCGATTGCGTGCGCGAGACCAGGCCGGAGATCGCGGCCTGCAACGCCGGTTCGCTGAATTATCTGAAGGTGAAGGCTGACAACAGCTGGGCCTGGCCGCCGATGCTGTTCGACAATTCGGTCGAGAAGATACAAGACTATCTCGACGTGATGAGGGATGCCGGCACCATTCCCGAGTTCGAATGTTTCGATGTCGGCATCGTGCGCTGCGTCGGCATGTACCGGCAGACTGGCATGTATTCCGGGCCGCTCGAATATAATTTCGTGATGGGTGTAGCCTCGGGCATGCCGGCCGATCCGGAGCTGTTGCCGATCCTGCTGAAGTTGAAGGTGCCCGAAGCGCATTGGCAGGTCACCGCGATCGGCCGCGCCGAAATCTGGCCGCTGCATCAGCGCTGTGCCGATCTCGGCGGCCATTTGCGCAGTGGGCTGGAGGATACGTTCTATCTCGGCGACGGCACCAAGGTGACCTCGAACGGGCAACTGGTCGAAGCGCTGGCGGCCTGTGCGAAGCGGGCGGGGCGGGAGATCGCGAGCCCGGCGGAGGCGCGAAAGATGTTTGGGACGAAGCACTAGATGTTGCCTCATCGTCATTGCGAGCGAAGCGAAGCAATCCAGACCGCATCCGCAAGAACAGTCTGGATTGCTTCCGCCTTCGCTCTTCGAGCTCCGGCGGACACGTCGTCGCTTCGCTCCTCGCAATGACGACTAGGTTAGAGCAATGTCCGTAATCGAAAGCACCATCGCCACCACCAGCGCCGCCTTCAAGGCGAATCGCGACGGCATGCTGGCGCTGATGGCGCGGGTGCGGGCGCTGGAAGAGCGGACGCGCACAGCATCCAGTGCTGCGAAGGAGCGCTTCCACAAACGCGGGCAGCTCCTGCCGCGCGAGCGCGTCGCGCTGGTGCTCGATCCCGGCTCGCCGTTCCTGGAGCTATCGACACTGGCGGGCTACATGTTCGACGTAGCGGATGCCGACAAGAGCGTGCCCGGCGGCGGCGTCGTCGCGGGCATCGGGTTCGTCTCCGGCATCCGCTGCATGGTCTCCGCCAATGATTCCGGCATCGATGCCGGCGCGCTGCAACCCTTCGGGCTCGACAAGATGTTGCGGGTGCAGGAGCTCGCGCTGGAAAACAAGCTGCCTTATGTGCAACTGGTCGAAAGCGCCGGCGCCAATCTGCTGCGCTACCGGGTCGAGGACTTCATCCGGGGCGGCAACATCTTTCGCAACCTGGCGCGGTTGTCGGCGGCGGGGCTGCCGGTCGTCACGGTGACGCACGGCTCTTCGACTGCCGGCGGCGCCTACCAGACCGGGCTTTCCGATTACATCGTCATGGTGCGCGGCCGCACCCGCGCTTTCCTCGCCGGTCCGCCGCTGCTCAAGGCCGCGACCGGCGAGATCGCGACCGAGGAAGAACTCGGCGGTGCCGAGATGCACACTTCGATTTCGGGGCTCGGCGATTATCTCGCCGAGGACGACCGCGATGCGCTCCGGATCGCGCGCGAGATCATGGCTGCGCTGAGTTGGGACCGGTCGGACGAGGAGATCGCCTCGTTCAAGCCGCCGCGCTACGACGCGGAGGAGCTGCTCGGCATCATGCCGATGGATCACAAGCGTCCGGTCGACATGCGCCAGGCCATCGCGCGCTTTGTCGATGATTCCGATTTCACCGAGTTCTCGCCGAACTACGGCCCCGCCACCGTCTGCGGCCATGCCCGCATCGAAGGGCGCGCGATCGGCATCATCACCAATAACGGCCCGCTTGACGTTCCCGGCGCCAACAAGGCGACGCATTTCATCCAGGCCTGCTGCCAGACCAAAACGCCGCTGCTCTACATGAACAACACCACCGGCTACATGGTCGGCCGCGCCTATGAAGAGGCCGGCATGATCAAACACGGCTCCAAGATGATCCAGGCCGTGACCTCGGCGACGGTGCCGCAGATCACGCTCTATTGCGGCGCCTCCTTTGGCGCCGGCAATTACGGCATGTGCGGCCGCGGCTTTCATCCGCGTTTCTGCTTCTCCTGGCCAAATGCCAAGACCGCCGTGATGGGCGGCGAGCAGGCGGCCGAGACCATGGCGATCGTCACCGAAGCCGCCGCCGCGCGCCGCGGCAAGCCGATCCCGAAAGAGAAGCTGGAGGCGATGAAGGCCGAGATCACGGGCGTATTCGACGGCCAGATGGATGTGTTCTCGACCTCGGCTCGCGTGCTCGACGACGGCGTGATCGATCCGCGCGATACCCGCGCCGTGCTTGCCGAGGTGCTTGCGATCTGCCGCGAGGCGGGTGCGCGCGAGCCGCAGCGCATGCAGTTCTCGGTGGCGCGGCCATGAACGGCGTGATGAAGCGAACGCCGTTCTTCAAGATTCTCGTCGCCAATCGCGGCGAGATCGCGCTTCGCGTCATGCGCACGGCGCGAAAGCTCGGCTATGGCGTGGTCGCGGTCTATTCGGATGCCGATCGCGACGCGGCGCATGTGCGCGAGGCGGATGCCGCCGTGCGCATCGGCGAAGCGCGGCCGGCGCAATCCTATCTCAACATCGAAGCGATCGTCGCCGCCGCGAAGGTGAGCGGCGCCGGCGCCGTGCATCCCGGCTACGGCTTCCTCGCCGAGAACGAGGATTTTGCCCGCGCCTGCCGTGACGCCGGCCTCGTCTTCATCGGCCCGTCGCCGGAAGCGATCAGAGCGATGGGCAACAAGGCCGAAGCCAAGGCGATCATGCAGAAGGCCGGCGTGCCCGTCGTGCCCGGCTATCAGGGCGGCGACCAAAGTGACGCCGTGATGCTGAGTGAAGCGAGCAGGATCGGCTTTCCCGTGATGATCAAGGCGGTGGCCGGTGGCGGCGGGCGGGGCATGCGGCTGGTTGCGGATGCCGCGTCCTTTCCCGATGCGCTGCGCAGCGCGCGGTCCGAGGCGAAGGCCGCGTTCGGCGATGACGCCGTGATCCTGGAGCGTGCGATCCAGAACCCGCGTCATATCGAAATCCAGGTGTTCGGCGACCGCTATGGCAACGCGATCCATCTCGGTGAGCGCGACTGCTCAGTGCAGCGCCGGCATCAGAAGCTGATCGAGGAGGCGCCGTCGCCGGCGGTTTCGCCAAGGCTGCGGCAGCGGATGGGTGACGTCGCCGTCGCCGCCGTCCGCGTGCTGCGTTACGAAGGCGCGGGCACGCTCGAATTTCTGCTCGATGAGAGCGGCGAGTTCTATTTCATGGAAATGAACACGCGGCTGCAGGTCGAGCATCCCGTCACCGAAGCGATCACCGGGCTCGATCTGGTCGAGCTGCAGCTGCGCGTCGCCAGCGGCGAGCCGCTGGGGCTGGTTCAGGAGGAGATCAAATTCTCCGGTCACGCCATCGAGATCCGGCTGTGCGCGGAAGACGCCGGACATGATTTCATGCCGCAGTCGGGGATCATGGCGCGATGGCGGGCGGCCGATAACATCCGCGTCGATCATGCCTTGCGGTCGGGTGCGGAAATCAGCCCGTTCTATGATTCCATGATCGCCAAGCTGATTGCCTTTGGCTCTTCGCGCGAGGAGGCGCGCAGCCGGCTGATCTGCGGCCTGGAGCAGATGATCGCTTTCGGCGTCACCACCAACCAGTCGTTCCTGATGGCCTGTCTGCGGCATCCGGTCTTTGCGAAGGGCGCAGCGACCACCGGCTTCATCGGCGCTCACTGCGACGAACTCGTCGGCGGTGATATCAGGGAGGAAGCCCCGGTGGAGGGCGTGGCCTCGAATGCCGCGCTTGCCGCGTTGCTGCTGACGATCACCCATCCTCAGGCGCGACCTTGGCGAGGCGGCCGGACGCTGGCTGCTGTGTTTCCGATTCCACTACGGGTCGAGAGCGATGGAAAGGTGCACGAGGTGGAATTGCTGCGTCATCGCGAAGGCGGTTATCGCGTCAATGACGCCGGGCGCGAACATGGCTTTGCGCTCGAGCAGCTGACACCGGAGAGCGTTCGTTTTCGCAACGGTGCCGTCATCGAAAGCGCCGAATATTTCCGCGACGGCAACCGCCTCTATTTTCTCCACCGCGGCGTCACCCACACCGCGCGCGATCTCACCCTCGCCGCGCCGGAAGCCGCGGCAACCAATGGCGGCGACGGCAAGGTCCGCGCCGCCATGAACGGCCGCGTCGTCGCAGTGCTGGTAAAGCCGGGCGATCGCGTCTCGGTGGGACAGCCGGTGATGATGCTGGAAGCGATGAAGATGGAGCATGTGCACACGGCCGGGATCGCCGGCACGGTGTCGGCGATTGATGTGGCGGAGGGTGAGCAGGTGGCGATGGGGAAGGTGGTGGTGGAGATCGAACCGTCAGGCGCGCCTGGCTAGTTGAGCGCCGTCATTGCGAGCGCAGCGAAGCAATCCATCGCGCCACGCGCTGAGCCATGGATTGCTTCGTCGCTACGCTCCTCGCAATGACGAGTTATAAAGCCCGCCCCGTCCCATCATTGAGCAAACACGCCACCTGATGCCCCGCTCCCGCTTCCGTCAGCGCCGGGCGCTCGGACTTGCAGCGGTCGATGGCGTAGCGGCAGCGGGTGTGAAAGGCGCAGCCGGAGGGCGGGTTGACCGGGCTCGGCACGTCGCCATCCACCAGCGGCTTCAAGCGCTTCATCTTCGGGTTGGCGACCGGCACGGAAGCGAGCAGCGCCTGGGTGTAGGGATGGCGCGGATTTCTGAACAGCTCGGTCTTGTCGGCGATCTCGACGATGCGGCCGAGATACATCACCGCGACGCGATGGCTGATATGAGCGACGACGGCCAGATCATGCGCGATGAAGAGATAGGAGAAATCATGCTCGCGCTGCAGGTCGATCAACAGGTTGATCACCTGCGCCTGGATCGAGACGTCGAGCGCGGACACCGGCTCGTCGCAGACGATCAGCCGCGGCCCGAGCGCGAGCGCCCGCGCGATGCAGATGCGCTGGCGCTGGCCGCCGGAAAATTGATGCGGATAGTTCTTCATCTGGTCGGGCCGCAGTCCCACCTGCTGAAACAGCTTTGCGACGCGGTCCTGCTTCTCGCTGCCGAACGCGAGGCCGTGCACGCTGAGCGGCTCGCCGACGATCTCGCCGGCGGTCATGCGCGGATTGAGCGAGGCAAACGGATCCTGGAACACGATCTGCATCTCGCGGCGAACCGGGCGCATATCGGTCTTGCTCAGATGAGTGATGTCCTGCCCGTCGATGCGGATCGCGCCACTCGTCGGCTCGACCAGCCGCAGCACGCTGCGCGCCACCGTCGATTTGCCGCAGCCGGACTCGCCGACCAGGCCGAGTGTCTCGCCGACGCCGACCGAGAAACTGACGCCATCGACCGCATGCACGGTGCCGACCCGGCGGCGGAGCACGCCGGCGCGAACGGGATAATGCTTGATGAGATCGGTGACCTCGAGCAGGGCGCGGTTCTCGCTCATGCCGCCACCGTCTCGGCTGCGCGCCAGCAGGCCGCGAAATGCTCGCCGCCAAAGTCCTGCAGCGGCGGATATTCCTGATGGCAGCGGTCGATCGCAAGCTTGCAGCGCGGCGCGAACGCACAGCCTTTCGGCAGCCGCGTCAGCGCCGGCACCGTGCCGGGAATTTCGGTCAGCCGCGCACCGGCCTTGTTGCCCATGGTCGGCAACTCGGGAATCGAGGCCATCAGCCCGCGCGTATAGGGATGGCGCGGGTTGGCGAACAAGGTCTCGACATCGGCTTCCTCGACCTTCTTGCCGGCATACATCACGATGACGCGCTGCGCGGTCTGCGCCACCACGCCGAGGTCATGGGTGATCAGGATCAGCCCCATGCCCAGCTCCTTCTGCAGGTCGACCATCAGCGCCAGGATCTGCGCCTGAATGGTGACGTCGAGCGCGGTGGTCGGCTCGTCGGCGATCAACAGCGCCGGCCGGCAGGCCAGCGCCATCGCGATCATCGCGCGCTGGCGCATGCCGCCGGAGAGCTGGTGCGGATATTCCTGCGCCCGCCGCGCCGGCTCCGGGATGCGGACCACACGCAGCATCTCGACCGCCTGTTCCCAGGCCGCCTTGGCGCTCATGTCGCGATGCAGCCGCACCGCTTCGCGGATCTGGTCGCCGATCCGGATCACCGGGTTGAGCGAGGTCATCGGCTCCTGGAAGATCATGGAGATGCGGTTGCCGCGGATCTCGCGCATCCTGGCTTCATCCAGCGCAAGCAGGTCGGTGCCGTCGAGCAAGATCTCGCCGCCGACGATGCGGCCGGGCGGGTTCGGCACCAGCCGCATGATCGACAAGGCGCTCACGCTCTTGCCGCAGCCGGACTCGCCGACGATGGCGAGCGTCTCGCCGCGTTTGACATGGAAGGAGACGTCGTCGACCGCGCGGAACAGGCCGGAATTGGTGAAGAACACCGTTTGCAGGCCCTTCACGTCGAGCACGTTGGTTTCGGAAGGAATGGCGATCATCAGCCGCGCTGCCTCGGGTCGAGAATGTCGCGCAAGGCATCGCCGAACAGATTGGTGCCGAACACGGCAAGGCTGATCGCAATGCCCGGGAAGATGACGAGCCACGGCGCGGTGCGGACATATTCGGCCGCCGATTCCGAGAGCATACGGCCCCAGGACGGATAGGGCTCGGGAATGCCGAGCCCCAGGAACGATAGCGAGGCTTCGGTCAATATGGTCGAGCCGAGCTGGGCGGTGGCAAGCACGATCAGCGGCGCCAGCGTATTCGGCAGCACATGGCGGAGCGCGATCCGCGTCTCGCTCATGCCGATCGACTTGGCGGCCTCGATAAACGGTAGCTCGCGCAGCGCCAGCGTGTTGGCGCGGATCACGCGGGCGACGATCGGCACCAGCGGAATCGCGATGGCGATGATGACGTTCGGAAGCGAGGGGCCGAGCGCCGCCGTCATCACCAGCGCCAGCACCAAGAGCGGCAGTGCCTGCAAAACGTCGGTGACACGCTGGAACACCAGATCGACCCAGCCGGAGAGATAGCCCGAGGCGAGCCCGATGATGACGCCGAAGAAGCCACCGAGCGCGGTCGAGCCGATGCCGACCGCGAGCGAAATCCGCGCGCCATGGATGATGCGCGCCCAGACGTCGCGGCCGAAGGAATCCGTCCCCAACCAGTGCTGCATGCCGGGCGCGGCGAGCGCATGGGCGGAATCGACCGTGAGCGGGCTGTAGCGGCAGATCACGTTGGCGAAGATCGCGGCCAGCACGAACAATACCATGATGACGAAGCCGACCGTGCCGAGCACATGACGCCGCGCGAGAAAGCGCACGCGGCGCCAGAACGTGTCGGCGTTGGCACCGGCGCGCCGCAGCTCGCTATCGTAATTGATCGTGACCAATCCGTCCTCTCTCAGTCATAGCGAATGCGCGGATCGAACACGGCGTAAAGCATGTCGACCGTGAAATTCGTGACCACCACGACGACCGCAATCAGCATCACGAGGTTCTGCACGATCGGATAGTCGCGCCAGCGAATGGCCTCGACCAGGAAGCGCGCCACGCCGGGGACATTGAACACCGTCTCGGTGACGATCAGCCCGCCGATCAGGAACGCCGCCTCGATGCCGACCACGGTGATGACAGGCAGGATGGCGTTCTTCAGCGCATGGTGGAAATTGACCGAAGCCTCGGAAGCGCCCTTGGCACGTGCGGTGCGGATATAGTCCTGCCGCAGGATCTCCAGCATCGAGGAACGCGTGATGCGCATGGTGAGCGCCGAGCTGCGGAACGCGACCGCCAGAGACGGCAGGCAATAGGTCGAGAACATCTCGCCCAACGTCTTCGGGTTCGGATTGAAGATCGGGATGCTGCCGAACATGGCAACACCCGCCATCAGGATCAGAAGCCCGAGCCAGAAGGAGGGCAGCGACAGGCCGCTCAGGCTGACCACACGCAGCGCATAATCGAGCCTGGAGCCCTGATTGACGGCGCTGAGCACGCCCAGGGGAATCCCGATCGAGGCGGAGAACAGCAGCGCCAGCGCGGCGAGCCGCGCCGTGATCGGTATCCGCGGCAGGATCTCTTCCAGTGCCGGTTTCTCCGAGACGTAGGAATAGCCGAGATCGCCGTGCAGCAGCCCGTAGATCCATTTCAGGTATTGGATCGCCAGCGGCTGGTCGATGCCGAGCTGCTTCTCGATGCTGGCCTTGTCGGCGGGATCGACGTAGCCGGCAGCATCGAACAGGATATCGACGATGTTGCCGGGCACGATGCGCAGCAGACAGAAGATGACGATCGAGATCCCGATCAGGGTCAGGATCATCAGGCCAAGGCGGCGCACGATATAGGCAAACAATTGGGCCTCTCCCCTGGCCGGCTTATGATTATTTACGACTGATTATTTGCGACTCTTGGACGGCTGAAGTTATTTGTCCAGCCACACGTCTTCGTAACGATAGCCGTTATAGGAGCTGTTCACCATGACAGTTATGTTCTTGACATAAGGCTGCCAGCAGGTCGCCGAACGTCCGTAGAAGATGATCGGGCGCGCCACGTCTTCCTGCAGCTTCTTGTCGATGTCCCAGACCATCTTCTTGCGCTTCTCGATGTCGGTTTCCTGCGATTGGGCGTCGAACAGCTTCTCGATGTCTTTGTTGCAATAGTTGGTGTAGTTCCGCTCCGAGCCGCAGGAATAGTTCTCGTAGAAGGACTGGTCGGGATCGTCGACGGCGTTGCCGGTCAGATTGAGGCCGAGCGCATAATCCTTGCGTGCGATCTTCGGGAACCATTGCGCGGTATCGACCACGTCGAGCTCGCCATCGATATAGATGCTCTTGAGCTGGTCGATCAGGATCACGGCGGGATCGCGGTAGATCGGAATATTGCGGGTCGAGACCTTGATCGCGAGATGCTTCTCGGGACCATAGCCCGCCTTCTGCATCAGCTTCCTTGCCTCCTCGCGGTTGGCGTTGAGATCGGGCCCATAGCCGGGGATGGATTCCAGCATATCCTTGGGCATGGCCCAGAACCCTTCCGGGGCCGGCTGCATGCTGCCGCCGATATCGGCCTGGCCTTCGAACAGGATATCGATGAACGCCTTGCGGTCGAGCGACAGCGCGAGCGCGCGGCGGATGTCGAGATTGTCGAACGGCGGCGCGCTCGAATTGACGATGATGTTGGTCGCGACGTTCAGCGGCGCGGTGACACAGATCGCGCTGGGATCCTGCTGCTTGACGTCCTTCAGCAGCGGGATCGAGACTTCGGTAGGGAAGGTGATGTCGAACTTGCCGGCAACGAACGCCAGAATCGCGGTCGAACGGTTCGGCACGATGGTGTATTCGATGCCGTCGAGATAGGGCAGGTCCTTCTTCCAGTAGTCCGGATTCTTGGTCAGCTTGATCGATTCGTTGGCCTTGAATTCCACGAATTTGAACGGACCGGTCCCGATCGGATGGGTGCGCATCTCCGCCGGCGAGACATGGCAGGGATAAACCGGGGTATAGCCGGAGGCGAGCAGCGCCAGCAGCGAGGGCTGCGGCCGCTTCAGCTTGAACGACGCCTCGTAGTCACCGTTGGTGACGACGTCGTCGATCTGGTCGTACCAGCTCTTGCGCGGGTTCTGGCGGAACTTCTGCTGCGACTTGCCCATCAGCATGTCGAAGGTGCATTTGACGTCGGCGGAGGTGAACGGCTTGCCGTCATGCCATTTGACGCCCTGCCGGAGCTTGAAGGTCAGCGTTTTCTTGTCGTCGCTCCATGCCCAGCTCTCCGCGAGCTCGGGACGGATGTCGTCCATGCTGTTCTGAGGGATGTGCTGGTCAAAGATGACGAGATTGTTGAAGATCGGCATCAAGGGGATGTTGAAGGAATAGCTCGCGCCTTCATGGATCGATGCGCTGCCGGGACTGTCGCGGTGGTACATGTGCAGGATACCGCCGGATTTCGGCTGCTCCGCCGCTGGCGCCGCGGTCAAAACCGCCAGCAAGGACAGCGCCAATGACAGCGCAGTGGCGGCGAACGCGCGCACGCTCAACATTTCCATAGCCTCCCAAGAACATCAGCATTTTCGGCTCGTCCGGCCGAATTGGCCGGGACGATAGCCACCGTGGCATGGCGAGGCAACCTGCCAAGGCAATCCGCCGCATTGGCAATTTGGATGAAGGCTTAAGCTGGGTCCGGCCGTTACTGTTTGCTTCACGCCGCCTGTTTCTGCTTCGGCAGCGACGCCAGCAGGGTGCGCAGCGCGAGTACCGAGGCCGATATCTCGCCGCGGCGCCAGACCAAAGGCGTCGTGATCTGGCTTTGTGCCTTCGGGATCGGATGCCTGCGCACATCGGCCTGCGGCATGGTATCGAGCACCGATTCCGGCACCAGCGCGACGCCGGTTCCCGCCGCGACGCAGGCGACGATGGCGTGATAGGACGACAAATCCAGCACGCGGAAGGTGGCGAGGCTGTCGGCACCGAGCCAGCGCTGCAGCACACGGCGATAGGCGCAGCCTTCGGGAAACGCGATCAGCGACAGGCCCTCGACATCGCTGGCGCGCTTGATCGGCGCGTGATCTTCACTTGAGATGAGCGTCAAGCGCTCCGCGAACACCGGAATGTGCTCGACCGTGCGCCCTGAGGGCACCTCGGCGATGAAGGCAGCGTCGAGCTTGCGCTCGCTCATCTGGCCGAGCAGCCAATCATTGGTGCCGGTGGTTAGTTCGAGCCGCACATCGGGATAGCGGCTGTGAAAGCCGGCGAGGATCGGCGGCAGCCGGCTCGCGGTCGTGCTCTCGAGCGCGCCGAGCTTGAACACACCGCGCGGCGTCGTGCCGGTGACGACATCGCGCGCTTCCTCGGAGAGCTGGATCAGCCGCTCGGCATAGTCGAGCAGCAGCTCGCCGGCCGGGGACAGATGCAGCCGCTGCTTCTCGCGGTGGAACAGTTTTACGCCCATCGAGGCCTCGAGCTGCTTGATCCGGGTGGTGACCGCGGATGGCACGCGATGCAGCTTGCTCGCCGCGCGGATCACGCCGCCCTCGTCGACCACGCTCTTGAACACCTGCAGATCGGCGAAGTTCATGGCCGCGGCTCCATTCGAATATTGAGAATATCTATGTCCATCATTTTCAATATTATAGAATATCAGAATGGGCTATTCCAGCCCCCATGCAGGGAAAAGCGCACGCGAAGAAGCTGGAAATTTCGGCCGCTGCTGCCGCCTCGATCGGGCTGCTCGCGCTTGCGAGCGCGATGGGAATCGGACGGTTCTCGCTGACGCCGATCCTGCCTTTGATGCAGCAGGACGCAGGGCTTTCGCTCACCGTCGGCGGCTGGCTCGCGACCAGCAACTACATCGGATACCTGCTTGGCGCGCTGGTCTGCATTGTGCTCACCCCGCGCCCTGCGTTCGCGATCCGTTGGGGCCTGGTCGGCGTCGGCCTCACCACGCTCGCCATGGGATTGGCGGACTGGGCGCCGCTCTGGCTGGCACTGCGGTTCCTCGCCGGCATCGCCAGCGCTTTTGTGCTGGTCGGAACCTCGGCCTGGGCCATGCCGATCCTGCGCCATCATGGCAAGGAGGATTGGTCCGGTCACGTTTTCTCCGGCGTCGGCATTGGCATTGTGGTTGCCGGCCTGTTCGGGCTTGCCGCGGGAATCGATGCCTGGAGCTCGCGTGTGACCTGGATCGTGCTCGGCGCGGTCTCGGTGGCCCTCGCGGCGCTGCTGTGGCGACCGCTCGGGATCGAGGCAGCGCCCGCGATGCCAGCGGATGCGCAAAGTACGCGCGCGCTGCCGCGGTCGGCGATCATCGCCGCCTTCTGCTATGGCGCGTTCGGTTTCGGTTACATCATTCCGGCGACGTTCCTGCCGGCGCTGGCCAAGGGCTATATCGATGATCCCGCGATGTTCGGCCTGGTCTGGCCGGTGTTCGGCGCGGCGGCGGCGCTCTCGACCTTTGCCAGCGGCTGGCTTGGACGGGGCCTGGCACCCCGGCAATTATGGACGCGTGCGAAGTGGGTGCTGGCGTTCGGCGTGCTCGCACCGGCGGTCGTCGTCAATGTGCCGACGCTGCTGTTCTCGGCAGTGTGCGTTGGCGGCACCTTCGTGATCATCACCATGGCCGGCATCAAGGAAGCGCTGCGGCTCGGCGGTGCGCCGGCGCCGCTTGCGGTCGGCGTGATGACGGCAGCCTTCGGCGCGGGCCAGATCGGCGGTCCCCTGACGGTGAGCCTGCTCGGCCGCTCCGAGCACGCCTTCGCCCTGGCAAGCCTCATTGCCGTCCTCGGCCTCGTCATCGGCAATTGCGTGCTGCTCTATTTCGGCAGCAAGTCTGCCGCCGCGAGTTAGCGCAACGCGACGTTCAGGCCGAGCTGTCCGCCATAGGTGACGACATTCTGCTGGCCGATCTGGCTCGTCAGCGTCCCGTAGCCAGTGACGCCGGGCGCGAAGGTCACGGTGGTGCCGATGGTCGCCGTGCCCCAGTCCTTGCCGAGCACGACAGCGGGCATCCAGTAGGAAGGCGCGACGATGGTAGTGAGGGTCGCCGTCACCGAACGGTCGGTTGAGGCGAGCTCATGATTCCAGACCAGTTTGGCGAACGGCTGCCATCTGCCGAGAGCGAGGCTGGCCTGATAGCCGAGCTCGGTGACGGCGGAGTTGCGCGTCTGGTCGCCGAAGGATAGCGCGGTGAAGCCGCCGATCGCCGCGAATGGATCGGTTTCGGTGTAGCCGTTCACCGTGATGTGCTGCACCACGATGCCGACCACGGGTCCGTGCGTCAGCAGCGGTCCTGGCGCGGGCGCCGGTGCCTTGAGCGGCATGACCGTCGCAGCAGGCGCGGGGCCACCGAGCGGCTGGATGAAATCATAACCGAACTCGGCGGCAAAGGAGACGTTACGGCCTGCGGTGTTGCCGGTGTTGGACTGCTGGGTGATCCCGATCGGCACGATCCGGTTCACGTCATAGGTCAGCCCGCCATAGGTGCCGATGGCGCGGCCCCAATAGGGACCGGCGGTGTAGGCGCCGTAGAGGCTGCCGGCGATGTCGGTCTGTTTGAAATCGCCGCCGAGATCAAAGCTCTGCGTGGTCTGGCTGTAGGAGAAGGCGGCGCCGACGATCATGTTGCTGGCAATGGCGTAGTCGATACCGGCGGTGACCGCGGCCGGCGTGCCGGGATCATTTGGAAAGCCCGTCGATCCCGAATTGATGGCGAGCGACATCGCTTCACCCGTGGCCCAGACGTTGAACGTCCCGGCTTTGCGCTGACGCTCC
>Ga0210401_10002163_pt1 | contig 21987 bp, 18 predicted proteins | sample IncBWH32MmetaG_FD_150866 | JGI IMG/M metagenome (GOLD analysis project Ga0210401, IMG submission 150866) | Forest soil microbial communities from Barre Woods Harvard Forest LTER site, Petersham, Massachusetts, United States - Inc-BW-H-32-M | ecosystem: Environmental > Terrestrial > Soil >... | reverse complement strand
CTTCTTCACCGGAACGTGCGCGACGGAATTTGTGGAGCGTTCAGGCGTGCCATCAGCTTTGATGTCCACCATCGCGCACATCAAAGTGGCTTCGACGGCGAGCTCGCCATTCACGCGCGCCCAAGCCGCGATTTTGCAGAAGGGACCTTTGAAGCTCAGGACGTTTGCTTCCACCCTCAGCTGGTCGCCGGGTATCACCGGCCGCCGGAAGCGCGCGTAGTCAATCCCAGCCATGTAGAGCAGCTTGTTGTCGCGATCTTTGACATCCAGCAACAGCAATAGCCCCCCGATTTGCGCCATGGATTCGATGATCAGCACTCCGGGCATCACCGGCTTGCCGGGAAAATGCCCCTGAAAGAAATATTCGTTGATGGTGACGTTCTTGATTCCCACAATCCGTTTCTTCGGTTCCATTTCTTCAATCGCATCCACCAAAAGGAACGGGTAGCGGTGCGGCAGGATCTTCTGGATCGCTATGCTGTCGAGGAGCATCGTGTATTAGCCTCTGCCTGCAAGTTGATTGTGTAAAGATTGCATATTCAGCCCCGATTGGTCGCCCACTGATCGCCCAATGAGCATTCGTCGGGCCGACCCCACTGCTGCACCGAGCAGTCTCCACCGTGCGCCATTTTCCCAAGCGCACAATCGAACAATTCTATACGAAACGCAGGCAGGTGGGAATCACATGCAGCCAAGGAGTCAGCGCGCGTCTTGCAACGAGATCGAAACGAGGTTGTGGACCCAGCGCGCGGGGCGTTTGTCTTCGGAAACAATCAACTGGAACGGCCCGGACTTCCCGAGCGGCTGGCCGTCGCGCGCATCCGCCACCAATAATTCGCCGCCATGAAAACTGGGATCGGCTTCGGCAATAGACAGCACCACGGAATATCCGTCCGAGCCTGATGCCAGGATGTAGCTCGCCAGCGCCTTGCCGCGCAAATGCTCACCCAGCGGCGCATCAAGCTTTGAGAGCAGCGCAGCCAGCGGCACGCCCGAGTAAGTTTCATCAGCATCAGCGTGCGCGTTGTGGACCGTGATGGTGACGTGCCGCAGCGCGCGAAAATCCGCAAGCGAAACTGATACCGGAGCGTGACTTCCGCCGGCTGTCAACAACAGCGTGTCTTTCGGCTGCGCAGGCTGTTGCGAGCCAGCAGCGTTTTGCTCGGCGGATGGTGCGGCACTCTTCGTGGCGCTGCCTTGCTGCGCATAAATGGCGCATGGAGCGAGCAGTGCAAGTGCCAATAGGCTAATCGAAGAAATTTGCAGGCGCATGGTCGAAGCATAACGCGAAAGGACAGTGCTGTCAGCCTCGCGGCGTGCCGCAGCGCGGCATCTCTGCTAGCATGGCGGCGGGTGAAACACGAGTGGCTTCTGTGAAGCATTCAGAAAACATGCCAATGAAACAAATCCTGCGCGAATTGCGTGGACGGCAGGGCGGGATGGTGAAACTGCTCGGGGAATTCGTGCGCTGCGAATCACCCAGCCACGTGAAGCGCGCGCTAGACGATTGCGCGGCGATGGTGGCGCGCGAATGGCAGCAACGTGGCGCAAAGGTGCGAGTTCTGCAGCAACGAGAGCGCGGCAATCATGTGCGGGCGGAAATTTGGGATGGCGTGGGGCACGCGAGCGGACAAATCATGGTCCTGGGGCACACGGACACGGTGTATCCGCTCGGCACGCTCACAAAAATGCCGTTTCGCGTCGCGCGAGGGCGTGCATGGGGCCCGGGTACGTTCGACATGAAGGGCGGCCTGGTGCTCGCGCTCTTTGCGGTGGGTGCCTTGCGCGCGCTGAAAATTCAGCCGAAAAAACGCTTCGTGTTCCTGTGGACTTCTGATGAAGAAATCGGCAGTGAAAGTTCGCGGCGCGCGATCGAGCAGGAAGCGCGGCGAAGCGATGCAGTGCTGGTGCTCGAGCCCTCATTCGGCCGCGAAGGCCGCCTGAAGACCCAGCGCAAAGGCGTGGGCGGCGCGGAAATTGTCGTTTCCGGCCGCTCGGCGCACGCGGGGATTGATCCGGAGAAAGGCGTGAACGCGGTGCACGAACTGGCGCTGCAGATCGCGCGGCTGATGAAGATGAACGATGCGCGGCGTGGAATCACGGTGCAAACCACGGTAGTGAGTGGCGGCACCATCTCCAACGTAGTCCCCGAACACGCCCGCGCCCTGGTGGACATCCGCTACGCCCGCGCCGCAGACGTGCCGCGCATCAATCGCCGCCTGCATGCGTTGCGGCCAATCCTGAAAGGCGCGCACGTGGAAGCGCGCGGCGGAGCAGACCGTCCGCCGCTGGAACGAACTGCTGCCGTGCGCAAATTATTTGCCGCAGCGCAATCGCTGATGCAGCAGATGGGATTGCCGCTGGGCGAAGCTTCCACGGGTGGAGGCTCGGACGGAAGTTTTACGGCGGCGCTAGGCGTGCCTACTCTGGACGGCCTGGGCACAGTAGGCGATGGCGCGCACAGCCCCCGGGAGCACGTAGTGATAAGCAAGCTGCCGGAGCGCGCGGCACTAATTGCGGGATTGCTGGCGACTCTGTAGCCGTTGCGGAATGCGATCCTACGATGGGTTGACATCGTGGCAAGCTGGGGCGCAGCAAGCAGCGCCCCTGTCTCGTGGGAATCGTGGCTGAGATCGATGGCCATCCCGCTTTGCGGGATCGCCGCTACGAAACGAGCAGCCGGCGGGGCCCCGGCGCTACGAGGGCTACCGCACATCCTGCTGATGCAAATACGTGAGCGCCTGCTGCTGCAAATCCGCGTAATCGTCGTGCAACGCATCGCGCAACGCCTGTTCGGTGTTCGGCGCGCTGGGAATGTCGCCAAGCAGGCGCGTAATGTCGCCCATTCCGCCAGTCTGGATGATGGACTCCACCACAGCGAGCGACCAAGCGTAAGCGAAGGACGCCTCGCCGCCACCCAATCCCATCCACGATCCTTCCAACCCAGCCAGCGACGGAAGTTCTCCCTGCCCCGCCGCATTCAGCAAAGCGCCGGCAGTTCCCGAGCTGCGCCGCCCCTCCATGTATTGCGCCACGCCCTCCTGCAGCCAGGTCGGCGCGCGATTGTGCGTCTTTTGCCCAACAAAACTGTGCGTCAGTTCGTGTTTCAGCACCCGCGCCAATTCCGGAGTGACGGCCGTCAACCCCTGCACCGGAATGCGCATGCGCCCGTCGTTCAGCGCACCCACCCAACTCGGCGCCCGCGTGATGTCCGCGAAAGACTGCCCGGTGTAAAGAATCACGCCAATCGAATCCGGCGGCGTGAAATCCAGCTGCGATTCCAAATCGCGAAAATCATCCTCGAGAACGCGCAAGATTGCGCGCGCCAAGTCAGGCGTCGCGCCGCCGTTATATTTCAAATTGAAATGCGCGGTCTCGCCTTCGCGATAGCTTTCTTCCTCGGCCTTATCGCGCTCGGCTTTTTCCAGCGCGCGCTCCACTTCCGCGTCCGGACGCAATTTTTCCGCGCGGTGCCATTCGGCCACGGCCAAATCCATTTTGTTCACGCCGTAATAGGCCCAGCCGTCGAGCTTGGCGACGTCCGCCGAATCCGGCGCAATCCGCCGCGCGCGCTCCAGCGGCTCGAGGGCCGAGGTAAACTGGCTCTGGTGCAGATACATCACCGCCAGATTCAGCAGCAGCGGCAGATTTTCCGGCGCGAAGCTGAGCGCTTCGCGGTAATGGTCAATCGCGCTGGCCGTGTCGCCCTTGCTTTCCAGGAATTGCGCAGCGGCGTAATGCGCGGCGGCCACTTTTTCGATGGCGAGAGGCGCATGCGAACGAGCGTCTGTCTCCATCTGCGCGATATAGCTGAAATCAATCGCGTTGTCGTGAATTACCAGGCGCGCGATGTCGTCATAACCGCGCACGGGATCCACATGCGGCGCGGAAACCGGCGGTTCGCTTGCAGCGCTGGAGCCTGCAGAGTAGCCGAGGCCGTCGCGGTCAATCCGCGCGACGATGGATTTCGGAATGGACATCTCACCGGCGGGAGTCTCGTAGCGGACGCGATCGCCGTCTTCGGTAACGCTGGCGGCGACAATCCGCCGGCCGTTCTTGAGCACGATGGTATCGGCGGCCGCCGAAGACACGACCAGTAGCAATAACGACGCGATGGGCGCTGCGTGACGCACACCTGGAATTTTACCAAGCGGACGAGATGCCGCGGGCGCTCCTTCCCCGCTGATGCCCTAAGTAATACAACCTGTCCAATCGAACAGGCCCGTCGGCGCAAATTCGCGGCAAGGCAATTCGCCTTGGCGTGCGTCAAACAATCAACACAGCGTGCACAACGTCCGAGTAACTGATACCACCGGGAGAAACCGCGCTCACGCGGGCGCGGCTCTGCGTTCGGACTATGGCCAAGATCTGACGCGAACAACGCAAAGGACGGGGCGCCTGGCGCGCGGAAGGCCCCGATACAACCCGCCTTTTACTCGCAGCAACCAAAGTTATAGAGTCAATTACGTGCCCAGCTTCCTGCGATTTTCTCTGACCATTCTTCTGCTGCTCGGCGCCGATTTCATTGGCATCGCTCCCCGCAGCACGGCGGCGCTGCAAGCGCCGGCCAATGCGGCGCAGAGTGACGCGCCGCCACCCACCGCGACACCGATAGCCATCGCAACCCCAGCTGCCCCCACCGATCCCCGCGCACTCTACGAAGCGCTCAACAACCTTCGCCCCGATGGCGCGCGCGTGTACACCGTAAAAGACCTGACGATCCGCCGCGACGTAGTCAGCTTCACATTCACTAAAGGCAAGCTGGCGTTCCTCGAACCTCTTGGCGGCCGCATCACCGGCGCCGTCTTTTCCGGCCGCGGCCACGTGATTGCCACCCCGCACGAACGCGGCGAACGCCGTTCCCTCGCGCAATTCATCGGTGTGCCGATCCTCGATCAACCGTTTTCAGACGCGTATATTTCCTTTTCCGATGGCGCCGACGCCGAGCTGCAACGCCAACTGGCCCAGGACGGCGTCCAGCCCGTCAGCGACCCGGAATTCATCGCGCACTGGGATCCGCTGGCCGCGGGATTGGCGCCCACCCATTCAGCGCGCACCATGGTGGATTGGCTCGCCGCCGAACCGATTCCCCATTTTTACATTTTGCTGCAAACCGACGCGGTCGGCCCCGTGGAAATTTCCATAGATTACCGCCGCGAGGAGCAAGTGAACATCGGACAGCCGCACTTAACCGATGGCGTCCGGTCCTACGACATGTGGGCTTCCTTCCGCGCCGAGGATTCTCCACCTACATACGCGGAAGCCTTCCTGCCGTTGGATTATCGCGTGGACTCCACGATCGCCGAGGATCTTTCGCTGCAGGGCAAAACCACCCTGCACCTGCGTGCCGGCCGCAGCGGCGAGCGCGTCGTCGCGGTGGAGCTCTCGCGTCACCTCGCGGTGGACAAAATCGAAGACGAAAACAACCAGCCGCTCCCTTACTTTCAAAATGAAGAACTCAGCCGTCGCGACGCCGCTCGCCGCGGCAACGATTTCATTCTCGCCGTGCTGCCCGCGGGAAAACCTGCCGGCGCCGATTTTCATTTGCAGATTTCCTATCATGGCTCCGTGATTGCCGACGCCGGAAACGGCGCCTATTTCGTCGGCGAACGCGGCGCCTGGTACGCGCACATCGGCGGCGAGCATTTCACATCTTACGACCTCACCTTTCACTGGCCGAAACGCTTGACGCTGGTCGCCACCGGCATCGAATCCGAAGCGCGCGAGGACGCTGAATCAAAATCCGGCCGCTGGCGTTCGGAAACGCCGTTCCCCACTGCCGGCTTCAACCTGAGCCAATATCAGATGGCTAGCACCTCGGGCCAACCGAAAATTCAAGTCTATGCAAACAAAGAACTCGAAGAAGCGATCATGGCCCGTCTGCAGCCCGGGGGTCCGAACACCCTTCCGCCGCCGTCGATGCTCGATCATTACAAGGACACCGACCACTTGTCCGGCGCCGCAGACCCGCCTCCTGCGCCCAGTCCCACGTCCGCTCTGAAACAACTTGGCGCGAGCGTGCAGGATTCCATACATTTTTTCGAAAACGTGAATGGCGCGTTTCCCTTTGATCATCTCGACGTCGCGCAGATTCCCGGTTCGTTTGGGCAGGGCTGGCCGGGCCTGGTCTATCTCTCGACGCTGGCCTTTCTGCCGCCCGAAACGCAGGAGCGCGCCGGCCTGGACGAATGGGCGCAAAGCGGGGCACGCGACCTGATGCCCTATCACGAAGTGGCGCACCAGTGGTGGGGCAATGTCACCGGCGCGGCCAGCTATCGCGACGTCTGGATTCAGGAAGCGATGGCCAATTATCTGGCGCTTTGGTATGCAGACAGCAAAAAGCCCGGCCAGCACCGGCTCGCAAATTGGCTGGAACATTATCGCGCGGAGCTCACCGACAAAATTCCCGGCACGGATCATTCCATCGAAGATGTAGGCCCGCTGGTACTGGGGCCGCGCCTCAGTTCGTTGAAAGTCCCGGACGCCTACGGCCTGCTGATCTACGGCAAAGGCACATGGGTGATGCACATGCTGCGCGAAATGCTGCGCGATCCCGGCGCGTCCAACGGCAAAGATCCGGACGCGCGCTTTCGTGAATTGCTCCGCTCGATTCTGGCCGAACACCGCTTTCGCCCGCTCTCCACCGCCGATTTCCAGCACGCCGTCGAGCAGCACATGACTCCCGCGATGGACCTGGAAGGCACGCATCGCATGGATTGGTTCTTCGACCAGTGGGTGCGGGGCACGGACTTGCCGCGCTATACCGTGAAATTCGAAGTGAAGCCGCGCGGAAACGCGTTCGTCGTCACCGGCAAGCTCGAACAACTGGGAACCGAGAACGTATTCACCGCAGCGGTGCCGCTCTATGCGGTACGTCTGGCCGCAAAGCCAGAGCGCCTGGGAGTCGTGGTGACCACCGGCGCGGTAACGCGATTTCAGTTCGAGTCACGCATTCGCCCCACGCGCATCGTGATTGATCCCAATCTCACGCTGCTGTGGAACAAGGGGTAAGTTCAAAGACACCACAGATGAACGCAGATGAACACTGCTAAAATCAGAAACGAAAGATAGCTCGTGGCTTCGCTGGGTTCCTTCGGCGGGATCGCTCAGCACCAGCTCTCATTCAAAATTTCTATTCGTTCCCGCACGCGCCGCGCAAAATCCTCGCTAAAAAAAAATTTTCTTTCAACTTGCGCCAACGCGCCTCCGGTTTTATCCTATCGGGTCTTAATTGTGTTCCGGGGCGGTCGTGATTTCTTCTCGCTCCGTATATGTCTTTTTTTTTGCAACTCCTAGAAACTGTCAACCGTAAGTCGCTGGCGTTCTGGGGTCGAGCAACCGGCGATTTCGTAACTTTCATGCCCCTTCTTTAAGCTCGCAAGCATCTATTACGATGTTCTGAGGCGACCGCGTGGACCCGGAAGGCTCTCAAAGTCCCATCGAATCAACATCGGCTCATCCGATCATTGAGCCGGGTTATACGCTGGGTACGGTAACAGACAAGATCAGCTCCATCGTGCTCGGGCGCGGCACGTCCAAGGGCTGGATTTTCGGCTTCGCCATTGCCTTCTCGCTGTTGATGCTCCTGAATTTCACCATTGGCTACCTGCTCATCAAGGGCGTGGGAATTTGGGGTATCAATATCCCGGTCGGCTGGGGCTTCGCTATCGTCAATTTCGTTTGGTGGATCGGCATCGGCCATGCCGGCACGCTGATCTCCGCGATTTTGCTCCTCTTGCGTCAGCAGTGGCGCACTTCCATCAACCGTTTCGCCGAAGCCATGACGCTCTTCGCAGTCGCCTGCGCCGGCATGTTCCCTCTGCTGCACATGGGCCGCCCGTGGCTCTTCTATTGGCTGATGCCCCTTCCCAATCCGATGTGGCTCTGGCCGCAGTTCCGATCCCCGCTTGTTTGGGACGTCTTCGCAGTCTCTACATACGCGACCGTATCGTTGCTCTTCTGGTTCGTGGGGCTGGTTCCAGACCTGGCCACCCTGCGAGATCGCGCGAGAAACCGCCCCGCAAAAGTTATCTACGGAATTCTGGCGATGGGCTGGCGCGGTTCCGCCGTGCACTGGTCGCGCTACGAGACGGCTTCCATTCTGCTGGCCGGGCTAGCGACGCCTCTGGTGGTATCAGTTCACACGGTAGTGAGCTTCGATTTCTCCGTCGCGCAAGTAGCTGGCTGGCACACGACGATTTTCCCGCCCTACTTCGTCGCCGGCGCGATTTATTCCGGCTTCGCCATGGTCATGACTCTTGCGATTCCCATCCGCAAGTTCTACAACCTGGAAGATTTCATCACCATGCGCCACCTGGGCAATATGGCCAAAGTGATGCTCGCCACCGGCCTGATCGTCGCCTACGGCTACATGATGGAAACTTTCATGGCCTTCTACAGCGGAAATCCCTTCGACCGCTTCCTGATCATCAATCGCATGACCGGCCCCTATGCGTTTTTCTACTGGATGCTGATCGCTTGCAACATCGTGATCCCGCAAATCATGTGGCTGCGCAGCGTGCGCAACAATGTCGCGATACTCTTCGTGATTTCGCTGATCGTCAACGTGGGCATGTGGCTCGAACGCTTCGTGATCGTCGTCATCAGCCTGCACCGCGATTTTCTCCCCTCGTCCTGGGGCATGTACTACCCCACCAGATGGGATTGGGCCACCTACGTCGGCACCATCGGACTGTTTTTGACTTTGCTGTTCCTGTTCATCCGCTTCCTGCCGGTGATTTCGATTTACGAGATGCGCACGCTGGTGGAAGAAACGGGCGAGGAGAATCCCAAGAAATAAAGGCAGGCTCGGGAACCGATGCAAATTTTTCATCACAGCACGAATACTATCTCGCGGGTGAGCATCTACGGCGCCGTATTCATCGCGGCGTTGCTGGGTGGCGTGCTGTACGCGATCGAGCTTTCGCCCATCTACACGCGCGTGAGCGAAGCGCGCGAACAACCCGTGCCCTTCAGCCACAAACATCATGCCGGCGAGCTGGGCATAGATTGCCGTTACTGCCACACCACGGTGGAAAAATCATCCTTCGCGGGCGTGCCCCCAACGCAGACGTGCATGACCTGCCATTCGCAGATCTGGACCAACGCGCCGATGCTCGAGCCCGTGCGCGCCAGCTATCGCAACGACAAATCCATTTCCTGGACGCGCGTGAACGCGCTGCCTGACTTCGTCTATTTCGATCACAGCATCCACATCAGCAAAGGCGTCGGCTGCACGACCTGCCACGGACAAGTGGCCGAAATGCCGCTCACCTGGAAAGCCAATACGCTCTACATGTCCTGGTGCCTGGATTGCCACCGCCAGCCGGAAAAGTATGTGCGGCCGAAGTCAGAAGTGTTCGATCCGGGATACGTCACGCCCCCGAATCAGCTGGAACTCGGCGCGAAACTGGTGAAAGAGTACAAAATTCACAGTCTGACAAATTGTTCCACGTGTCACCGCTGAAGGCGAAAAAAAGAAAACGATGAGCTCCGACCTCAACCCGAAAGTTCCGCAGGCGATGGACCTGGCAGCGCTGCGCGCGAAACTCGCGCAGGAAGACGGCAAACGCTTCTGGCAAAGCCTGGAAGAATTGTCGGAAACGAAGGAATATCGCGAATTCCTTGAGAATGAATTTCCGCACGACCCCGCGAAAGATCCCGAGGGCCTCAATCGCCGCGACGTGCTGAAGCTCGCCGCCGCTTCCGCCGCGCTCGCCGGGCTGAGCGCCTGCACCAAACTGCCCACGCAGAAAATTGTCCCCTACGTGAAGGCGCCCGAAGAAATCGTCGCAGGCAAGCCGCTCTTCTACGCTACGTCCATGCCCCTCGCGGGAGTCGCCGCGGGCCTGCTCGTCGAAAGTCACATGGGGCGGCCCACGAAAATCGAAGGCAATCCCGAACATCCCGGCAGCCTGGGCGGCACGGACGTCTTCGCGCAAGCCGCGACGCTGGGAATGTACGACCCGGACCGCTCGCAAACGGTGGTGCTCGAGGGCCGCATCAGCAGCTGGGCCGCGTTCCTCACGGCCATGGGCAACGAGAAAGCGGCAATGTCAGCCGATGGCAGCGGCCTGCGGATTCTCACCGACACGGTGACGTCGCCAACTCTCGCCGCGCAAATCTCGGCACTTCTCAAGAAATTGCCGGCCGCGAAATGGCATCAGTACGAACCCTGCGGCCGCGACAATTCTCGTGAAGGCGCGCGCCTCGCGTTCGGCAGGCCGGTAAACACCGTATATCGCATGGACCAGGCCGACGTGATCGTCTCGCTCGATGCCGATTTCGTTTCTTCCGATCTCGGCCATGTGCGTTACGCGCGCGAATTCGCTTCGCGCCGGATAATTGATGGCGCAAACGCGAAGCTGAATCGCCTCTACGTCGTTGAAAGCATGCCGAGCAGCACCGGAGGAGTAGCCGACCATCGCAAACCGTTGCGCGCAGGCGATATCGAAGCGTTCGCGCGCGAACTGGCGGTTGCGTCGGGCGTTGCGGGCGCAGGCAGCGCCGCAACCAGCAGCAAGATTCCCGCCGAATGGACTCGCGCCGTAGCGAAAGATTTGGCCGACCATCGCGGCGCATCCCTGGTCATCGCGGGTGAGGAACAGCCACCTGCCGTGCACGCGCTCGCGCACGCCGTGAACGCCGCGCTCGGCAACGTCGGCAAGACCGTGTATTACACCGACCCGCTCGAAGCGAATCCCGTGAACGAAATGGAATCGTTGCGCGACCTGGTGACGGACATCAATGCCGGAAAAGTGGACCTGCTCTTCATGCTCGGCGGAAATAATCCCGCGTACGACGCGCCGATTGATTTCGACTTCGGCCCCGCGCTGCTGAAAGTAAAAACCCGCGTACATTCGGGCCTGTATTACGACGAAACCGCCGAGCTCTGCCACTGGCACGTCCCCGCCGCGCATTTCCTGGAATCCTGGGGAGACGCGAGAGCGTTCGACGGAACGGTAGGCATCATTCAACCGCTCATCCAGCCGCTGTACGACGGCCACACCGCGAACGAAATCGTAGAAGTGCTGGCAGGAGATGCCGGAAAATCCGGGCACGACAGCGTGCGCGAGTACTGGGAAGGCGTGCGCCCGGAAAAAGACAAAGCGTTCGATGCCTACTGGGAACGCTCGCTGCATGATGGAGTGATGGCCGGAACCGCGCTGCCCGCAATTTCCGTCGCAACGCGCGCCGACATTGCCCAGCAAATTCAGAACACTCCCAGCGACCAACTGCAAATCGCCTTCCGCCCCGACCCCACAATTTTCGACGGCCGCTTCGCCAACAACGGCTGGCTCCAGGAATTGCCCAAGCCCAACACGAAATTAACGTGGGACAACGCCGCGATGGTCAGTCCCGCTACGGCGCAGCACCTCGCCCTCGCCGACGGCGATTACGTGAAGCTACAACTAGCCGGGCACGAAACCAAAGCCGGCGTCGTAGTCGTCCCCGGCCACGCCGACAACTGCGTCACCCTGCACCTCGGCTATGGACGCCGTCGCGCCGGAAGCGTGGGCACCGGTCCCGGCTTCAATGCCAATTTCATTCGCACTTCCAACGCTCCGTGGATCGCCCCCGGCCTGAAAATCGAAAAGACCGGCGAAAAATATTATTTCGCGGTCACCCAGCACCAATACGTGATTGATCAGGATGGCCACCAGGTGGAAAAAGAGGGCGTCGAAGCCGCGGGCCGCGACCTGATCCGCATAGCCACGCTGGAGGAATACCAAAAAGATCCAAACTTCGCGAAAGACCCGAGCGAAGAAGCCACCAAGGGCCTCACGCTCTATCCCGGCTTCAAATCCGAAGGCTACGCTTGGGGTCTGGCCGTGGACCTGAACAAATGCGTCGGCTGCAATGCCTGCGTCGTAGCGTGCCAGGCCGAAAATAATATTCCGGTCGTCGGCAAGGAACAGGTAATGAAGGGCCGCGCGATGCACTGGATCCGCGTGGACACTTATTTCCGCGGCAACATAGATAATCCTGAAACCTACTACGAGCCGGTGCTCTGCATGCACTGCGAAAACGCGCCCTGCGAAGTGGTCTGCCCCGTCGGCGCCACCGTGCACAGCCCCGAAGGCCTGAACGAAATGGTTTACAACCGCTGCGTCGGCACACGCTACTGCTCGAATAACTGCCCCTACAAAGTCCGCCGCTTCAATTTCCTGCTGTTTTCGGACTACACCACGCCCAGCCTCTACGGCGCCCGCAATCCCAACGTTACCGTGCGCAGCCGCGGCGTGATGGAAAAATGCACCTACTGCGTGCAACGCATCAACGCGGCGAAAATCACGAGCGAAGAACAAAATCGTGAAGTGCGCGACGGCGAAATCGTCACTGCCTGCCAAGGCGCCTGCCCCGCGGAAGCGATCATTTTCGGCAATATCAACGACCCGAACAGCCGCGTCGCGAAATGGAAAGCGCAATCGCGCAACTACCATTTGCTGGACGATTTGAATACGCGCCCGCGCACCACGTACTTGGCGCGCGTGCTGAATCCTAATCCGGAGATTCACGGATAGCTCTATGAAGCGCAAGCCACTTTACGGATTGCTGGCCGAGTTCGAGACGCCCAGCGAACTTCTGAACGCCGCGCAGCGCACTCACGACGCCGGCTACAAGAAGATTGACGCGTTCTCGCCGCTGCCCATCGAGGGCCTGGCCGAAGCGGTCGGCTTTCACGGCACCATTCTGCCCGTGATCGTCTTCATCGGCGGCCTGCTCGGCGGCCTTACCGGCTTTTTCATGCAGTATTACGCGAACGTGATCAGCTATCCGCTGGACGTCGGCGGCAAGCCGTACAACAGCTGGCCCTCGTTCATCCCGATCACTTTCGAACTAACGGTGCTTGGCGCCGCGTTGTGCGCCGTCTTCGGCATGCTGGCGATGAACGGGCTGCCTACGCCTTATCACCCAGTGTTCAACGTTGCGCGCTTCGCTCTCGCGTCGAACGACCGCTTTTTCCTGGTGGTGAAAGTGCGCGACAAAAGTTTCGAGCTGGCGAAGACCAAGAAATTTCTGGAAGGTTTGAATCCACACGGGGTGTTTGAGATTGAAGTCTAATTTCCAATCCGGCCCAACAGGCGGCGCCATGCCGGGCGACGCCATGACGCGTATATCGTCGCATGCAACCACCCGCGCGGCGCGCATCATCTGCCTCGGCGCGCTCGCCCTGTGGCTCGCAGGCTGCCGCATGGACATGCACGAGCAACCCAAGTACTTGCCCTACCAGCCCACCACGTTCTTCGACGACGGCCGCAGCGAGCGCCCCGTTGTCCCCGGCACTGTCGCGCGCGGCCAATTGCGCCTCGACGAACTGCTCTACACCGGAAAAGAAAATGGCGCGCTCTCGAACAAGTTCCCCTTCCCCATCACGCGCCAGGATCTCGAACGCGGCCGCCAGCGCTACAACATCTATTGCACGCCCTGCCACGACTACACCGGCAGCGGCCAGGGCATGATCGTGCAGCGCGGATTTCCGTCGCCGCCCTCCTATCACATTGATCGCCTGCGCCAGGCGCCCGTCGGACATTTCTTCGACGTGATGACCGATGGCTACGGTTCCATGTACAGCTACGCTTCCCGCATCGAGCCAGAAGACCGCTGGCGCATCGCCGCGTACATTCGCGTCCTGCAGCTCAGCGAACACTCGACGGTGCAGGACGTGCCCGAATCAGAACGTCAAAAATTGACCGAGCAGAATCCGGGGCAATCGCAATGAGCTTTGGCAGCCAAGTCTTGCACGCGTATCTCCTCGCCTACGTCTACTGGCTAATGATTCCGCTGGGGTGCATGGCGATCCTGATGATGCATCACCTCACCGGCGGCTGGTGGGGCTATCCCATCCGCCGCCTGCTCGAAGCCGGCACGCGAACCTTTGGCGTGATGGCGCTGCTCTTCGTCCCCATCGTCATCTGGATGAAGCAAATTTATCCCTGGGTGAATCCGCCGAAAGAGATGGCCGACGATCTCCATTACCATTTCAAGCTCGCCTACTTGAACCCGAATTTTTTCATCGTGCGCGCCATAATTTACTTCGCCATCCTGATGGGCCTGGCGCACCTCCTGAATAAATGGTCTCGTGAACAGGATTCCACCGGTGATCCGCGCCTCGCGAAATATCTGGAAGGCATCAGCGGCCCCGGCCTGATCCTCTGGGGCATGGCTGTGTCGTTTTCGATGATTGACTGGGTCATGTCGCTCGAGCCCAAATGGTTCTCCACCATCTACGGCATGATTTTCATGATCGTGGCCGCGCTCACCGCCATGTCCTTCATAATTTTCGTGCTGCGCCGCCTCACCGACGACCAACGCGGCAAGGAAATCCGCGAAAAAGTGACGCCCGGCCAGTTCAACGACCTCGGCAACCTGATGCTGGCCTTCACCATGCTCTGGGCCTACCTCTCGTTCTCGCAATTCCTGATCATCTGGGCAGGCAACATTAAGGACGAAATTCCCTGGTACATGACGCGCGCCTTCGGCAGCTGGGGCAAGCTCGCGGTGGTTCTGATCGTGCTGCATTTCGCGCTGCCGTTCCTGTTGCTGCTGCAACGCAACATCAAGCGCCGCGTGGGCCGCCTTGCGACCGTCGCCGCCTTGATGCTCGTCCTCAGCATCGTGGACGTGTATTGGCTGATGGTCCCCGCGTATGAACAAGACGGCCCGCACCTGGGCTCGCTGGTCTGGGATATTTTTTATCTCGTGGTGATCGGTATCATCTGGATCGCCACTTATTTCTGGCAGCTTGGCAAAATGCCGCTGCTGCCGCTGCACGACCCGCGGTTCGAAGGAGAGCTCCAGCATGAACATGGAGACTAAACACGGTCCGGGCCAGTCTCCGGCGGCGCATGGCGCGAACGAAGGCTACGAACACAGCGACGCCAACCCCAGCGGACTGCTGCGCTGGGCCCTCTGGCTCATCGCCGTGCTCGTCGTGGTGTTCGTCTCCATGGCCTGGCTATTCGATTTCTACGGCAAGGTGCAAAGCCTCGGCAAACCCGCTTCGCCATTTGAGAACGCGCGCGTCCTGCCGCCCGCCCCGCGCCTGCAAGTGGAACCGCGCGCCGAGCTGCACGCCTATTGCGAAGGCCAGGACAAACTTCTGAATAGTTACGGTTGGGCTGACGAGCACAACGGCGTGGTGCGCATCCCGGTAGATCGCGCCATGGAATTGACGCTGCAACAAGGCTTGCCCGCGCGCGCCCCCGGAGACATTCCCGCGGGCGTCAGCAACCCCGCGCCTTTTGTGCCCGATGTTTCCGATCAGGACCAGACCGGCCCATGCGGCTACGTGCTGGAGCGCGACAAAGATCACGAAATGAGCCAGGAGGCGCGCCGCTAGCATGTTTGCGTCCGGCAAATTCGCGATGAAGCTTACGCTGCGGGCATCACTCGCAGTGGCAACGGCTGCAGCTGCGGCATTTCTCGCGCTCGCTCCCGGCGCCGCCGCGCAATTAGCGGCGGACCCGATGCAGAGTGTGGGTGTGCGCCCCGAACTGCTAAAACAAGTGGGCATTGACCAGAAATTGAACCAGTCAATTCCGCTGAACCTCACCTTCCGCGACGAGGACGGCAAAACCGTCGAGCTCGGCCAATTTTTCGGCCAGAAGCCCGTAATCCTCACCCTCGTCTATTACAACTGCCCGATGCTCTGCACCCAGGTTCTCAACGGCGTCGAATCCGGCCTGAAAGAATTGCCCACGGACATCGGCAAGCAGTTCGACGTGGTCACCATCAGCATTGACCCCACGGAATCCCACGTCCTGGCCAAAGTAAAACGGGAAATGTACGTGGGCATGTACGGGCGCCCCGGTGCCGCGCAAGGCTGGCATTTCCTCACCGGCGACGAACCGCAAATCAGGCAGCTCGCCGACGCCGTCGGTTTCCGTTACGCCTACGATCCCGACACCAAGCAGTTCGCGCACGCCAGCGCCATCATGCTGCTCACTCCCGAAGGAAAAATTTCGCGCTATTTTTACGGCATTCAATATCCGACGCGCGATTTGCGCCTCGGACTCGTCGAAGCGTCCGAAGGAAAAATCGGTTCGTCCGTGGATCAAGTGCTGTTGTTCTGCTACCACTACGATCCCGCGACGGGAAAATACGGCCTGCTGATTTCGCACTTAATCCAGGCCGGTGGCGCGCTGACGGTATTAATTCTTGGAATTGGGATGCTGATTCTGTTTCGCGGCGAACACTACGCGCTGCCGCATAGAAAAGCATAAAGAAGCAGGCGCCGACGTTCACTCGTCCGCCGCGCGCTTACGGAAACACCAGAGGTTCACTGAGAAACTGATGATCACGGGTCTCATGCAAACGGGCTTCACCAATATGGCCGCGGTCGCCGCTTCCGCGATTCCCATTCACCCCACCTCCGCCTCCTCCATCTCGGATAGCGTGGACCATCTCTATTATTTCCTCACCGCGATCACTCTGTTCTTCACCTTCGGGATCTTCACCACCATTTTCTTCTTCATGGTGAAATTCCGCCGCCGCTCGCCCGACGAACGCCCCGAGGACACCAAAACGCACCTCGCCCTCGAGCTCAGCTGGACCATCATTCCCACGCTAATCACCGTGGTGATTTTCGTGTGGGCTTCCAGCCTCTATTTCGAAAATTCACGCCCGCCGGAAGCGGCCACGGAAGTCTTCGTCGTCGGAAAGCAATGGATGTGGCACATCCAGCATCCCGAAGGCGTGCGCGAAATTAACGAGCTGCACGTCCCGGTGAACGCGCCTATCAAAATCACCATGACGTCCGACGACGTGATCCACGATTTCTACATTCCCGCGTTTCGCGTGAAGAAAGACGCCGTCCCCGGCCGCTACACCTCGCTCTGGTTCCAGGCCACCAAAATCGGCACGTACCATATTTTCTGCGCGCAATACTGCGGCGCGGACCACGCCGAAATGATCGGCTGGGTGTACGTCATGTCTCCCACGGATTACGCCGCGTGGCTTTCCGGCGGCGCGCGCAACGAATCCATGGCCCAGACCGGCGAGCGCCTGTTCACCCAACTCGGCTGCGTCACTTGCCACGTGGCGGACAATACCGGCCGCGGCCCCTCGCTCGTGGGCCTCTACGGCAAACAGGAAAAATTGCGCAATGGCGACATGAAGCTAGTAGATGAAGCGCTGATTCGCCAGGCGATCGTGAATCCCAATTCCATCATCCTGCCCAACTATCCGCCGATCATGCCCACCTTCCAGGGCCAGATCAACGAGGAGCAGGTGCTGCAACTGATCGCTTACGTCAAGTCGCTCGGGACGGAAGAAAGGAAGACGAACGGGAAATGAGCACCACAGTCATTCCAGAATTGCCCGGGCAAGAAATTCCGGCCGAATCGCGCGTCAATTATTTGAACGCGAGCTACGGCGTGAAATCCTGGCTGCTTACCACCGACCACAAACGCATCGCGCTGCTGTACCTAGGCTCGATTACGCTGATGTTCTTCGTGGGCGGCTTCTTCGCCGTGCTGATGCGCCTGCACCTGATCGAACCGCAGGGCGCGCTGGTGGCGCCGGAAACTTACAACAAGCTCTTCACCATGCACGGCGTGATCATGGTGTTCTTCTTCCTGGTCCCGTCAATTCCGGCGACGCTTGGCAATTTCCTGGTGCCCATGATGATCGGCGCACGCGACCTGGCATTCCCGCGCCTGAACCTGCTCAGCTGGTACATTTATATAATCGGCGCGGCCTTTACTCTGTATGCGGTAATTTCCGGCGGCGTGGATACTGGCTGGACGTTCTACACGCCCTACAGCAGCACTTTTTCACACACCAGCGTGATCCCCACCGCGCTCGGCGTATTCATCACGGGCTTCTCTTCGATTCTCACCGGCCTGAATTTCGTGGTCACCATTCACAAAATGCGCGCGCCCGGGCTGACATGGTTCCGCTTGCCGCTCTTCATCTGGGCGATGTATGCCACCAGCATTATTTTCATCCTGGGCACGCCGGTAATCGCCATCACCCTCTTCCTGCTGGGCCTCGAGCGCCTCTTGCACATCGGCATTTTCGATCCCGCCATTGGCGGCGATCCCATTTTGTTCCAGCACATGTTCTGGTTCTACTCGCATCCCGCTGTGTACATCATGATTCTGCCGGGCATGGGCGTGATGAGCGAACTGATCACATGTTTCTCGCGCAAACGCATTTTCGGCTACACCTTCGTCGCGTTTTCCAGCCTGGCGATCGCGATCATCAGCTTCCTGGTGTGGGGCCATCACATGTTCGTCACCGGCCAGTCTATTTACGCCGGCTTGATTTTCTCCGTGCTCAGCTTTCTGGTCGCGATCCCCTCCGCCGTGAAAGTTTTCAATTGGACTGCCACGCTCTACAAGGGTTCGATTTCCTACGACGCGCCAATGCTTTACGCGCTCGGCTTTATCGGCCTGTTCACCATGGGCGGCCTTACGGGATTGTTTCTGGCATCGCTCGCGACGGACGTTCACCTCAACGGCACGTATTTCATCGTCGCGCATTTTCACTACATCATGGTCGGTGGTGCGGTGATGGCCTACCTGGGTGGCATCCATTTCTGGTGGCCGAAAATTACCGGACGCATGTATCCAGACGGCTGGGCGCGCTTCGCCGCGCTGGTGATTTTCGTGGGATTCAACCTGACGTTCTTCCCGCAATTCGTGCTGGGCTACCTGGGCATGCCGCGCCGCTACGCCGTTTATCCCACCGAATTCCAGGTGCTCAACGTGATGTCCTCCGCCGGCGCTTCCATTCTCGGCATCGGGTATCTGATTCCGCTGATCTACTTACTTTGGTCGATTCGCTACGGCCCGATCGCCGGACCGAATCCCTGGGGCGCGAAGGGCCTCGAGTGGGAGACTCCTTCGCCGCCGCCCACTGAAAATTTCGAGGAGATTCCCGTGGTTACCGCAGACGCTTACGACTACGCGAACGTGGGAGGGTCCCGTGTCTGATATGGCCGTGCACGCCCCGCATCCGCCGGGCTTCAAACATCAATTCGAGGACATGGAGCAGCAGCGCGAAGCCGGCAGCCTGGGCATGTGGGTTTTCCTGGTCACCGAAATCATGTTCTTCGGCGGCCTTTTCGCCACCTACATTATTTATCGCACGCTATACTTGACCGCCTTTGAAGAGGGCAGCCGCCTCCTCAACGTGAAATTCGGCGCCGCCAACACCGCAGTGCTCATCGGCAGCAGCTTGACCATGGCCCTGGCGATCCATGCGGCGCAAGCCGGCAAGAAAAAATCCGAACAGGTGATGTATCTGGTCCTCACCATGATCCTGGGCGCGCTGTTCCTGTTCTTGAAATTCAACTACGAGTGGCGGGCCGATTATCACGAGCATCTGATTCCCGGCTTCGGCTTCATCATCCGGCCGGAATGGGGCGCGGCGGGTACGCACGTTCCGCTGTACTTCTGCTTTTACTTTTTCATGACCGGCCTCCACGCAATGCACATGATTATCGGTTTTGGCATCCTGGGGACGCTCACCGTGATGGCCCATCGCGGGCGCTTCAGCTCCGAATATTACGCGCCGCTCGAAGTAAGCGGCCTGTACTGGCACTTCGTCGATATCGTCTGGATTTTCCTGTTTCCGTTGTTGTATCTGATCGGCGGCAGGTTTGCCTTACCGGGGGTGCACTGATGTCCGGGCATGTGGTTCCCGTCAAAACCTACCTCGGAATATTTGTCGCGCTGCTGGTTCTGACTGCGCTCACCACCGGCGTCGCGTTCGTGGATTTCGGGGATATTCACACAGGAATTCGCTTGATTGAGGTGATTCCGCTGAACACCGTGGTGGCTCTGGCTATCGCAGTGGTGAAAATGCTGCTGGTAATCCTATTCTTCATGCACGTGAAGTACAGCAGCAGCCTCACGAAGATTGTAGTGATGACGGGATTTCTGTTCCTCGCGATTCTGGTGTCCTTCACTTTGGCCGACGAACTCACCCGCGGCTGGACCCCCGAAGCCGGCGGCTGGAACACCGCGCTCCCCACGATTCTTCCCTTACTCCGCGGCCTCTTCTAACGCGGCGCCGCGCGAAAGGCGACCACGGCGTTCAACCCGCCGAACGCAAAAGAATTCGACAGCGCCGCTTCCACGCGCAATGCCCGCGGCTGATTGGGAATGTAGTCCAGGTCGCACTCCGGATCGCGCTCGTTGAAGTTCGCAGTAGGCGGCAGAATGCCGTGGTACAGCGCCAGAATCGTCGCGATCGCTTCCAGCGCGCCGGCCGCTCCCAGCGCGTGGCCGTGCATGGATTTTGTCGAGCTGACGCCAATTTTGTCCGCGTGCGCGCCGAAAACTTCACGAATCGCGGTGCTTTCCACTGGATCATTTCCGGGCGTGCCGGTGCCATGCGCGTTGATGTAACCGATGTCTTCCGGCGCCAGTCCCGCTTCGCGCATCGCCCCGCGCATCGCGCGCACCGGACCGTGCACCGCGGGTTGCGTCAAATGATGTGCGTCAGCGGTCATCCCGAATCCGCAAATTTCGGCAAAGATCTTCGCACCACGCGCTCGCGCCGCGTCCATTGGCTCCAGCACCATCATCGCGCCGCCCTCGCCCAGAATCATTCCGCGGCGGTCCTTGCTGAAAGGCCGGCAAGTGTCCGGCGCGATCACGCGCATCGCTTCCCAAGCCTTCAGCATGCCGATGTTGAATATCGATTCGCTGCCGCCGGTCATCGCGGCGTCCGCCTCGCCGTCACGCACCAGCCGGAACGCCTGCCCGATCGCGTGATTCGCCGAAGAGCAAGCAGTAGAAACGGTGTACGTCGGGCCGCTCATCCCCAGGTCCATTGCGATGTGGCTCGCGCCGGCGTTGGACATGGTCTTCGGAATCGTCAGCGGATGAACGCGCCCGCGCCCCTCCACCCAAAGGTCCTGGAAACCGGCCTCGATGGCCGCCTGCCCGCCCACCGCCGAACCGCACACAATCGCGGAGCGCTCGCGCAATTCCGGCGTCAACTCCAGTCCAGAATTCTGCAGTGCCTCGCGCGCCGCCACGACGGAAAATTGCGCGAAGCGATCAATGTAGGCGTCTTTCCCGCCCGGGAAATGCTTCACGGGATCGTAACCCGTCACTTCCGCGCCGTTCTTGAATCGCAGCGTGGAGCAGTCGGCGCCCTGGATCGGACCAATAGCGGGGCGGCCTTCGCTGAGGGATTTCCAGTTTTCCTCGAGGTTCAAACCCAGCGGAGAAATAATTCCCAGTCCTGTGATGGCGACGCGGCGTGGGGCCATTCGTCAGTCCGCCGGTGTGGCCGAGCCCAGGGAAGTATCGGGCGGCGCGGCGGCAATAATCTTCTTGATGCCTTCCACAACGTCGTTGACGGTGCGCAGCGAGCGCACGTCGTCGTCGGGAATGGAGATCTTGAACGCATTTTCCAATTCGAAGAGCAACGTGAAGACGTCCAGCGAATCAATACCCAGATCCTGCAAATTTGTGTCCAGCTTGATCGTGTCCGCCGGTATGCGTTTCACCGAAGCCAGCGTCGAAATTACTTTTTCTGCGACTACGTCAGACATCAAGCGTATCCTCCGTCCCTTCGATGCATCTGGTGATTGGCGAGGTGCGGCCGGGTCGCGCCGCAGCTGCAGGGAATCCGGCCCGTTTTCCACCCCGTAAAACGTAGCCCAAGCCCAGCACGAAATCAAATTCTAGCAGGACTACGCGCCACCCGGGCCGACTGTTTTTCTCCGGCCCGGCTTCAGTGCATTTGCATCGCTGGCGCGGTGGGCGCCGCCGGAGCGGCTTCCAGCGCGGCACCCGCCGGCGGCGCCAGTTCCTTCAGCACGGCCGGAGGAAGTTTTTGCACGTTGCTCAGGAAAGTCACCAGCTGCCAAATCTGTCCATCGTTGAGCGTCTTGCTCCACGCCGGCATTCCAGACCAGCGAATCCCGTGCTGAATGATGTAGAAATTCTGGTTCTCCGGCATGTCGGGCGCCTCCTTGAAAAATGCCGGCACCGGCGGATTAAAGGAGCGTCCGAACGGGCT
>Ga0210401_10002162_pt1 | contig 21988 bp, 17 predicted proteins | sample IncBWH32MmetaG_FD_150866 | JGI IMG/M metagenome (GOLD analysis project Ga0210401, IMG submission 150866) | Forest soil microbial communities from Barre Woods Harvard Forest LTER site, Petersham, Massachusetts, United States - Inc-BW-H-32-M | ecosystem: Environmental > Terrestrial > Soil >... | reverse complement strand
CGATCTGTCACTAGGACGTTACGGCTCGCGCCCCGGTTCCCCACCGCCCACCCCGCACCCATGCCCGTGCCCATCTTCCCATGCGGACATCCCAACTCTTACGAAACATCATCTAAGCGTGCACCGGGCAAAGTCACGCTCAATGTGGTAGCCTATAATTCGATTTCGGTACTCTGTCTTTGGAGTTATGCGAGAAGAAGCGAACCCGCGCAAGTTTTTGCGCCGCGCAGTTGACTACGGCGCCTCACAACTCCCCATTACTTTTTCCCCTTCTGGGTTTCGCCGTATCGCACTCGCTCCACGCTCTCCTTTCCGCACCGTTGACTCCCCAAATTCGTCAAAATTTACGGTGCCGCCCGGCTTTCTGTTCGATACAAATGGCGGAAATAGAATCTCGGAAGTTCCAGTAACTCCTTCACAATCAATAAAAGTACCAGTTCTATTCGACACTTTTGAACCCCTACTCAACCATCGCCGTCCCTGCATTTCGCGCCCCACAATCGGGGTTTTCGGGCGATTGTTTCCAGCCACTTCTGTGAGGACCAATTAGGCATGTCCACTACTATCTCTGAGATCTTGGGTCGCAAACGAGAAACGATCGACAAGGCGGTTATCCGCTTTTGCGGTGACTCCGGTGACGGCATGCAGATCACCGGCAGCCAGTTCACCAATACCGTCGCCCTCTACGGCAACGACCTGGCTACCTTCCCGGACTACCCTGCCGAGATTCGCGCTCCGGCCGGCACCCTGCCCGGTGTCAGCGGATTCCAGGTCCACTTCTCCTCAAGCAATGTGTATACGCCCGGAGACAGCGTGGACGTGCTCATCGCCATGAATCCGGCCGCCCTGAAAATGAATCTGCCGGACCTGAAAACCAACGGCATCCTCATCGTCAATTCCGACGACTTCAAAGAAACCGACCTGCGCAAAGCGCAAATCACCGTCAGCCCTCTCGAGGATCATTCTCTCGACGGATACCGTCTTTTTGCCGTGGAACTCACCAAGCTCACCCGCGCCGCGCTGAAAGATGTCGGCCTGGATGCGAAAAGCATGGACCGCTGCAAGAATTTCTTCGCGCTGGGCATGTGCTACTGGCTCTACAACCGCTCCATGGAACCTACCCTCCGCTGGCTCGACGATAAATTCAAGACCAAACCGCAGCTGGTAAGCGCCAATAAACTGGCCATGCAAGCCGGCTACAGCTTTTGCGAAGCCACCGAAGCGTTTCAGATCAGCTACGAAATTCCTCCGGCCAAGTTGTCGCCGGGCACCTATCGCAACATCAGCGGCAATGCCGCGCTTGCTCTCGGATTCGTCGCCGCTTCGCAGCAAGCCGGAATCCCGCTCTTCCTGGGATCCTATCCCATCACGCCGGCTTCCGATATTCTTCACGAACTCTCGATGTACAAGGATTTCGGCGTCACCACTTTTCAGGCCGAAGACGAAATCGCCGCGGTCTCTTCCGCCATCGGCGCCTCTTACACTGGCGCGCTGGCCATCACCACCACCTCCGGCCCAGGCATGGCGCTGAAAACCGAAGCGATCGGTCTCGCCGTCGCTGTCGAACTGCCCCTGGTGATCTGCGATATTCAGCGAGGCGGCCCGTCCACCGGCCTTCCCACCAAGACGGAGCAAGCCGATCTTCTCCAAGCTATGTACGGACGCAATTCCGAAGCTCCCGTCCCGGTGCTCGCTCCTTCTTCTCCCGGCGATTGCTTTTGGATTGCCCTGGAAGCCAGCCGCATCGCCATCAAATATATGGTTCCCGTAATTGTTCTCTCGGACGGCTATCTCGCCAATGGCGCGGAACCCTGGAAAATTCCCACGGTCACCGAGCTGCCGCAAATCCCGGTGCACTTTGAGACCAATCCCGAGGGCTTTCTCCCGTACAAGCGCAATCCTTCCACACTCGCGCGCCCCTGGGCCATTCCTGGCACCCCCGGCCTCGAACATCGCGTCGGTGGCATCGAAAAACAGGACGTCACAGGCAACATCAACTACGAACCTCTGAATCACGAGCACATGGTTCGCACGCGCGCCGAAAAAGTCGAGGGGATAGCGCAGGATATTCCTGAAATCGTTCCCGAAGGCGATCCCTCCGGAGATTTGCTCATCGTCGCCTGGGGCTCCACGGCCGGACCGATCACCGCCGCGATGAAACCCATGCGCGAAAAAGGTCATCGCATCGGCCACGTCCATCTGCGCTATCTGAATCCCTTGCCGCGCAATCTCGGCGATATTCTGAAGCGCTACAAAAAGGTTCTCGTGCCGGAAATGAATATGGGCCAGCTGGTAATGATCCTGCGCGCAAAATTCTTAGTGGACGCCGAAAGCTACGGCAAGATCCAGGGCAAGCCCTTCAAGCAATCAGAAATCGAAGCAAAAATTGAAGAGTTGCTCGACTAGGTAGCGCCTGCTTTTTGCCTTTGAAGTTGTTTTCGTAGCGGCGGTTTTGAGACCGCTAGCCGTTGAATTTGTAGCGGCCGTCTGCTTTTTAGGCGAGCGTTTTTGACTTTGCATTTGACCTTGTTTTGGATTTTGTGAATCGCCCCACAGGGCGATTCACGCGGAGATCCCGCAGAGCGGGATCGAAGTGTAGCGGCCGCCTTTAGGCGGGCGCCTTTGGGGTGATCGAAAAATGACGACGGCCACATTGCCGGTTTACACAAAAAAAGATTTTCAGACCGACCAGGAAATCCGCTGGTGCCCAGGCTGCGGCGACTACGCCATCCTCGCGGCTGTCCAAGCCGTCTTCGCCGAACTCGGCGTCCCCCGCGAAAAATTCGTCTTCATCTCCGGCATCGGCTGCTCCAGCCGCTTCCCGTATTACATGAACACTTTCGGCTTCCACACTATTCACGGCCGCGCGCCCGCCATCGCCACCGGCGTAAAACTAGTCCGCCCCGATCTCGACGTATGGGTCGCGACCGGCGACGGCGACTCGCTGTCCATCGGTGGCAATCACACTATTCACATGCTGCGCCGCAATGTCGGCCTCAAAGTGCTGATGTTCAATAATAAAATTTACGGCCTCACCAAAGGCCAATACTCGCCCACGTCGGAAGTCGGCAAGAAAGCCAAATCCACACCCTTCGGTTCCGTGGACCGCCCCTTCAGCCCGCTCTCGCTGGCCCTCGGCTCCGAAGCCACCTTCATCGCCCGCTCCGTGGACGTCTTCCAGCAGCACCTGAAAGAAACCCTCCGAAAAGCGGCGGCCCATCAAGGCTCCGCCTACATCGAGATCTTGCAAAATTGCAATATTTTCAACGACGGCGCCTGGGAAACCATCACCGAAAAAGAAGCCCGCAGCGAGCAGGTCGTCCAACTCGAACACGGCAAGCCGTTAATCTTCGGAAAAAATCGCGACAAAGGGATTCGCCTGGTGGGCCTGGACCTCGAAGTAGTCGCGCTAGGAAACGGCATCAGTGAAAAAGATTTGCTGGTGCACGACGAGCACAATCCCAATCCCGTTTACGCTTTCGCTCTTTCGCGCATGGACTCGATGCCCGGCTTCCCCACGCCCATCGGCGTCCTCCGCGCGCTGCAAGGCGTCCCGCGCTACGAAGACCTGATCCAACAGCAAATCCGCGAAGTCCAAGCCAAAAAAGGCAAAGGCGATCTAGCCAAACTCCTCCGCGCCGGAGACACCTGGGAACTGAAAGCATAAGCATCACCGAAGTAGCGCCGGCCGGTAGGCAGGTCGGCGCCCGGCATTTGAATTATCTTTTGAATATTTCTTTGAATTCGTGAATCGCCCTGCAGGGCGATTCATCCTGAGATTCGGCGGTGCCGAATCGAAGGGTCGCGGCCGTCTGCTTTTTTTAGGCGGGCGCCTTTGACTTTGTTTTTGACGTTGAAGTTGATGCTGCAGCGGCCGTCATCCTGAGCGCAGCGAAGGATCCCTCTTCGATTCCGTCGCGCACCGCTGCGCCCCTAATCTCGCGGCTTTCGTTTTCTCCCCGTCGGATCAATCGGCAACGACGCCGTCCTCCAATCCAAACCTGCGGGCCTTTTCCCCACGCCGGCAACATACAAAACTCCTTCCCTCACTCCATCAATCCCCAAATCGCGGTCAATCTTCGAATCCGCCATCGCCATGGTACAAAACGGCGCAAGCCCCAGCCAAGTCGCCACCAGACAAAACGTCTGGCACAAATGTCCCGCCTCCGTCAGCACCACGCGATAAGCCCGCGGATAGCGATACTTCCATTGCGTCCGCGTGAACACCCCAGTCATAAACACAAACGCAGCTGCCTCCGAAAACCAGCGCTGCCCAATCACGTAATCAGACATCTGATCGCGCGTCACGCCGCGCCGCAGCAATTCCAATCGATGTCGGGTAGCGTCATAGTGATAAATCCCCGGCGAAATTCCCTCCACGTCCCGCGCCACCACATAAGCTTCAATCGGATGCAGAGCTCCGCCCGACGGAGAAGTCTTCACCGCGAATCGCCCCAGCGGCGGCACCGTGACCCACTCGCGCACTCCCCACGTCAATCCCAAGAGAGTAGCCAAATCCCCAAGCGCAAGCTTCCCCGCCGCAAATCTTCGCCACGTTCTGCGCGCGGTAAGCACTCGAGTGAATTCGCCCTCCACGCGAGGCGGCGGCAGAACCAACTGCGCAGCCCGCGGATAATGTTTCACCGGCACAGGCATCCGCTTCTCGTGCGTCAACCCTTCCATGTAACGGCCCATGCGCACCAGGTCTGCTTCAAACGGAAGATCGCGTCCCGTGAAGTGAAAGAAACCCGCGGCAGGATTCCAATCCTTCCACGCGGCCATCGAACGCTCGATAATTTCAGGTTTGCGGTCGGAGCGTTGCAGCAGTGAATGTCGCGCCAGCTCTTTAAGCGCGGCACGCAGTGACCAGGGAGAATATTGCGGAAGGTGACCGAAAAGCGCGTCAGCGGAACGCCAGCGGCTGAAGAAACTCAATACTTCGGTGGCAATCGGCGCGGCGGCCACGCCTTTCCCCGTCGCATAATTCTCAAACACCAGTTCCGCATTGTTCCAGTAGGAAACCAAAAACGGAGACCGCCGGAAAAGCACCCGTCTCGCTTTAGGCATGCGGGCTAGCTAGCTTCCAGTCGCTGGGTGACCAAAAGAACAGCTCTCCTGCGTGCTTCACTTGGGATTAGTCGTGAACCACTGCCCGAACGGCAGCTGGATCTCCCGCGCCTTCACTTTCAGGCAAGGAAATCGCAGAAGGCGATAGGATTTTTCCAGAAGGCGCAGGTTCAGATCGATTTTCTTCTGCTCAGCCTTGCTGACTTTCGGCCGAATGGCGCGCAACTTCTTCTCGGCCCGGCGAATTGCGCTGGTAATGGGATGAACCGAAAAAACAACCTTGGCCATGTGACTCGCCCTCCTCGCATTTCAGATTTCATGGATCGGCAGCGTTGCCGGTTTCAAATCGGTCATTACCGCCGGCGGCGTTACTTCTTTTTGGGTTTGGTCCTGAACGTCTGTCCGAATAGCGTGGGCGGCCGGCAAACGACTCCAATAATGCCGAACGATTTCTTCAGGCTGCGCAAATTCAAATCAATCTTCTTCTGATCGGCCTTAACGACTTTGCCCCGGATCGCGCGCAGCTTCTTCTCGGCCTTGCGAATTTCCTTGGTGACGCCTTTCAGAGTAAAGCTGATGTTGGCCATACTGTTCTCCCTACCGGCGCATCGAGAATTAGAATGATTGGAAAACGGGGCCGACTCCAGGTGGTGTGCTCGGGACGGCGAAAGTGTAGTCGACGCCCGACACAGCGTCAAGAAAGATTGCATCGCCAGCCGTTTCCGGAGCACACAGCGCCGCACCCACAACATCGCCGAGAAAGAACTCAGTTCACTTTTCCGCTGGCCGCCGCAAAAGGCAACCCGATCCGCTGCATCAAGGCCGCGAATCTCGGATCGGAACGTAGATACGCAAATCGCGGATGCACGGCGATATTGATCAGGCGCACCGAACGTTCCGCATACGCCTTATCCAGCCATTGGAACGCTTCATCCTTTTGATCCAAGCCCACATAAACGAGCGCGATGCTGTAAGGTGAAACATATTGCCGCGATGACCGCTGCAGCAACTCATGCAGGACCGCCAGCGCTTCTGCTTTCTTTCCCGCCACCGCATCGGCGTTCGCCAACTCGGCCTTGAACGATGTTTCGTTTCCGGAATGCTCCAGTGCCTGCTGCAATTCCTGCAGCCCCTTTTCGTATTCCTGCTTCTGCAAATACGCCTGGCCCAGATATCCGTGCGCCACCGCGAAGCTGGGATCCATCGCAATGGTCTTCTGCGCTTGCGCGATGGCTTCGTCGTTTCTGCCGGCCAGATACAGAACCCACGACAAGTTGGCGTTGATGATCAGCGAGCGCGGGTCGAGTTCCTGCGCCAGCTTCATTTCCTGGATGGCTTCGTCATTTCTTCCCGCAGCCGCGAGTGCCAGCGCATACCAGTGGTGGCTATTCGCTTCGCCCGGATTGAGCTGAATCGCGCGCTGAAATTCATCCAGCACAGCGGGCCATTCCAGACGGTAGAACCGGATGAAGCCCAGCACCGCGTGCGCTGAGGCCAGGGTCTCGTCGAGCTGCAATGCTTTCACAGCCGCCGCTTCAGCTTCCGGCAGCACCTGCGAAGATGGAACATCCTTGTAATCCGCTGTCAGCGTCAAAGCTCCCGCCAGTCCTGCGTATGACGGCGCGTACGTGGGATCCAGCTGAATTGCCTGGCGATAATCAGAGACGGCTTGCGTCACACCCTCACCTGTACGTTTCGCGACGAAGTAATTTCCTTGCAGGTAGGCGTCGTACGCAGCCGGAACGACGGTCCGCGTTTTCGCCAGGCGCTCCTGCTCCGGCTGCGTCAACTGAATCTGAATTTGCGTGACGATGTCGCGCGCCACGTCGCTCTGTAGCGCCAAAATATCCGTGACGGTGCGTTCATAACTGTGCGCCCAAAGGTTCTGGCCCGTTTGCGGCTGCACCAATTCCGCGGAGATGCGCACGCGATCGTCAGAACGCAGCACCGAGCCTTCCACCAGCGCGTCCACGCCCAATTCTTGCGCGATTTGTGCTGGGCTTTCGTGCCTGTCCTTGTACTGCATCACCGATGTGCGTGAAATCACCCGCAATTTCTTGATCTGCGAAAGTTCAGTGATCAGCGCGTCGCACATTCCATCCGCGAAATAATCCTGCTTGGGATCGCCCGTGAGATTCTCCAGCGGCAGAACGGCCAGCGATCGAATGGACGCAGCGCCCGCAACTGGCGATCCGCGCCACTTTACCTCGACCAGTTTCCAGACGAACGCCGTTATCAACAGCAACGCCGCTGCCGCCGACGAGGCCAGCACCGCGCGGCCAAACCGCGACCGGCCCGCCGCGGGCTGCGGCAAAATCGCGGACGGTTGAATCGCACTCGCCGGAATCACCGCCGAGTTCGTGCGCAATGCTTCCAGCGCCGCGCGTATTTCGCTCGCGTGCTGATAACGCTGCGCCGGCTCCTTCGCCAGGCAGTGCTCGATCACCGAACGCAAGCCGAGTGGCACGTTTTCCCGCAACGGCGGCGGTGAATCGTGCAGAATCATCGAGCTCAATTCGTACGATGTTCTTCCGCGGAACGGCCGCTTGCCATTGGCCATCTCATAAAGAACCACGCCCAGCGCCCACACGTCGCTGCGCGCGTCGGCCGGCTCGCCGCGAAATAATTCCGGCGCCATGTAATGCATCGTCCCCACAATCGCGCCTTCCGAAGTCAGCGTGCTGATGGATTGCGTCTTCAGCGTGATCTCGCCTGGTGTCATGTGCTTGGCCAGGCCGAAGTCCAACACCTTGACGCGGCCTCCGGGCATGACGATCACGTTGGGTGTTTTCAAATCGCGATGAATCACGCCGCGTTCGTGCGCATGCGCCATGGCGTCCGCGATTTGTTCGCCGTAACGAATCACCGTCTCCACAGGCAGTCCATCTTCCGGAATTTGCTCCGCCAGGGAGCGTCCGCTGACGAATTCCATGACGATGTAGCTCTTGCCGGCCTCTTCACCGACATCATAGATCGTGCAAATGTTGGGATGATTCAGGGCGGAGGCAGTGCGCGCCTCGCGAATCAAAAGCGCGCGTGCGTTTTCGTCGTGGTTCAGTTCGTCAGGCAGGAATTTCAGAGCAACGTCGCGGTTCAACCGGTCATCGTGCGCGCGATAGACCACGCCCATCCCGCCGGCACCGACTTTTTCGACAATTCGGTAATGCGAGACGGTCTGATCGCTCACGTGTGCAAAACGCTCAGGCGAGCATCTTAGGCCGTCGCAGAAACCCAAGTCAACGGCCCTGCCGTCGGGAGTTCTTATTTAGCGATTGAAATTGAGTGGTGGAGATTCTTTGCCATGATGTTGCTGCGGAGATGCGGGCGCCGGGAGCTTTCTCACCTTCCGAATAGCTGCCGGAACCGTTGATAGGTCTCCGGACCAAAAAGATCGACGAGGACTTCTTGTCGCGGAAAATCAAGTGCATGGCGAATGTTCCACCATTCAACTTGCTTACGATCCACCGCCTTATCTATTCCTGTGATGTGGACAAAAGCTTTTTCTGCAATTCGATCGGAATCCCTATGGACTTTTTCGTGTATAGGAAGTCCTTTCCGGTGAGTTCGATACAGGGTTTTTCCTGACAGGACGCCTCGAAACGTCTATTCGTGCTCGCTTGCAATGCAAAGCTCGCAATCGTTGAATGGGGGGATGCTCATTCCAGTCCGCCTTCACAAAGCTATCTGCACATTTGTCGATAAAACTCGACATCCTGCTCGAGTAGGAGATTATAAGCTCGCGTTTGGCCCTAGTCATTGCCACATACAGTTTGAACAGCTCATCGCTTCTGCCGAATCACGCTATCGGGACGCCTATTAGGCGCTTAGTTCGCGGGAGCCGAAGAGGCGGGGGCCGGTAAAGACGCTGGCGGCGAATTCTTGGCGACGGTGCGGGATTGCTGCGACGGCAGCGGTGGCATCAGGGCCATCGCATGGTCGCGCATCGTCGCGAATTCGTTCCAATCGCGCTTGGATACTGGATCGGACGGCGGAAGCGGGAGCCGCTCGAAATTCAGGAATTCTTTGCCGCGCTGGATGCGAAAGTCGAGGTGCGGGCCGGTGGCGAGGCCAGTCATGCCGACCAGGCCAATCCGCTGGCCCTGCTCCACGCGCTCGCCGGAATGCACCAGCACGCGCGAAAGGTGCATGTAGTACGTAGTATAGCCGTTGCTGTGCTGAATCTCGATCAAATTGCCCGCGCCGCCTTTTCTACCGGCGAAAATCACGCGGCCATCGCCGATAGTTTGCACGGGCGTGCCGGTGGGCGCGGCGTAATCAATGCCCAGGTGCGGGCGGTATTCTTTGAGAATGGGATGATAACGATGCTGGCTGAAATGCGAGGTAATCACCGCGGCAAATTTCAGCGGCGAATGCAGAAAGGCCTTCTTCATGGACTTCCCATCCGGCGTGTAATACGCGGGCTCGCCGTTGGGGCCATGAAACAGAACCGCGCGGTACGGATGCGGGCCGTTGTTGTACTGGGCTGCAAGAATGCGGCCGTAGGAAGCGACTTCTCCGCTTTCGAGCGTTTTCTTTTCGACCACCACGCGGAACGTATCACCCGGCCGCGGATCGGTGTAAAAATCCAGATCCCAGCCGAATATTTGCGCCAGGCGCATGGCCAGCTCCGGCTTTTCTCCCGCGTCCAGCACGGCATTGAAAAGCGAGCCGTTCACTTGGCCGACGACGCCTACTTCCTCGGTTTCCGACGGAATGGTCTGCACCTCGGCGTGAAAATCATCCCCTTGCGGCCGGATGTAAAGGACGCGGTCAGCGTCAATGCGGTAGCGGACTTCGCGCACTTCGCCCAGGGAAGAGCGTCCCACCACGATACTGTTTCCCGCGCGCAGATGGCGCAGATCGAATACGGATTGCGCGGAAGCGATCATTCGCGCGGCAGCGTTTGACGTGAATCCCATGCTCTGCAGGAAAGCTGGGAAAGGCTGGCGCGCCGGGACCACCGCTTCGCTGAATAGGACCAGCTGCTCCTGCATGCGATGAGCATCTTCGCGCGACGGAGAAGGTTGGGTCATGACTTCGTAATCGGCGGCGGAGCTGCGGAAGTAATTCAGGCCGACAGCAGCACCGGCCGCAACCACTGCGAGCAACAAAATGCAGATCAGAACCTTGAGTGTTGTCCCCATAATTCCTTACACCGAATAATTTACGAAGTTGCGAGCATAGCGCAATGCGCTGCGGGGCAGGAAGTGAAATGCTGCGGATTTGTTCATCGGTGCAACAGGCGAGATCGTCAGATTTCCGTGCCCGCGCTGCCGAAAGCTACTCAAAAGTTAGTGCGAGGCGCCCGCGGCGGTGGTGTACTGCGCTCGGCGCGCGGATTCGGCAAAATAATTTCGTTCGCGGAGGCCGTGATAAATGCGGCCTGCGATTTCGGAAGCATGCGGACCGCTTACCGCGCGGCCGCCTCCGCGAATCAGAACCACCAGCACGATCTTCGGATGCGCCTGGTCCGCGTAAGAAACAAACCAGCCGAGGCGTCCGCCGAGTGATTCGTCGTTGCACGTACCGGTCTTGCCGAGAGCCTGCTCGCCATCTGGATCGTAGCTTTGCTTAGCTGTGCCGTACATCACGGCAGCCAGCATGCCTTCGCGCAGATCGGGCAGCAACGGCGCGATATCGAGTTGCTGGCGCACGCGCGGCTGAAAATTCTGGCGCGCTTCTTCGGTACGCGGATATTGCAGGTAATACTGCGTGCCGCCGTTTGCGAGAGTAGCGACCAGCGACGCCAACTGCAACGGTGTGAGGCGGATGCCTTCGCCAAAACTGGACATGCGCGCGACGCCGCCAAAGGCTGGAGGCACGGAAGGCACCAGGCCCGGCTGCTCTTCCGGAATGTCGTAGCCGGCGCGCTCGCCCAACCCGACCAACCGCGCGTACTGATGGACGCGCGGGAAACCCAGGCGCGTGCCGACTTCTTCGAAATACACGTTGTTGGAGTGTGCCATCGCTTCGGTGAGGTCCATGTAACGGCGATGGCCTACCTTGAGCATGGTGTCGCGAGTGATTACGCCTTCCTGCAGTCCGGCCAGCGCGATGACAGGCTTGATCGTCGAGCACGGTTCGAAGCCGGAGGAAAATGCCATTTTCTGATTGACGATGGTGAGGATGCGCCCAGTGGATGGATCCATCGCCAGCACCGAGCCGTTCGCGTGGCCGAGTGCGTCCACCGCAACCTGGCGGATCAGCGGATCGTCGTAACTGGCATCATCATTTTTGGTTGGATCGCCGTACGCCGAAATGCCGGATTTTTTGTGGCGCGTACGCGTAGTGGAATTCGCGGGCGTGGCCGCCGACGCGACTGCGAAGGTGCCCGCGAGAAAGAGGCAAAAGACCGGGACAAATTGTCTGAAGGCTGGGCTAGATTGCATCGAGTCCTATATCGGCCCGTGAATCGCATACTTCAGCCGACTGCCTGTCAGTTTACGGAAGGGATACAGGGAAACGCAACAGCTAAGGAGGACAACGTTCCTGTCCGGCATAGCTGGACCAAGGGACAGATGTGGAATGCCGTAGGAAAAGCGCGCACAGAGCTAGGCGGCGAGAAGAGGCCGCCCCGCGTCCGCCGCGAAATTATTCGTGCGCTGTGAAGCTGCCGTTCTTCGGGCTAGCGGCTCGCGCGACTTTGCGAGGAAGCAGTGGCTGCGGCTGCTTTCGGCGGCTGCTTAGCGGCGTCGGCTGCGGCCAACTTTTGCGCTTCGGCAGAGGGCCTGCCGTTTCCATCGGCTGGAACGGCGGGATGAGCGAGCAAACCAAGCTGCTTGCGCAGGTCGTGCTCGATCTTGCCGCGAATGTCGGTGTTTTCCTTCAGGAAAACGCGGGCATTTTCGCGGCCCTGGCCCAAACGCTCATTCTTGTACGAAATCCAAGTGCCGGATTTTTCGAGCAGGCCATTGGTGACACCAAGGTCGATCAAATCGCCTTCGCGCGAAACGCCTTCGCCGTAAATGATGTCGAACTCGGCCTCGCGGAACGGCGCCGCAACCTTATTCTTCACGATCTTCGCACGGGTGCGTGAGCCGATGACGCGGTCGCCTTCCTTGATGGCTTGAATGCGCCGGATATCCACGCGAATCGAGGCGTAAAACTTCAGCGCGCGCCCGCCGGTGGTGGTCTCCGGATTGCCGAACATCACGCCGATCTTCTCGCGGATCTGATTGATGAAGATCAGACACGTCTTCGATTTCGAGACGATGGCGGTGAGCTTGCGCAAGGCTTGCGACATCAAGCGCGCCTGCAGACCCATCTGCGCGTCGCCCATATCGCCTTCGAGTTCGGCGCGCGGCACCAGGGCAGCCACCGAGTCCACCACAATAATGTCCACCGCATTCGAGCGGATCAGCGCTTCGGCGATCTCCAGCGCCTGTTCGCCGTTGTCCGGCTGCGACACCAGCAGGTTGTCCACGTCCACGCCCAGCTTGCGCGCGTAGGAAGGATCCAACGCGTGCTCGGCGTCAATGAAGGCTGCCTGGCCGCCTAGCTTTTGCGCCTCGGCAATCACGTGCAGCGTCAGGGTGGTCTTACCGCCAGATTCCGGGCCGTAAACTTCGATCACGCGGCCGCGCGGAAAGCCGCCTACGCCCAGCGCTGCGTCAATGGAGATCGAGCCGGTGGGGATCACGTTCACGGGGACGAGGACGTCCTTGTTCCCCAGGCGCATTATGGAGCCCTTGCCGTACTGCTTTTCAATCTGCGAGATTGCCAAATCCAGGTTTTTTGACTTTTCGTCGTTCACAGTGCCACCTCAAGAGGACTATCTGTTTGGTCTTAGCCGGAGACCGAGGCGGAGTGAGTTTAACACTGAGTGCGCGTTCCGGGCTCGGCCATTTCGAAGAGCATCTTAGCACAAGGCGAACAAAAAGCAAAAGGTATTTTGCGCATAGTATCAATATTTGTAGAAACCGCGGCCGGACTTGCGGCCTAGCCAACCGGCGGCTACGTATTTGCGCAGCAGGGGGCAGGCGCGATATTTGGGATCGCCGAAACCGGTCTGCAGCACCTCGAGAATATTCACGCAGACGTCCAGGCCGATGAAATCGGCCAGTTCCAGCGGGCCCATCGGATGGTTCATGCCCATTTTCATCACGGCGTCCACCGCTTCGGGAGTGGCGACGCCTTCCATCACCGCGAAGGCGGCTTCGTTGATCAGCGGCATCAGCACGCGGTTGGAAACAAAGCCCGGCGCGTCGTTCACCGCCACCGGCTTCTTCTCGAGCTTCTCGCACAGCAGCGTCGTGGTTTGAAAAGTGTCGTCGCTGGTGGCCAGCCCGCGAATCACTTCGACCAGCACCATCACCGGCACGGGATTCATGAAGTGCATGCCAATGAATTTATCCGGACGCGACGTTTGCGCCGCCAGTTGCGTGATGGAAATTGAGGATGTGTTGCTCGCAAGGATCACGCCAGGCTTGAGCGCCGTGTCCACATCTTTCAGCAGTCGGACTTTCAGGTCGAGCTGTTCCGGGACGGCTTCGATGGCGAAATCGGCGTCGGCCAGCGCGGCAACGTCCGTGGTGGGCTGAATGCGCGAGAGGGTGAGCGGCTTGTCGGCCGCCGTGATCTTGTCCTTCTTGACTTCGCGGTCGAGGTTTTTGCCGATCGTTTCCAGCCCCCGATCGAGGAAGCGCGTTTCGACATCGCGCAGAATCACACTGTAACCGGCGCGCGCAAACACATGCGCGATGCCGTTGCCCATCGTTCCGGCGCCGAGCACCGCGACTTTCTTAATTTGATCGAGTGACATAGGTGCTGATGATAATGGAAGTGGCGCAGGAAAAGAAAGCAAACGAGGTGAAGAAACCTCAGGTCGCACTACGCGTGCGACGGCCAGGCGAGGTTCTCGATGCAAGAGCCAGCCACGCGACCAGCGAGGCTAGTTTTTCGTCCTGCGCCCAGGGAGCTCCGAGGGGACGGCCGAGATCGGCGATGCGGCGCGTGAGAACGGTCGGCGTGAGACGCAGAACGCGCGATGCCTGGATTGGAAGTTCGCGTTCCTTCACAGCCTTGCTCAAAAGGCCGCAGCGGGCGCAGGCGTGGAGCAGCGCTTCGCGAAACAGTTCGCCATCGGCGGTGTGAATCAGGGCATGCGACCCCAGGATATCGGGCAGGTTCGGCAGCGGCCTTCCCGAAGCGAGAACCAAACCGCAACGTGTAAGGCGGTAGCCTTGCGCGTGGAGACTTTCCTGGACCTCGCAGATCGCGCAATAGGCGAGGCTTTGCGCTTGAGTCTGAACGCCGGCGATAAAAGCGCGGGCTTCGTCGAGCGGCATTTGCTTCGCGGTATGGTAAGGCTGCCGAAAACGGTAGGTGAAAGTTTCCACCAAGTGAATTCGCTGCCGCGCCAAAACGCAAGGAGCGCCCTGGGATACAGACAGCGCGACGAGCGCAGTCCAGCCAGAGTGGGCGCGAAATCCAACCGCTGCCGATTTCATGGGCTCTCCTTGGCACTGAACGGCTTGCCAGTCTCAAGGATATAGAGGAGGTAAAGGAACCACACGACGTGGAGGAACGTCAAGCAAATCGCTTCAGGGATCTCTGTGCCGCGGAAGCTTCGATTCGATTTATTGTGCCGCAGACGCTTCGATGACCTGGCGGATCATTTCCTTAGCGCGTTTCTGCGACGAGGGCGTCACGCGAATCCTCAGCTGGGCTGCGGAATCATCGGTCGCGCAACCGATGCCGATTCCGCGGAGGCAGGTGACCAGATTTTCTCGGGTTGTGGCGTCGTGGCCGGACCAGATTTCGACGGTCGCTTCGTCCGGATCAAAATCTTCGGGAACGTAATCGGGCGGCACGTCGGACAGCTCGTCGTCCTCGGCTGCCTGCGGTTGTGGCGCGGACGAATCAGAACTGTCGGCCCCGTCGTCCGTTACCTCTTCGGGCGCCGCCTCGCGGCGACGGTTGGCCTCCTCCAGCGCGGCGCTGGCCGCGCGGTGATCGCGCGCGTGAGTAAAGATCGCGTACACCTGCCGAGACCAGCAAGGTAACGAGCCGACTTTATCGGTTCGCGTGTGGTAGGAAATATTGGCCGTTTCGAGCGCGTCAACGATTCCATCGCGCGTTTGCGTGTCAGTCCCGGTCCACAGCAGTTCGGGCGCGCCTGAGAGATCAGGCTTGGGCTTGTTGGAATGAATTTCCGTATCTTCGAGACGCTCCACGAGTGCGACGTCGCAATCGGAGCAACGCTTGAAACCGGGCCGATACTCGGCTCTGCACTGAGGGCAAAACATGGGTTTACCTGCGCTCCGAAATTTCCCGGAACAAATTCACGAGCCGGCTGGACGCCGACGCTACGGGAGCTCAATCGCGAGCGCCACAGCATTGCCGCCGCCGAGACACAGGGCCGCGATTCCGCGCTTCAGATTGCGGCGCTGCAATTCATAGAGGAGCGTCACCAGGACGCGCGCGCCCGATGCGCCGATGGGATGACCCAGCGCTACCGCGCCGCCGTTGACGTTTACTTTTTCCGGGTTGAGTTTCAGCACGCGGGTTACGGCGATGGCTGCCACCGCGAAGGCCTCGTTCAATTCGTAGAGGTCCACGTCTTTGTCGCGGTCCCAGCCGGTCTTCTGCAGCAGCTTTTCGACGGCTTCCACAGGCGCCATCATCACCCACTTGGGTTCGACGCCGCTGACGGCTTGCGCGACGATTCGGGCCATCGGCTGCTTTCCGAAGCGCGCGGCATTTTTTTCGCTGGTGACGATCACGGCCGCGGCGCCGTCGTTCGTTCCCGGCGCGTTCCCGGCCGTTACCGTGCCATCTTTCTTGAACGCGGGCTTCAGCTTGGCCAAAATTTCGAGCGAAGTATCCTCGCGCGGTGATTCGTCAGTCTTGATGACAACGGGCTCGCCCTTTTTCTGCGGAATTTCCACCGGCACAATCTGCGCGCTAAAAAAGCAGGACTTCATGGCGCGAACCGCTTTCTGATGGCTTTCGAACGCGAACTGGTCTTGTTCCTCGCGCGAGATTTTATATTTTTCAGCGACCAGTTCCCCGGTGACGCCCATGTGAAAATTTTCATACACATCCCATAGGCCGTCGTTGATCATGGAGTCAATCATTTCCTGATTGCCCAGGCGAAATCCGCTGCGCGCGCCTTTCAGCAGGTACGGGCAATTGGACATGGACTCCATGCCGCCGGCGACGACGACTTCGGATTCGCCCAGCTGCACCGCTTGCGCCGCGAGGCCGACAGCTTTCAAACCGGAGCCGCAAACTTTGTTGATGGTCATGGCCGCGACGCGCGCATCCAGACCGCCGCGCAACGCTGCCTGGCGCGCGGGATTCTGGCCCAGGCCCGCCTGCACGACATTGCCCAGGATCGCTTCGTCCACCTGATTCGTCTCGATGCCGGCGCGGCGAACTACTTCGGCGACGACTTTCGCGCCGAGTTCCGTTGCGGAGAGTGGCGCGAGGCCGCCCATGAATTTTCCGATGGGCGTGCGCACGGCGCTTAAGATGACAGGTCGTTCCATGGTGATTGCTCCTTCGGGCTTTCTTGGCCGGAAATACAAGTATATGCGCCGCGCGAAACGCGGTCAATTTTGCCAGCGTCCACCTACTTGTCGTATCCCGCGGCGCCCAGCGCGACGCGGGCGGCGAGCTACGCGAGATTTAGCTGCCAGGAAACGCCGTAACGGTCGTTGGCCCAAGCGAATATTCGACTGAATCCGTATTCGCCGATCGGCATTGGCGCGTTACCGCCAGCCACCAGCGCCGCGTACAGCCGGCGAATTTCTTCTTCGGAATCACAGTCGACGAAAAACGAGAATGCGGGCGTAAACGAAAAATCATGCTTCACGGTGCTATCAGTGCACATAACAGTCTGGTTTCCAATCCGAAAGCTTGCTTTCGTCACCGACCCTTCAACTCCGGGCCCATTCGCACCATGGCGAACGATGCTTAACACCTCAGCGGCATGAAACAGAGACACGTAGAAGTTCATGGCCTCCTCGGCTTTGCCCGCAAACATCAGAAACGGCCGAATTTTTGAGTCCGTCACCTATCGCCTCCCTTCCGCTAGCTCGTGAGCCAAGGCGGCAGTAAGTCGGATGAATGTTCGTTTGCGAACCAGCGCTTACTGCGACGCGCCCGGCCACTCTTCCGCCAGAATCGCGTGGAGGTATGTATCACGCCATTCACCTTTCTCCATCGCGTTTTTGAGGAACAATCCCTCGGGGCGCATACCCAGCTTCTCCATCACCCGATACGAAGCGCGATTTTGCGCGTGGCAAGTGGCCCAGACGCGGTGCAGCTTCAGTTCGTTGAAAGCGACATTGAGCACGGCGCGGGCGCTTTCGGTCATGTGGCCGTGGCCCCAATCATCGCGATTGAGAACCTAGCCGAAGTCAGCGGCACGGTTTGCTTCGTCGCTCATGCGAAGTTCGATTGAGCCGATCAGCCGGCGTTCGCCTTTTAGTTCGATTGCGAGGCCTACGCTTGTGCGGGGCCACTGCGCCTGAGCAGCGAGAGCGCGTGTGAGAAATTCGCGTGTTGCTTCGCGCGTGTTTGGTCCCCAAATCATAAGGCGCACTACCTCGGGGTCAGACGCATATTCGTGGACGGCAGTTTCATCGTCCGCGCGCCTCTCGCGCAGCAGCAGCCGTTCGGTCTCAAGTGGAAACCAGCGATTCATTTCCCCATCATAGCGAATGGCGGAGGCGCGCGACAGGGCGCACGGAATCGTTAGCTTTCGCCTTCCGTTCGCCCGCAACAAAATCTGTTAGGATAGTCATGCGAAAATTGCATCCCATGAAAGCCAACGATAATTCGGAGCGGAACGCCGGCCTCAATCCCGGCCAGCGGGCCGCCGTGGAACATGGTGATGGGCCGCTGCTGGTGGTGGCGGGCGCGGGCACGGGCAAGACGCGCGTGATCATCGAACGAATTCGGAATTTGTTGGAGACGAATCCGGAGTTGGCAGGCGAGAGCATCCTGGGCCTCACATTTACCGACAAAGCCGCCGGGCAAATGAAATACCGCGTGGTGAAAGCGATCGGAGAGCGCGCCGAGGGTGTGTGGCTGAGCACCTTCCACAAATTTTGCCTGGAAAAAATTCTGCAGGCGACGAATCCGGATTCGCAGCCGCTCGATGAAATTGATCACAAGATTCTGTTGCGGCGGCACATCGGCGAACTCGACCTGAAACATTTTCGCAGGCTGCAGGATCCCGGCGAATTCATCAGCGACTTCGTAAAGTTCTTTTCGCGCTGCCAGGATGAGCTGGTGACGCCGGATGATTACGAGCGATTCGTCGCCGGGCTGCGGAAGAAACACGAAGCCAGCAAGAAATTGCTGGAATCCGATGCTTTGCAGATCGCGGAAGATGAAGTCGCGCGGCAGGAGGAACTGGCGCGCGTCTATCGCGTCAGCGAACGACTGCTGCGCGCGCGCAAATTGCTGACGTTCGGCGAACAACTGATGCACGCCGTGCAGATGCTACGCAGCAATGAATCCCTGCTCCGGCAAATGCACGATCAATACCACTACATTCTGGTGGACGAATTTCAAGACACCAACATCGCGCAGCTCGAACTGCTGTGGCTGCTGGCGGGCGAACGCCGCAACATCGTCGCGGTGGGCGATGACGACCAGGCGATTTACCGCTTTCGTGGCGCGTCGTTCGGCAGCTTCACGATTTTCCTGAAGCGCTTCTGCGGCGTCAGCGACGCGAAGCTTGGTCCCGCCAGCAAGAAATTCCTCGTCTCGCTATCGCAGAACTACCGCTCGACGCAGCGCATCCTGCGCGTAGCCGGCGAAGTGATCCGGCACAACGAAAAATCTCCGCTGCTGCCGCCCAAAGCGCTGACCACCGAAAATCGCGAAGGCGAAAAAATTCGCATCGCGGAATTTGGCATGCCCGAGGAAGAAGCGCACTGGGTCGCTTCCGAAATCGAGCGGCTGCACGCAGCCGGTGCGCCGTGGCGCCACTTCGCCGTGCTGTACCGCAAACACACGCACCGGGAAAAGCTGGTGGCTGAATTGCGCCGACGCGAGATTCCGTTTGTGATTCGCAAATTATCAATTCTATCCAGCACGCTGGTGCGCGATTTGCTTGCATGGTTGCGGCTGATTGTGGTGCCCGGAGACAACGTGGCCTGCGCGCGCGTGTTGGCCGCGCCCTACTGGGGCCTGGAGCCGCACGACCTGGTGCGCCTGGCGGAACGCGCCGACAAAAATCACCGCCGGCCACTTGGCGACGAGCTGGAAACCGCACAGAACGGAGCGCCCTTCAGCGAGCGCGGGCGGCTGGGCGAGCTGGTGCAGTTGGTGAACCAACTGCGCCAAAGCGCGAAGCGTTCCAGCGCGACGGAATTAGTGGATGAGCTGATCGCCGGGTTGGCCCTGGCGCCGCTACCTTCAGACCAGGATCGCTACTACCTCGATCGCTTCGTAAAGTTCGTGAAAGAGTGGGAACGCAACAGCGAAGAAAAACAGTTACGCCATTTCATCGAATATCTTGCGTATTTTTACGAAGCGGGCGGCGACATCGCGCTGGAAGAAGAAATTTCCGACGACGCCGTGCAATTGATGACCGTGCATTCCGCCAAGGGATTGGAGTTCCCACACGTTTTCGTTCTGCGCGTTTCCAAGAACGACTTCCCTTCCGGCCCGCGCAAAGTCGTGTTCGAGTTTCCGCCGGAGATGATGAAGGAAGAACAACCCAGGGGTGATTTCCAGATTCAAGAAGAGCGCCGACTTTTCTATGTTGCCCTGACGCGTGCCGAGCGACAGCTGACACTTTCGACGCTGGTGAACAAACGCAAGAAGCCTTCCCTCTTTCTCGACGACTTCCTAGCGAATGTGAAAATCAAAACGCTGGACACGCATCAGCTTTCGCCCCAAGTGCACGTGCCGCCCGCCGTAGAAACCGCCGGGCCCGAATCCAATTCCAGCGACCCAACCCAACTTTTCCCTCCTGGCGGCGAACCAACCCGAGCGTATTCGCGCGTGGCGCTGTGGGCTAAAGCCTTTCATCCGCCGCGCTCCGAGCCGCTGCAATTGAGCGCCTCGGCGATTGATGCTTACGACCGCTGCCCGATGCGCTACATGTTCCAGTACGTGTGGGGCATTCGCGGCGGCGCGCACGCCATGGCCACGTTTGGCAACGTGATGCACCGCACGATCAAGGAATTCGTCGCGGAGTACGCCAAGCGCAAAAAGGTTCCGCTGGACGAGGTCCTTGCGATTTACGATCGCGAATGGTCCGCCGCGGGATTCATCGACGAATACCACGAAGAGGAATATCGCAAGGCGGGGCGCGAGCAACTCGAAGCGTTCCACCGCAGCTACGGCGGCGCACCAGCCGACGTGCTGTATCAGGAAAAAACTTTCGAGCTGCCGCTGGAGCACGACGTGATCGTCACGGGACGGATGGATCAGGTGAACCGTCTCGACGGCAATCACGTCGAAATTATTGATTACAAAACGGGCAGGCCGAAAGACGTGAAGGCTGCGGCGAAGGATTTGCAGCTCGGCGTGTATGCGCTAGCGGCGGAAGAGGTGCTCGACCTGGATCCGGTGCGCCTGGTGTTCTACAACCTGATGACCAACGAAGCGGTGGCCGCGACGCGCGACGCCAAAGCTTTGCAAGAGACCAAGGAGAAAATCGCGGAAGTGGCTGACTTGATTCGCGCGCGCGAATTTTCCGCAAAGCCGGGCTTTGGCTGCGGATTCTGCGATTACAAACCGCTGTGCCCCGCGCACGAGCAGTTGATTTCAATCCGGCCGGCGCAACGTCAAGCTGGCGCGCAAGAAAATTCGGATACCTAGCGACTCTCGGAACGACTCGTAGCGCGAAAATCGTCACCACAAAAAAACAGGGCGTCGCGATTTCTCGTGACGCCCTGTTTCTTTTCCGATTGGGCTTCTCTGCCTGACTAAGCCCGGGAAGTTCCGCGCATGAACTACAGTGGAACATTCTCCCCGCGAGTCAGCGGCGCCGCAAATTTCACAACGCGCATCATTCGCTTCGTCAATCTATAAAGGCCGCCGCCGTTGAAGTCAAGCAGAAAAACTTTTGTGCCAACGCAATTTTAAAAAAGGCAGAGCGCGCGCACCGCATACAGCAGTACGCGCTCACAAAAATTAGTGCAATCCGCTTTGGTAATAGCCCTGGCGCGCGGTTACGTCCAGGTCCGGGCGGCGGACGCGCACTTCGATGCTGTGAAAATCCTTGCTGCGGTCGGTGTCCTGCGGCTGGAACGTGATGGTGTACTGATTGCGAGCCTGTTCGGTGACGGAAGCGTAGAGATTTTCCAGCCCGCGATCTTTCCCCGCGTAAAAGGTATCGCCGCCGGTGGAGGTGGCGTATTTCTCCAGCCGCGTGCTTTCCTTCTGGCCGAACGCGTGGCCCACGGAAATAGAATAAACCGAGACATCGGACTTCAACAGGAGCTGCAACGTCTGGTCCAGCGTGTGTTCGTTGGTGCGAGAATTGTTTCCGTCCGAAATCAGGAAAATAATTTTGCGGCGATCGCGGCCGCGGCTCTTCAGCATCTCGCCCGCCGCGTACACCGCGTCGTCCATGTCCTTATCCTGTTTTTGCTGCTGCACGCCCAGCGTCGTCGGCGCGCCCGTTTCTAGCGAACGTCCGTTGGCAGTGGCGCCCGACGTCAGCGGCCCTCCGACCGGAGAGCCCGGATAATGCGAATGCAGATCCAGGCGCTTGAGTTGCGTGAACAACAGGTCGTTGTTGAAAGAAAATTCCGAGACGGTGTTGGGAAACTGATCGTAAGTCACTACGGCGACTTCATCGTTGGGCCCGAATCCACCGGAGATGGCGGTCAAACTTTTTTGCACCTGGTCGGCGGACTTGATCGAGAGGTCGTCATCAATTAACACGACGGCCGACAGCGGAAATGGATCGGAGGTAAAGTAAACGATTTGCTGTTCCACGTTGTCG
>Ga0210401_10002160_pt1 | contig 21990 bp, 22 predicted proteins | sample IncBWH32MmetaG_FD_150866 | JGI IMG/M metagenome (GOLD analysis project Ga0210401, IMG submission 150866) | Forest soil microbial communities from Barre Woods Harvard Forest LTER site, Petersham, Massachusetts, United States - Inc-BW-H-32-M | ecosystem: Environmental > Terrestrial > Soil >... | reverse complement strand
GTTCACGCTGACTCTGCCGGCGGAAATCACGCTCACCGAGAGCATACGAGTCCACTGCAAGGGCAAGGTTGTGCGGTTGGACCAAGGCAACCCGAACGGGAAATTAGCCGTCGCTGCCGTGATCGATGAGTACGAATTTCTATCCGAGTCCTGATCTTTCGGAAGCGGTTTCCCCCCTGCTTTCTTAACTCCGGGCATGAGTGGTATGTTCGTCACAACTGTATCCGTTTCCAGGTGAAGTTCTTGCCAGAAATTGGTTTCATGCGGGTTCTGTCGCTTTCGCTCGCCAGCCAGGCGCTTCTGTTGGGCAGCCTTGCGCTCGCGCAGACGCCGACGCAGACCGCCCAGCCGACACAAACTCCGCAGAACGGGCAGACGTCTCCGATTGCGCAGCAGCCTTCGTCGCAACCTGAGCCTTCGACGCAGGCCCTGCCCCAACGTTTGCCCAATATGCCGCCACCGGGCAGTCGCGCCGCGCGCATTCAGGAAATGTTGGATCGCTCGCAAGCGGCGCGCCGCAGACAGGCTGCGCAGGATGCTGTGCAATCGACGGTGAATGGACAGCCGGCTGCCACCCAACCACAAACACCGCAAATACAGAATGTGTCCGCTCCAACCCCGTCGCTGCCTGCGCCACCTGCGGTGGTCGCGTCGAAGCAACCGCCCGCAGCGGTGAAGAGCGTTCAGATCGTGCATGACAAAGTGGGGACAGCAATCGAAATCATGACCAGCCGGCCCGTGCCGCCCGCGTTGCAGACGCTGCCTTCACCGCCGCGGCTGGTGATCGATCTTCCCAACGCGAATGCGGCCGTGAAGGAGAAGCGGATTGCAGGAGCGCAGGGCGAGGAATTCGCCGCTATTCGCGTGGATCAGTTTCAGGTCACGCCTCCGGTTACGCGGCTGGTCGTGGATTTGCGAGCGGCCAACCAGTATACCTGGGACGCAGCCGGTAACCGGCTGATGATCCGCGTGAAGCCTGCCGAGTCACCCAAACCGCAGCCGGCAGCCGCCGCGCAGCCCACCACGGTCTCGGCATTTGGTCTGAGTTCAAAGGCCGCAGTCGTGCCGGTGACCACGAGTTCTTCCGGATCGATGGTGCTGGCCGGCAGCCGGATCGGGAACGGGTCTTCGGTGACGGCAACGGCTGAAACTGCCGTGCTGCATATTGCGCGTGGCGGAGAAGTTCATGTGTGTCCGGGAACCACGGTTTCGGTGACTGCCGCGAAGACCGGACAGGAACTGATGCTCGGGATGAGCAGCGGATCGCTCGAAACCCACTATCACGTGGCTACGAGCGCCGACACCGTTCTCACCCCGGATTTCCGAATCATGCTGGCGGGGCCCGGAGATTTCGATTACGCGATCAGTTCGAATTCGCGCGGCGACACCTGTGTGCGCGCGCTACTCGGCAACACGGCTTCTGCGATGGTGACCGAGTTAATGGGAGATCGCACCTACCAGGTGAAGCCGACCGAGCAGGTGGTCTTTCACGAGGGGCGCATCGATCGTCTGAGCAATGAAGTTCCGCCGGATTGTGGCTGCCCGGGGACGCCGCGACCAGCGGTGATGCTGGCATCGACCTCGCCGACCCCGCCAATTTCGGATGCAAATTTATCCTCGAATAATGTTCGCTTGGCGAGCGGCGCTTCGCCGGGATTCCGCGCTACGCTGGATCCGATGCTGGGACCGCTGCCAAGTGCGGCGCGCGGGGGAACATCCGCGCCGTCGGGTTCGCAGGTGAACCTGGCGTCGATGAGTCCGGAGACCGCCCCTCTGCCTCCGGGAAAGCCCAACGACATTCATGTGCAGATCGTGGCGCCGTTTAGCTTCCGGGGAACGGATCCAGCTCCGGCGCCGGTTACGAAGGCGCAGAATCTGCCGGTAAAGGCCGCCACGACGACCCAGGCCAAACTGGATCCGCCGGTTTTGCCACCCCCGCCGGTTCCAGCACCCAAGCCGCCCGACGCGGTATCCGCCGATCCGCCGAAGAAGCAGCATCGCGGCTTCTTCGGACGCGTGAAGGGCTTCTTTTCGGCGCCGTTTAAATAGAGAAAAGCGGGTCGCAGGTGTTCGGTCTCAGGTGGCAGGTCAGGTCTGAGGTCGCCCAAAGCCGACATTCACAGGCACCACACCCAAAAGCTTAACGCCAAAGAACTAGTTTTTGGGTCTTAGACGTTGGGTCGTAGGTCCTACCGCGAGGTCTCTGCTCTTGGGCGTCCAAGACCTAAGTCCCAACACCACGACCTGTCTGACTAATCCCGGCGAAGGGCTTTTCCGATGGGTGCGGCTTTCTGGCGCGCTGCGTCGCGAAGTTCGTCGGCCCAGTCGGCGCTGCGCTCGACAACATCCTGAACACGATCCTGCGCCTCCTCAGACCAATCCTGCAGCGTGTCGCGGGCGTCGTCGAATTTGCGGCGCAGGTCTTTGCGCATCTGCTTTCCAGATTTCGGAGCTAAGAGAAGGGCGACCAGCGCTCCCGCGCCCAACCCGATCATCAGGAATGTGACCGCGGTGCCGACGTTACTCCGGTCTGACGATTCGTATTTTCCAATTTTCATGAGAGCTACCTTTCATTACTTATAGTTTGTCTTGCAAGGCGTCGCATTATCTTCTGTATTTTAGTCCTCCCGCACTCGCTGCACGCGGGAAAGCTCCCAAATTCCGAAAGATCCGGTGTTTTTGACTGCTAAGTGGAGCGTCTAGCCTTAATCAAACGTCTAACTTAGACCGCTGACGGGTCGGAGGATTGGTCTGGTTCGACAGGGATCCGCCGCCTCCGGGGTGAAACGCCGAGGTTCGCGAATGCTCAAATTCATGGTGGTGGTTTATCGGCGAAAGGACCTGAGTAAGCCGGATTTTCGCAATCACCTGCAACAGATTCACGGAGTTCTGGCTATGAAACTGCCGGGGTTGCGACGATACAAACAGAATCATCCGGCGGAGGATCCGAAGAGAAAAGTGCCTTCTTGGGATGCGATCGTCGAACTTTATTGGGACGATTGGGCCTCGATGGAGAAGGCGTGGGCGAGCCCGGAAGGCGCGGCTTCCGATGCCGACCTTGCACTGTTTGCAGACCCCGAGCGGACAACGTGGTCGGTGGTGGAGGAGTTGGAAGGCAACATCGGAGCAGGGCTTCTCCGAGTTGCCGGAGAGACAACCTAAAGCCCGTGCGTGATGACGAGCCAATCTCCCACTGCTTCCAATGATCCTCAACCCTGTGTAAAATAAGGCGTTTGATCCCCGTGCCGGTGAATCCGTGGATTTCCCGCCATTCGCCGGTCCAATCGATCGCAATTCTTTGAGGAGACTGTAAGCCGCAATGTCGATTCCTGCCACCCAACTCCGTCCCGGCATGATCATCAAGCACAACAACGATCTGCACTCGGTGTTCAGCGTCGAGCACCGCACTCCGGGAAACCTGCGCGCCTTCATTCAGGCCAAGCTGCGCAATTTGCGCACGGGCGCGATGTTCGAGCACCGCTTCCGTTCTCCTGACCCGATCGAGAAGATTACGGTCGATGAGGTCAACATGGAGTTTCTCTACAACGATGGCGACGACTACTACTTCATGAACACGGAGAACTACGAGCAGACCCATCTCACCCGCGATACGCTGGGGGATGCCGTGGACTATCTCACGTCGAACCTGCAGATCAAGGTCGAGTTCTTTGACGGCAAGGCGGTCGGCATCGAGTTGCCGCAGACCGTAGTCTTGACGGTGATGGAGGTCGAGCCCGGCCTCAAGAGCGCGACCGCTTCGAGCGTCACCAAGCCCGCGAAGACCGAGACCGGCCTGGTGGTGCAGGTTCCGCCCTTCATCAACGAAGGCGAGAAGATCAAGGTCGACACCGCCGAGGGAACGTATTTGTCGAGGGCGTAGATTCAAACCAATTGATCAGGCTGAAGACGCGGCAAGCCGCGTCTTTGTTTTTTGCTGAGAAATCCTGCTCACTGAGTATTGTGTAAGATACCCGTCGCACTGCTCCTCTAAGGCCCCACCGCAACTCACTCCAGGAGATCGCCATGCGCCATCGCTTTGGGTCTCTTCCCGTTGTTATGTTTGTAGCAGTTCTGGCGTGGACCCAGGACACGCCTCCAGCAAAGCCTGTGCTCGTGCGAGCGGCGCGCATGCTCGACGTGAGGGCGGGCAAAGTCGTCCCGAACGCAGTCGTGGTGATCGAGGGCGAGCGGATTTCGGCGGTCGGGGCGGGAGTCGCGATTCCGCAGGGCGCTGAGGTGATCGAGCTCGGGGACGCGACCCTGATGCCGGGATTGATCGACTGCCACACGCACCTGATGGATCGCAGCGATCACCCGGGAGATCCGAACAGCTATGCGATCGACCTTCTGACCAAGTCGCAGGCTTACCGCGCGCTCGAGGGAGCGGCGGATGCGCGGGTCACGTTGCGGGCGGGGTTCACGTCCGTTCGGGATGTAGAGAGCGAGGGTTCGGGATACGCCGACGTCGCGCTGCGGGACGCAATCAATCGGGGTTTGGTCGAGGGACCGCGCATGGCGGTCGCGACCCGCGGGATCGCGATGGTGGGCCGCTACAACCCGTTTGGGGTCTCGCCCGATCTGCCGGATTTTCCGACGGGAGCGCAAATGGTGAGCGGCGTGGAGGAGGCCCGGCGCGCCGCGCGCGAGCAGATTGGATACGGGGCAGATTTGTTGAAGGTCTACGCGGATTGGGACGCACCGACGCTAACGATGGAGGAAATCAAGGCGGTGGTCGATGAAGCGCACCGCGTGAAGATCAAGGTCGCGGCGCACGCGGACTTGCCGGAAGGAATCAGGAACGCGCTGACGGCGGGTGTCGATTCGATCGAGCATGGTCACGAAGCGGATCGCGCCTCGTTGCAGTTCATCAAGGAAAAGAACGCGTTCTGGGTGCCGACCATCGGCTACTACTTCTACCGAGTGGATGAGGTGAAGTCGCCGCGGGCGCACAAGTATATGAGTGAGGCGCTGGCGCGGACGCGGCAAAACTTTGTGACCGCGCGGGAACTGGGGATCAAGATCGCAACCGGCTTTGACGCCAGTAACGCCGATCAACAGGGCAAGAACGCGCATGAACTCATCGCCATGACCAAGCTCGGCATGCCAGCTGTCGAAACGCTGCGGGCGGCGACGGTGAACGCGGCTGAGCTTCTGGGCAAGACGGACGATGTCGGGACGATTGAAAAAGGTAAGTTTGCCGATCTGATTGCCGTTTCGGGCGACCCGCTGGCGGATATCACGGAGGTGGAGAGAGTGAAGTTCGTGATGAAGGGCGGCGTGGTGGTTCGAAACGATCTCGGGAGTGATCGGAAGCCGCACTGACCTCGCTGCCCACAATTTGATATTTTGATCATTCGTCTTCGGTGAGCGATCGTAGACAGGCATGACCGATCGAACGCAGGCTCGTCGTTTTCTGGTTCGCGGACGCGTGCAGGGTGTGGGCTTCCGCTGGTTTGTGGAGCGGGAGGCGCGTCTGCTGGGCGTGGCGGGCTGGGTGCGCAATAATTCCGATGGCGCGGTCGAGGTGTTTGCGCAGGGAAGCCGCGAGCAGCTTTCGGCCCTGTACGATCGTCTGCTAAAAGGGCCGCGCGCGGCACGGGTCGATCAGGTAGAAGCGTCGGATGCCAATCTGACGGAGAATCTCACAACATTTCGCATTGAAGGAGCCTGGTGAATGTCGGGTCTGAACGCCGACCAATTGAAGAAGCTGATCCGCGAAGTACCGGATTTCCCGAAGCCGGGCATTCTGTTTTACGACATCACCACGCTGCTGAAAGATAAGACCGGCTTCGCGCAGCTCATCGATCTGTTCTCGGAGCATTACATCGGCAAGCAGATTGATCTGATCCTCGGGATGGAGGCGCGTGGGTTCATCTTCGGCCCGGCGCTCGCGTACCGTCTGAATGCGGGCTTTGTCCCGGTGCGCAAGCCCGGCAAGTTGCCCGCAGCCACCGTAAAGGTCGAGTACGACCTGGAATACGGGAGCAACTGCCTGGAAGTCCACAAGGATGCCATTCAAAAAGGCGAGTGGGTCTTGATTGTTGATGATCTACTCGCGACGGGAGGGACCGCGGAGGCGACGGCGCGGCTGGCGACATCGCTCGGTGCGCAGATTGCGGGGCTGGCGTTTGTTGTGGAGTTGGATTTTCTGAAGGGTCGGGACAAGCTGAAGCCGCACAACGTGTTCTCGTTGCTGCACTACGACAAATAGGGAATTCGTCGTTGGTCCTTGGTCCCTGGTGGATGGCCGAAAGCAGACTCCTCCTGTCTCGCTGCGCTCGCGCGTCGGAAATGACAAGAGGGTAGTGATGCCGGGTTGCGAATCCCGAATTGCTCTGCGGAGATTCACTTTGCTGGACAGCCGGGGGCGGCTGTCCCCACGTAGTTGTTTTACCTCTTCGCGGCGATTTCTGTCACGGCGGCCCACTCGTAACGCACGAACAGACCTAGAAACTTGATTTCGATCCGTTCGTCATTGCCGTGAACGGTTCGGCTTTCTTCTTCTGTCTTGGGCACGCCGATGCCGTAAGCCTGCACTCCCTTGGTGCGCAGGAAGGAGGAGTCGGTCGCGCCGGTCGACATGCTGGGCAAAGTGATTGCCTCGGGAACGACCTGTTTCTGCGCATGTTCGAGCGCGTCGAACATCTCGGTATGCAACTTGCTGACGGGTGCGGCTGGCATGGAATAGGTCGTGTCAGCGGCGTTCACTTTCACCTGGGGATCGTTGATGACCTGGGCCAACATGTCGCGAAACTTTGCCAGGTCTTCATCGGGCAAAGCGCGTATGTCCAGGGTCGCTTCCGCAATGGGCGGGATGACGTTCTCTTTGATCCCCGCTTTCAACATGGTTGGGACGACTGAGGTGCGCAGCATCGAGTAGTACTGCGGCTTCTTCACCCGCAATTCGGCCTGGACCTTGGGATCGAGCACGTTCCGGTACCAGGCGGCTTCTTGCAGGGGCGAGATGCTGGCGAGGCGCTGAAAGAATTCGCGCGTGGTCTCGTTGAGGCGCGAGGGCGTCTCCCAGGTGCCAGCTTTTGCGACGGCTGCGGCGAGGTGCGTGACGGCGTTGTCGACGCGGGGAACGGATCCGTGGCCGCTGCTGCCGGTGGCCTGTAAGGTCACGCCGCGGGGCAGTTTCTCGGCCGTCCCCACGCCCATGTATTTGACCTTGCCGTTCTCGACCAGGGCACCGCCACCTTCGTTCAAAGAGAACTCACAATCGATTTTGTCCCAGTAACGCTCGACGACCGCCGTCATGCCTGCAGGGGAGGACATTTCTTCGCTGGCTTCGGCGAGAAAGATCACGTCACGCGCGAGCGGTACCTGCAGGCGCTTGAGTTGCAGGAAGACTTCGAGGTTCGCGGAGAGCATCGCCTTGTCGTCGGAGACGCCGCGTCCATAAAGCAAACCATCCTTCTCGATGGCCGCGAAGGGATCGACGGTCCAGCGGGCGCGATCGACCGGGACCACATCTTCGTGAGCCATCAAGAGAATGGGACGCCTGCTGCCATCTCCTTTGAGGCGGGCCACCAGGCTGGCGCGGCCGGGAACGGTTTCGAGGAGTTCGGCATCGATGCCCGCATCCTTGAGGGTCTTCTGCAGGTAGTCGGCGACGCGCGACTCGCTGCCGGGCGGATCCTGGGTGTCGATGCGAACCAGGTCCGCGAGGAAGTGCGCGGCCTCCGCCTGGGCCTTCTCTGGATCTGGCGCGGGAGCGCCAGGCTGGGCTGTGGCACTGAGAGAGCGAGAAAGCTTAGGAGAAGCACGGGCAGGGTGGAGACTCGGCGCATACGGGACCCCCAAAAGGGCCCGATTATACATAAGGGCGGCTGTTCCCCGGCGCCGCCCCCCGCCAAAATACTGGCGGAAAGTGGACTCTTCTGTTAACTTAAGCACCGCGTTTGAATCAGAATCGGTTGTGAGCAGCATCCAGCTTTACAAGCTTGTAACTGCCCTGCAGTACCTTCCGACTTCCTTCCAGCGTAAATTCACCGAAAGGTATTCGAGACAAAGATCTATGGAACAAGGAACAGTAAAGTGGTTTAACGATGCCAAGGGTTACGGATTCATCAGCCGCCAGAGCGGCGAGGATGTATTCGTGCACTTCTCCGCGATTCAGGCCAACGGCTTCCGCAGCTTACAGGAAGGCCAGAGCGTGGAGTTCCAGGTGACGAAGGGTCCCAAAGGTCTGCAGGCCGAGAATGTTCGGCCGCTGTAAGCTGAAATTTGAAAGTCGAAGGCTCCGGGAAACCGGAGCCTTTTTATTTTGTGAGGCCGCGGAAGTTTTGTGGAACCCAGGTTAGCGTCCAGAGAACGGACGCGAACCTGGGGCACCGAGCGACCTCTGTCTTTTGCCAATTCGCCTATCGAGTTCAGAACCACTCGCACGTAACCCGTGAGTGACCGGCTCTTTCCCGGTGTTAGCATTCCCCGATGCGTAGCTTGTTTCTTGTCTTTGCGCTTCTGGCGCCACTTGCGCAGCGATCGGCCGAAGATCCGCTGCAACACTTGTCTGCCAACATTGAAGTCCTGACTCACTTTGGCGAGCGCGCCGACATTTCCCCGGATAACCAGCGCGTCGCCTTCATGGCCAAAAGCTTCGGGGATGCGATGGTCATCGATCTCAAGTCGCGAGTGATTCAGTGCCTGACGTGCAATATCCCGGCGGCGGTTTTCCTGCGCGTGATGCACCTTTCCACGGGAGACTACATTCTGATCGGGCCCGATCACTTCGAGAATATTCACGTCAGCCGCACGCGCGACAACGAGTTGTGGTTCCTAGGCAAGGAGCGGGGAGCTAATCCGGTCAAACTGGATGAGAAGATGAGCGAAGGCGCGGCGATTTCCAAGCGGAGTCTGAAAATTGCGTATTCGCAGACCGCTGCGCAGAATCCGGAACTCGCGCCAGAGGCTTCGCAGTTGATCGTTGCGGATGTCGATTTGTCCCGCCGAAACTGGTCAACAAGAAGACGGTGTACCAGAGCAAGGACCGCAACTGCGTTCTCGAAGCGCAAGACTCTTACGACAACGACCGCAAGATGACGTTCACTTGCTACGAGACCGAAGGCCACTCGTCGGTGATGGGCATCGATCTGCAAACCGGTGAGGTGACGAACTTCTCAAAGGCTCCTGGCACCTACAATGATGTCGAAGGAATTTTTCCGGACGGTCGGTACGCCGCGGTGGAGGCCGACCGGCAGTGTGACGAACTTGGCGGGAAGCGAGGACCGGGGAATATCGACATATGGAAGCTGCGACTCGACGGAACGGGAAAGGACTTCAGCCGGCTCACGCACTTCTAATGACGATGAAGGAGGCAAGGCGTCGAACCCGGTGATCTCGACCGACGGGCGCGTCATGGCATTTCAGAGTGCGCGGGCGACCGATCCTGCGGGCGTGGGGTATGGGATTTTGCTGTACTGGTTCAAGAGGTAGACCAGAGAAGCAAGGCTACAACTCTGCCAGCGACAGAACCGCACCTTTTGGCAAGTAGCTCTTCTTCCGGAACCAGTCTTCCATCGCGGTTTTCAGTTCTTCGAGCGGAACTTTTACTCCGATTTCCATGAGACCGTCCGCAACGGGCAGCGTGTCGTCAAATACGCTGGCGTTGGTGAAATTGCGCATGCTGAAGCTGTCCATCCATTTCATCGGGCAGGGATGGAGCTGGCCATGATCTTGGTATTCCACACGGATTTTGCGGGCAAACATTTATTTTGATTTAAGCACAACCGTGTGTTGTGGCGCGTGCGCTTTGCCCTGGACCCGGACCTCGCCTTGACATCGCGCCACACAGGCCCTACCCTGCGCTGGCGTCGAGCGCAGATCGTGGGATTACTGATTCGTGCGCATTTGCGTGCGTGCGCATTGCGCTATCGAAAGCCAGAATTCAAGGGAGGGATCGCATGGTTTGGCTTCTCTGGGTCATCATCGTCGGCTTGATCGCGGGTTGGGCAGCGGGTCGGATTATGGGCACGGGAGGCTACGGTCCCGTAATCGACATTCTTCTTGGAATTGCGGGCGGAATCGTCGGCGGATTTCTGCTCCGTGTGCTTGGCCTTTATTCATCCGGCGGGTTGATCCCGGAGATCATCGTGGCGATTATTGGCGCGGTGATTCTGATCTGGCTTAGTCGCAAGCTGAAGAAGGCGTGAGAGCAGTCCTCCGTCGCCCGTCGTCAGTCTTCGGGAAATGGGGCCGGGGGATTTCTGCTTGCTGCCCGTCAGTCGCGAGTCTTGATTCGCTGAGCTACGCCCGGCTGACCCTTCGGCTTCGCTCCGGGCAAGTTCCCGAGGGCGGCTGTCCCCACTTTGTTTCTGCAGATCGGCGTCCGCCGTTACACACGTATTGGCGGACAAGAGTGTCCGCCCCACAAAATGGCTTCGTCCTATTTCTTGGCGGCCTGCAGGCGTTGCTTGAGCTTGGCGACCTCGTTGCGCATTCCTTGCGGAAGATGTTTGCCGAACTGCTCGAAATGTTTTTCGATCAACGGCAGTTCTTCGAGCCAACCATCGACGTCAACACTCAATACCTTTTGCAGATTCATCGCGGGCAGATCCAAACCCTTGGTATCGAGGTCGGCGGGTTCGGGTAGGCGCCCGATGGGTGTATCGAGAGCGTGAACCTTGCCGTCGCAACGTTCGAAGATCCATTTCAAGACTCGGCTGTTGTCGCCGTAACCCGGCCACAGGAACCGGCCGTGTTCGTCGGTGCGAAACCAGTTCACGTAGAAAATCTTCGGGAGTTTGGCGACATCGGAATGTTTCCCGATCTTGAGCCAGTGTCCGAAGTAGTCGCCCATGTGGTAGCCGCAGAAAGGAAGCATGGCCATCGGGTCACGGCGCAACTGTCCGACTTTGCCGGCGGATGCAGCGGTGGTTTCGCTGCTGGCGGTGGCGCCGAGAAAGGTGCCATGTTGCCAGTCGAAGGCTTCGTTCACCAGCGGCACAACGCTGGCGCGGCGACCGCCGAATAGGATCGCATCGATGGGCACGCCTTTGGGATCCTCCCACTCGGGGGCAATGGACGGGCACTGCGCCGCCGGCGTGGTGAAGCGTGAATTTGGATGTGCAGCGCGGCGCCCCGAAGAAGGTGTCCAGGTGCGACGCAGCCAGTCCACCAACTCCGGCGGCTTCTCGTCGGTCATTCCTTCCCACCAGATATCGCCGTCGAGAGTCATCGCGCAGTTGGTGAAGATGGAATGACTGCGCGCCGTGAGCATGGCGTTGCGATTCGACTTCATGCTCGTGCCGGGCGCGACGCCGAAGAACCCGTACTCGGGATTGATGGCGTACAGGCGCCCGTCGGCGCCGAACTTCATCCAGGCAATATCGTCGCCGATGGTTTCTACCCTCCATTCTGGAATGGTAGGAATCAGCATGGCAAGATTCGTTTTTCCGCAGGCCGACGGGAATGCGCCCGTCATGTATTTCACTTCGCCGGCGGGGCTGATCATCTTGAGGATGAGCATGTGCTCGGCCAGCCAACCCTCGTCGCGCGCCTGCACGGAAGCGATGCGTAAGGCGTGGCACTTTTTGCCGAGCAACGCGTTGCCGCCGTAGCCGGAGCCGTAGGACCAGATTTCGCGACTCTCGGGAAAATGGCAGATGTACTTGTGTTCGGCATTGCACGGCCAGGAGGAATCCTGTTCAGTGGGGCCGAGAGGAGCGCCCAGAGAGTGCAGGCCACGCACGAACTCGCCATCGGTGCCAAGCGCTTCGAGCACCGGCGTTCCGACTCGCGCCATGATGTGCATGCTGGCGACGACGTAAGGCGAGTCGGTGATCTCCACGCCAATTTTTGCGATGTTTGATCCGATCGGACCCATGCGGTAAGGCACTACATACATGGTCCGGCCCATCATCGAGCCGGCGTACAGGCCGCGCAACTTCTGTTGCATGCTTTCGGGATCTTCCCAATTGTTGGTGGGACCGGCGGCTTCCTTGTTGGCCGAGCAGATAAAAGTTCTGTCCTCTACGCGGGCGACATCAGCGGGATTCGAACGGACCAGCACGCTATCGGGGCGCTTGCTCTCGTTGAGCGGGATCGCGGTTCCCGAAAGAACCATCAAGCGCAGCATGGCCCGATATTCGCCTTCAGAACCGTCGCACCAGTGAACGCGGTCCGGCTTACACATTTGCGCGCATTCTTCCACCCAGCGCGCCAGCCGAGTGTGCTTGTTTTCGCTGCTGGTTGTTGCCACATCAATTGTCAGACTGGACATAAGTGCGTCTCCTGCGGACCCAAGAAGAACCAAGGAACATTAAGAACAGGTGAAAGATTGGATCCGGAGAACGGGGCGTCGAGAATAGACAACATGCATTGCGCCCAAGATCCAGAATGCACCTACCATCGCAAACTACTTATTGTCCCTCATTGTCGTTCACGATTCCAGTTGCACGCTATTGTTCCGACCGGACGTCCGGTTACGTGGCACAACATTGTGAATCGGCAGAGCGGTGAGGAGTGAGCGTTGTTATCACCAGTCAGTGTGATAACTAGGATGATTCTGGGTTGCAGGCAACGGCGGGGGGAGTTCGGTTCGCGGCAACGCGGAGCTTATGAAAAAAAGATTCGTTCTTCGATTAGAAACCCACGATCAGAGACCCACGGGCGCAGGCGAGTCGTCGGTAGCAACGACCTGATCGAGATGTCGTAACGTTTCTTCCACCGTCAGCGAATACATCTCGCGCCCAACGCCCTCGCCGGACTCGAGCGCGGCCTTCAGGTAATGGCCTGCGATCTCGATGGCGAGCGCATCCGTGATGGTTGCGCCGGTTCGCTGGGTGAACTCGACCCAGGCTGGAAGAGGGAGGGCAACCCACACGGGGCGACCATCCACGAGGAACTTGATGTCGACGGCATCGGCGTGGCGAGTGGCAATCGCGACGATGAGCGCCTGATAGAAGCAGTGAACATTCTTTTTTGTCCAGCGATCGGTGGCAGTGAAGTCCCTGTACATGGCTGTGAAAACTATATCGAACAGCGGCGAGGCGGGCAAACCAACGTGCGACGGCAGGGGCGGTGTGCGGCGCTGCTACGCTCAGCCGAAGTCGGCGATGAGTTGATCGACCTTGGCGAGGATCGCCGAATTGTCGACGCGCGGGTAGCCCGCCAGATTCTTGCGATACGTATCCAGGTTAAACAGAAACGACTCGACTCTTTCCTTGTTCAAGTCCTCCCAATAAGCGCCGTAGCCGGTCTCACCGATGTAGAAAGCGTTGAACACCTGCTCGAACTGGCGCTTCACGGGCCACGCGAGATAAGGCTTGCCAAGATAGAGAGCCTCGCTGATCAACGAGAAACCTGCATTGGCAACGATGGCGCGGCAGTTGCACAGGTCACGGAGAAAGCCATCCGTGCTTGGCTTGCGGAATTCGACATTGCCATCGCGGCCGTCGCGGTTAAATCCGTAACACACGAAACGCTGGCGGACATTCTTCAGGACTGAAGTAAGTTCGTCGGCCGCAGAGGTCACATAGACCAGAACAAAATCAGCTTCAGTGGGTTTTGCCTGTAAGACTTCCTGTCGCAAAATCGGCGGAAAGAGAAATGTTTTCTTCTTGCGCGGCTTGATTCGCGGCGTGAAAAACGAAATTACCAAACAGGCGTTGGCGTGCGGTGTCATGAGCCGCGTGACCAGTCTTGTGGCGGCCGCTTCTTTCCGATATTCGCGCGGATAGGTGATCTCGGTATCGGTCAGCAGATGCTGATTGTCGATGGCAATCACCGGCAAACCCAGCTTGTGACCGACGTGGCAGGTGATGGGCTCGAAATCGGTGATCACCAGATCGAGATCCCAATCCTGCGCTTTACGCTCTAGTGCGCGAATACTGTGGGCAGCTTGCGGGACGTGAAGCAGATTTCGAAGAACGGTTTTTCCGTAGCGAACGCGATTGTGCACATAGGTGAGACGTAGCCCGCCGATCTCGGTTACTTCGAAGTCGTCTTTGAGATTACGAAGGCCGCGATCGAAAGAAGCGACGTGCACGCGGTGTCCGTTGTCTTGCAGGTGAGAGATGATTTCGCGGGCGCGGCTGGAGTGGCCGGAGCCCTCGCCATTCACGCCGTACAGGATATTGGCCATATGCGAGTGTCGAATCTATTTCATATTCCAGCTACTGTCACGCTTGACCGTGGCCACTTCCGACTGATATCAACGTCACTTCCTCGGGAGGGCTTCTTGTCTGCAAGATTTTTTTGCCAACCGTCGCGAATTGTCTTTTTTCTGTTGCTCACGGTGCTGCTCGCCCCAAGCCTCGCCGCGCAGTCTTCCGGCTTGCGTTTCGAAGTTTCAATCCCCAAGGAAGCGGCCGATGCGCCGCTTGATGGCCACGTACTGCTGCTGATCTCGACCAATAACAACGACGAGCCGAGGTTCCAGCTGGCGGAAGAGTTCGCGCAGTCACAACAGGCATTCGGCACTGATGTCGACGGGCTGGCGCCCGGTAAGCCGATTGTGATCGATGCCTCAACGTTCGGTTATCCGACGCGCAGCCTTGCGAATCTTCCGGTCAGCGATTACTACGTGCAAGGGCTGTTGAACGTCTACGACACTTTTCATCTTGGGAACGGCCACAGCGTCAAGCTCCCGCCCGATAAAGGCGAGGGGCAGCATTGGCAAACCAAGCCCGGCAATCTCTACAGCAAGCCAGTGAAGATGCACATCGATCCGAAGTCGGACGAGGTCATTCGCATCTCGCTGACCGAAAAAAATCCGCCGCTTGATCGCGAACTCGACAAAGTGGACAGCCTGCTCGACTGGGGACGGGGGCAGGGCGCGGCGATCGAAGACAACAAGTGGGTGAAACACATCCGCATTCAGAGCGAACTGCTGACGAAGTTCTGGGGGCGTCCGACCTATCTGGGCGCGGTGGTGCTGCTGCCGGACGGATACGAGGAGCATCCGAATGCGGAGTTTCCCCTGGTGGTGGAGCAGGACCACTATCACCGCGATTTGTTTCTGCCCGCGGGATTTCGCACCGAACCGCCCACTCCGAATCTAAAAGACAGCGCCAAGATAAGCGCGCAATACGCGTACAAGTTCTACCAGGACTGGACGTCGGGCCGGTTGCCGCGCGTCATCATGATGACCATCCAGCACCCCACGCCCTATTTCGATGATTCCTATGCGGTGAACTCCGAGAGCCAGGGGCCGTACGGAGACGCGATTAATCAGGAATTGATTCCTTACGTGGAGAAAAAGTTCCGCGCCATCCCCGACGGCTGGGCTCACATTGTGTACGGAGGGTCAACCGGCGGGTGGGAGGCACTGGCGTCGCAGGTTTTTTATCCTGATCAATACAACGGAGCCTGGGTTTTCTGTCCGGATGTGGTGGATTTCCGCGCATACGGCACCGCAAATCTGTACACCGACGATAATGCTTACTTCGTGGATGGGTTCTTTGGACGGGTGCCGCGTTCCGAGATGCGCCAGGCGGATGGGCTGGTGCTCGCGACGATGGAAACTGCCAATCACTACGAGCTGGTATTGGGAACTCATGGCCGCTCGGGGGAGCAGTTCGATATCTGGCAGGCGACCTTCAGTCCCATCGGTTCAGACGGCTATCCCAAGCCGATCTTCAACAAGTTGACTGGCGATATCGATCACGAGGTCGCGAAATACTGGAAGGAGCATTACGACCTGAGCGCAATCATGCAGCGTGACTGGAAGACGCTTGGACCGAAACTCGCGGGCAAGCTGCACTTCTATGTCGGAGAGTCCGATACCTGGTACCTGGATCGCGCCGTTCATTTGCTGCAGGACTTTCTCGAAACCACAAGAGATCCTTACTATCACGGAACATTTGATTTCGGAGTGCGGCAACCGCATTGCTACTCCGGGGCCAGCGACTCCTCCGGCCTAGCCACCTACACAATTCCGCAACGCTTTTTGCCGGCGATGGTCGAGCACATGGAGCAGACTGCGCCGAAAGGCGCGGATGTGAGCAGCTGGAAGTACTAGAGGCTGCTCGATCGCGCAGTGTGTGCGTAACGCCCAGCTTTTCTCCCGGCATCTCCACAGCCAATAGTAGGGGCTGGAAGGAGGCGGCTAGAATTCCCGCATCATTGGGGAGTGCTCTAACTGAAACTTATCGGTGAAACTATGGGGCAGCATCGGGGTTTCACCGTTTCAGCAATCAGCATAGGAGTGTGCCCTAAATGAGGAGGAATCCGAACGATGAATGCCCATAGGAAAGTTGCAAGCTTGCTTTCTGCCGCTGTTCTGATCACTGGACTGGCCCTGCCAGCTGGCGCCGCAAATGGAGCACCTGCGGCGAAACCTTCCCCCGCGCCGGCTGCCAAGCCCGCGCCAGCAGCCCCGGTTCCACCCGAGCGTCACCCGAAAATCCGCGAAGCGCTGGCGGCCCTGCATGCTTCCCGCGAAGATCTTGAGCATGCGGCGCACGATTTTGGTGGACATCGTGTCGAGGCAATGCACGCAATCGATGATGATTCACCAGCTCGAAATTTGTTTGAAGTACGACAAAGACTAGGTCTCCACTTCGCAAATCGACGGTGCTTCGCGAGACGGAATGCGGAGCGCCGCTTTTTTCTGGTCTCAGGGGTCAGGTTCAGGTCTCAGGCTTTGATCTCCTGGTCGTAGGACTGGGTATCACAAGCCCTGAGTATCGTCCGACATGCTCCCCGCAAACGCCGCCGATTGAATGGAAGAGCCACATTCCGAGGCGACTCCAACCTTTCCCTCAACTCGACTTTCGGTAAGATGGAGGGGTGCCAGCCTGGGCTCCCGCGAAATCCAAAATCCCAATTCTTGAAAGCAGTCACCTTCAGAAATTACCTTGGGTGGTTCATGGCTTTTCTACCCGGGCAGGCGGCTCGTCCCGCGTGTATGGCGGTCAATCACTGAATCTTGGCTTCACGAAGCAGGATTCACGCGCGGCGGTGGAGCGGAACCGCGCGGCATTCCTGCAAGAGCTGGGAGTCGGCGGAAAGCGCGCGTGGCCGATCGTAACATTACGGCAGATTCACTCCGATTTGATCCATTGTGTGGATACTTTGCCGAAGCATGGCCTTGTCGGGGACGGATTGATTACAGCTACGCCCGGACTTTTGCTGGCGATCCAGACCGCGGACTGCCTTCCAGTGATCGTGATCGATGCGAAGCAACGGGCGGTCGGCGTCTTTCATGCCGGCTGGCGAGGTACCGTGAAGCGCATCGTTGAGAAAGGCGTTGGCGAGATGCGGCGCTGGTTCGGCAGCAAACCGCGCGATCTGGTAGCGACCATCGGACCTGGCGTCCATAACTGCTGCTACATGGTGGGCGAGGAAGTCCGCGAAAATTTCCAGTCGCAGTTCGCATATGCGGGTTCACTGTTTCACGAGGTGAAAGAATCAGATCCGGTGCGCGAAAAGTATCCGCTGCTGTTCCTCACGGCGCGCGCGCCCGGGCACAGCAAGCTGCCGAGCAATATTTTTCTGAACCTGGTGGAAGCGAATCGGCGGCAATTGCTGGATGCCGGCGTGATTGCCAAGAATATCGATGCTTCCCCTCTATGCACTTCGTGCCACACAGATCTGCTCTTTTCTTATCGCGCAGAGAACGGAATCACCGGAAGGCTGATGGGAGTGGCCGGAATCAAATCGGCTGCCGTTCAACGAAAGCCAAAAAACTAGAATGCGCCAGATTGCGTTGCAGGTTTTCGCGTGTTGCTTACTTCTGACAGCGTCTTCCATGTCGGCTGAACGTTCCGACCTCGCATCGCAAATCGACGCGCTGTTCCGGGCGGTGAGTACAAGTACGCCTGGCGCCGCAGTGCTCGTCATGCAAGATGGACGCGCCGTTTTCCATCGCGGCTACGGAGTCGGAGATCTTCGGACACGACGAAAGATCGACGAGCACACGAACTTCCGGCTGGCGTCGCTCACCAAACAGTTCACGGCCATGGCGATCATGCTGCTCGTTCATGATGGCAAGCTTCGTTACGAGGAATCGTTGCAGGAGGTGTTTCCGGAGTTTCCCGCATATGGCAGGGAGATCACGATCCGCGAGTTGCTAAATCACACTTCAGGTCTGATCGATTATGAAGACCTGATGGCGAAGCAATACGGAAACATCCCGGACGAGCAGATCCCCCAGATTCATGATGCCGGGGTGCTCGCGTTGCTGGAGAAAGAAAGTACAACGAAATTTCCTCCCGGCTCGAAGTGGGCCTATAGCAATTCCGGATATTGCGTGCTGGCCATGGTGGTCGAGAGAGCATCGGGCAAGCCGTTCGGGCAGTTTTTGCGCGAGCGGATTTTCGATCCGCTTCAAATGACCACGACGATCGCCTACGAGAAAGGGAAGAACGAAGTCACGAACCGAGCGTACGGGCACACTCCAGTTGGCGGCGTTTTTCGTGAGACGGATCAGAGCTCGACTTCCGCAACTTTGGGAGACGGCGGTGTCTATACGTCGCTGGCAGACCTGGTTCGATGGGATGCCGCTGTGCGCGAGCACACGTTACTCAATGAGAGGGAGATGCAGCCCGCGCTGGTTGCGGCGCGCCCGACGGCAGACCCCGCGGAGGAAAACGGCCATCCGGTGAGCTACGGATTCGGATGGCTTCTCGATCCTTACAAGGGACATGTGCGGATGTGGCATTACGGAGAGACGGTTGGCTTTCGGACGTCGATCCAGCTTTTTCCGAAGGACCATGTGACGGTTGTCGTGTTGTGTAATCGCGCGGATTTCAGCGCGCCGGATCTGGCGTTGAAGGTGGCCGATTTGTATCTGAAGAAGTAGGGTCAGGTTCAGGGGTCAGGAGAAATAGGTTTCAGGGGTCAGGTATCAGTTGGAAGTTGCTTGTGGCGATTCGAATTGAAGCTTGCAGCGCCTGAAGGCGCATCGAAAAGGAAAATTGTAGCGGCATGCCTGAAGGCATGCCCTGATACGAATCGCAAGGTTTCTTTGCGCGAATCGGTGGGCCCAATGCCGCTTGCCTCACTCTCGCGCGTCGGAATGACAAAAAGCCTGGTATTGCGCCCGTCGGAATGACCAAAAATTGTCTTCGTCGAACTACCTAACCTGTTGCCCGCGGTACGGCCCGAGACCTCACATGCGAAACCCTGAAAGCCTGAAAGCCTGACACTTGACACCCCGAGATCTGACACCCCGAAACCCTGACACTGAGACTCTGATAGCGAAACTCTGACACCGAAACCTTGCACCTGAAACCTTTTAGAACTGCAATCCCTCCGCCCGGGCCAGAAATCCGACCAGGGGTGCTAGCTTCTTCGCGGCTGTGCTCACTTCTTCCAGAAAGCGCGTGCCGCAAACACTCGCATCGGTGAATTTAATGCTGGCGATGAAATCGGTTCGCTTCAGATCGGCAATCATCGGATGATCATCACAGTACCCGCGTGGTGGCCGCTTCAGAGTGTCGCCGCCAAGTTCCACGCCGCGCTTCGCTTTCTTCCACTCGTCTGCCTTCCAGGCGATGGCGTCGCGAATCTTCGCGAGCGATCGACGGTCCGGGCGCCACGCACCGGCTGCTAGAAAACTCGCGCCCGGATCCAGATGCAGATAGAAGCCGGGCCCGTGGATGTCTTCTGTTGATCCCGCGTGCGGGAAATTCATGCCAACGTGCGTTTTGTAGGGTGTCTTGTCGGGCGAGAAACGAATATCCCGATAGACGCGCATGAGCGAGCCGCCGTTCGGCTTGGAGTCCGCGACGATCCATGGACTGATGGGCTTGAAGCGCAAGCCCATATCGAGGATCAGGCGGAGGCACGGCTGACGGACCACTTCTTCGTAGCGATCGCGGTTTTTCAAGAACCATTCGCGACGGTTGTTGCGCTTGATCTGCTTCAGAAACAAAAAGAGTTCAGGAGTGAAATAGGCCTTGCCCATCGATCACCTTGCAGGAGAGATATTCGAGAAAGAGATGCCACAAAAAGGGTAAAGGCGCGCCAACAACACGCGCGCCCAGTGTCATGCGTGGGGATGCTACTGCGCTGGAGTCGTTGGAGCGGGAGGCTGCACCGCCGCGGGCGCGCCTTCGCCGTGATTCACAAGGTCCTTCAACTCCTTGCTGGGCTTGAAGAAAGGGATCTTTTTCGCGGGGACTTCGACGCGGTCGCCGGTCTTTGGGTTCCGGCCCACGCGTGGCTTGCGTTGGCGTGTGCGGAAGCTGCCGAAGCCACGGATTTCGATCTTGTCGCCCACCCGCAGGGAGCGCACGATGCTGTCAAAGATCGTCTCTACAATCACTTCGCTGTCTTTGCGGGTGAGTTCTGCCAGACGAGAGACTTCGTCGATCAGATCGGCTTTAGTCATATGCCTCTTGGCTCCGTGAAAGAAAATTGACGAGTGGCCGCTGGCGCCTGCGACCGTGACCCTCTACCGGGGCCTGCATAACCTTCTCAAATTTCAGGTACTTCGCGCAAGTCTCAGGTGAAAGAACCGGGTTTTTTGGGATTCGGTACAGGCCGGGGGAAGCTCAAGGGAAAACACAGTCCAAACCCGATCGGCTTCCCCAGAAGAGTACGGCGTGGAGCTGAAGGAGTGCTTACTTCCACATGTAGTAGAAGCCGATGTGCTGGTCCATGATCTTTTCGCGGGATGGCAGATATTCGGACAGGTCTCCGAAGAGCAAATCGGCCAGCGTCTTCTTGTCCCGTTCAGGGCGAACCAGCACCGGCTCACCCTTGATTCCGACGGACTTGGCGGTGTCCTCGACGGCTGCCTGAAAGTCGGCGACCTGATCGACCAGCTTCATCGGTACGCCCTGCTGCCCGGTCCAGACCTTCCCGTTGGCGATCGTCTTGACGTCGTCAAACTTCAGCTTGCGGCCATCGGCCACCGCCTGGATGAATTGTGTGTGCATGTTATCGATCATGCTCTGCAGATACTCGCGTTCGGCGGGCGTCAAATCGCGGACGGGGGATCCGGTGTCTTTAAACTCGCCGGCTTTCAGCGTGATCTGCTTGAGTTTGGCCCATTGCAGAAGCTCGCCGTAGTTGACCCATTCGGCAATGACGCCGATCGAGCCCACGATACTGCCATTGTCGGCATAGATCTTGTTGGTTGCGGAAGAGATGTAGTACGCCCCACTTGCGCCAACCGTCTCGATCGACGAGACGATGCGCTTCTTTTTCTCGTCGCGAATACGCTTCACTTCGCGATAAATTTCTTCCGAAGCGGCCACTCCGCCGCCGGGTGAATTCACATGCAGGATGATGGCCTTGATGGAGTCATCGTCTCCGAATTTCTTCAGTTGTTGGACGACCGGGTTGGGGCTGAAGATGACGCCATCGAGATCGACCACGCCGATCTTGTCGCCGAAGGCGGTAATCGATGCGTCTTTTCCGGCGTGCAGCGTAATGTAGACCAGTGCGAAGACAGCCAGCACAAAAAGGAAAAACACTCCGCCACCGATCACGATCCAAAGAAATGTGCGCGAACGCTTCTCTTCAGCCATAGTCAGAAAAGTTTAACACCGGCGGGTGGAGCGCGACGGAAGCCTCGACGCCGGTGCATAATGCACCAATGCATCACGCGATCTTAGGTCCCGGCGGTGTCGGAGGTCTCATCGGCGCGTGCCTCGCGCACTTCGGTGAGGAAGTGACGATGGTGGTTCGGCCCGAGGCGCTCGACCAGTATCCCCGACAACTCACGCTCGAAAGCCCGTATGGACACTTCGTAGCGCCAATTGAACGCTCGGCGCAAGTCCCGGCGTGTGACGTGGTGTGGGTTACGGTCAAAACCACACAGCTAGAAGCCGCATTGCGATCCTTTAGCCCGTCAACTGCGGTTCGTGGCATTGTGCCGCTGCAAAATGGCATCGATCACGTCGCACTCTTGCGCGATCGATACAGAGCCGAGCCGGTGTTGGCGGGCGTTTTTGCAGGCGAGACGGAACGGGTCGCTCCCGGTCACATCGTGCATCGCACTCCCTTTGCGCGCCTGAATCTGATCGCGAAGGCACGGCCGCTGCTGGAAAGCGCGCTCGATCGTTTCCGGAGACTTGGCTTTACGGGAGACTT
>Ga0210401_10002159_pt1 | contig 21991 bp, 20 predicted proteins | sample IncBWH32MmetaG_FD_150866 | JGI IMG/M metagenome (GOLD analysis project Ga0210401, IMG submission 150866) | Forest soil microbial communities from Barre Woods Harvard Forest LTER site, Petersham, Massachusetts, United States - Inc-BW-H-32-M | ecosystem: Environmental > Terrestrial > Soil >... | reverse complement strand
GATTCATCCAGCGTGAGAATGGCGAAGACGTCTTCGTTCATTTTTCCGCCATTGAAGCCAGCGGTTACCGCACACTCGATGAAGGCGCTCGGGTTACGTTTGTCGTGAAGCGTGGGCCCAAAGGATTACAAGCCGAGCAGGTAACTTTAGCCTAGCCAAAACAACCACTCATCCCCGTTGGATCGAGCTGAGTTAGCGTACGGTCCAACGTGTCTTCAGAACAACGTTCCAAACCGCTTGGGGCGGAATCTCAAGCGATGGATGCTCAGCGCGCAGCCGTTCGGCCGCAGCCTGAAAAGAAGTCTCCTTCGCTTCCAGTTCGTTGTCGGCCGAGATTTCCGCCTGAAGCGGCGTGTCGCCCCAGATCTGTAAATTCCAGATCGAATCCTTAACATGGGAAAGAACCAGCCAGTTCTTGCCAATGCGCGTTGAAAATCTCTGCTTCAAGGACGAGTCTCGGCTCTCCAAGTCTTAGCTTAGCATTTGTAGCAGGCCACTCCTCCGGGCAGGGGTCGTTTACTCGTTCACAGGCGCCGTGCACGTCGTGTCATAATAGCCGATTCTGATGTTTCGGAATTGTATTTTTCTCGTGGCTGTGGCCTCCGCGGCGCAAACCGCTCCTGCCCGCATCAAGATCGACATCGATCGCACCATCGGTGAAGTGGATCCTCGCGTCTTCGGCAATTTCGCCGAGCATCTTGGCCGAATGATCTATGGCGGTATTTACGACGAGGGCAGTCCGCTCTCGGACCAAGATGGCTATCGCAAGGACGTGATGACCGCCGTCAAGAACCTGGGCGTCTCCATCCTGCGCTATCCGGGTGGCAACTTTTCCTCGGGCTATGACTGGAAAGATGGCATCGGTCCCAAGGACCAGCGTCCGGTGCGAGCCGAGCTGGCATGGCACGACCTGGAATCCAATCGCTTCGGAACGGACGAGTTTCTGAAGTATTGCGAGCGCATCGGCGCGCAGCCCTATATCTGCATCAACGCCGGACTCGGCACCGTCGAGGATGCGCGCCATTGGGTGGAATACACCAACGAATCCCGCCACACCTATTGGGCCGATCAACGCCGCAAGAATGGTCGCGAAGAGCCTTACAACGTGAAGTATTGGGGGCTCGGGAACGAAATCGACGGCCCGTGGCAGCTCGGACACAAGAACGCTGAGGATTATTCCAAGTTCGCGCTGGAAGCGGCCAAAGCCATGCGTCTGGTGGACCCTTCCATCAAACTGATCGCCAGTGGATCGAGCAATTACAACGCAGATTGGCTGGGCTGGAACCGCACCGTCGTGAACGAGTTGCGCAACCAGATCGATTACATATCGCTCCACACCTACATCGGCGATCGCCAGAACGATCTCGAGCAATTCCTAGCCGCATCGCAAAAAATCGACTCTTACATCGACACCACCGCAGCCGCCATCAAGGCCGCCCAAACCGGACAGACCAATCCCCGGCCCATTTACATCGCCTACGACGAATGGAACGTCTGGTATCGCACCGGAAGCCGCGAACACCTGGAAGAGATCTACAATTTCGAGGATGCGCTAGCCATGGGAATGTTTTTCAATTCGTTCTTCCGCCATGCCGACGTGGTCAAGATGGCGAACCTGGCGCAATTGGTCAACGTGATCGCGCCCATCATGACCAATAAGCAGGGACTCTTCCTGCAGCCGATCTACTTCCCGATTCTCGAGTACGGTAAACAACGGGGGAACGTGGCGCTGCATGCTTGGGTTAGTTCACCGACCTATACCGCCAATCAGCAACCGCTTCCTTACCTGGACGTGTCGGCCACCTACAACGCTCGCGATCATGCCGTTTATGTCAACGTGCTGAACCGCAGCAAGTCGCAGGATATCGCCACGCGCATCCAGAATGAAGAGGGCATGCTCAAGCAGGATGTCGGCGTCTGGCAAATGAACTATACGGATCTGAAGGCGGTGCACACCTTCGGCGACGACAAGAAAGTTGTTCCAAAGACGAGCCCGCTGGCGGCCCCGTTGGAGAAAAACGCTTTCTCCTACACATTCCCAGCGCACTCGCTCACGATCTTACGCTTACGCGTCGAGTGACGCTCACGGCTTCTTTTGGCCATAGTAGGCTTTCGGGCCGTGCTTGCGATGGTGATGCTTGTCGTGTAGGGCACTGGAAATCGGCCTGGCGTCGGGATTGATCACCAAAGTCTGAAATGCGATCGCGGCCAGTTCCTCGACGATAACCGCGGCATGCGCCGCATCGGTTACCGACTTGCCCCAGCAGAACGGCGCGTGCCCTGAAACCAATACGGCAGGGCATCCCATAGGATCGCGACCGTTCATCAACCGCATGATCGCCAGACCGGTATTGGCTTCGTAGTCCGATTCGATCTCGGCCGGTGTCAGGGGGTCGGTGACCGGCACGGGCCCGTGAAAGTAGTCAGCGTGCGTGGTACCGAAGCAAGGGATTTCGCGGCCGGCCTGCGCCCAAGCTGTGGCATTGCGAGAATGTGTATGCGCAATACCGCCGATCGATGGGAAAGCCTGGTACAGCGCGATGTGCGTCGCCAAGTCAGACGATGGCCGCAGGCTGCCCTCTACCACACGACCCTCCAGATCCGTAATCACCATGTCGGCTGGAGTCATGGTCGCGTAAGGAACGCCACTGGGCTTGATCACCACTAGACCATCCTCGCGCGAGACGCCGCTCGCGTTGCCAAACGTGTAGAGCACCAGTCCACGGCGAACCAGTTCGAGATTCGCCTCGTAGACTTCAGCCCGCAGCGCTTCCAGCACTCTGGCCTCCTCGCGCCCGGCTCGCGACTCTTCGCAACTCAGGCAAAACGTCGCCTAGCTCTATTGGATTGGAGCCCCCGCCGCCGAAAGAAAAGTACAGTTTCCGGAACAGCGGATACAATGCCTGATATATCTCGGCGCTCGATTCCTCCGGCTGGATCGTAATGTAGCCGGGACAAAGTGCATCCTGCGCTTCCTCGACCTTCTGAAACGCCCCAGCGGCAAGAAACGCGAAGATGGCCGACCCCAGGCTGGTCACATCGCCATTAGGCACCAGGATCGGCTTCCCCATCACATTCGCGTATACCTGATTGAGTACGGCATTGCGCTGCGGGATGCCTCCCGCATTGATGATCCGGCATACTGGTACGCCATGTTTTTCCATCCGCTCCAGTATCACGCGCGTGTGGAAGGCCGTTCCTTCGATGGCCGCGAATAGCTCGTCCTGAACGGTGTGCGTCAGTCTCCAGCCGAGCGTGACTCCGCTCAGCTCCGGATTCACCAGCACTGTGCGATCTCCGTTGTCCCAAGTGATCCGCACGAGTCCGGTTTCGCCGCCTCGGTATTTTTCCAAGCCGCGCGAGAGTTCCATAACCGTCGTGTTCGCGCGGCGCGCGATGGCATCGAAGATATCGCCCGTAGCCGAGAGTCCGGCCTCGATGCCGGCGTACTTGGGATGAATCGACCCAGGCACCACGCCGCACACGCCCGGAATCAGCGCCGGCTTTTCGCTAATTGCCATGATGCAGGTGGAAGTGCCAACCACGTTCACCACGTCACCCAATCGCACTCCCGCTCCTATAGCGTCCCAGTGCGCGTCAAAAGCGCCTATCGGAATCGGAATTCCTGCGCGCAATCCCAGTTTTTCCGCCCATGCAGGTGTGAGATGCCCCGCAATACGATCAGAGGTTGCGTAGCGGCCGTCCAACTTGGCGCGTACGCCCCTAAACAGCGGGTCCAGATTCGCCAGAAATTTCTCGTCCGGCAATCCGCCCAAGCCCGCGTTCCACATCCACTTGTGACCCATGGCGCAAATGCTGCGCGGCGCCCGGGCTGGATCGCTGATTCCACAGAGCACCGCCGCCACCATATCGCAGTGTTCCAGCGCCGTCCGGAAACGATGGCGCTTCTCTGGATTGTTGCGTAGCCAGTGCAGCAGCTTCGCGAATCCCCATTCGGAAGAGTAAATGCCACCACACCAATCGATCGCCTCCAGCCCGTGACGGCGCGCAGCGGTGGTGATCTCTCCCGCCTCTTTCCAAGCTCGATGGTCGCACCACAAATAATAGTCATCAATTGGTTCGAGGCGCGCATCTACGGGGATTACACTCGAGCCAGTAGTGTCTAGCGCGATAGCTTCGATAGTGCCGCCGTCGATCCCGGCACTTTCGATGGCCTGGTGCATCGCTTCAGCCAGAGCACGCATATGCTCTGCGTGGCTTTGCGCGCCATGGTCGGGATCTTCCTTCTTGCGCAGCAGCGGATACTCGGCTACTCCCGCACCCAGTCGTCCACTCATGCTGTCAAAGATCGACGCGCGAACACTGAGGGTTCCGAAGTCGACGCCGGCGACTATGCTCATGACCTATTCATGCTGGTGGACGCTCCAGCCGAGATAACGCGTGGTCGCCTCCCGTACTGCCGACGACACTGGTGCCAAGTTGGCCGCCACGTGATGCTCGAAGCCGCGTTCGCAAATATAGCGTAGCAGCGTTTGCAGTTTCGGGATGCGCACGACGCCCGCGCCACCGAAAGTCTCCAGCGGATCGTCGGTGAACTCGCCCTCGCCGACGTAACCATGAATCGAGCCCTCGCGGTCGTTAGTCGAAAAACGAGCAAAGCTCATGGGCCCGGATTTTACTCTGCCCACGCACGTCCCGTAAGTATTCTCCTTGCCCACCGTACCGGCGATGATCTCCTGAAAATCCATCCGGACTTCTTTGAAGAAATGCTTTGGAAGATTGCTGCAATGGAAGCAGACCGCCTTATCGGGATCGTCCCCGTAATTGTTGTTCCAGTCGAGTAAGGCGCTGGGCGTCGCCGAAGCGAGCTGCAACGCATGCATGCCGACCACGCCGCAAATATCAACCTCGCAGGCGCTGGACGTCAGATTTTCACTCATCATGCTCATAATGGTGCAAGGCACGACACCGAAGAATTCCTCCAGTGAGGTCCAGCACTGCACGGCGCTGATCGCGACTTGAGTTTGCAACATCCATTGATCCACCACCGCGCCCAGCTTGGCCATCTTGAGGAGCGGCTCGGCCGGCACACCGTTAGTCGGAACGTAGCGCCGGATCTGTTCCAACTTCGATTGAGCGCCTGAGTCCTGATCGCCCATGCGAGCGATCCGGCCGAGGATTTCCGAAAGGTCGATCGGCTCTACCGAAATACCATTTGCCTCCAGGATCTTTTCGCTGTAACGAACAGTGTTGAAGGCGGCAGGTCGCGCGCCGATGGCGCCGATTCGAAGCCTCCGTAAACCTCGCGTGACGCGGCAGATCGCTGCGAACCAGTCCAGATCGCGGCGGAAGACATCGGAATCCGGGGCCTCCGTGTGAAGCGATGTCAGCGAGTATGGAATTCCGTACTGGGTCAGGTTATTGCAGGCCGACATCTTGCCACAGAAGCTGTCGCGCCGGTCTCGAATGCCCATCCGGCCCGGCGTATCCGGCGTCGCCTGCACCAGCACCGGAACGCTCAGACCGGCCATCCGCAGCGTATCGGCAATAGCGCGCTCATCGCCGAAGTTCGGCAGCGTGACGATGACTCCATCGATGGCATCGCTGTGTTTCTTAAACAGCTCTGCGCAGCACCCTGCTTCCGTGCGCGTTTCCACGGCTCCGAACTTGGTGTCTTGAACACCCGGAGCCACCACGGTGTGGCCGGCCTTCTCGATCGCGGCGATCATCTCCGTGCGCCCGCTCTGAGCCAGGTGATCGGGAAAAAAGCCGCGGTTCCCGACGATCATCCCGAAAGTCATGCGGTGCGGTTTGGCGTCCATTTATTTACCTCTCCACGGTGAGAATCGAAACGAATAAAACGCACCCAGCACAATCAGAAGCGCACCCCACCAGATACCTGCGTGCAGGTTGGCCAGCACCACCGGATGCTCGGGCGGGACTGCTTGTTCATACAAACCGGCGCCCAGAATCAACACGCCGTAAATCAGCACTAACGCGCCAACGAAGAACCAGATCGAAACCATTCCAGGACGATGCATTTGTTGTTTACCAAAACGCTGACCAAAAATGTCTACCAGAAAATAATGTTCAAAATGACGAACCCCACCGCCACCACGCCGGCCCAAAAGATGGGGCGTTGATACAACGGCAAGTGCCCTTCCGACGGCAGGTCCGTGTAGCCGTAAACCAACCCAGTCAACTCCTCCATCGGTTTCGGACGGGTCACATAACTGACGGCCACCGTGGCCAACACGCACACGATCCATGACCATAACGCCCGATACATGTTCTCCGCCATGTCCTTCGCTTTCGGCGAGAGCGCTACATATCGCAGCGCCGTGGGATCGATCTTCACCCAGGCCCACAGCCCGATGGCCGAGACCGTTCCGCTCAAAAGGCCCCAGAAGCCGCCCGCGGGCGTGGCGCGGCGCCACAACATGCCGAGTAGCACGGTCCCAAAGAGTGGAGCGATAAAGAAACTGAATAGGGCCTGAACATAGTCCATGATGCTTTGGAATTGCATCACGAAATATGCCGTGCCGATACTCACCAGCACACCCAGCAGAGTGCACCAGCGGCCGACCGAGACATAGTGCGCATCGGTGGCCTGCCGGCGAAAGAACGGCCGGTAGATGTCATAAGTCCACACCGTCGCAAACGCGCTCACGTTGCCCGCCATACCAGACATGAACCCGGCCATCAGTGCCGTGATGCCAAGCCCCAACAATCCCGGTCCGCAGTAACGCGCCAGCATGATCGGCAGCACTTCGTTGTAGCTGTGGCCTCCCGAGGCGACCGCCTGGCTTTCACCCACCAGGTGTTCGGGAAGCACCGCCAGGCCCAGCAATCCGGGAAGAATCACGATAAACGGCACTAGCATCTTGAATCCGGCGCCGATGATGGGCGCAAGTTTGGCCGACCGAAGATCTTTAGCGGCGAGCACGCGCTGGACTACCAGAAAATCCGTCGTCCAGTAGCCGAACGAAATCACCCATCCGAGGCCAAAGACGATCCCCACCCAGTGAATGCCCATCGGATTATCGTCAAACGATCCGAGCGTGCTCCATAGATGCGTGTAGCTCTGCCCCGGAAAATTGTGGGCGATTCGCTCCACCACGCCGCTCCAGCCCCCGGCTTCGATCAAACCCAGGATCGAGATCAGTAGCGCGCCCAGCCAGATGAGCACAAACTGCAAAACCTCATTGAAAATCGCCGAGAGCAGCCCGCCCAGAACGACGTACACCGCCACCGTAAGCGATGAGATCCAGATGCTGAAATGGATGTCCCACCCGAGCACCACCTTCATCACTAGCGCCATCGAATACATGTTGATACCGCTCATGAGCACCGTCATGAAGCCGAAACAGATCGCCGCCAGCGCGCGCGACGATTCACCATAACGCAGCTTCAGGTACCCCGGCACCGAATGCGTTTTCGAAATGTAGTAGAACGGCATCATGACCAGGCCGAGGAACAGCATGGCTGGAATGGCGCCGATCCAATACCAGTGCGTGGCGAGAATGCCGTATTGATAAGCCGATGCAGCCCAGCCCATCATTTCGAGCGCGCCTAGATTCGCCGCTAGAAAGCTTAAGCCCGCCACCCAGGCAGTCATCTCGCGCCCGGCCAGGAAAAAATCCTCGCCGGTCTGCGTGTAGCGCTTCAGATAGAATCCGATGCCTAGCACGGCGGCGAAGTACAAGGCGATGATTGCCAGGTCGACGCCAGAAAGCGTGAGCAAACGCGACGAAGCGTTCATGATCGCCTTTCTACGCTTGCAATCGCTTTCACAGACCCTTATTCTAATAGCTCCCGAACTGAGTCGGGAAACGCTACGCTGAGGAGAACGGTTTGCGAAAACCACACGCGGCAATTTTGATATTGGCGGCATCCATGACCCTGAACGCGAAAACGAAGCTTACCCGGGCCGAGTTCGGCAAAACACTCGACGGCGCGCCAGTCCAGATTTATACGCTCACCAACAAGAATGGCCTCGAGGCTCGGATCACTAACTATGGCGGAATTGTCGTCTCCCTCCAAGCGCCGGACCGCAATGGCACGATGGCCGACGTCATTCTGGGATTCGACACATTTCACGACTATCTCACCAGCCCGAGTCCTTACTTCGGTGCGCTGGTCGGCCGCTATGGCAACCGGATCGGGCACGCGCGCTTCACGCTCGATGGGGTCGAGTATAAGCTAGCCGCCAATAATGGCCAGAATTCCCTGCACGGCGGCGTACACGGATTCAACAAGGCGGTCTGGGCGCCGCGCGAACTGCCCGACAACAGCCTCGAACTAACCTACTTGAGTAAGGACGGCGAGGAAGGTTACCCGGGAAATCTGAAGGTCACGGTAATTTATCGCATGACGGATGCCAACGAGCTGAAGATTGATTACGCCGCCACCACTGACAAAGATACTGTCCTCAACTTGACCAACCATGCGTACTTCAATCTGAAGGGCGCGGGCAACGGTGACATCCTGGGCCATATCGTGACCCTGAACGCCGACCGCTTTACTCCCGTCGATTCTGGCTTGATTCCAACCGGAGAATTGCGCGCCGTCAGCGGTACTCCGTTCGATTTCCGCAAAGCGACGGCGGTTGGCGCGCGGATCGAACAGAATGACGAACAGCTCAAGCTTGGCAAGGGATACGATCACAACTGGGTGCTCAACAAGAATGGCGCTGCGCCCAGTTTGGCGGCCCGCGTCGAAGATCCCTCCAGCGGCCGAGTGCTCGAGGCGTTCACCGACCAGCCGGGAGTCCAGTTTTACACTGGCAACTCGCTGGATGGATCGATTAAAGGCAAGGGCGGCAAGCCCTTCGGTCGTTTCAGCGGCCTTTGCCTTGAAACCCAGCATTTCCCCGATTCGCCGAATAAGCCCGGCTTTCCTTCCACGGTACTCAAGCCTGGCCAGGCGTTTCACAGCACGACAATCTATAGGTTTACGACCAAGAGCTAACCGTTACGTTCCAGCCCCCGCGAATTACTGGGAAATGTTCTAGGTCGGGCGGTGTCTAACGTCTGGGAAGGAAATATAGTCGTGGACAAAGAACCAACTCTGACACTTCACTGCGTCCGAAAAAATGGAAGGCGCGAGAGAACGAAATTGTCTCTGGCGACCTTATCTGAAGCACGGGAAGTGGCGCAGAGAATACTGCGTCTTGGCGGCGGTCTCTATGATGAGGTCGACATTTGCACCGAAAATGGAGCTATCGAAACGGTTCAGAATCAGGACCAAAACTCGGCTGCCGCTGAAGTGCTCCTCATTGAAGACAACGCCGGAGATGCGCTCCTCGTCGGACAAGCGCTCGGCGACTCTGCTGCGTCGGTCCATCTGAACATAGCCCGCGATGGCGAGCAGGCGCTTCAAATACTGATGGAACCCGATTACAATCCGGACCTTATCATTCTGGACTTAAACATTCCAAAGCTCTCCGGATACGGAGTGCTGGCGTCATATCCTCGCAGGAAGACTACGCCCGTCGTTGTGTTCAGCGCATCCCAAAACGAAGCCGACGTCGATCGCGCATACTCTCTAGGCGCAAGGGACTTCGTTCGCAAGCCCCTGGACCTGGATGATTATAAGTCTGCCGTTTCGGGGATGGTTCAGAAATGGACCAGTTGTAACAATACCGAGACGCTGCCTTTCTAGCAGCGCTTCCAAGTTCTGGTTTGAGTTCCGAACTAGAGTAAAGCTGAATCTAGTCCGCTGGACCCGGTACCCAAGCGCTATACGCTATAAGTCGACCTATCGATCACGTTCTTGCTTCATTTGGAATGACGAGGCCCAAGCGCAGGGGGATGTTGAGATTGTCGATTACCTGTCCTCCGCAAAAAAGAGATCCGACCTTTCACTTGGCCTTAGGTGATCTTGCAAGCTCCTGTAGAATGTGGCTTGTTCCTGCTCATCCGCTTGTTCCTTTCTTCCCGCGCCGCCGTCATCGCCGAGAACCTGTTCCTCGCAAACAGCTCGCTCTGTTTCAGGAACGCCGGGTGCAGCCTCGACGTTCGACCGCTGCCACACGCGCCCTCATGGTCTTGCTCTCCAGGTTCCTTGATTGGCGTGAAGCTCTAGTCATTGTCAAGCTTGAGACATTCCTTGAATGACATCGCACCGCGTTCCGGACGTTCTGGAGATGGAAGTCTCGGAAGCGAGGCCGACCGCAAGTGCCAAGGAACCTGCGCGAATTGATTCGGGAGATGGCACACGACAACCCTACCTGGGGAGAGGAACGGATCGCTGACGAACTGAAAATCAAGGTCGGCATCCGCATCTCACCGCGGACCGTCAAGAAATACTTGAATAGAAAACATCCAGACAGAGGCGCCAATCAGCGCTGGGCAACGTTCGTTCGGAACGAAGCGAAAGCGATTGTGGCTTGTGACTTCTTTATATCCGTCACGCTGAGCTTCCGGGGCTCTGTACGTCTTCGTAGCGATGGAAATCGGCTAGCGGCGGATACTGCATTGTAATGTCACGGCTCATCCTACCGCAGAATGGACGACCCAGCAGTTCCGAGAAGTTTTTGCGGACTTGCATCCCTACCGGTTTGTCATACACGATCGCGATTCGATCTTTTCGCCTTCGCTCGATTTGACGCTGAACGACTTCGGCGTGCGAGTAATTAGAACACCTGTTCAAGCGCCAACGGCCAATCGCTTCTGCGAACGACTGATCGGGACCATCCGACGGGAGTGCTTGGACTATTTCATCCCCTTCAACGAGCGACACTTGCGGCTGACGAACCAATCCAGCCGAGTGTTCCGGCGAGCAACCATAGGCATCGGGCTCCCGTCGGTCACCGAATCACATCAAAGCCGGTCCTCGGCGGATTGCATCACGATTATCGGCTGGAAAAGGAGGTCGCTTAACATCCGACGGAATTCTTGCGGACCACAGGTGATTTAAGTCTTGCGGCGGTCTCACTCCGTTCACCGCGAATTGTCGCCTTGCGCTCCCCGGGTCCCCTGCACTGGATCTACGAAGCCCCTTTTCCGCTCGCCATTGGCAAAGCCCCGATTTGCTGCTGCAGACTTAGCGTGTCCCATACCAAACGTGCCTCGGTAACTTTGCCGCCCGCCAAACGGAATATCGCAATACCAGGGACGGTGACACGCTTGCCAGATGCGGGTACCGCGCCCAACTGGCCTTTGTTCGTGCCGGTGAAAGTGTAGCTCACGGCCACTTGGTCACCCTCAACAACTATGTCCTCAATCGTCAAACGAAAGTCTGGGAACGCAGTTGCATAAGGTCCGTAAAGTTGCGCTGCCCCTTGTACTCCTCTTGGGAGTTCTCCGCCCGGAATATGCCAGGAACAGTCCGCCGCGAACAGCTCGACCGCGAGCGCTGGGTTTTTCTTGTTCCAGTAGTCTTCGATAATCCGGCGCACGACAGCTTTGTTTTGATCTGACATTCGTTACTCCTTTTGGTGGTTAACTCAACGCGCAGGGGATATCCGACTGACGAAATTGCTCGCCGGATCGGCTGTGGTGGGTGAGGCTGGTGGGAATCATACCATATGCGCTCCTCGGAGTTGAGATTTGACAAATATCCCTGGCGTTTCGAGTCCAATTTCAGTCGGGCTTATGGCGTGATGCGTGCTCAGGAACCGCAGGATGCACGGCGCGTATACGCTCGGAAAGCCGATCCTGGCCGTCCCGGTTGGTACAACGGACACGTGCACACTTCCGAGTGGTGCCAGCGTCGAAGTGCGCCGCAACGCACAGACTTGGCTGGCTGAAGTCATTTGGCAACAGCGCTCGTTCGTCGTCCATCTGCCCGATCTGCTCGACGCGTGCTGGGTCGAGGACGTGGGTGCGATCGCTTGGCCGGAGGGGTCGGGAAGCACATCGGGTGAGACGGAATGATACAGGCTGAAGTGAGAACCCTTCGGTGGTGTCGCTGCATCAAAGGGACAGCTCGATCCCTTCATAGCCCAGTCTATCCGACGGGTCTCCTAACCATTCATCGAGTAGATCGGGCTATCGGAGCGAGAGCAAGCTCACGATTCTTTCCGCTTTTAGCCGTGCGTTATCTGAGATATACTCTCAGACACTCCAAAGGAGGAAACGTATGGCTGAATCCGACCGCGTTAAGTACTTGCGAATTGCTTTGCTCGTGGTGGGTGTGATCTTCATCGTCGGTATTTACCCGCTCACCATCCTGTGGCCGTCCGGTTGGTCTTGGAACGCGGGACAATCGGAATACCTCCAGATGATTCTCGGCATTTACGCCACTCTGGGCGTTTTCCTGGTGATTGCATCTCGGAATCCCCTGGGGCACAAAAGCCTGATCTGGTTTACCGTGTGGTCCAGCATTGTTCACGGCGGAATCATGGCGGTACAGTCGCTCACCAACACGCAGTACATGGGGCACCTTTGGGGCGACGTGCTGGCGCTGTTTGTAGTTGCGGTGGTCCTTGCAGTTTTTACACCACGAGGGGCAGCGGCAGCGATTTAGGCGAGTCCTTCACGAACTTGGGCGGTAGCATCACAGCAAGAGGTAGCACGGCGTGGTGCTGCCATTCACCAGGATGGTGAAACGGATGCTCCGACTGGCCGGATGACGTAGCTGAGATGTGGAGTGGGATCAAGATCCGTCACCGGCGTCCCGGCGCTGTGCTTGGCATCTTACCGTGACTGAGATAGCTCCACACCGCCTGCCAACGCAGGACCCCTGGAATCAACAGAGGGGTTTGAAACTAAGAATCGAGCTGCTTGCAAAAACATAGTCCCGCCAGCCGCGTCGTTGTCAGGCTCGCATGAGAGCGGCGGTGCCGACGATCGGTTCTCGGACTTGTTTTCGCTTCGCACCCAGCGCTTCCGTCGGCTCCGAAACCGGGATATAGTTCACTCACGTGTACTCGGTTATCAGCACATTTCAGCAAACAATCTTCGATTCAATTAACGCGCCGTCCGTGAGCCGATATGAGATAAATCGCGCCGAGAAACCCGATGAGAATTAAGAACGTTCTGAAAACTGTTGCGGTCGTCAAATTCATCACTGGCCTTGGGAGAAAAAAGGCAAGCAGATTCTTTTAGTCATTAGGTGATGAAGCGCAGCGCGTCCGCAGTCGCACGGTGCCCAAAGGTGGTCGGTCAGCACCTACACGAAGCGCCCGACAAGGCATCAATCCGCCGCGGCGGCGGAGATGATTACCCTAATCTCGACTCCAGACGTCAAAGCTACCAAGCGTACAACTCACGCGCCCGCTCCAACGCGGGTCTGGCGCGCTTAATAATGTCCGCCGCCGCATCATCGTCGATCTCGATGCGTCGCGGACTACGGATAGACTCCGAGCTCTTTGGTTCGAACACGTCCGACGGCGCCCGTCGGGGGCGTCGCCATTTGAAGTAGATGCCCACTGCGGCGGCACCCACAATTCCCAACAGGGCTGTTGCTTTTCCTGACATATAGTCCATTATGTTCAGCCTACCTCCGATGCGCAAGGGCAAACCAAAAATGAGTCAACGAGATCGTGGACAACGAGGATCGGTATGAGGAGTGCACAGCAGTGAGGCTACGGCCCGTAAGACAGCGAGAAGTTGGGTCGAGCCGTTATGCGCGAAACACGAGGGGACCGGCTGCGCCACGAGCGGGAGAAGAAGCTTCGAGATCCGCCCGATGTGCTGATCGAGACCGACCGGGTGAGGCAGCAGCTAAAGAAGCAGGTCTCTGATTTCCTAAAGTTAGAAGATAGTGCCGACAGTCTGCGTTGTGGCTCGGTCTCCAAGACCTCTCCTTACAGGCAGAGGAAACCGCGGACAATTCCAAATCGCGGGGATCAACTCCTTTTGCAAATCAGCCGCTGTCGGGAAGCGCCGGGCGCGGTCCTTTGAGAGAGATCTTTGCAAGACATCGCGAAGGCGGTTAACCTCGACTGACTCGCCATTCAAGTGAAATTCGTCTTGTAGAGTTGATCTGAACAACTCCGCATAGCTGTTTCCATGGAACGGCCGCTCACCTGTCAGAGCCTCGATCACCATGACGCCTAACGAGAATATATCAGTCCGCTCGTCTACCTCTTCTCCGCTCAACTGCTCCGTGGACATGTATCCGAACGTACCGATTACCACGCCAGGAACGTTCACGCGGGACACTAGCCGCCCTCCAGGAAAAGCGATCCGTTTGGCGGTTCGCTCTTTGCTACTCGCGCCTTATGTCGGCAACGCGAACCGCAGCGAGAAACTATGGGTGACCAATTGCCGTTCGAAGCTCACCAGCGTGCGGTGGAGTGAATTCTTTGCGGAAAGAGAATGACCGCGTGTGCTACAGGTAGAGCCGCCTTAACCAGGCAATACAAAGATCACCACTTAAGCTCACAACTCGCTTGCTTCAACCCGGTACCGGTATTTATCAATGCGCAAGCTCTGGATCCTGTATTCCAGGGTCGACCTCGGAACTCCCAGCCTCCTGGCAGCTCCCTCCGGACCCGAGACGCGGCCGCGGGTTTCCGCAAGCGCCGCTTCGATTAGTTCTCGTTCCTGATTAATCAGAGCCGGCTGCAGACTGACCGGAGGCTCTGCTTCCGGCTGCAACCACCCCTGCTCCACAAAAAATGTGTCGGAGTCGCAGAAGATCATGGCTCGTTCGATGACATTTTGAAGCTCCCGGATATTGCCAGGCCAGTGATAGCCCTTGAGAAGCTCCGCTGTCCGCCTTTCTACCCTTCGAATCTTCTTGCCCGCTTTAGCAGCGTAGCGTTCGATGAAATACTTCGCGAGCAAAACAATATCTTCCGGACGCTCGCGAAGAGGGGGGACGTGGATTGGAATGACGTTCAATCGGTAGAATAGATCCAGACGAAACTTCCCCGAACGAACTGCCGATGGCAGATCGCAGTTTGTAGCGGCAATTACACGCACGTCGACTGGAATGCTGTGAGTGCCTCCAACGCGCTCGAACTCGCGTTCCTGAAGCACCCGCAACAGCGCGACCTGGGTTTCGCCCGGCATCTCACCGATCTCGTCGAGAAAAATCGTCCCGTGGTTCGCGACTTCGAAGCGCCCGGCATGGCGCTGATTGGCGCCGGTGAAGGCGCCTTTCTCGTAGCCGAAGAGCTCGGCCGCGATCAGCGACGGTGGAGTGACAGCACAATTCATCCTGGTGAAAACCGACCCGGATCTACGCGACCTCTTGTGAATCGCGCGAGCGATCAACTCCTTTCCCGTGCCACTCTCACCGGTGATGAGGACAGTAGCATCGCTCGGAGCAACTCTCATCACCTGCGCAGTCACGCGGCAGATCGCCTCGGAAGAACCGACGATCTCCTCGAACATGGACGTCGACAGAATCTCGTCGCGTAGGTCCAGCGTTCTCTCGTCCAGCTCCCAGATTTTCGCCAACGGCGCATCCTCGATTTCAGCCGCATTTTCGATTTGAATGGATACGCTCTGTTTGACTGCGGGCGCTTCGCCTAGCCAGCTTGTTTGTGCCGCCATACCTGATTCCTTTCGTCCGCTATATTTTCGACGCTCACGTGTCCAGGCCCTGATTAACTAACTTCCACGTCGTTGCCGCGTGATCCCTCAAGCGGCTCGACCGAGCAGTGCGCCGCTTGGCGCTGGAATCTTTTCAACATTGCCGTCTAAGGTTTCCTGGCACCGTATACAGAATTGAGCCCACGGCACGGCGGCAAGCCGCTTCGGGTGGATGTTTTCACCACACCCTTGGCATATCCCGAAGCTGCCTTCCCCGATACAACGAAGGGCCGCACGTACATTTCGAAGTTGGTTGAATTCACGATCGAGGTTACAAACGGTGAGTGCGCGTTGTGAAGCCGCCTCGATCTCGTCCAGTTGATCGGCGCTCCGCTCAACCGCGATCCCCTCGCGGTGGCGAGTGAAGCGCTTTAGTTCAGCCACCTTTGCCCTTAGAATCCCTCGAAAGCGGTTCGCTTCAGTCTTGGTCATTTGCTCCCTCCTTGCTCTCATGAACTGATTGTGGAACCTTTCCCGTCGGCCGCCAACCCGAATTCGAGCCGGTCAGTTGCCTGCATAGTTAAGCGAGGCGTAACTCTTTAGGATGAGCGAGGCGCCTAAGGCTTTCGAATCAGGCGTTTTTCTTTCGATCAGGCGGGCATCGACGGTGAAAGCTCCAGGCCGAAGCATCGCCAGCGCGCGCCAATTGCACCGATTTAGACGGAATCGTCGTGCGATTCGCTGCGATCCCCGATATCGAAGACCTTTCTTCCGAAACGGCGAGCGTCAATCGACCATGCGCCCGGCCCGAGCATTGCCACGCTGGCGCTTAGCGCGGCTAATAGAATATGGATCCACTGTTCACCGGTCGGCGCGAAGCCGGCTGTGAAAGCGATCCACAGCTCGTAGATTGCAATCACCACTGCTGTAAACCGTGTCCACAACCCTGCAAGCAGGACCAACGCCGCCATTCCTGCGGCCACGTCCGATAAAACTCCCGATAAAACGAAGGTGGCACTCGCGAACGAGCGATACAGGTCTGCTACTGCCCAATAGATTAAGGGCAAGCTCACGCTAGCACGTAGGAGCAATAGACCGGCGCCCGGCCAGCCATCGGGAAAGGTTGAGAATCGAAGCTGCAGAGGTTCCCTTTTTGATCGTACGCCGTCCGCATGATGGTTCGATACCCTACGAAGATAATTCCGCACGCCTCTTTTGAGGCTAAAGGCCGCGACACTAAAGTCCGATGATTCCGCGCTTTAGCCCGATCATCACGGCGTGCGTCCGGTCATTGGCGTCGAGCTTGGCCAGAATGCTTCTGACGTAGCTTTTGACACTCTCCTCGCTGACGGAAAGCTGAGCCGCGATTTCCTTGTTAGCGTTCCCGCCCGCAATCAGTGTCAGCACGCTGATTTCCCTTGGGCTCAACGCATTGTCGCTGGCATGCTCGACGAGGGCCGCCCCAACCTCGGGACTCAGGCGCTTTTGCCCGGCGTGTACCGCCCGAATTGCGTCCAGCAGCTCCTTTCGCAAGGAACCTTTCAGCAGATATGCCTGCGCGCCGGCCTTGAGCGCTCGGACCACCTGGACGTCGCCCTCATAGGTCGTCAATACAATGATCCGGGCCTCTGGAAACTCGCCGCGAATCGAGCCGATCGCGTCGATGCCGTTCATATTCGGCATCTGCAGGTCCATCAGCGTAACATCGGGCTGATGCTTGCGGAACTGTTCCAGCGCCTCCTGACCATCGGACGCTTCCGCGATCAGCTTCATATCCGGCTGCGTCGCGATCAGGCGAGCGACACCGTCGCGGACAATCGCGTGGTCGTCTACGCTGAGGAGCCGGATCACAAGCTCACCCTATCTTTCGGCGAAATAGCCGCCAGCCTGGCGCGCCGGATGTCTTATTGTAAGCAATCGAGCCTTTGACACTCAACTCGATTTCCGTCCCGGCTCCCCGCACGCTCGAAATGGTCAACTGCGAGCTAATTTGCTTCGCACGCTCACGCATACCCGCCAAGCCGAAGTGTCCGGAGCGCCCTCCGTCCAGCACCTCCGGAGGGATTCCCGCGCCGTCATCTCGAATCTGCAAACGGAACAGCCGCTCGCCGAAGGTGATTTCCGCTTCAATGTGGCCTGCCCCGGAGTGCGCGAAAGCGTTTCGCAGCGCCTCACGAGCAATGCGATAGATCTCATCTCGAATGATCGGACGCAGCTCCCGCCGCGGGCCTTCTATCATCAAACGGATGTTCGCGGAGTTACCGGTTGCCAGCTCTTGCCCCAAGGCGCGCAATGCCCCCGCCAGGTCGTTCATATTGGCGGTAGCCGAGCGTAAATCGTGCACGGCATTCCGGGCCTCCACGACCGTCTGGTCCCCGGTTTCCAGGGTTTCCTCCAGTTCTTGCTTTGCCTTTCCTGGAGGAAGCATCTCGTCTACTACCTGAAGACGGAGCATCAACCCGTGAAAGCTCTGCAGGAGCGTGTCATGCAAGTCGCGCGCGATCCGCGTGCGCTCCTCTACGCGGCCGTCCAACTGCGCGTTGAATTCGCGGGAGAGCTGAAGGAGACGCAGCCAGTAAAGTCCCCACAGCGTCGCGAAGAACGCTACGACGCACCCCGCTCGGAACCAGTCGGTCTGATAAAACGTTGGGGCGAGCGAGAACTCCAGGGTGTCGCCGGTCTCATTCCAAACTCCGCTGTCGTTCGCGGCGATCACCCGAAAACGATAAGCTCTTGGACGAAGATCCGTATAAAACGCCTGGCGCCGGGTTCCCGCATCCTGCCAGTCCGGATCGCGGCCTTCCAACCGATACCGAAAGCGCACTTTTTGCGGGACAGTAAAACTCAGCGCGGTATAGTCGATTTCCAGATCGCGCGTGCGCGCAGGCAGGCGGACACCACTACCCGGCAAATACATTTTGTGGTCAGCGATGACCTGTTCCAGATGCACCGGCGGCGGTGTCAGGTTTTGGACTAAGTGAGAAGGATTGACCATTTGCACTACGGAACCGTTAGCAAACCACAATCGGCCATCCCGGTCTCTTACCGCGCTCCTCTCGAAGGGAGTGGCAAGGCCGGCTCGAAAACCGTCGAACACGTCGAACACTCTCAGTTGCAATTTGACGTTCGGATCCGCCCACCATCTTTGTAAATCATTTCGTTCGATTTCCACCAGCCCGCATAGCATGTATACCCACAGATCGCCGCGATTGTCCTCCACGAAACTATTCACACTGTCGCAGGGAAGGCCGTTCCGGGCGCCCAGCGTTCGTTGTTTTCCGTTCGACCAGCCGATGAGTCCGTTATTCGTCCCTCCTAACACCGAACCGTCTGAACTCAGTGCGACCTGATACACGTGGGTACTCGGTGGATGCTCGAAGTGGAACGTCTCCGCATGCCCTTCCTGATATCGCGCCAAGTCGCCATTGGTGAGACCAAGCCAAATGCCACCTCGAGTGTCCGCTACGAGAGCGCGACCCTGTGGCGTGGGAGGCATGGGAATCTCTTCCTGAACTCGCCGATCGGAAATGCGGAGCAGTAATCTCGGCGGCCGATAACTCAACATCCAGAGGTTGTTGTCTTTGTCCTCCGTAATTCCCAGGATCATTCCCGCGGGACTGCCGTCCCGGCCCGGGACTTTTGTGAGTCTTCCGTTCTCATAAATGTTCAACCCGTTATCGAGCCCCACCCAATGCCGGCCGGCATGATCCTCGAAGAGCGATGTAACTTGACTTCCTGGCAAATCTTTTACCGCTTGAAGCGAACGAACGCGGTCTGGACCAGAACTTGGACCAAGAATGTCAAAGTTATGATTGTTGCCTCCCATCCAAATCGCGCCGTCCCGCGTTGTTTGAACCGAAAAAATCGATGAACTCGACAGCCCTTCGCGCCTCGAGAAGGTTGTGATTGGCAAGTCTCGGAATGAATCGATACCCCTGTCTGTCACAACCCATAGGTTGCCTTCCTTGTCTTCGAGGAAATCACCTATGGTATCGCCCGACAAGCCATCGGACGGGCCGAAGTGATCCACTTGTCCTCCGGAAATGCGGTAGAGGCCTTGCCCGGAGCTCCCAATCCAGAGAGTATTTTGGCGGTCCAGAAACAGTCGCCAAGCCTTCAACCTGCTGCTATCGAATCCGGGCACAACGAACGGCTTCCACTCGCCGTGCGAAAACTGCTGCAATCCCAATCCTGACCCAGCATTATTTATTGCTACCCAGACCGTGCCGTCAGGTCCGAATGCAAAGCCGGACACTCCCGATTGACCGACATTCGATTTCAGTCCGCTCGGATAGTATGTTTGGTATGAACCTGGCCTCCAGCGGGTTAGGCTCGTGCTTCCTCCCAGCCAAAAATTTCCCGCGGGGTCGCGAGCTAGCGAGCTGTACTGTTCCTGAGGAATACCATCCGCCTTTCCATAACATCGCACAGCGCTGCCCTTGAGCTGACAGAGGGGCCCGGTTTCATCTATATTTCCAACACGTAAGAACCAGAGGGCTCCGTCCTCCCCCTCAAAGATGGGATTGACTCGATCGTTCGGATAGTTGAAAAGGTCCTGTTTGATCCAATGGCTCAAGCCACGATACGTCCCGATCCACAGACCTCCATCGCGCGCAGCCAAAGATCGGACAATATCTGGAGATAGTAGCTGTTTTCCGGGCGGTGGCGTCCAAGGAACAAAGTGGACTCCATCAAACCGCCGAAGTCCACCTGCATCGACAACCCAAAGGTAGCCGTCGGTGGTCTGTGTAATGGTCTGGGGACGGCCGTTGAAGAATCCATCCTCGATTCTCCAGGTCGCATGTCCATATTGCGATATGCGTACGTTGGGACTCAGGGCCCAAGCCGACACGGGTACACACAGGAAGGCAAGCCAAGTGAGCGCGCATCTCATACTCAACTCGTGCCTATAAAGATCCGTCAATGGATGCTCCTGTTCCATCTCGGAGAGCAACGAGGCATCGTCCCTCAGGATACTACCAACGAATCAACCCAGCGGCCATCCAGGGCCATCGTGGCGAGCGTTGAAACGCCTCGTCGGAACTGGTTCCGGTTTCGACCCATTGCAGAGACACGCCGGCGCGCTTTGCCGCTTCCCGCACCGTCTGCAGACGCTGCTCTGGGATACCTGGGCGCATGCGATCGACGATGCTTCTTCCGACGCCAATTACCTGAATGCGCCGCCGGGCGATTCGCCGTCGGAACGTGGTTCGTCCGACTACGACATTCGGCACACGTTCGCGGGCGCTGTCTCCTATAACATTCCCGCGCCTGGCAGCGGAATCCGGAAGTCGATATTTGGAAACTGGTCGACGGACTCGATCGTTCACGCTCGAACCGCGCCTCCGGTGAATGTGGTCACGGGACTGGATCCCTTTGGTGGTTTCCCGTCAGGAGCCACCAGCGTACAGCGTCCGAATCTGGTTTCCGGAGTCCCGCTCTGGATCGCAGATCCGAACGTAGCCGGGTAATCGACCCAGATGCCGGGAGCATCGCTCGGAAGCGGCGGCCAGAACGGCGGCCCCAATCCGCTGTATCAAATCGGCGGCCCGCGAGCGGTGCAACGGGCTCTGAAGCTTATGTTTTAAGCGTGGTCTCCAAGCCCGATTTCGTCAACGTTCAATGAGTACATTCTTGGGCTCTCTGAGTGGTCATGCCGTGATTAGGCTTCCGGACTATCCAGCCCTTAGCACAAGTGACAGGTGCGCGGGGTGTTGCCGGTGACCGCCGCGACTCCAACGGGGAACGGACCTCGGCAGTCCATTCCCGCTCAATCTCGATCACGCCAAACATTTCCATACCGTCTTCTTGATACTACGAACTCCTCACCGACGGCGCCGATGTGCCGTCTACGCTGAGAGGCCGAATCACAAGCTCACCCTATCCTTCGGCGAAATAGCCGCCAGCCTGGCGCGCCGGATGTTTTATTGTAAGCAATCGAGCCTTTGACGCCCAACTCGATTTCCGTCCCGGCTTCCGGCACGCTCGAAATGGTCAACTGCGAACCAATCTGCTTCGCACGCTCACGCATACCCGCCAAGCCGAAGTGTCCAGAGCGCCCTCCGCTCAGCACTTCCCGAGGGATTCCCGTGCCGTCATCTCGAATCCGCAATCGGAACAGCCGCTCGCCGAAGGTGATTTCCCCTTCAATGTGGTCTGCGCCGGAGTGCGCGAAAGCGTTTCGCAGCGCCTCACGAGCAATGCGATAGATCTCATCTCGAATGATCGGATGCAGTTCTCGCCCCGGGCCCTCTATCACTAAGCGGAAGTTCGCGGAGTGCCCGGTTGCCAGCTCTTGCCCCAAGGCGCGCAATGCCCCCGCCAGGTCATTCATACTTGCGGCAGGCGAGCGCAAATCATGCACGGCATGCCGCGCTTCCACGATCGTCTGGTCCCCGGTTTCCAGGGTTTCCTCCAGTTCTTGCTTTGCCTTTCCTGGAGGAAGCATCTCGTCTACTACCTGAAGACGGAGCATCAATCCCTGAAAACCTTGCAACAGCGTGTCGTGCAGGTCGCGCGCTACACGCACGCGCTCATTGACACGCCCTTCCAGGTGCGCGTTGAATTTCTCCGCGATCTGATGAAGGCGGTAGCGATAC
>Ga0210401_10002157_pt1 | contig 22006 bp, 22 predicted proteins | sample IncBWH32MmetaG_FD_150866 | JGI IMG/M metagenome (GOLD analysis project Ga0210401, IMG submission 150866) | Forest soil microbial communities from Barre Woods Harvard Forest LTER site, Petersham, Massachusetts, United States - Inc-BW-H-32-M | ecosystem: Environmental > Terrestrial > Soil >... | reverse complement strand
GTGGTCTCAAGCGAACGTAGAAGACGGGTTGAGATGCTGGCTACTTCATCGATTGCAGCCAGGAATACGGCTTCGTTTGCCTTCGACGGTTTGTTGAATCCGCTGATTTTTCTTACGAACTGCAGTGAAGCAGCTCGAATCTCTTCGTCCGTGACCGGCGGATCGAAGTTGAAAAGGGTTTTGATATTCCTACACATTCGCATGGCCTCAGCTGCCTCTATCATCTCAAGGATTCACCATCAGAGCTAGGTTATCGGGCTTCGCCATCTCGAAATTGTTTGGAGGATGTGACAGCTTTTTTACAATTCATTGACATACCCTCCTAAGGCAGCGGACTAACCTCACCCCTGTCAAAGCTGTGTAAAGGGTCAGTCGACGGTTGAGCCTTCAACATTTCGCGTCGGACGGTCAAGTCACTCCTAGGAGAAATGACATGAGAACCCTAACTCTCTTTAGCCGAGCCTGGTTGCCCGGCGTCATTCTGGCACTGGTACCGGTTATGGCGAATGCCAGTGACAATTCATTTATCGGACCGCTCGGCAAAATCAACAAGGTGACATCCACCGTTCCGGCAAACGGTGACGTGAACCCATATGGCGTCGCTGTAGTACCGTCCACTACGGGGTCACTGGTTCGCGGCCATGTCCTGGTAAGCAATTTCAACGCGAAGTCGAATCTGCAAGGCACCGGCACCACGATCATGGATATCGCGCCCAACGGGACGGTCAAAATGTTCGCCAAGATCGGCCCGAAACTGCCGGGGCCTTGCCCCGGAGGCATAGGTCTGACGACTGCGTTGGTGGTACTGCGCACCGGCTGGGTAATCGTCGGCAGCCTGCCGACGTCCGACGGCACCGCCGCCACAGCACAAGCGGGCTGCCTGCTGGTTCTGAACAGCATGGGCCGAGTGGTGGAGACCTTTTCCGGTTCGTTCAACGGCGTTAGGATCAACGGCCCTTGGGATATGACGGCGTTCGATCTGGGTTCGGTCGCGGAAATCTTCGTGAGCAATGTTCTGAACGGAACCGTAGCCGCAAACGGCAGCGTAGTGAACCGAGGGACAGTGGTTCGTATCCTTCTGTTTATCCCGAACCACGGCATGCCCCAGGAGCTGGAGCGAACCGCCGTGGGATCGGGTTTCGGCGAAAGGACTGACCCCGCAGCGCTGGTGATCGGGCCGACCGGAGTGGGCTTGGGGACGGATGGCACACTGTACGTAGCCGACACGCTGGCCAACCGGATCGCGGCCATTCCCAATGCTTTGTCGAGGTTCGGCAGCGCGGGCACAGGAAAAACCGTGTCCGTGGCAGGGGCGCTGAATGGGCCGTTGGGGCTGGCCGTTGCCCCGAATGGCGATATTCTGACGGTCAACGCAGGCGACGGCAACATGGTCGAAACCACAATCGGAGGTTCGCAGGCTGCGGTGAAGGCGGTCGATACTTCCGCGCAAGGGGCTGGGACCCTCTTCGGTTTGGCGATCACGCTCAACGGGAAAGGCGTGTACTTCGTTGATGACGGTGATAATTCGTTGGACTTGTTGCACTGAGTGAGACGAGCCTCAGGCCTGGTTCTGCGAAACGGCGAGGAACCTCCTTGTCAGAGAAAAGTAAATTGTTTGTCATCTTTTTGTCACGATTGTTGCCCGGCCACAACCTCGCTCTATACTGTTCTGTTTCGACGAGGCTGTGCCATGAGCATCGCCGTTCAAAAAAGGAAGCGCAATCGAACGGCCCGAGAACGAGCACTCCTCCTGGCGGCGAGCAAGCTTTTCGCTTCTCGCGGCTATGAAGCCACTACAACTCGCGAGATCGCCGCTCGGGCTGGTTGTGCGGAAGGATTGATCCATCGCTACTTCGCCAACAAAGCCGGCTTGCTGCTGGCAATCATAAAGTGCCAGGTTTCCCAGGAAGTGTTGGACCTGAACGCACGGCTGCCGCTCGCACCGAGCGTGGGAGCGGAAATTGTTCAGTTGGTCGACTGGGAAGTTGAGCGTATGTGGAAAGACCGCGAATTTCTGCGAGTGGTCATCCCGCGGGCGCTTCTGGATCCTAGGTTGGGGCAGGTGTTCACCCGTATCGGTCCGCTCGAACAGACCAAGCCCATTGGGGAACGTCTGCGGCAATTCAAGGAATGCCGCGCCCTGCCCGACCAGGAGATCGATGCGTTGGCGCATTTTGTCTCCGTACTTGGGTTCACGTTCGGATTTATGCGCCCGATGGTGCTGCGGCAGGATCGGGATCGGGCCAGGAAAATGGCCGCCACGATCGCCAGAATTGTCGCTCGTTACTTCGAATCGGCGGAATCTTCTGATAACAACCAAGGCGCCGGCTTGAAGCCCGCTCTGCTTTTCACTTGACTGTGGAATGCCCCAAGGTGTAAATAAGTGCGTCCGCACGCACTTAACAGCTGCACAGTTTCAAAGTACAGCATTCACTGTATTTACCCCAGGCTCGGCGCCTGAACTTGCGCTTGTCGGCATTTCGTGGAGTGTAGTTCGCAGTCTCCATTAGCGGTGGTTTCGACCAACTCTGCACCAGGAGGACTCCATGACCTCGTCCCCGAGGGGTCTCGTCGCTGGTTTACTGCTCGTTTTATTCTTCCTCAGTTGTTCAGTTAACGATGCTCACGCTTTGCCCGCCTTTGCCCGAAAATATGGTCTGCGTTGCTCGGCTTGCCACGAGGCTTGGCCGATGCTGAATTACTTCGGGCAAAAATTCAAGGACAACGGCTACCAGTTGATGAACGATCGGGATGCTCCGATCTGGCAAAATCCGTCCTATTGGCCGGTCACTTTCCGTATTACGCCGCAGTGGCACCGCGAAAGCAGCGACAAAGTCGCAATCGATGTGGGCGCCGGGACGAACAATGCACAGCGCAAGATCACATCGACGGGTTTTGATATCAGTGGGCTTGACTTCCACACCGGGGGCACGCTGGAAAAAAATCTCTCCTTCTATGTGCTGCCGTCGTCGGATGCTACCGGCGCGTTTCACTTCGAGACGGTGATGGGGCGGTTAGACAACGTGTTCGGCAGCCCATGGTTTAACGTGAAGCTAGGCAAGTTTGAACTCGACAACGTGGTTTCCGAAAAGCGAATCCTCACCCTCACCAGCATTTCCGGTGTCTACCAAACCTATCATTTTATGCCGCAGGGTGATGGCAACATCTTCGGGCAGATTGGAGATAATCAGCTCGGTGTGGAATGGTTGGGGCACTCGGCAAACGACCGCACACGTATTTCCGCGGCGCTCCTTAGTTCCAACGATGGCAACGTGGGTTTGTCGTTTGGAGCCAACTCCTACAGCGGATTCTTTGCCGCTAGCCAAGCTTTCGATACCGGAAAACTCGGTGTGCAGCGCGTCGGCGCGTACGCCATGATCGGAGAAGCGCCGACAACTTATTTTACGAGCGGCGGAGCGGTGCTCAACGGCGCCATCGGCAACAAGCCCTTCAATCGTGAGGGCTTCGTCGGACTTTTCTATCTCGGTAAACTCGATTTCCTGGTCGTAACCCAACATGGTTGGGATAGCGCGTGGTTCGGACAAGGCTACGGGCAGGGCAGTCCGAACAACACACCGGGGACAACCCTTCCTGCGGGAGCGCGAGCGCCGACCTGGAACGGCTACATGGTCGAAACTCATTACGTCTACAGCCCGCAGTTGATCTTCATCCAACGTTCGGAGTGGCAACGCATGTCGCGGCAGGCTTGCCCAATCGGAAGCTGTGCCGGTTCAGCAACGATAGCTCCAATGGCCCACAATCTGGGGAATATCGACATGTACACGTTTGGATATCGTTACTATCCAATCATGACCAGCCGGGCTGGTTTTGCCTGGCACAACGAATACTCGTGGTTCCGGCAGCGCGGAACGGCGCCCGACGGAACGGATTTGACCAACAGCAGTCTGTTGCTGGGATTCGACTTCGACTTCTGAGAGAGGGGAATCGCGATGCATACAAACAAACGTGAATGGTCGCTGTTGGCGGGTGCGATCGTGGTTCTCGCGGTTGCTGCCGTCGCCTCTGCACAGATGACGAAGTACGACGAGGAACAGCGGATGAACACCGAGGCGCACATCGGCGGCCTGACCGGCCATGCCGCCGCTGCAAAAACAGACTATCGCAGGTACTGCGTCGGTTGTCATGGCGAGGAGGGTGATGGCTTGGGGGAAAACGAACCCTGGCTGGATCCCAAGCCGCGGAACTTCACCCTGGGCCAGTTCAAGTGCCGCTCCACGCCGACTGGGACTTTGCCCACAGACGAAGACCTCTTTAATACCATCGCTCGAGGCCTAGACACCTCGGTAATGCCGCCGTGGAATACTTTTACCAGGCAGCAACGCGCCGATCTGGTGGCGTACGTCAAGCACTTTTCTCCCAAGTTCGCGACGGAGAAGCCCGGAACGCCGATCCAGATCCCTCCCGAGCCGGAAGTGACGGCGGACCGGATCAAGGCTGGGCAGGCCATGTTCCAGAAGCTGGAGTGCTGGAAATGTCACGGCGTCGAGGGCCGAGCCAATGGTCCCTCGGCAGATACTCTTACAGACGATCAAAATCGGCCGATCAAAGCCTTTAACTTCCACGATGGAGAGCGGTTTAAGTGCGGAGAGAGTGATAGTGACCTCTACAGGATCTTCATGACCGGCTTGGACGGCACACCGATGCCGTCGTTCGCCGACAATGTGAAACCGGAGGAAGCGTGGGAGCTAGTGTTCTACTTGCGCACTCTGCAGCCGATGAATAGTAAGGAGAAAGCGATCGCGAAACAGTTGGGTTTGAAGCCGATCAATCCCAACGCTGCTCCACCGGCTCCGGCGCCAGCCCCGCAACAGTGAGGGAGTCATCAACCGCGGGTTCTTAATTCTAGGAGAGCGCAAAAATGAAAGGCCATTACCAAATCGCCGCAATTAGTTCAGTCCTACTCCTGCTCGCCATCAGTCTGTTGTACTCGACGCAGCGCGTGAACGCCGCTGCTGAAGGCAAGATTACCGGAACGATCAAACTTGACGGCACACCTCCGCATCAGAGGCCGATTGACATGTCCAAGGAACCGACTTGCGCCGCGATCCACAAGGACAAGCCCATCACGGCGGAAACCGTGGTTGCGGGTCCCAACGGAGGTCTCCGATGGGTTGCCGTCTATATTTCAGAGGGACTGGACGCCGCTGCGTCGAGCCAGGTGCCTTCCGAGACTCCGAAGTGGGACCAGAAAGGTTGTCAGTATATACCGCACGTGATGGCGCTGGACACCGGCCAGCACTTTAAGGTGACGAACAGCGACCAGACCTCGCACAATATTCACCCCCAACCGACCAAGAACGCGGAGTGGAACAAATCCCAACCCGCGGGATCGCCGCCTTTCGATGTGAGTTGGGCTAACGTGGAAGTCGCCATTCCGGTCAAGTGCAATATCCATCCTTGGATGCATGGCTCCATGGTAGTTGTGAAAGGGCCGATTGCGGTGAGCGATGAAAACGGCGCCTACACTATTAACAACGTTCCCCCAGGGAACTACACGCTGACTGCGTGGCAAGAGGTTTATGGAACCCAGACGCAAAAAGTGACAGTGGCTGCGGGCAAGCCGGGGACCGCCGACTTCACCTTCAAAGCAAAGTAAGAGTCTGAGTTAAGACACAAAAAGCTCTGGTAAGAAGCTGGCAAAGCGAGGGTGACATGGCGAAATTGCTTGCAGTGACCATCATCGTGATTGCGATTGCCTCTGCGATCCCCATTGTCCGGCACACTTGGGTGGCGCCAGAGAACATCTCGACCCATGGCGCCCTTATCGATGAGCAGATGTCGGAAACTATGGTGGAGGCCGGACTCTCGTTTCTGGCGGCGCAGATCATCCTGGCTATTTTCATCTGGCAATTCTCCAAGGTACGGCCCGACGCAACCATTAAGACTTTTCGCGGTGGGGCCAAAGGTTTGGTAATTGCTGCTGTGGTTCTGGTGGGCGCAGAAGTCCTCGCGCTGGGGGTTTTTGGCGTGAAGGCGTGGGCCGCTCAATATTTTGTCCCGCCTGGACCCGACGCTATGCCAATCCAGGTCCAGGCCGGGCAGTTTGCTTTTTATTTCCGTTACCCGGGTCCCGACGGAAAATTTGGCCCGCTTCATTCCAGCCTCATCAGCGAGGCCAACGGAAACTATTTCGGTCTCGACCAGACCAACGACCAGGACGCCAAAGACGATATCGTGACTGCTGAAATGGCTGTTCCGGTGAATCGGGAGATCAACTTGCTCATGCACGCGAAGGACGTCGGCCATTCCTTTTACGTGCCGGAGTTGCGAGTGCAACAGGATTTTGTTCCCGGACTGGATCTTTCGATCCATTTCACGGCAACCAAGACCGGAAAGTACGAAATTGTTTGTACGCAACTGTGTGGGCTTGGACACTACAACATGAAGGCCTATCTATACGTTTATTCCCAGGCAGATTTCGATGATTGGCTAAAGAAGGAAGCGACTCTGCAGTAAGTGAGAGTGGTTACGCTCATCATTGACGAGCGCAGACTCTGCTTTGAGGCGAGCTTATGCATGACATGTCCGCACATCCGGCAGCTCATCACGCGCCCCCGACCAGCTTCATTCGTAAACACATTTTCAGCCTGGACCACAAAGTCATCGGCAAGCAGTATTACGCGTTGGCACTGGTTGCGGTCCTCACGGGAATGGTTCTGTCATGGTTCATGCGGATCCATCTAGCCTGGACTAGCGCTGCCATCCCGGGCCTGCAATTGCTCTCCAAGAACGGCGCTCCTGGTGGGGTGATCACGCCCGAGTACTACCTGCAACTGATGACCATGCATGCAACGATCATGGTCTTTTTTGTGCTCACTACCGCGCCTTTCGCCGCGTTCGGCAACTATTTCTTGCCGATCCAGGTGGGCGCTGAGGATATGCCCTTCCCGCATTTCAACATGATGTCATTCTGGGTCACATTCACCGCGTTCGTGGTTCTGATCTCATCGTTCTTCGTAGCAGACGGACCGACCTTAGGCGGCTGGACCCAGTATGCGCCGCTCAGCGCTGTGGGAAGTGTCGCGGGCCCCGGACAGGGAACGGGCGTGGTTCTCTGGGCAACCTCGATCGCCCTCTTTTGTGTTGGCCAGCTGTTGGGGTCGTTGAACTTCATCCCAACTACCCTCGACCTTCGGGCTAAGGGCATGAGCTTGATGCGCCTGCCGCTTAGTGCCTGGGCGTGGTTCATTACCTCTTGCATGGGTCTTACCGCATTTGCAGTATTGATGCCAGCTTGCATCCTGCTCATTCTGGATCATGTTGCTGGAACCAGCTTTTTCATCCCATCGAATCTGGTCATTAGTGACCAGCTCCAGCCACACTCCGGGGGATCAACGCTTCTGTGGCAGCACTTGTTCTGGTTCTTTGGGCATCCTGAGGTCTACATCGCGATTGTGCCTGCCTTAGGGATCGTTTCTCATATTCTGATCACCAGCATGCGCCGGCCAATCCTTAGTCATCGAGTGGTGATTTATTCCATGGGAGCGATCGCGGTCCTCAGCTACATGGTTTATGGCCACCACATGTTCGTGAGTGGAATGAATCCGGTTTCATCGCTGGCGTTTTCTTTCCCCACGCTGGTGATCACAATTCCAAACACTATCGTGGTGCTGATATGGATTGGAAGCTTGTACGGGTCCAAGTTGCGGATCACCACGGCATCGCTGTTTGCGCTGGGCTTCATTTCGATGTTCGTCAGCGGCGGCATCAGCGGCTTTTTCCTGGCGCAACCATCGATTGATATCATGCTGCACGCAACCTATTTTGTGGTCGGACACTTCCACATGGTGATGGGTGTCGCAGCCATGTTTGGCATCTTCGCCGGAACTTACTTCTGGTTCCCTAAGATGACGGGACGAATGATGAACGAGACTTTAGGGAAAATCCATTTCTGGCTTAGCTTTGTAGGCACGTATTGCATCTTCATGCCGTTCCACTACCTGGGGATAGCAGCGAACGTCCGTCGTTACTCAGCCTTTGTGGATGACTACCTGAAGCCGCTGATCCCGGTACACCAATTCATCACGGTCGCTGCTCTGGTGACGGGCGCAGCCCAGCTGATTTTTGTGTACAACTTGATTCACAGCCGGTTTTGGGGCAAGCCGGCGCCCGATAATCCATGGGAAGGCACGTCGCTGGAATGGAGCACTCCGACCACGCCGCCGCCCCACAACAATTTTGGCGACAAACTGCCAGTCGTCTACCACGATCCCTATCAGTATGGCGTGAAGAGTTCCACTGGCGACTACGTAATGCAAGCTTCGCCGGAAAAAGTAGTAACGCTGAGCGAGGAGAAATAGCCGGGACTGACCAAGGGAAGCGCATAGGGGAAGCCTAAAGCATGGCAACAACCGTACATGAACCACCGAAGATCGATCCGAACCGCTCGCCGGATCGTCAATCGCCCGATCTCGGACAATCCGGAAACGGCGGTTGGCGAAACCTGGTCCCGACAGATGGAGACTCGCATCTTGTTCGGGACTACTCTCCGCCCCCGTCTTCGACTGCCATTTGGGTCGTGCTTTTTGCCATCACGATGATGTTTGCGGCGTTCACCAGCGCGTTGTTCGTTCGCAAAGGCTCATCGCTGGACTGGAGGCACTTCACCTTGCCTTCAATCCTCTACTTCAACACAGCTGTGCTTTTCGCCAGCAGCATCACTCTGGAGCTGTCGCGTCGCCGGGTCGCAGCTTCAGCCGGCGGTTTGAAGGCTCAGGCCGGGGGTCCGGCAGGTTGGGTATTTGCGACCCTTTCTCTGGGTTTGCTGTTTGTGGCGGGTCAATACGTCGCCTGGCTGCAGTTGCGTGCTGAGGGGCTTTATCTCGCCACGAATCCGAGCAGTTCTTTTTTTTACGTGTTGACCGCCACACACGCCTTGCATGTGCTGGGCGGACTGGGCGGGTTGATGTATGTCATCGATAAGCTCAGGAAATCGCTCCTGCGACGCAGCACAATGGATGCAGCGGCCCGTTATTGGCACTTTATGGATGTCCTGTGGCTGTATCTGCTTTTTCTGCTCTGGATGAAGCTTTAATGGACAACATTTAGGAGGCGCCGTGAGCCAGGCCGATTTGACCATGCAGGGCGACCCAGCAGGTTTGTTCGCGGGACGCCCGTTTGCCATTCCAACAAAAAAGCTGGCGATGTGGCTGTTTATCATCGCCGACACGATGACTTTTGCCGCATGTCTGATCGCCTATGGGTTCCTGCGCAACGGCACAGCCAACTGGCCAAGACCTTTCCACAACATCACCAACGTCGCGCTGATGACTCTCATTCTTTTGACCAGCAGCTTGACCATGCTCCTAGGAATGCGCGCGGCGAAGATCGGGGACAAGGCTCGAGCTTTTAGATGGACGATGATTACCGCAGCTGCCGGCATTCTCTTCGCTTTGCTCCACATTAGAGAATGGCTGGGGCTGATTGGCGAAGGCATGACCCTCTTGAACAATCCGTGGGGAACCGGACTGTTCGGGACCGCCTTCTTTAGCATCACCGGCTTGCATCTCACGCACGTTACCTGTGGCGTAATCGCTCTGATCGTTGTGGGCCTGCGTTACCAGGGCGGTCGCTACCACGCGGATGACATCGAAGTTCTCAGTCTGTACTGGCACTTCGTGGATATAGTCTGGATGTTTGTCGTGCCGTTCGTTTATCTCTTAAATCTCGCCCACTAACGAAAGCCGGAGCATAAAATTATGACAACAGCGGAAGTGAAGAAAGCTGGAATCGGCAAGGACCTGATCGTCTATCTTTGCCTGTTGGCCCTTGCCGGATTGCAATTCGTGATTGCTTATCAGAATATTGATGCCTGGCAAATGTTCGCGCGCATGCTGGCGGTCGCTTTGGTTGAGGCGGGGTTAGCGGTCATGTTCTTCATGCATCTGTGGACAGAAAAGCGCAGATTTGTATTGTTCGTTCTAATCTTTACAGGTTTCGTGTTGTTAACTATGCAATATGGGTGGACGGACAGCTTCCGGCTGCTAAGGTGCGGTACGAATTGTTCATGATAAGGAAAAGCATGAGGTTGGGTAAACAACCACGGCTCCTTCTGATCTTTGGTGCGATGCTGGTAGTATTCACTTTCGCCGTACCAGCCCTCGCGCAGAGCTGCGCCCTGTGCTACACCCAGGCTGCCTCCGCGGGGGCACGAATGATTCAGGCGTTGCGCAGCGGGATTCTGATCCTTATACTTCCACCTACATTGATGTCCATTGGAATGATTTTCATTGTTTACCACAAGCGAAATCAGTTCAGAGGCGTGGACGGCGCCGATGAATCGGACCGAATCAAATAGAAGTGTCCTGTCGAGCTCAGTGACTATCCTATGGCTATGTCCCACGCGATAGCAGATCCAGGCCGAATGGCTAATGTTACTTCCAAGCTGCGGGAGTACTACACCCTGACCAAGCCTGAAGTGAATCTTTTGATATTGATGACCACCTCGGCAGGCTACTATTTGGGCTCCCATGGTCCCTTCAAAATAGGCAGACTCGTCAGCACACTGGTTGGAACGTTACTGGTCGCGAGCGGCACCGCAACGCTCAACCAGCTTATGGAGCGGCGATATGACGCGCAGATGCGACGCACCGCCAGCCGGCCGCTCGTTTCCGGCAGACTCAGTGCCCGGGAAGCCTTGTGGTTCGGGCTGGGATTGAGTGTTGCCGGAGGTGTGTGCCTGGCGACCGCGGTAAATGGGCTGTCAGCCTTACTCGCGATCTCCACTCTGTTGGGATACCTTCTGGTCTACACCCCGCTGAAGAGGATCACTCCGCTTTGCACGCTTCTGGGGGCGATTCCCGGAGCGATGCCGACTCTGATTGGATGGGCCGGAGCATCGGGCAGTATCAATCGGCAGGCTTGGTTTCTGTTTGGTATTCTCTTTCTGTGGCAATTCCCCCATTTCCTGGCGATTGCCTTGATGTATCGCGAGGATTATTCGCGCGCAGGTTTTCGGATGTTGCCTCGGTTCGACGCCGATGGACGCTTCACCAGGGCAGAAATCCTCGGCTTTACGGTCGTCCTGGTGCTTATTACGATGTTGCCAATGGCGGGCCGAGGTGGCGCCGTTTACTTGTTGTGCATGTCAGTGGCAGGGGCGTTTTTTTTGTATCACGCGGCCAACCTCGCCAAGTCGACTTCAAAGATCCTAGCCGGCCGCGTAGTGCATGCCTCAGTGATCTATTTGCCAGTGGTTTTGACCATCATGATGGCTTGGAAGTCGTGAAGTTTTAGGTTTGTTCCGGACGCTCCCGATCGGCGCGGGATATCAGAATCTATCGTTGGTATCAATTCCGAATCCCAAAATCGCATTCACCTCGACCGGTTGATCACCGCGCATAGCCGGCCGAAATTTCCACCCTGGCAACGCAGCCATCACTTTACTAGTCATCTCGCTACCACTTGACTCCAGTACTTGGAGATTCGTCAGCAGTCCAGAGCGGTCGAGAACGCAAAGTACCACGAGGCGTGAGCGATGTAAATTTGCCGGCAGCTCAGCCCGGATCGCCTCGGGCGCGGAAAGGTCTCCTGCATAGTGACGCTTCGCCGAAGTGGAATCGCCGAACTCCAACACTGCAGTTCCCAAGCCAGTTTCGATATAGATGGTGTACACCTTGTCAGCGTTCAGCCTGCCGTAGAAGTTGAATGCGCCGCCCGAGCGTGGGCTGGCCTCGATGGTGATGCCGGGGCCGTGGTGATCGTTCGCGGAAGAGCGTCCTGGAGCGTTCGGCTGATTTGAGCCGGAACCAAAGCTCGGCAACGTGACAGCACTGCTACTTCCAGTTCCGCCCTTTACCGCGACCCCGGGAATGGCTGGAGTTCCGCTGGTTCCGCTGCCAGCGCCACCGGGACCTGGATAGGGTGAGATTCCGTTTTTCGCCATCACATCAGAGCCGCGCCCACCGCCTTCTTTTCCCGCGCCTGGCCCTTCCCCGGAAGATCCGCTTCCCGGCCCGTTGCCTCGGCCAATTCCGCTGCCTCCGCCCGATCCACCTAAGCCTGGTTTGTCCCCTCCCGATGGCGACATCGCCAAGGAGCCGGTACCACCGTTGCCCGGCACGCCGATACCTGATCCAGGCCGGCTAGAGACAACAATTGCGGTTCCAGTGCCGCTACCACCGCTCTTCGGGGGCGCTGCCACCGAGCCAACGTCTAGGGGACCGCCACGTCCCGAGCCGCGGCTTCCGCTACCCTGGCCGCTTATCGAACCCGCGCCAGAAATAGTTGGAGGGGGCGGAACAACCATGCCGCCCCCGCCCAGGCCGCTGACCGGCTGATGCTGTCCCGACCCTCCACCCATTTGGACCGGAGGCGGAACGACAGCAGGATTCCCCAGGCCGCCTCCCAGGCCCCCCACAATGCCGCGCTCCATTGATGTCCCCCCCATCTGTGCCGGAGGTGGGACAATCTGTTTGCGCAATTCACCCGCGCCGAAGCCCGGTCCTGCAGCCGCAAGGTCGCGAGCAACGGAGGGCGGCGGCGCAATCACGCTGGGTGCGGGAAGCGTGAGGCGCGAACTCGAGTTGGCAATTCTCTCTGGCGCTGATACCGGTGGCGGAACTACCACTGCCGGCTGCGAGCCGGGCAGGCGAAGCGTGGCGATATCGCGCTGCTGAGCTGAGGGAGCAGGCGGAACTACGCTGCCGTTCAGCGCTGGCCCAGTTTGCATCTGGTCGCGTTGCACCTGCGGAGTCGGGGCGATCACGCCGGCGTTCAAGCCTGGGGCCGACCGCATCTTGTCAGGTTGGACCTCGGGTGGTGGACGCACCGCGGTGGGCGAAAGCGCTGGAGTCCGCAGCGAGGATTTCAATCCCTCCGCCGGCGCAGGTCCGGCAACCGCTTTCATAGCCAGCAAATTTGCCACAGCCGAATCAGAGTGCGGCAGGTTCAGTTTGGGTGCATCTACTACCGTTTCTCGCAGCGAATTTCCGCGAGCCACACGGATAGTCTGGGTACGGTGATGGGCTTCCTGTCCGCCAGAACGGCCGGAGCGTCCGGCGGCAGCCCCGCCTACATCCTCGGTGCGCGGCAGCTCGTCGCCAGAATAATAGATCACCTCGTATTTGGGTCTGGGTGGTGGCTCGTATGGTTGCATGCTGGCCAGTTTCGCTGGCAGCGCAACCGCCGCGATCAGCAAAGCGACTTCCACGACCCAGCAGATCAGCATGCCTCGGTAGGGAAACAATCCGACGTGAGCTTCGCCTGCCAGGTGTTGTGGCGAACGTCCGACGGCGGGCCGGATGGAAGTGAGAAACTCCTCCCAGGGCGATGACCACTCCACCAGAAGTTTGGGTCCGTGGTTCACGCCGTGGCTGCCTCCCGGATTCGCCCTGAAACTAAAGCAATCTCGATCTTATCTCCGACAGCGGTGCCGGTGGAACTCAGGGTGTTGCCAGGCAGTTCCAGCACAGAAGTGGCGCGCATGCGCACCGGAGCAACCCGCCATGGTTTCAGATTCTGCTCCAAATGAACCACAATCTTGTCGCCATCCAAATACACCACATCGATGGAGAATCGCATCGCGAAGGTGTGGACTCCATGGGAGGGATTAATCCAAAGACCTTGTCCGGCGCGGAAACTTTCCGCGTCTCTGGCCATCAAGCCTCGCAGGCGCGACCAGTACGTCCCCGCAATGCACAACTGCGTTGCCAGGTACGCATGGCGCGTGCGATTGAAGGCGTATCCCGTGGGGCCCGATGACGACATCACTACTCCTGGGTTCGACAATGCTGGCTTCGATACAGCCGAGGACGACCCTGGGGCGAGCGCATGTTCACCGTCCGGCCTCTGGCATCAAGGTACGAACCAACTGGATGATCGCCGGTCCTAGAGTCACAAAGATGATGGAGGGCAGAACAAACAACACAAGGGGAACAACCATCTTGATGGTGGTCTTAGCAGCTTGTTCTTCCGCTCTTTGGCGGCGCTCGGTGCGCAGCGAGTCGGAATGGACGCGCAGCGCCTGGGCCACACTGGTCCCGAACCGATCGGTTTGTATCAGAGTGCCCACCAAAGCACGAATATCGTCTACTCCGCTGCGCGAGGCGAGATTACGCAAGGCTTCGGCCCGCGGTTTTCCGGCCCGCATCTCCAGGTTAACCAGATGGAACTCATCGCTCAGGTCGGGATGCGCGTGATGCAGGTCCACGCCCACCCGCATCATGGCCTGATCGAGCGCCAGTCCAGCCTCGACGCAAATGACCGTCAGATCGAGAGCATCGGGCAATCCCAGAGTTATGCGACGCTGCCGGTCTCTGATCATGCGTTTGAGTATGAATCGGGGAAGAAAGAAGCCCAGAGCAGCAACGCTTACCAGCAAAATCAGAGAATTGAAGCCTGAGATCGCCGCCGCCACGACAAATCCCAGTAGCCCCATAAATACGCGGCTGCCAACATAGAGCGTCAAGTGCCGCGGTTCGCGAAACCCGGCTTGAATGAGCCACGCTCGGGTGCGTGATACTTCGTCGGGCGACAAGGGCAGCGCTTTGCTGAGCGGATCGAAGGCTTGCTCCAACCGCTCCTTGAAAGCCGTTTTCTCCTGCGGTTGTGCCCGTTGCCAGCCTAGCGCGCGCAGGCGGGAGCCCAGCACAGAAGACGGAGCATAAACCGCCGCGCCGAACGAAAACACCGCCAAGGCGATCGTGAGAAACAGGACAATTGCTAAAGCCAATGCCATACACTAGACCTGAATCTGAATAATCTTGCGAATCACGAAGTACCCAATCGTCTGCAAAGTGATGCCTGCAACTACCAGTGTATGTCCCAGAGGGTCCGCGAACAGAGGATGGATGAAGCTCGGGTTCATCACTAACATAGTCACTACAATGACCGGCGGCATACCCATCAACAACATCATGGTAAGACGCCCCTGCGCGGTGTACACCCGCACCTGCCGCATGATCTTGAAGCGCTCCCGTATAACATAGGAAAGATTATCAAGAATCTCCGCCAGATTTCCGCCGGTTTCACGCTGCAACATGACGGCGGTAACGAAAAACTTCACATCGACCAAGGGAACCCGTTCCGTAAGATTGATGAGCGCGTCACGCACTGGCAGACCGAATTTCTGCTCTTCAAACAGCTTGCGAAACTCTGAAGCCACCGGCTCCGCGATTTCATTTGCAATCAACTCTAATGCTGTGGTGAAAGCGTGTCCGGCGCGCACCGCCCGAGCCAAGGTATCGATGGCTTGAGGAAACAGCTCCTCGAATTTTTGGAATCGTCTCGTGCGCCGGTAGGAAGCGTATGAATACGGCATCAACGCGCCTAGAACCACGCCCAGCCAGACAAACTGCGGGAACCCGCTGAACAGCAGCACCACCAGACCCACACCCGCACCGCTGGCCACGCATAGGATCAGGATATTGCCGGCGCGCATCTTCAGGTTAGCTTGGGAAAGCATCGTCTGCAGACCCGAGATGCGGGAGGAACGGCGGAGCAGATTGTCGAGCGCGGGAATCTGGCTCAACATTTCGTCGCGCAACAGCGCGAGTTCCTCGCTGGGAGCTCGCGCCGCCGCTTTCTCAACCGTGGCCAGGCGCTCGCGCAGGAGACGAGCTTGAGCGCTGCGCTGATCCAACAGGGAACCGGCGACAAATACGCCCAACGAAACCACCACAAATACCAGAATGGCGAGAAGCACTACCATAAGAAATTCTCCAACAACCGTTAAACCTCCATGCGTGACTCAAACATGGCGGGCCTCAATCTGCAGCCCGCAGTTGCCAGCCGTTCGGCGAACTTGGGCCTGATTCCCGTCGCCCGGAACGTGCCCTTCACTCTGCCGCCTTCGTCAATACCATGCCGATCGAATAAGAAGATGTCTTGCATGGCGATCACGTCTCCTTCCATGCCCGTTACTTCGGAGACGGAAATCACCTTGCGGGTGCCATCCGAAAGTCGCGCGATCTGAACCACGGCATGGATGGCGGCTGCGATCTGATGGCGCATGGCGCGCTCCGGGATATTAAGATTCGCCATGGAGAACATATTTTCCACGCGTGCCAGCGCGTCCCGCTGGGAGTTGGCGTGGACCGTGGTCAGCGAGCCCTCATGGCCCGTGTTCATGGCCTGCAACATGTCAAAGGCCTCCTCGCCGCGCACCTCGCCCAGCACAATCCGGTCGGGACGCATACGTAAACTGTTGATCACCAGTTGGCGTTGCCGCACCGCACCCTTGCCTTCAATGTTCGGAGGGCGGGTTTCCAACCGCACTATATGTTCCTGTTTCATCTGCAGTTCGGCCGCGTCCTCAATGCTGACGATGCGCTCGGAATTCGGAATGAAGCCAGAGAGAACGTTCAGCAATGTAGTTTTGCCCGCGCCTGTTCCCCCTGAAATCAGGAGGTTCAGCCGTCCTTTTACCATAGCCGAAAGCAACTCCAGCATCGGCTCGGTGAGGGACTTATTTTCGATCAGTTGCCGGGCTGTGATCGGGTCGCGGCCGAAACGCCGGATGGAGAGACATGGCCCGTCAATAGCCAGCGGCGGAATAATCGCATTGACGCGTGAGCCGTCGGGCAGGCGCGCATCCACCATGGGCGACGATTCATCCACGCGCCTGCCCACGCGGGAGACGATGCGATCAATGATCTGCATCAGGTGTGCGTCATCCTTGAAGCTAAGGCCCGTTGGCTCGAGCTTGCCGGCCCGTTCCACATAGACCTTGTCATACCGATTGACCAGAATGTCGGAAATCGTGGGATCTTTAAGCAGCGGTTCCAGCGGGCCTAACCCGAAGATTTCGTCCAGGATTTCCCGCGCCAGTCTTTCGCGCTCGGCGAAGCTGAGAGGTACAGCCTCGGCGTTAACGGTGTTGCGAATCAGCAGCAGAACTTCTTCGCGGGCTGCGTCGCTTGGCGTCCGCCCCAATTTTTCCAGATCGAGGCGATCCAGAATCTTGCGATGGAGATCAGCTTTAACCTGCTGATATTCGGCTCTTTCGAAAGTCTGCAAATTCACCATGGTTCTGCCCGGATACCTATACCGTCTTGAATAGCGACCAAGCTTTGCGTTTCACGTCCACATCGTTTTCGGTCAAGCGATGCGCCAGCCCCGTGAAGGACCGCGCGATCTCTGTGTGATTTTGGTGCATCAGCGGAATTCCCCGGTCGATCGCCGTGGAGACCGCGAAATACTGGTTGGGTATCTTCCACAATAATTTGATACCGGCTGCAGCCTCGGCGTCGGCTTCGCTGAAGCCGGCTATTTTGCGGAAGCGATTCAGCACCAGCATGACCCGCTCCCGGCCACTGGTCTCACCCAGAAATTGCTGCACCCGGGCTGCACTCCACAATGAGGCAACGTCGGTGCAGGCCACCAGCAAGACCGTCTCCGAAAGGTTACATACCAGCCGGGTGGTGGCATCCATTCGCGTCGAAGCGTCCACAACCACATAACTGAAGTGGGCGGCGAGCATGTCGAACAAACGGGCAAACTCCGCGGTCGATGGTTCCACTGGCGCCGGGACATTGGCGCCTGCCAGCAACTGCAGTCCGCGCTCATGCCGGGTCATAAAGCTTTCGAGCAATGAGCTGTCGAGCCGGTGCAGGTTGCGAATGGCATCGGCCACGTTGAACAGCGGTTTCAGATTCATATGCAGAGCGGAGTGGCCGAGCGGAGCGATGTCCACCAGCGCCACCCCGCCATGAGCCGCTTGCAGGGCAAATGCCAGATTCACCGCACAGGTCGTGGCGCCACTACCCCCTTTCGCATTGACCACGGTAAAGACTTTTCCGCGCTGCTGCCCCTCCCGAGTTACTTTTCTCTGCGCCGTGGTCAAGCGAACAAACGCTTCCAACAGATCGGTGGTGGTAGTCGGCCGCTCAATGAACTCGCGTGCTCCGGAGCGCATCGCGCTCACAATAACCTGGGGCTGAGACATATTGCCGATCGCAAATAGCGCTGGTTCCGGCAGCTCCTGATGAATCAGTTCGATGGCCCGGAGAGCGAGTCCCGCATTTTCTGACGGAACATCCACCAAAACCACATCGGGCTTCGCACTTTGGATCCGGCGGACCACCGGATCGGTGGCGCCTATGGGATAGCTGGCGCAAGTATGCACCGCCCGTGCCACGCTGGTGCCATCTACAAGTACCTGCAACACCGCCCGCTGCTCGCTGTCTTGTGCGACGATCACTACCGAAAGCTCAGACATCTGTGGGGTCCCCTACTGATTCCTAAAACCAATTGCCTAAACAACCAAGAGCCAGCCATCATTTACCACCGCCAGACGGTTTCGATTTATCGAACTTGTCCTTGTCCAGGTATGGCAGCGGAGCTGTGGGTAGCGGCGGATTCTGCGTGTTCGGCGAAATCCGGCGCGCGGTGCACAGAACCATCAGTTCTGAATTGCTCTTTTGCGCGCTCTTGCTCTTGAAGAAATTACCCAGAATCGGAATGTCCCCTAAACCGGGAAATTTGTTGACCAGATTAGTTACTCGATTGTCGATCAGTCCGGCAATAACGAAACTCTGGCCGTCCTGCAATTCGAACTCGGTGTCGGCGCGGCGCGTGCTCAACGCGGGAACGGTAAAACCTGAAATGGTGAGCGCATTCGCAAAGTCCAGAGTGCTGACTTCCGGGATCACCCGCAGATGAATATTTCCATTGGGCATGATGACCGGGGTGAATTTTAGCTTCACGCCAAATTCCTTGAAGGAGATGGTTACAGCGGTAAAGCCCTGTCCCGGTTGGACAATGGGGAAGGGAAATTCTCCGCCGGCGAGAAAGCTGGCTTCCTTGCCGTTCACGGCAATCAGGTTCGGCTCGGCTAGAATCTCCAGAAGGTTTCTCTGCTGAAGCGCTTCAATGGTTGCTCCGAAGTTGATATCGCTGCGAAAAAGAAATAGGTTCAACGCGTTCGCGATGTTGACCGTCGGGGGCGTACTGCTTGTCGACGTGGTGGTGGTTCCCCCGGCTGTCGTTGTGGTGCTCGAACTTGTCGAGATGCTTACGCTGCCGAACTGTCCCGTCGTCAAGGTTCCAGTCGTGTGGCCGGTGCCGGGGGTAAAATAGTTGATGCCGAAATTAGTTAGGGCCGTGCGATCCACTTCGGCGAACTTCACTTCAAGCAGCACTTCCTGGGCGCCTACGGGACCAAAGGTCAAGACGTTGACAACATTCTTGGAATAAGCCTCCGCGATCATCCCCGCGCGTTTGTAAACATCCTCGGTGGAGACATGGCCGGAGAGAACAATAGCGGACCGGGAAGGAGACACCGCTATCTGTTCCTCCGGAAAGACGCGTCTTTCTTCCTCAGCAGCCGCGCTAACATCCACGTCCACCCGTAGATCGAAGCTGCGGGACCTCTCCAGTTCATCCCAAATCAGCAGTGAAACCTCTCCCGGAAGGCGCCCATGAACCAGAATCTGAGTTGGGGTAACTACCAGAGCATCGGCCACAGTATCGTCGGTCACCGAAACCCGTTTCAATCGCTCCGTAGTGTTAATCAGCAGAGATTTGCCTACCAGCACGCGCAAAGGGGCGGCGCCTTGAGGCTCGACTGGCGGCGCTTGCGGACTCGCGGCAGGAGCTTGGGCCTGATCCGGCGCCGGTTGAACGTTTGGTGCGGCGGGGGAAGCTGGTTGCTCCTGGGAGTTACCTGGCGTGACCGCGACCAGCATCAGACAAACAGAAAGGATCCAACACAGAAGCTTCCCAGCCTTCATTTCTGGTTTCTCCCTACGACGGGAGCGAATCAGCATGTTTCTAACCTCGAACCCTGACTTTGTTCCGAATTTGGTTACGGCGCGCTTCCGGTTTTACAGTCGGCACTGGCGCTGGTGCCTTCCCGGCATTCGGTCACCTGGCGCTTGTTTCCGCGAATTATCTCAACCCCATAGACACTGGGCGGCGGTGCTGGCGTCGGCGCCGCAGTGTGCTTAATTTTGGGCCGCGGGGCAGCAGGTGCAGTGGCAGCTTTCCCGTACAGAGAGTCAGCCCTGACCGGGAGCAGTTCCTGCTGCCGGGTGTCGAGTGGATTGCGTAGTGACAACTGGATTTTTCCCTGGGTCATCGCCAGTGTAAGCTTCTGCGCATCATCCGGCGAAACCAGGAGTGTGATCACAGGGGTATTCTGCGGTTCACCCGACGAAGTCCGTTCTAGTTTTTGTCCGGTGGCGATAACCGCCACATTCCACAACACAGTTGTCGTCTGCTCTTCAGTTGCGCCGGAAGGATTCCCGGTCAGCAGCACATCGACCCGCGTCCCCGGTAGCACGAAGCCGGCCACGCCACTCACTTCGTTCACCCGTACTGGAACGGCCCGCATTCCCGGTGGAATCAGAGTGGGCAGACCATAGCCCGCGCTCTCGCCGGCCAGCTTGTTGGGCAGAAGGAAATCCCCCTTCGCGATCGGCAGAACCACTCCCCGTCCGACCACGGACGACTTTTGATGGAAACAATTGGGCGGCAGATCACCGGTTGGATAGCGAACTAACTTGACTTCTCTGTCCTCTACCTTGGTGCCTATTTGGAGGTCGGAGGATGCGACCACGACATCGACGCCGGGCTGGTTATTTGCTGCCGACTTCGAGAGCAAATTGCGATACACCGTGAAGCTTACGAATGCGCCCAATGCCAGTGCGACCAAACCAATCATCAATAGACGGGTGCGATTCATGACTTCTCCTCGGAGATAGGGATCGGCGCCAGAGCGCGGCCGGGCACAAGAACGTGGCCGGAATTTCCGGAATCCTGAATCGCCTGAACCTTTCTACTGAACCGAACTGGCGACCGAAGAGAACACATTGTTGGCGTTGGAACCGATTAGCCGGATTGTACCAACCACGATTACCAGGATCACCGCAAGCATCACAGCGTACTCTGCGATATCCTGCCCTTGCTCTTCCCGCCACAGCTTGCGAAAAATACTCTTCATTTCATACCCTCCCATGGGACCAGGCGGGTAAACATAGATTCCCGCCTGATCTAGTGCAATTCTGACCGCACTCCTGGCCTCGAATGGCCAAATTTCTTCTCTTTTCCAAATCAATGGCTTGCGAGGAAAGAAAGCGACAGCTTCGAACCTTCCGCCATAATACCCTGAGGCATCCCAGGTTGAGCGACAAATTTCTGCACATTGCATCCGAAATTTTGCTTTCCCAGGGTCCGTCAGTTTCTCAGACCGGAGCGGGGATAGGTCAAGTAGTTCTGCTCTGTGGAAAAAGCGCTTCTAGCTGATTGCGGAGATAAAGCCTGTACCGAACCGGGCTTGAGAGGCCAAAACTCACAGCTGCCCCGGAATTGCGCTATTGGATGGAACTCGCGACCGACGAAAACACATTGTTGGCGTTGGAGCCGATCAGCTTAATCGTCCCCACCACAACCGCCAAGATCACGGCTAGCATGACCGCATATTCCGCGATGTCCTGCCCATCGTCTCCACTTAACCTGCTCAGAACGCCCATCGTCTTCGACCCTCAGCAAAAAGAAGTAAGCAAGGGGGAGGGCCGTAATACTCTTGTCATCCCACTGCACTACTTCGGCTCGCCGAAGACTACCTTCTCCGATCAAGCAGATTTTCTTGGCAATGCGAACGACACGCGAAACAATACTAAATCGTCACAATCATACCTCAGGAATCCCGCTGTAAGTGCAAGATTTTGCAATGCGAACCTTCAAGCGTAACTGTTAGGGTAGGTTCTCACTTTGAGATGGAGCCATCCGCAATTGGCGCGAGCGTCAGGATAACTCCTTGTGAATCAACGTAAATCCTCTTCCAACCGGGTGTGGACAATAGAGCGGTTACTAGGGGGGCGTCACGTGGGAGAAACACCGTGCGGATACCCCACTTGCGTAAGGGTTCACCCCAGTGCTGCTTGAGATAATAGCTCGCCGCGAATTCGTCTAGGAAGGAATCGCCATACAGGTCGGCGCGACCGTCCATGTAAACCCGATACTCAGGATACAGCCTCCAAATTAAATATCCGCCCCAGTTGTAGTGGTTCATGATCGGGGAGGGCACCGCGTTTTTGAGGATGAA
>Ga0210401_10002156_pt1 | contig 22009 bp, 20 predicted proteins | sample IncBWH32MmetaG_FD_150866 | JGI IMG/M metagenome (GOLD analysis project Ga0210401, IMG submission 150866) | Forest soil microbial communities from Barre Woods Harvard Forest LTER site, Petersham, Massachusetts, United States - Inc-BW-H-32-M | ecosystem: Environmental > Terrestrial > Soil >... | reverse complement strand
AGACAAACCGATCTGCCATCGGGATCGCAACCGCTCGCCACAGGCCAAAGCGAACGTTCTGCTTGAACGATTCCAGCCAGTCACTCGTCTACCCCCTATTTTTCTCGTTCGGGCCACTCTAAGGGCTAGCTGCAGACTCAAGCAACACTTACACGTTCTGGCCGAAAAATCGCTGAAGTACTCGTTGGCGATTCCCGGTGCCCCTGAGTGCATGGCGATGGCACCGTTAATTGTCTTGCGGTTCGGCTCACGGCATTCGGTTCCAACGCTCATGAAGTGCGTTGAAGCTGACTCGGGCCGTAATAGTGCTTCGGTAGTCCGAGCGTGTGCGCTCGTGTCGGCATCGTAGGGATTGGAGAATATCGCGAAGTTCGGAAGGCTGCAAGCAAGCTTCTCAAAAGCCCGTTGCCACAGGCGATACGGATGATCGAACGAATCCGGGAATACGACGAGGTGCCGGTTCGATACAAGGCTCGATTAAGCCTTCGCATGGATGCTGTAGCCGGCCGACTATACGTGGACATGAGAGGCTTGTTGACTGCGCGACTGCTGGCTCTCAGTTCCCACGCAGCAGTCACAAAGTGGATTCGCGACTGGATAGCGGAAGTACCGAGAAGCAAAGTTTCAGCCTTCGACAAGCAGCTTATCGTAAGGCTATTGTATTAGACGGCACGAACGTATGCTCTAGCGTACGTCGGCATGTCGGTGTACGTCGTGCGCGGTCGGGAATGTCGGCGATCAGGAGTCTGGGACGGATCAGGACTTAGCTACACGCCCGGCCTCGATGACGCCACTCCCCCATCCCCATCTCCAGCATTCCCCACCATTTCCAACGCCCGGCCCCTTCCACTCGCCGCCCCGCACTCTACAATCGAACTGGACCAATCCCCCCTATGAACACTGCAATGCTTTCCGAAGCGCGTCAAACCGCCAACGCCGCCAATGCCTGCCTCAGCACCGGCCCGCGCACCGGCGAAGGCAAGGCCCGCTCCTCTCAGAATGCGCGCAAACACGGACTCACCGCCGCCCAGCTCGTCATCGCCCCTGAAGACCGCCAGGAATTCGACGAGCTCCTCGCCCAGCTCCAAACCGAAATCCGGCCCCAGGGCGCCCTGCAACAAATTTTGTTCGACCAGCTAGTCGCCTCCGCCTGGAATCTCAACCGCATCCTCTGTATGGAGGCCAAGCTAACGGCGTCCGCCGGAGGCTACCTCGACATCCTCGACCACCCCGAGCTGGCCGCCAAGCTCGATCGCCTCGCCCGCCACCAAACCCGCATCGAGCGCATCTTCCTTCGCTCGCTCCGTGAACTCAAATCCTTGCAGACAGACGCCGCACTCGCGCCCACGCTTCCCCCCGCCTTGATGCGAACAGCTCCACCCCTCGCGTCGAAAACGCAGATTGCAAAACGAACCCAAGCCCTGGCGCTCGCCGACCGTCTAAACGGCCCCGAAGAAGAGTACTGGTCTGGAGCCGACGCTGAAGAGGCCGCCTTACGCTCCGCTCTCGAGAACTACCAACGGCCACCAACCGAGGTCGACGCCGGCACTTGATCAATCCAAGCCGGCCACTCTAAGCTCCGTGCTCCCATAACAGGGTGTATAATCGCCACCACAGAGGTATCTATGAAAACCTGGTTGGTTGCTGGGCTGATCGCCTGGGCAATGGCGCTAGGTGCATTTCAGGCCCTCCCGAGGTGTACCGCGCTGGACCCGGAGAACGGTAAAGTCGGGGATACCATCGCCGTAAAAGGCGAGAATCTCAATAAGACCAATATTTCCGAAGTCTACTTGACGGATGGCTCCAAAGACACCAAGGCGCCCATTTCTGAACAAACCGATACGCAGATCAAATTCAAGGTGCCGGAGATTAAGCCCGGCCGCTATCACCTGGCCATGTTGACGGCCAATGGCGCTTCCATGATCGAGCAGCCAGTGGTGTTGACGGTGGAATAACCGCCGCTTCGATTTATTTCGAATCCAGCAGCATGTACGTGACGACGCTTACGGCAGCCAGTCGCTTCTCACCGTCGAACAAGTCGACGCGCGATACGAACAGTGTCTTCCCCGCGCGTAGCGAATAAGCCCGCGCTCTCATTTTCTTGCCGGTGACCGGACTGACCGGGCGCAGATAGTTGACCTTGAGTTCGGTGGTGGTGGCCGCGCGCTCGCCCTTATAAATATGAATCATGGCGTGCCACGCCGCTTCGTCCGCGATCGATGCGATCACCCCGCCATGCAGCACGCCGTTGCTGTTCAGGAAATCCTCGCGGATGGCGAATTCCACTGTGACGCCGTCGGCATGCTTGCGTACCACCCGTATCGCGAGATTGTGCTCAAAGGCCATTCCGCTATTGATCCTCAGCGGCCCGCGTGGATTACCGGGGCGCCGCCGAGTAGCGCTTGCAGGTCTGCGAAGCTCAGGCGCTGGCCATGAAAGGCATATTCGCGCAAACCGTCGATGGCGGTCCAGGTGCCGTGATAGCGGTCGTAGATGTCCGTATCGGTGGGATCGCCCCAGCTCCCATCCGGGTTTTGTTTCGAAAGCGCGTAGTCGACGCCGATGCGGATCAACGGATCGCGTTCCGTCATGCCAAAATCGCGCAGCGTGTCCAGAAATTCACCGAGCGACTCAGGGTCTTGTAGTTTGATAGCCTCTTCCAGATTGCTCGTCAGATAGTGATACTCCTCGGGCAGCCATTGAGGCGAGAGCTGGTAGCGGTTGTAATCGTTCAGCGTGTAAATGACATGTGTAATCGCATTATTGACATCGTAAAAGGCGCTGGTGCTGAGAGTCGCGCGCGCCGGATAAGGCCGCATGACCGATATCCAGCGGATCACATCTCGATAAGGGCCGCCCAGCGGGACGCCGTAGATCTCTCCCGAATAAGTGGTGATGAGAGCATCCGTCCACACATCGTAGCGATTCCGCATGCTCAGCGGCGCTCCGCAATGCCCGCAAACGGTGATGCCCCGGTCGTTCCAGTGTTGGCACTTCGCGCACTGCTTTGGAATGTCGGCCGGCGGTGGTTCTCGCGCCGGATCGAACAGCAGGAAATCGGTCACCGAATACTTGCGTACCGCTTGGCGCAGTTGCTCCTTGAAGCCTGGATCGCGCGCTCCCAACCGATCGGCGGCGTCGCTGCCAAAGAGGAGATTAGAGATCTCATCCACGTCACTCTTCGCTGGGACCATGGCATGCTTACGCCGCCATTCGAGCGCCCGTTCATGGCCCATCTGCCGCGCCATCTCGCTCAGTTTCGGATTCTTGGCCGTGGCCGAAATGCTATAGAAACACCACAGCAGATCGTGGCCCCACTCGGCGAAGACCGCCGGATCGGATGCGGTGCGATAGAGGAAGTTGAGGCCCCGTTCCAGCGCGGCGTCCCGGTTGGCGATCGTGTAGCGCGCTCCTGGCCACAAAGGCGCGCTTTCGGCCTGCAGGAAGGACGGAATCAGCAACCAGAGGGCCAGCTTTCGGGGCTGCAAGCCTCAGGTTAGCACGCGAGTCGTCGGGTTCTTGAAGTCGTCGCTGCTTGCTAGTGGGAGGAACCGTTGCTTACTTCGTAAGGCTGGCTTTGCTGGATGGTAAGCCCGGTGAACTGGCTGTGTCCATTTTGGTGGCCGTTTGAAAGCCGAACAATCGCGTTGGTGAAGAATGTGAGTGTATACCCGCTTACGGTAACGACAATACGATCAGCGGCGGAGTAGTCCGGTTCCGGGCGGCTGACACTGACATTGCTAGCAGTTAGGCCGAAAATCGCTGCGCTGTTATCGGCTGGCGTGGCGGTACCGTATAGCACCATATTCGTGATTTCGGTGGGGGAGTTCGTGGCGTCCCAAGCATTGACTGCGCCCCACCGGACCGCGCTGCGCGTGCGCTCCACCAGCGTCTGGTGGACGTAGAGGATCTCGCCGACCTCGATCATGCCGAGGAAAATGGCCAGGAAGGCCGTTAGCGTGAGGACGGACTCGACCAGCGCCTGGCCGCGCTGCCGGCGTGAACGTCGCTTGGGATGCAGGCTCAAGAGATTTTCTCCTTAAGAAGACGGCGGCGTCGGGATCCCCAGATAGGGAAAGCTCACCGACGGGTTGCCATTCAGGACGACTGTACCGAAGACGGCGTCGATCGAAAAATTGGAAATCGAAACGGTCATCTGGGTCGGAGAGCCCCCGTTGGCCGAGACCGAGAGGTTCACATTAGATGTAGACAATCCACGCAGAATCGGCGTCGCGTTATTAGCCGGGCTCGGGTTGGAATACACAACCATGTTCTGGACGGCCGTGTTGAAGTCGTTGGCTGGTGTGGAGGTGGCCGAATCGTAGGGCTTCATCGACGCGTACCGCGCTCCTTCACGGACCGCGTTTTCTAACGTGTTGTACGCGTAAAAGGCGTAGCCGAACTCGAAGGCGCCGGTAAAGATAGCAAAGAGCACCAGGAAACTGAGTGCAAACTCAATGAGGACGCTGCCCCTCTGGCCGGCTTTAGCTCTGTTAAAGCCCCTCCGTCTCATTGCGTGAGCCTCACCAGATAGCCACCCGTGCCCGTGCCGGCCGCTGCCGTGCCGGTGCCGGTCTGCTTGTAAGTCCCGATGTATTCCGCGCATATAGGAGTGCTGCCGGTTACAGCGGAATAGACGCTCGCTGGTTCAAGAAAGAAGGCTCGAATTGCTACCGCTGTGAAATTGGGCACCCCTGAATTTACCGGTACGCCGATCACTCGGCGTCCGTTGTACTGATTTAGTGCCAGATATTGGGCGTAAGTGGTCGAATTTGGATCGGTGTCCTCATTGACGCGAGCGGCCAAAGCGGCCCCTTCGGTGGTTCGATTCCCGCCCACCATCGGTACATCTTCGCCGATCGTTATTGGCGCTGATTCAGTGTCATCCACGATCTCGCCACGCAGGGCGGAAGAACTGTTACTCCCCCAAAAACCATGATCCTGAGAGGGCAAATTCTGCCAATAGCTTTGACCTTGATCGCCGGCGCAGACACTGTTGTTGTTCTGGGCCCCTCCCGAGGGATAACGAAGCGTATAAACTTGGCCGGTCTGGAATCCATAGTTCGTGGTGTCGGTCGCGTTGGGGGCAATCGGCGAAAACGGCAACAGACCATCCATGTAGGTCGTCACCATCACTTGCCCCGCCTGCGCATTTGCCGCTACGTGCATGCTGGCTTGCACAGTGACGGCCTGCAGTAAAGCCATTGGAACATCCACCCCGGCCGTCACCTGTGCGAACAGGTAGTTGGTCCCCGAGGCGGGCGTCGCGGTCCACGTAGCAGGGTCCGGCTGGTTTGAATTCGTCGCCAGCGGCTGGGCAAATTGAATGGTGGGACTCGAGATAGTCTGACTGCCGAAATTCCATTTGTTCGGTACGTTCTGGGCAGCGGACTGCGCCGCGCTGATCCCCGTCGAAGTCCCGTTTAACTGGGCAGCCGCGGCAATGGCCGCCGCATCGGCATAGGCCTGGACCTCGCTCCGAGCAACATAGGCCCGGCCGATATCCACGGCTAGCCCAGCCGCGCCCAAAACTACCGTCATGCCGAAAGCCGTGGCTACCAGCACATAGCCTTTTCTTGAATTGTTGATGGTCATTGGTAAACCCGCGTTCTCTTCCATCTCGATTGTGCGGGAACAACCACCGGATTGCCATCACGCTGGTAGGGCATGCAGGCTTAAGAAAAGCCTTTAGCTCTTAGAGGCCTGAGGTTCTACTCTAGGACTTTTGTCCTACGATACATCTCTACTTCACCACGATGGTCTTCACGTTAACGAACTCACGGATACCGTACACGCTCAACTCGCGGCCATAGCCCGAGTTCTTGACGCCGCCGAACGGCAGCCGTGGGTCCGAGACCACCATGCCGTTAATGAACACCATTCCGGCATCTATCTCATCCATGAACTTTTGTTGCTCGGCTTCGTCATTGGTCCAGGCGCTGGCGCCCAGCCCGAAATCGGTATCGTTGGCCAGCCGGATCGCCTCATCGATACCCTTAGCGCGCAGTAGCACTGCGACCGGACCGAACATCTCCTCGGTGTAGGCCGGGGTGTCCTTTTTGACGTCGGTCAATACCGTCGGAGCGTAGTAGTTTCCCGGACGATCGAGCTTGTGTCCGCCCGTCAGAACGCGGGCGCCCTTCGCGACTGAGCGGCGAACCTGGTCGTCTAAATCCGCCAGAATATCGGGAGTCGCCAGCGGGCCGAGCTGAGTGCTCTCTTCCATCGGGTCGCCAACTTTGGCATGCTCCATAGCGTCTACGAAACGGCGTTCGAAATCGCCGGCGATGCGCTGGTCGACAATAAAGCGCTTGGCGGCGATGCAGGATTGTCCGTTGTTAATAAGGCGCGCTTGAACCGCCATCTGCACGGTCTGATCGAGATCAGTGCTCGGCATGACGATGAAAGGATCGCTTCCGCCAAGTTCGAGCACGGTCTTCTTGATTTGCTTTCCGGCTTGGCTGGCAACCTGGCGCCCAGCCGGTTCGCTGCCGGTCAAGGTCACGGCCTTGACCCGCGGATCGTCGATCACGCGCTGCACCGCGCCGGATCCGATCAGGAGTGTTTGGAAAACATCGCGAGGAAAGCCCGCGCGGCGAACAATGTCCTCGATGGCGAGCGCCGACTGGGGCACATTGGAGGCGTGCTTCAACAGGCCGGTGTTGCCTGCCATCAGAGTCGGAGCCAGAAAGCGGAACACCTGCCAGAAAGGAAAATTCCAAGGCATCACCGCCAGCACCGGGCCGATTGGCCGATAACGAATGAAACTGGCGCGCACGCCGGTTGCCACGGGTTCGTCGGCCAGCAGCTCCTCGCCGTTCTCCACGTAATAGCGGCAACCGCGCGCACACTTGACCGCTTCGTCGACGGCAGCTCTCAACGGCTTGCCCATTTCGAGAGTCATCAACCGCCCGAATTCATCTTTCTCTCTTTCCAAAATCTCGGCAGCGCAGGTCATCCAGCGAGCGCGATCGCGAAACGACGTGTGCCGATAGCTACCGAACGCCACGGATGAGCGCTGCAGTTTGTCATCCAACTCTGGTTCAGTCAATGCTTCGAAAGTGCGAATGGTTTCGCCGGTGGCGGGATTGACGGTAGCGATCATATCTGCTCTTATCTCATGATCGCACTAGGCTTCGGCGAAGATAATAGGTTGTGGCGGCGACAACGGACAAACTTGAGCGTCTCGATCCCGAAGATGCCGCTAATTTGCTGATGAGTATTCCGTTCGAGGAGCAGCAGATTCTGTTCCGCAAGTTACCGGCCGAGTTCGCCGCTAAGCTGGCCGGTATTTTTCCGTACTATCACACTTACGTGTTGTTACATTCTTTGCCCATCCAAGAGATGCGCGCGATCGTCGACAAAATGAACCCCGGCGAACGCATGCACTTCTTCGATGAGCTTCCCGAGGAAGCCTGGCAGCGGCTGATGGACGAGCTTTCGCTGGAAGCAGAAGAGCCAGCATTCTCGAAAGCTTCCCATGCGGTAGTTGAGACAGCGCCAGAGCCTTCGGCCGCAGCCCTCGAACCTATCATCGAAGCCCGCCAGATCGAGAAAGCATTCGAGCGCCCGGACGGCGGACAGGCGCAAGTGATCGCCAGCATGGATCTGCGCGTCGAACCTGGAGTGATCACGGCGCTGCTGGGGCCTTCGGGCTCGGGTAAATCTACATTGTTGCGAATTCTTACAGGACTGACTCCGCCCACTCGCGGCCAGGTGCTCTGGCACGGCCAGCCCTTGGCGGAATCCAATCCGAATGTCGCTATCGTGTTTCAGAGCTTCGCATTATTTCCATGGCTCACGGTTCTGGAAAATGTCGAAGTTCCGTTACTTGCGCGCGGCATGTCGCACGTCGAACGGCATCGCAGGGCACTGCGGACGCTCGGGACAGTTGGATTGCGGGGGTTCGAAAATGCTTATCCGAAAGAGCTCTCCGGTGGAATGAAGCAACGGGTTGGGTTCGCGCGCGCTTTAGCGGTCGAACCCGAGATTCTCTTCATGGACGAGCCATTCTCAGCTCTGGATGTTCTGACGGCCGAGAACCTGCGCGGTGAAGTAATGGAACTATGGCTTGGGAAGAAAATCCCCACGCGCAGCATCTTCATGGTGACCCACAACATCGAGGAAGCGGTTCTACTAGCGGACCGGATCATCGTTCTGGATCGAAACCCTGCCAGGATACGGGCGGATTTCCGGATTCCGTTGGCGCAGCCGCGCGAGAAGAGCTCGGCAGAATTCCTTCTGTATGTGGACTATATCTACAAACTGATGACCGAGCCGCTCCTGAAAGTAGAACCTCCGTCGGCTTCCGGGCGCCCGGCCAAGACTCCTTACCCGATGCTGCCACACTCTCGCCCGGGCGGCATCGCCGGATTGCTCGAGTTGCTGAATGACCACGGCGGCCGGGAAGACCTTTATCACGTGGCCGAGCAGCTGGTGATGGAGGTGGACGATCTGCTGCCTATTGTCGAAGCTGCCGGTCTGCTCTCGTTCGCCGTCTCCGACAAGGGCGATCTCCAGATCACTCCATTAGGCAAGGAGTTCGCCGAGGCAGATATTGCCACCCGCAAGAGGATCTTCCGGGAAGCCGCGCTGGCCCATGTCCCATTGCTCCAGCAGATGCACAGCGCGCTGCTCAGTAAGTCCGACCATTCGCTGCCGCTGGAGTTCTTTCGAGATGTTCTGGACGAGCATTTTCCGCGCGAGGAAGTGCAGCGTCAGATTGAAACAGCGTTGGATTGGGGCCGGTATGGCGACATTTTTACCTATGACTCCGAAGCGGACCGGCTGGCGTTGTATCAACCCGCAACGGTTCTGGAATCCGGCGGTGAATCCTGGGGACACTGATCGTCCAGCCACCCCGGCGATCTTCAGCCGCCACGACTGGCGCTTCGGCCAAGTCATCGCAGGCATTCTTACTGCTGCGCGATCTGCCCGTGCTGCTGGCGGGGCTGGCATTGTTCTACACTTTGCTATCGCTGGCTCACTCCTGGGCCGGCCCGGTTAGTGCTCAGAACGCAATCGACCTGCGCCCGTCGGCCTTGCCCAAATATGCGCTGTTCTCGGTGGGCCGCATCGCCATCGCTTATCTGTTCAGCCTGACAATCACGCTGGTATACGCTTACGTCGCCGCTCATAATGCCAAAGCCGAGCGTTTCTTGATCCCTCTACTCGACACGCTGCAATCCATCCCGGTCTTGAGTTTCCTTCCCGGCGTGATGCTCTCGATGGTTGCGCTGTTTCCGACACGACAGTTGGGCGTAGAGCTCGGGTCCATCCTGCTAATTGTTACCGGCCAAGTCTGGAACATGATTTTTAGTGTCTACTCGTCGATCAAGGCCATCCCGCGTGAGCTGCTGGAGGCCTCGCAAATTTATCGGTTGAGCTGGTGGCAAAAGTTTCTACAACTAGAGTTGCCGTACGCGGCTATAGGATTGGTGTGGAACTCGATGATGTCGGTGGCGGGCGCCTGGTTCTTTCTGATGGCTTGCGAGATGTTCACTCTCGGAAACCGGGACCTGCGGCTGCCCGGTCTGGGTTCCTATCTGCAAACCGCGGCCAACGCCGGTAATACGCGAGCAATTGTTTGGGGGCTGGCGGTCATGATCGCGGTGATTGTTCTGATCGATCAACTGGTCTGGCGCCCGATCATCAGCTGGAGCGAAAAGTTCAAGTTTGAACAGGTGGAGGCCTACCAGAGTCCTCGCTCGCCCGTTCTCGATTTCCTGCGGCGATCGCGTATTTTGCACCGCGCCGCTCGGATGTTTGTATCGCCGGCGCGCGAAGCACTAGCGCTGCGTTTTGCAAAGACAGCTGGCGTGGCGACAGTGGACAACCGGAAATCCACAGGCAGAAAATGGCTGGTCCGAGCGATGCTCATGGCCGGGTTACTCGCGCTCGGTTATGCAATGGTCCGGATGAGCATGATGCTGGGTATGCTTTCCGGGCCGGATCTCGCAGACATCTTCCGGGGCACCGGCGCTACTTTTCTCAGAGTCGAGCTCACATTAGTTTTGGCGGGCCTGTGGACCATTCCGGCGGGAGTATTCATCGGATCACGGCCCCGTCTGTCTACTATCGCCCAGCCGATCGCGCAAGTTGCTGCGTCGGTGCCTGCTACCGCCCTATTCCCGATTGTCATGTTGTTTCTGATCCGTATTGGCGGCGGGCTTGGGATCGGGTCTATCGTTTTGCTGATGCTGGGAACGCAGTGGTACATCTTGTTCAATGTGATCGCGGGAGCAAGCGCCATTCCTACGGACCTGAAAGAGGTCTGTAACATTTTTCACCTTAGTAAAATTGAACGCTGGCGCAGGCTGATTCTGCCGGCCATCTTCCCTTACGTCCTCACCGGTTTCGTCACCGCTTCGGGCGGAGCATGGAACGCGAGCATCGTTGCGGAATATTTCCGGTTTCAGGGCAAAACGATCTCGATAACCGGGCTCGGAGCTTTGATTAGCCGAGCGACGGATAGCGGGAACTTCCCGGTCTTGCTAGGCGCAACGGTTGTGATGGCATCGTTAGTTGTTGCGGTCAACCGGCTTTTATGGCGGCGCCTGTATGTCCTCGCATCAACGCGTTACAAGCTAGAGAACTGAAATCCCAGTGTGTTGCAGGGGCAGAGATCTTTTGTAACAGAACCGCACGCGGATCATCCACCATACAGGAGCGTTTCTAGCTTGCGAATTGCTCAAGTCGCGCCTTTATATGAGAGTGTCCCTCCCGCCCTTTATGGAGGAACCGAGCGCGTCGTCTCATATTTGACCGAGGAACTGGTGCGCCAAGGTCATGAGGTAACACTGTTTGCCAGCGGTGATTCAACTACCGCCGCGAAACTGATCGCTCCGTGCAAACGTGCGTTGCGGCTAGATCCCGACTGTCAGGATTCGCTTGCATATCACATGATCATGCTGGAAGAGGTTTTTCGGCGCGCGCACGACTTCGATGTTGTCCATTTTCATATCGACTATCTGCATTTTCCGGTTTCGCGCCGCACCCGCGTCCCGAACATTACGACGCTACACGGCCGGCTGGATCTACCCGAACACGGGGCAGTTTACCGCCAGTTTCCGGATATGCCGCTGATATCCATCTCGAACGCGCAACGGGAGCCTTTACCAAATATGGTGTCGTGGCGGGCCACTGTTTATCACGGGCTGCCGGACGAATTGTACCGTTTCGAGCCGCGTCCCGGAAAGTACTTGGCGTTCATCGGACGTATTTCGCCGGAAAAGGGGCTCGATCGCGCGATCGAAGCGGCCATTCGAACCGGAATGCCGATCCGCATAGCCGCCAAGGTCGACAAAGTAGACCGCGCTTACTTCGAGGCCACGATCAAGCCTATGCTGGACCATCCTCTGGTGGAATACATCGGGGAAATCGGCGAGGGCGAGAAGCAGGAGTTTCTGGGCGGCGCTTATGCGCTCATGTTCCTGATCGATTGGCCGGAGCCGTTTGGTTTGGCTATGATCGAGGCGTTGGCCTGTGGCACTCCGGTGATCGCATTTCGACGCGGCTCGGTTCCTGAAGTCATTGATGACGGCACCACGGGCTTTATTGTGAGTAACGTGGATGAGGCGGTGGAAGCGATTCTCCGAGTCGCGAAATTGAATCGAGCAGATTGCCGGAAAGCAGTCGACGGGCAGTTCTCCAGCTACCGCATGGCCAAGGACTACTTGATTCAATATGCCGGCTTGCAGACCGAGGACCCGTTGCTTTCCGAAATAACTTCGCATGCTCCCTTTAGATGAAATCTTAAAGACCAACGGCCAGTATTATATTCAGGCGAGATCCGCCCCAAGTCCGGAGTTGACGCGGGTTCTGAAACAGGATGACACGTTTGGGGTTTTCGATGAATACGGCGATGTAGACGCCGGAGCACGGCCCCAGGAAGGAATTTTCAGCCGGGGCACGCGTTACCTATCTTGTTTGAAGCTAGAGTTCCTGCGCGGCCGTCCGCTGTTGTTGAGCTCCACCATCCGGCGCGATAACGTGCTATTCGCGGCCGACCTGACGAATCCGGACATCAGCACCGAAGGCAAAGTGCTCCTGCATCGCGGCACACTGCATATCTATCGCACTCAGTTCCTGTGGCAGGACCGGCTGTACATGTCGCTTCGGGTTCGGAACTTCGCGCTGACGCCGGTGGAGATGAGCTTTGGACTCGAATTCGGCGCGGACTTCGCGGATATCTTCGAGGTGCGCGGCGAAAAGCGCGAGCACCGCGGCTTGTTGCACGAAGCTCAACTTGACACACGCAGCGGGAAGGTTGTCCTCGAATACGAAGGACTGGACGGCGTCGTGCGCCGAACGATCGTCGGATCGTCTCCGCAGGTGCAGGTCCAGGTGACATTGCCGTCCGCCCTACATTTTTCCCTCCGGCTCGCGGCGGGAGAAGAACAGTCCTTCGAATTTACCTTCGCTTTTGAAATTGGCAACCAAGCATTGGTCATTCCCGGATTTACGGAGAGTCTGGAGAGCGCCGCGGCTGCGCTTTCTGGTCCGGATCGGGTTCCACCCATCATCAGCACTTCCAATCTGCAGTTTGATACCTGGATCGAACGGTCGCGTGCCGATCTCAACATGCTGCTTACCGCAGGGCCTTGCGGAAGCTACCCCTATGCCGGAGTCCCGTGGTTCAGCACGCCGTTTGGACGAGACGGGATCATCACGGCTCTGCAATGTCTGTGGGTCTTCCCATCGATGGCGCGAGGCGTACTTTCGTACCTCACTGCTACGCAGGCGAAAGAGTTCTCGGCGGAGCAGGATGCCGAGCCGGGCAAAATCCTGCATGAAGCGCGAGAGGGCGAGATGGCGGTGCTGGGAGAGATACCGTTTCGGCGCTATTACGGCAGCGTGGACGCCACGCCGCTTTACCTGATACTGGCCGGCGCCTACTATCGGCGGACCGGCGACCTCGAGTTCATCCAATCTATTTGGCCGGGCATCGAGCTGGCATTGAACTGGATCGATCAATATGGCGATCTGGATCAGGATGGGTTTGTAGAGTACCATCGCAAGTCTCCTACGGGGCTGGTGCAGCAAGGTTGGAAGGATTCCCAGGATTCTGTATTCCACGCAGACGGAACTTTAGCCGAGTCACCAATCGCGCTTTGTGAAGTGCAAGGGTACGTGTACGAGGCCAAGCGCGGAATGGCCGAGGTTGCCGCGGCACTCGGGCGTCCGGAGATGGTGCGTCGATTATCGGAGGATGCGCGTCTCTTGCAAGAGCGATTCGAGCAGGCTTTCTGGTCGGACCGAATCGGCAGCTACGCGCTCGCTCTGGATGCTTTGAAACGGCAATGCGAAGTCCGGGCGTCGAACGCAGGCCATTGCCTGTTCTGTGGAATTGCCAGTCCGGCACGCGCGCGGCTCGTGGCGGAGCAACTGACATCCGATAATTTTTTCAATGGATGGGGAATCCGAACCATTGCCGAAGGAGAGGCCCGCTACAACCCCATGTCGTATCATGACGGGTCCGTGTGGCCGCACGATAATTCGTTAATAGCCGCCGGTTTCGAAAAGTATCGCCTGACCGACCTGTCGGCGAAGGTAATGGCCGGACTGTTCGAGGCGGCGGCTCAATTCGAACTCGATCGGCTCCCGGAATTGTTCTGCGGATTTGCCAAACGCGCGGGGAAAGCACCGACGTCGTACCCGGTGGCGTGCTCCCCGCAGGCATGGTCCGCGGGCGCGGCGTTTCTTCTATTGCAGTCTTCGATTGGGCTCTCGATCGACGCAGTGCGGAAGCAGATTGTATTGACCAGGCCGGTCTTGCCCGAATTTCTGGAGCAGGTCAGAGTCCGTAACCTGGTGGTCGGCAACGCGTCGGCTGATCTTATGCTCTTCCGTTCGGGCCACGCGGTGGCGGTGACGGTAGAGCGGCGGGACGGCGAGGTCGATGTCGTGGTCCTCAATTAAGTGCGACTTCGTAACAATTAAGTAACCGAGTCTTTCCTGGGGCGAGAAGAGTCCAACAAACGGGGAGGCGCGTATGAAGCGCATTGTAATTCAGAGTCTCGTGGGGTCAGCCGTACTGCTATTCGGTCTGACCGCCGGTGCTCAAACGACTCCTGAGCAGTTTGTTAGCCCGTTCCATAGCCCAGATCAATATGAGCTTGCGCACTCCAGGTTTAACAAGCTCAGTGCTGATCTTCAACAAGCTCGATCGCATGATTCGTTGAACAATGCCATGTTCGACCGTGCCCAAGCCGCCCTTCGCGTACTGGAACAGAACTGGGACTCGGGCCACTACGAGAGCCGTCAAATTGAGGGAGCAATCACTGCGATTCAGACGGTTCAGCGAGATAGCCGCTTGATGCCTCAAGATGTTCACGCACTCGCAGACGACCTGAGCCAGTTGCTGGATTTCCGGACAGAATACTATTGAGGCTCCGCGGGCCTGCGGGACGCGAAACTTTCTTGAAGCGGCACAGCCAGTGCGGTACCCGCCTGTTCGATAGCCTGCAGCATTCTTAATAGAAGCTCCTGCTGAAGCGCGAGAAATTCGTCATAATCCGCTGTTGTCACGTACGCCACTGCGTCGATATCGAGCGAATAGGAACCTACGCCGACGAAACGCACGGGCAAAGCTCCCGTTTCGACTTTGGGGTGGCTCTTCAAGATCTCACTTAATGACGTAAGCACCTGCATTAACTGGTCTGAGGTCGTGTCCCTGCGGAGATTGAAGGTTGGATGGAACCAGATTTTGTCCCTTTCGGAAATGTTCTCCAATGCGACCGAGGAGAATTGGCTGTTGGGCACGCTAATAATGGTCCGGTCCGGCGTGCGAATCCGCGTGGAGCGCAGCCCAATATGCGTAACCGTGCCGGTACGGTCACCAAAGCGGCAGACGTCGCCCACCAGAACCGGGCGATCTCCGATTATAGAAATTCCTCCGAACAGGTTCTCGATCGTTTTCTGCGCGGCCAACGCAACCGCGAGTCCGCCAACTCCAAGTCCCGCGAGAATGGCGGATGTATTGTAGCCCCATATGCTGAGTACGCTGAGAATTGCGAAAAGGAAGATCAACAATTTCGTGACTTGCCGGCCCAGCGGGAGCACGGAATAGCTCATTGCGGACAAGCGGGGATCAAGCCGGGAACGCCAACGTTCTGTCACCAGGTCGATCACGACCGCCGCGGCCCATGCGACCGCGAGAAAGAAAATCAGACCGAGCGCTCTCTCAACGTACAATCGAGCCAACGTGGCCAAAGGCGCCAGTTCCATGGCTGCTCTGAACGCGGCTACGGCCAAGACAATCCGCAATGGACCGCGAAATGCCGAGGCGTCGGTCACCGGCCGAAGGGCGAACACCAGGGCCCAGGATAAGAGTCCCGATAGCATCCAGATCACTATTGCCATGATGATGAGAGCGATCCAGCGCCAGACTGGCGTGTCGGCGATCTCGAACTTAACCAATTGTTGCGGGAGCTTCTTCTCGAACGGAGTCTCCGATACGACTTCATGCGCCTTGGGGATCAACGGGATGCTATCAGATGCTACAAGCCAGGCGTTGAAGCCGGGTTTGAGTGCGACACGTTCCAGTTGCAGCTCGACTTTTTGTCCGTCGACCTGAAAGGTATCGAGCCGCTCCCTGTTAGATGGAAGATCGTCGGATTGGTCTCCCTCCGGATCGCGGCTAAGCATGGTGATGTCAAACGGAGTGTCGTCGAGCAGATCCTCCAATTGGCGTGCCAGGTCGGAGCCCTGTTTTGCCCGCTCCATCGTAGACATTTTTCGTAAGTCGAGATAACGAGCCGCCTTCGGATAGTCACGGGCGTGACAAGCCTCGAGGAAATGGAAGACAGAGTCTTGCGGCGTGTTCCGGCCCAAGGGATCGTTCTCTTGTGAAGCTGGCGCTTGGGGAGTTGGCGTCTGCGCCCCAAGAGCACTGGCGAGTAGGATGACAACCAAGAATCGGGTCATATTCTAACTTCAACAAAAACCGGAGACGTGCGTGTGTGCTAGGCCAGCCGCCCAAACTCGCTCACGCCGGAGGACTCTGCGCTTCGATAGAATAGTCGGCCATGACGAGTCTGATTTCAGCTACCCAGCATCGCCGCGCCTTCCTTCGATTCCTGGCCGGAAGCCCGTATGTCGCAACCTTGGGCGGGGCCTACGCGTTTGCACAGAAGACGGCGGAACTGGCCGACGTCATCATGGATCCGAAAGAGGCCTTCAGCGTTATGGACTTCGAGGAGGCCGCGCGCCGAAAGGTGCTGCCCGGCCACTGGGCGTACATGAAGAGCGGCGTGGATGACGACGCGACGCTCCACGCCAACCACGAAGCATACAAACATATCCAACTGCGGCCGCGACGGCTACGGGACGCGACCAAGGTGGACATGCGAACCGAGCTGTTCGGCACCGCCTACAACAGCCCCATCTTTACTTGCCCCACCGGCGGCGAGTGCTCGTTTCATCCGGACGGTGAGCTGGCGGTGGCGCGCGCGACGAAAGCGCGAGGGACTATGCAGATCCTATCTACGGCTACTTCCACCGGCGTGGAGGACGTCATCAGCGCGCACGGAATACCGGTCTGGTATCAGCTCTACGCTCCGACTTCGTGGGAAGCCTGCGAAAAGATCGTGAAGCGCGTGCAGGCGGCCGGGTGTCCGGTGATCGCGCTTACCGTCGATAACACCACGGGGCGAAACAGCGAAACATACATGCGAACGCGGCCGAAAGACCTGGGGCAGTGCAAGGGCTGCCACGCCGGCGGAGCGGGGCCGTCAACCAGCGAGCGCAAAATGTACGACGGTATTAATATGACCGGGGTAGGCGGACAGAATCCGGCCATGACCTGGGAGTTCGTAGACCGGCTGCGCAAAGCTGTCACGGTGAAACTGATTATCAAGGGTATCGATACCAAGGAGGATGCGCGGCTGTGTGTCGAACATGGGATCGACGGGATCCTGGTTTCGAACCACGGCGGCAGGTCCACGGAAACGGGTCGAGCCACCATCGAGGCGCTTCCCGAGGTGGTCAATGAGGTCGGCACTCGAATTCCGGTATTTGTCGACGGAGGGGTCCGGCGCGGGACGGACGTGTTCAAAGCGCTGGCGCTGGGTGCCAAGGGGGTCGGGATTGGACGGCCATTTCTCTGGGGTTTGGGAGCCTTTGGACAGGCCGGCGTCGACAGGGTGCTGGAGATCCTGCAGGCCGAGTTGAAACTGGTGATGGGGAACTGCGGCACTCAGAACATCGCCGCCATCGACCGATCTTACGTGGCCACGCCGGAATGGCGCCTTTGAGTAACCGTGACAAGAGGAACCGAGGGATGAGGCTTTCCATCGAAAAAGGTGACGGTTTCCCAAAATTTTTGTATTCTGAGTAAAGGATTATCCGCAAATATGCGCTTCTTCCTCTTAGCTCTGTCGCTGCCTGTGTTCGGCGGCTCGGTTCAAGGAATTCATAACTTTTATCAGGTTGACGAGCATGTATACCGTGGCGCTCAGCCGACCGATGAAGGGTTCCAGTATCTGGCCAAGATCGGCGTGAAAACGGTAATCGATCTGCGGGGTGCCGGCGAGGGGCGCAGGAACGAGGAAAGCGTCGTCACGGCAGCCGGGATGAAGTACATTAACATTCCGATGACTGGGCTGACACCGCCTTCGGAAGCTGAGATTACCAAGATTTTGGGAATGCTTGAAGACGGCACGACAGGTCCGGTCTTCGTACACTGCCAGCGTGGAGCGGATCGCACTGGCGCGGTGATCGCGTCTTACCGGATCGAGCATGACGGATGGGACAACGCTCGCGCGCTGAAAGAAGCGATGGCCAACGGCATGAGCTTTTTCCAGATCCCGCGGCAGAGCTTCATTCGCAACTTCCAACCGCGGAAGATTGAAGCCAAAAGCGTCGAAACCAAGACCGTCGAAGCAAAGACCGTTGAAGCCCAGAGCGGGGAGGCTGTCACTGTACAACCTGCCGCAGCTGCGGCGGCGACCGCGCAGTAAGTTATTCCACCCGCTCGCGGGCCTCTGGTTCCGACCACCCGATCCCAGCATCCACGCTGTCGTTCTTAGTATCATGGCGGAGGCAGGAACCACCAGCGCCATGAGGAGGATACAGAAGTGAGTCGATGGGTCAGGTTGGCCGCGGCGGTCACCGCGATGATCATGATCGGAAACCTGCAGTATGCCTGGACCATGTGCGTCCAGCCGATGATGGCCGGAACGGGCTGGAAGCTGTCTCAAGTGCAGTGGGGCTTCACTGTTTTTATCGCGGTGATGACTTGGGCGATGCCGCTTTCCGGCTGGTTGATCGACCGTCTGGGTCCGCGAGCTTTCATGACGATGGCGGGTGTGCTGTGTGGCGTGGGCTGGGGCTCGCTCGGTTATGCCCGTAGTCTGCCCGAGTTTTATCTTTTGTATGGCATCGCCGGTTTGGGGAATTCGTTCGTCTACTGCTGCTCGACTGCGTTGGGGTTGAAGTGGTTCCCAGACAAGCGCGGCATAGCCTCCGGACTTATCGCCGCGGGTTATGGCTCTGGCGCTGCTTTCTTCAATCCGGTTTTCGGATATCTCATCAAGGCGGACGGCTACCGATACACTTTCGTTTTGACGGGCGCTATCCTGGGGGTCCTAATTCTCTGCGCAGGCCAATTTCTGAAATATCCACCTATGGGATTTGTGCCTGCTCCTCCGCCGGGTGTTCAGCCGAAGATCCGCAGGCACAACGAGCAATTCAATTCCTGGGAAATGCTGAGGACGCCGCAATTCTACGTGCTGTACGTGATGATGCTGATGGTGGGCATCGGCGGACTGATGGCGACGGCTCAGGTGGCTCCGGTGGCGCGCAATTTCAAGATCGGCGCGGCCGCGCTGGCGATCGCACTGTCGCTGAATCCTCTGGGGAACGGGTGCAGCCGGTTCTTCTGGGGCTGGATCTCCGATTCGCTGGGGCGTGAACGTACCATGGCGGTGGCGTTCTTTCTGCAGGCGATCTTCCTGGCCAGCGTGGTGACAATTGGGCGCTGGGGCAACACGTGGTTCGTGGTAACGATGGCGCTGGTGTTCCTGACCTGGGGCGAGTTGTACGTGCTATTCCCGGCCGTGCTCGCGGACATGTTTGGAGCACGCCACGCCGCCTCCAACTACAGCTTCCTCTACAGCACGAAGGGCTTGGCTTCGATTCTCGCCGGCGGATTGGCAGCGATGCTTTTCGAGCGGACGGGTTCCTGGGACTATGCGTTCTATGGAAGCGCCGTGCTCGCGCTGCTGGCTGCTTTGGGCGCCATCGGACTACGCGGGATGCCGCTGCCAAAGAAGCCACTGCCCGTCGAAGCTACAGCGGCGGCTGGGCAATACGGCGCGCCTGCCGGAAATCAGGCGTAAGTGGAAAACCGTTCCGGCTCAGGTGAAGGTATTCCCGGAAAGCGGCAGGCCGTTCTCGCGCCGAATGCCCGTCCGCTTCCAGGCAGAGATTGATCGCATCGCCATGGAGCAAGGGCTTGCGGGCACGGATGACTACCTCAACCGTGGCGTTGGACGGCCAAGCTGGAACGGCCGGGCGATCCTGCCGAGATTCTGGGCGCGCTGATCCAGGAACTGGAAGCCGATTGGGACTCCGGCGGTTCGGAATGAGGAAATGAAAATCCTGATATTCGGACGCGGAGTGATCGGGACACTCTACGGCTGGGCTTTGGAAAAAGCGGGTCACTCGGTGGAATTCTACGTCCGGCCGGGTCGAGCCGCGGAGTACGGGTCCGTTTTGCCATTGAAGTTCTGCGATGCCCGAACCAAACTTAAGGGTGAACTGGTCGAAGAGAATTGGGCCATTCGCATGCGGGAAGACCTTCCCGCCGATCACGACTACGAGCTCATCCTAGTCAGCGTGCAGCACTATAGATTCGACGAGACGGCGGCTTACCTCCGTCCTCGCGCTGGTAAGGCGACTCTCCTGATCTTCAACAACTTCTGGAAAGACCCTCAGGCGTCGGCATCTTCGCTGCCCATGGACCAGATAGCCTGGGGTTTCCCGGGGGCCGGCGGAGGGTTCAGTAAGGACGGGGTGCTGAGCGGCGCCCTTTTTCACAGGGTCGAGTTCGGAACCTTCGGCGCCAATCCGACGGAAAGAGAGTTGGCGGTTTATGATCTGTTCCGGAAGAGTGGTTTCAAGATTCAACAACACCGCGACTTCCGGGGATGGCTGTGGGGCCATTTCGTCCTGGACGCCGGGCTCCTCTCGCAGGCCTTACAGGCAGGCGGGTCGATGAAGCTGGTGATGGCGTCAACCTCCCACGGCAGGAACGCGATTCTCAATATCCGCGAGCTCTTGCCTGTGTTGCAGGCGAGAGGTGTCGATCTGAAAGCCCACGCTGAGTTGGCCATCGCTAAATTGCCGCCCTGGCTGGGCAGTATGGCGCTCCAGATGATCGTGAAATTCTATGCTCCCGCACGAGCCATAGTTGAGAGTCACGCGAACCCGGAAGAGTTGCGGCGAGTCTGCCGCGACGTGCTGGATGAAGCTCGCCGGCTCGGGATCAGCGTTCCCCGGCTCGAGGCGGCAGCGCCGTTATTTCCAAGCGAGTTCTATAGTGAAACCAGGGCCCTTTAGGAGCATATTCGCGAACCACATTTCAGAGACCCATCTGAGACGATTGCCCTTGGTTGTACACAAAGTGTCGCACGTCCACGTTGCAGTAGTTTCGTGATCGCGATCTCGAAAAATCAGCTTTTGGGACTCACAATGCGCGAGCCATGTTCGGAATTGCTGGTTAAGTGGTAAGAGTCCACTCGATCGAGTGCAGGAAAAGGAAGCGGATATCCTGGGAATCCGGCTTAAGGGCGTCCTTTACAGATACTGATAGGCCTGGAGCGTCAGGAAGTCGGTCAACTCTTCGCTGAGCATCATCTGCTCGAACAATTTCGCTGCTTGCGGGAACTTGCTGGTGTCGTAACGCGGTCCCAACTGGGAGCGAAGGCTTTCGAGCACGGACGTGATGGTGTCGCGCACTAATTGGCTGGTCACTTTGCGGCCGTCGCTGAGCTGAGCGCCGTGATGGAGCCACTGCCACACCTGCGTGCGCGAGATTTCCGCCGTCGCGGCGTCTTCCATCAGGTTGTAGATTGGAACGCAGCCATTGCCACCCAGCCAGGACTGCAGATACTGAATTCCGACGTCGACATTCATCCGCAGGCCTTTTTCGGTGATCTCGCCTTGCGGAACTTTGAGGAGATCGGCGGCGGTGATGTGAACGTCCTCGCGCTTGACGTTTATCTGATTGGGCGTTTTCATGTGCTCGTCGAAAATCTGCTTGGCAATAGGAACCAAGCCAGGATGGGCCACCCAGGTACCGTCGTGTCCGGCTTTCACTTCGCGCAGTTTGTCTTGCCGCACTTTATCGAGGGCCGACTCATTCGCCGCCGGATCGTTCTTGATCGGAATCTGCGCGGCCATGCCGCCCATGGCGTGAATTTCGCGGCGATGGCAGGTCTGTATCAGCAATTCAACATAAGCCTTCAGGAAGGCGCGGTCCATGGTGACCTGCGAGCGGTCCGGAAGCAGGAAGGATTTATGATTTTCGGAATACTTTGATGAAGCTGAAAATGTAGTCCCAGCGTCCGCAGTTGAGGCCCGAGGAATGTTCGCGCAGCTCGTAGAGGATCTCGTCCATTTCAAAGGAGGCCAGAATGGTTTCGATCAGCACCGTGGCTCGGATGGTCCCGCGCGGAACGCCGATATGGTCCTGCGCATACAGGAACACGTCGTTCCACAGCCGGGCTTCGAGATGACTCTGCATCTTCGGCAGGTAAAAATACGGGCCGGTGCCCTTGGCGAGCAGTGTCTTGGCATTGTGGAAGAAATACAAGCCGAAATCCATCAGCGAGCCGGAGATGGGCGCGCCGTCGACCTTCAAATGCCGTTCGATCAGATGCCAGCCTCGGGGGCGAACCAGCAGCACCGCCGGCTTTGGGCCGAGCGCGTACTCTTTGCCTTCCGGACTCTTATAGCGGATGTCTCCACGGACGGCGTCGGTCAGATTCGCTTGCCCCGAGATGAC
>Ga0210401_10002155_pt1 | contig 22010 bp, 23 predicted proteins | sample IncBWH32MmetaG_FD_150866 | JGI IMG/M metagenome (GOLD analysis project Ga0210401, IMG submission 150866) | Forest soil microbial communities from Barre Woods Harvard Forest LTER site, Petersham, Massachusetts, United States - Inc-BW-H-32-M | ecosystem: Environmental > Terrestrial > Soil >... | reverse complement strand
GCAACAGGCGAGCCGGATCCGGTAGTGCCGCGCCGTGAAAGAACCCCACGTTTACGTGCGAGGTGAATACGTTCACATAACCGAAGGGCGCGTCTCCCAAACAGGCAACCGGACGGCCGTCATGCAAAAGCTCGCGGACTTCGTCCCCGCATTTTCGCATCACCTCAAACCACCGATGCGCGATGGCTCCCAATTCACCTGCATGCTCTTTCATCCAGGCGTCGATGGCGGGATCCCGCTCGACAGCGCCGTTGAATCGCAGGAAGTCCATTTTCATCGTGCCATAGCTCTTCGTCTGAAAAGCATTGGAGTGATTTGAGGCAGCGTGGCGGCGTCACTATCGCAGGATCGCCTGGGTGATCGCTTGCCACCACTTTGGATCGATTCTCCAGGCGTAGATTGCGAGACTCTGCACAACGATCAACGAGGGAAGAGCGTAGAGATAGACCTTGTGGACGCGCTTATCCACCACCCAATCGCGCACCATGCCGAGCACGATCAGACCGTCAACGGCGGGGAAGAAGAGGTTGTAGTTGAACATGAAATCGAATCTGGCAATGGCAGCGTCCATAATTTGGCAAGTCGCTATGAAGACCAGCCGTCGATGAAATTCCGGCCTCTTTCTCCAATAAATTGCCATCGCGATGGATGAGCCAAAGACGAGCATGTCGGCGAAGGGAATCGACAAGAAAGCGTCTGCGTCCCTTTGATGAAGGAAAACGGTATCGAAGCGGCTCATCACGACGGCGATGGTGCAGCCCAGCACAACCATCACCGCGGCTAGTCCCGCTCCAAACCAGCCGAGCAAGCGGTGCACGCTGACTTTCCGCGCGCGCACCAGAGCGGACTGAGCGATAAAGAAGACCACCCACATCGAGAAAACGGCCCCGTGTATCCACAAGAGCAGCGGCCTTGGTGGGTTGGCGTGGAACAGGTTGGCGTTGGCCGTGCGGCTGAAGCCCACAATCACAAGCGTGGCCAATACCAGCGACATGCAGAGATAGAAATACCGGCCCAAGAATGTCTTGAGCGGGTGGGTTGTGCTTGCCGCTTTCTCAATACCAGGAGCTAGCCCTACGTTTGAAATGGCCACAGAAATTGCCCCCTGAGAACGCTGCAAATGTGAGTCTTTGCGCCAATCTGCGAAAAAGGACCGGTATACGAAATGCGGAGTGGCGGCACTATAGCGGCAACATGGGAGACTGTCAAGAAAAGGCGTGAAAAGTCTTGATTGAAGCTCTGGGACTGCTCACGAGCACGAGACTTACGGGGACCGTCATAGCATCCTCACGGACAATAGAGGGCGGCCCTCAAGCCCCTGCTTTGTATGCTTTTTCCTCGCTGGTGACTGATCGTTTGCTTGCTGGTAGCGGTACATGAACGTAAAGTCTCGTACCATGTAGGGGCTCGGATTCAATCACAATGTCTCCGCCGACCAGCCGCAGGCGCTCGCGCATGCTGATTAAGCCAAGACCAGCCGCTCCCGTAGCAGACCCAGTTTCGAATCCAACACCATCATCCGAGATGCAAAGATCGATGCGATCACCGCGACCAGATAGCTCTACCGCGGCTTCTGAGGCTCCGCTGTGCTTCACGACGTTCCGCAACGCCTCCTGCACGACCCGGAACAAGCATAGCGTCACATCCTTCGGAAGCGGTCCAGGGATGTCTTTGTGGACAAACTGAATTCGCAGTTTGTGCTGCTCAGAGAATTCTCTGCACAAGCCCCTCACCGAGGCCATCAGGCCGAGAGTGTCGAGTTTGGATGGGTGCAACTGGTGGGACAAGTCGTGGATGTTGGAGGAAATTTCCGAGGCTATTTCCGAAATGCTGTGCAGTTGTTGTCGCGCCTTGGACGAAAACGAGGCCGTGTTCTCTTGCCCAAGTTGTTCGAGCCTGATTTGCAGGAGCGCCATCCGTTGACTGAAATCGTCGTGTAACTCTCGAGCAATGCGGGTGCGTTCTTGCTCCTGCGCGTCGATCAGGCGACCACTCAACTGTTGCAGCGAAGCTTCTGACGACTTGCGTTCGGTAATGTCGACACACGAGCCGATATATCCACGGAAGGTGCCATCGGATTCGAACCTCGGGACGCCATAATCAACAATCCAGCTGTATTCTCCATCAAAGCGGCGCAGGCGGTACTCGATTTCAAAATCTGCTCGCGCGTCAAATGCTGTCGAATAAGTGGCAAGACACGTCTGCAGGTCGTCTGGATGAACCCCCGATACCCAGCCATCTCCCAGTTCCTGTTCCATCGATCGGCCAGTGAAGTCTAGCCAACCCTTATTGAAAAAGATGCACAACTTGTCCGTTCCCGCCATCCAGATCAAAGAAGGAGCGTTATCAGCCACCAATCGAAAGCGTCCTTCACTCTCGCGTAGCACTTCATCGGCTCGCTTACGCCTCAAGGCATTCGAGAATATCTCAGCCAGTGCCCTCATCTGCTTTATCACATCGTCCGCCCAAGGCACCTGACACTTTGTGCTGACAAATGATATGAAACCAAGGGCCTCGCCACCCGCTGTTAGAGGAACCAACGCCGCTGACATGGCACCGTGCTGCCGGAGGTACTCCTTTTCGGGAAATGCTTCTTCTTCATGAAGTCCGGGCAAGGCCGATGCAAGTACGACTTCGCCGAGCAGAAGGCGGTTCATCCAGTGAGGAAATTGTCTGGCTTCAACGACCGATGGAGACGGGTTAATTCCTTTAGCGGTCCAGGAAAAGGTTGCAATCGACTCCGTCTTCTTTGCAGAAAACTCACGGAGTGTTATCCGCTCAATGTTGAAGAACTCAGCAATCCGGCCGAGATTCTTCTCTATATTGGCACCTACTTGATCCTCGGGCAGGTTGATGAAGGTTGTCGAAAGATCGGAAAGCAAACCTTCGAACCTTAGGCTCTCAACGAGGGATGCTTCGACCTTTCTCCTTTTCGTCCGTTGCCACAATAGTCCGAGAATCAGCAGCAACTGTACGGCGATGACCGCAATGGCCGCGACGACATATTTTCGGAACCGTTCCCAGAGGGTCGGTTCCCGGTTTAGGACTACACTGCCCAACGGCAGAGCCGACTCTGGAATTTGCCAGCGGCGGAGCGCTTGCCAATCCACACGTATCTGAAGGTCGGTGGAGTATGCAACGGGGATCTTATCCGGTCGTTCACCTGACAGCACCCGTGCTGCGATTTCCGCCGTCCACAGAGCCTCTTTTGTCGCGTCCTCGTATGCTCCGCCAATGCACCCGTTGATACACAGCCTCGGGAACGCGGAATAGGTCGGCAGGCGCTGCGCAATCGCAGCGACAAGATCCCAGGTTCCGAACTCCGGTTGGTTTTCAAATTGTGGATAGGCTTGGAATAGGACGACCGTATGAGGAGGGAGCGCAGTGACCCTCTCAAGCAATTTACGGCTTACGGGTCCCACAAGGTCGATCTCCCCTACTTTGTCCTGATGACGAAGAAGCTCGGAGTGTGCGACTGCCAAAAAATCCTTGTCCCAACGGGTGTCGCCCGCGACGACTGCGACCGTATTCGTATCTGGCTGGAGACGAAGCATTAGATCGATCGTGTCCCGAAAACCCCAAGGACTTGCGACGCCGGTTACCCCTGGCCAGATCTTCTGGTTCTCGAGATCCCCCGCGCCGACCCCTGCAAAGACAATCGGAACGCCGGGAAATATTTTGTCGCGGTATTCCACCGCGAAGTGAAGTGCCGCGGGGTTACACACGATCACAACATCCAGCTTGACCTGTGCATACCTGCGGCGGAGAGTCTCGGACATGCTCTCCCTATAAGGTTTCTCTTCCACTTGCGGGTCTTCCAAGTATGCGCGATAGAACGTGATTGGCCCGCGAACACGAGCCCGCATCGAGGGTTCAATCAGATCCAAAAACGACTGGCTATATTGAACGGCGCTAAACAGCACCAATACGTTCTTCTCCCTCGGTTGTCCGTCAGCAGCGGAACTAGAGAGAGCACACGACGGAATGGCAAAAATAGTAAGTAATGCAAGGGCGCAGAGGTTGATGATCCCCGCGGTGGGTTGCAGTCGGCAAAGCGCCCAGCATCTCCGAGAAGCGGGAGTCCTCGCCCCGGATGTTCGGGAAAATAACAGCATACCTAGGCCTTCCGCCATGAATGCACGATTGAGTTTGGCCCGGAGACGGGCGGACCGCGCTGCTGATTCTGTTATAGATGCGGGGATCGGTCAACAAAACAAGATGGAATGGAACCTGTCAGATCTTACCGAGGTACTCGATCCCCTAGCGCATCGATGGGTTCATTGGGCTCCGCCTGAACTACCGCCGCGGTGGAGTAGAAACGGGGGCTCATTGGGACAACGAATGGTTCCCGACGCAGTCGAAAAATGGATCGTAGCGTTGCCCGCTTGGTAGGTCTTCCGGGGACCTCGCCCAAGACATGGAAATTGTCTGATTTTGGAGGGAGCCTTCTTCTGGGAGGAGGGAACGGTGGCTAGTGAGACATAGCAACGGTACTCGCTTTAGACGTTCATCGCTAGTTGTATTCGAAGCGGCAGGTTTGGATCTGCGCGACCAACATTTGATCGACAGGACGCTAATTTCGCTAAGCGCGTTGTAGATACAGTCGGAACCGAAGACCCGCTCATCACGACAAACGGAGGCTTTTAAGCGATGCGCGAGCGAGTCCGCCACCGATATTCGGCTTGATCACTAACTCAATGATAGTAACGCTTGAAAGCTCCACTTGATATTCTTCCACCTCGCGTGTCGACTCAGGTGGACTGAAATTCCACTGCTGGCGCACAATTTCTTTAACTGAGTTGCCGCCATCTGGAGACCATCGCAAAGCGAACTCTTGCGTGCGGGCAATCTCGTTTTCCTCAAACACCAGGGATATGCACCTGAGCTTTTGCGGCTGATCGAAGACCAGCCGAAGAGTTTGGCTCCCTGGAGCGGCCGCACGCCAGCCTTGCGCATCTCCCGAAACGAAGGCAGACTCAACCGGATAATCCGCGTCTTCCGACGTGACCTCGACTGCGGCGGCATGTTCGAGATCTAACCAGGCTTCGCCGCAAGTCCGAACACGCTCCGGGGTTGGCGAGATAAGGTGCTTTCGCATACGCCGAGTTTACTACCGCTCTCGTCTCTTGGATGTTTCCCCAATAATCCATTTAAGATCACGGCGATTAATCGCAGCTAAGAGGTAGGGCGGGTATGCAAGGGGCATCGGAAGGTCCTGACTGAGACAGCGGACATCGATGCGATCTAATTGGATTGTGGACAGCCTTAAAGGTGTCTGCCAGGTTTCGGTTTTGAAACCTGTTTCAGGGTGCTAGCCGCAGCTGGACCGTCATGCTTCAAGGCCAAGTCGCTCAAGGACACAATGCCCACCAAGCGCTTTTGGCGATTGAGCACCATTAACCGGCGCACCTGTAGTTTGCTCATGTTGTGTGCCGCCACGTGGGTTGCTTCGTCTTCAAAAACGTATTTGATCCTGCAGGACATGACCTCGCGCACGATACAGCGATTCGGTGCGCGGCCCTTTGACACTGCGCGAAGTGTGATATCTCGGTCTGTGACTACGCCGACTAGCCTGCCATTTTCTCCGACGGGAAGCGCGCCACAATTTGTTTCAGCCATAAGCTTCGCCGCTTTTTCGATCGAATCCTTAGGTGAAGCAATCTTTACGTCTTGGCTCATTACTTCGCGAACTTGCTGCATCGGGCTTCTCCTTTCCGGCTTCATCGAGAGTTCCGACCGGGAATAATTTTGGGAGCGGACGAATTTGGAAACGCCTCTAGCGCCCACCCGGCTTTCTATTTTTCAGAAGCTGCGATCAATGCTGCGTGTCTCACGGTCAGGTCACTTCGGACCATTTTGTGGTTGTCGCTCTCGTGTTCTCAGTCTGTCAAATCCTTTGCCCACTTAACCTGCCGTTCGTATTACGGGCGGTCATTGAGACCTTAAAACAGTCTTCCCTGCTTCGGTCATCAGCCGACCACGCAAGCCGAACGGAACCTACGTTAGGAACTGTGATCGGAACTGCGCTTTCCTGTCAGTCGTTTGCGTTTTTCTTCCAGCAGTTCATTAATTCGCTGAATGAGTTTAATCAACCTCGCTGGGTCTTGCTCCACGGATGCTTGTTGACACAACCTTACCCACTCTTCTGTATGTAATCTCACGTGATCTCGCCTTCCCTCGCTTGAGCTAAATCGAGGTTAGTCGGGCGAACGAAAACACTTCCTCCTATGCCGACGATTGGCTCCCTAAGTCACTGCGTACTTGCTCGGGCCTCAATAAATTTGTTCCGGCAGCAGCCGGTGGCCATCGGTTTTGCCGTTTCCCTGATCGCTGGGAATGTGTCAGGCGATCGCTTTCGGTTCTGCACTAGGAACTCGATTCGAGCCACGTTTTCTGGACAGATCCAAAATCGATCGCTCAGAGCCCTTCTTAACCGGTTACAATTTCCAACCACAATCGCACTTAAACTGATCCTGCGGCTTTGGCTTACGTGCTGTCCCACCGCAGTGCGGGCACTTCATTGCGCAAACCGACATCATTTCAACCTCCTAATCTGTCCGAATCTGAGCGAACGACGCTTACAACGATTTGGTGAATGTTTTGATCGAAAGCAAAGCATTCGCCAGGAATGACCGAAGCCAATCGGCGCGAACGAAGGCGCGCAGCGTCCAAGTCTCCAACGGTGTCGAGCCAAATGGGGTTTCCTGCACATCCTTCTTGGATATATCCAATGAGAGCGAGGACATGTGGGGTCGATCCTCCGTTGCCTAATCTGAGCAACTGGTTTGCCATCGTCGTAATGTTCGGATTTGCTGGAACTTGTTTGGATCGTTCGTCAAATTACAAGCAGTAACAGTACGCACGTAGTGCTCACTTAGATGTATGGCCGAGAAGTTTTTCCAAAGCCAAATTCGAGGGAGCTACTTGGTTTCCTGTAGCGTCGCTGACGTGTGTTCATAACTTGCCCTCCAGATGTCTTTGAGGGTATCCGCGTGCTGACTGTACCCAAGGTATAGAGGACAGCTGCAGTAACCCGCTGACCTTTATGGCGTCCAAGTCATCCAATCTAAGAGTTTTTTATGCTGAGAAAAAGCAGAGAGCGTTTCAAGAAGTTGTGCGAGCACGCCGAGGTAGTGGAAGATAAGAATAAACTGAGTAAAATTGCTGAAGAGATTGACTCCATCCTAGACGATGAATTGCACAGACTGAAGAACAAACCGCTCTTAAGAAGTCCTAGGTCAAATCCAGAACCTCGATAGTTTCCTCGGGGTTGATCGCCACGCTCTCTTTCCGAACGAAAGTCGAATCTTGCGACCAGAAGACTGGTTTACTGTTGCCGTTGTCTGAGCCTCGACAACTTTACCGCTGTGAAGGCGGACCCCGGATACGGGAGCCTACGCTGAAATCCATTTTTCAGCAGCGATTTCCTTCTCCGCTGGGCGCGATCGGAGCGGACTCGTGATCTTCTCCACGAACCGATGATTTTGTCGATCCCTGATCGCGTACGACAGCCCCACGGAGAACAGCGGTCAGACCGTGGTCAGCAACGCTTGCACCTGGTCCGCCAGAGCGTTTAGACTTTCTGTTTTTGACACAACCGCACTGATGCCGTAAGCGTAGGCATCCGAATGCCTGACGGCTGTATCAAACGCAGTGAAAAGTATTATCGGCACTTCCGGCATCAACGGACTGAGAATAGCTGCTGTATCCCGCCCGTTCAGCTCTGGCATTGAAAAATCTAAAACAATTAAGTCAGGATTCGCTTCTTTGGCTTTTTCGATTGCGTCGAAACCATCGGCGGCTTCGCCACAGACTTCAAAGCCTGTCTGCGAATCGAAAAAGGAACGTAACGATCTGCGAACGCCTAAGTTGTCATCGACGATAAAAATGCGCCTCGGCATAAACCAGTCCTTCCCTCATGGTGAGATGCTTCAGGAACAGAAAGGACGGCAGGATTGCGTGCCTAGCAGTAGAGCGGGTAACTCTCCTTGAGAAAGATTCTGGCTCTCGCGCAATTCTCGCAGGCGGTCGCAGATCACCATTCTTAATCTCCTTGCGGACAATCCTTGAACGTCATTCTATACGAAAGTTGAGTAATTTTCGGTACGTTCAAGGGTACCGGGCGTCCCCGACGTTGATAGGGTCTTCTCCATGCCGCATTGGAAATACGTCGAGAAGACTCGCATCTTTCGCCTGCTTGTGCCTAGGGGTTACACCAGTGCCATGTTCACTCATCCAACTTGGGTGAGCGAAACAATGCAGTGCGAAACGACTGCTTCGATTCGTTCATTTAAGGACGGCCAATGGACTTCGAGTACAATGGCGGGCGAATGCGGATCTTACTCGCAGACGACCATGACATCGGTAGTAAGGGATGGAGTTGCGGTTTGAGGGCTGCGGCTGGGGAATCGGCGAGGACGTGCCTTTCGTCCTCACGAGGAATTACACAAGAATAAACATAACCGAGAAGATATAGTATTGTCAAGTTAAAAATCAGGCTGGATGTTAGATTCGGCAGGACTCATCGGCCGGGCGGGGCGAGCCCCGCCCCTACAAGAGCGTCGAGAAGCGGCCGGAGGTGCGTAGGCTTGCTGGAGCTCTTGGTGTGACAACGCCATGGAGTTCGTCGTTTTGTTTGCGTGGCGTTTCGTCTAAGCCCGGCCCTCTCGGCCTTCGAAGCTCAGGGTAAAAGAGGACGGCTGCAGGACTCGGCGTGGAGAAAATGTGGGCGCGGATCGGCGGGAGGACGACGGGGCATGGGCTGGCGGAGCTGCGTGCTTGTTAGTGGATAGGGGGTAAGGCGATGGAAGAGCCTGGGATACAGGTCGAGTCGAGGTTCAGGATGGTGCCGCCCGCCGGCAGGGAGAGTAAGTGGAGATAGCTGGTTAGGAAGTGTTCGCACGGGATGTCGCATCTGATCAGGATTTTGGGAGGGAGGCATAGCACGATTGGGTTCAGATCAACGAGCGAGTCGACATGTTCGTACAGCGGGGGCAGCGGGAGCTTGGGCACCAGATCGATGCGATTGGCGATGCGCAAGGTGTTGGGAACAACGTGGTTATATACGTTGACGAAGGATGGATCGCCGGTGCGGGGGCTGGCGTAGGTGTAGACCGTGGGGCATTTGAAGGCGGGCTCGGTGCTATTGGTAGCGACGTCGAGGGCGAGGAGTGTGGCCAGCGCGCCGCCAAGGCTGTGACCGCAAATGGTCAACGAAGTGACGGGCTTAGGCCAAGGGAGGCCCGCCAGGACTTGCGCGAGGCGCGGCGAGCTGGAAGCCCCCGTTGTGGTCATAGACATGTACATGGCGGTGAAACCGTCTTCGGTGCTGCCCGCGCTAGGAAGAAAAGGGCAGTGGACCGACAGAAACATCGCGTCGTGGACCCATTCGTAAATGCCGACGGTGCCGCGGATGGCGATGACGGCGTCGCCTGCCGCGGATTGAAGGAGCATGCCGATGGAAACGGTAAGGGTGCCGCGCAGCTGGTTTACGTCGGTAGCGAGATCGTTGGCGTAGATGGAGGTGACGACCTGGTAGGTGGTCAGGTTGGCGTCGAGGCCGGCGGGAACGATTTCGCCGGCACGATTGGCGAGGTTATCGGGAGCGACGGCGTAGGCGGCGTTGACCAACTGTCCGAATAGAATAGCTTCGTCGAGGTCCATGATCAGGTCCTTTACGTTTCGGTTGATATAGACATGCGTATATTACGAGTGAGTACCTATGGAAAGCGAAGGATAGCACAAAACTCGAGCGGAGGTGATTATTTTAACTGAAGTCCGGATAGTTCGACGGATCGAGAGATTTGCGCTTACAAACTTCCCGCCTGGCGAATCATTCCGCCGTCGATGAAGAAGGTGCTGCCGGTGCAATAGGAGGCGGAATCGGAGGCAAGAAAAACAGCGAGGTCGGCGACCTCTTCGGGTTTTCCCCAACGCCCTAGCGGGATTTCCGCCATTAACGCGGCTTCCAATTTTGGATCGGCTTCGATATCGGCGTCGATGGGCGTAAAGATTGCGCCTGGGGCGATGTTGTTCACCGTGATTTTGTAGGGCGCAAGTTCCACTGCGATGGTGCGCATCAACATGCGCAGGCCGCCTTTTGCGGCGCAATACGGAGCGTTCGTGGGCATGGGCAGGTCTTCGTGAATGGAGGAGATGTTGATGATCCGGCCGCCGGTGGCTTGGCGGATCATGGCTTTGGCGGCGGCTTGCGCGCAGAGGAAGGGGCCGGTCAGGTCTACGGCGATGACCTTTTGCCAGAGTTCGAAAGGAAATTCGTGGAAGGGATGTTTGTACTCGAGGCCCGCGTTGTTGACCAGGATGTCGAGCTTGCCGAAGGAGTCGATGGCTTTCTGGATGAGCTGGTTTACCTGCCCGGGATTTGAGACGTCCGCGGCGACGGCAGTGACTTTTCCTCCCGCGGCTTGGATCGCCTGGACGGCAGCATTGGCGAATGCAGGGTCGCCCACGTAGTCGATCACAACCGAGGCGCCTTCGGCGGCCATGGTTGTGGCGATGGCTTTACCGATGCCGGTGGCAGCGCCTGTTACGATTGCAACTTTATTTTGGAGTTTCATGTTTGCACTCTGCCTGAGAGGAGTTTGAGATAGGGATTGTCTCTCGGATTACGGGAAATAGCAGCCGGATTTTCGGGAGAGCGGGAGGTGGATTTTTGGCGAGCGCCGGGCTGAAGCCGGCGCCTACATTTTTAGGGCGAAGGCTACGTAGACGCCGCCTGAGGGGGAGCGAGGGTCTTTGCCTCCGCCTGCGGCGATTACCACGAATTGGTGGCCGTTTACCGAGTAGGTGGCGGGGGTGGCGTTGCCTGCGTAGGGAAGCCTGGTTTCCCAGAGGAGTTTGCCTGTGGACTTGTCGAAGGCGCGGAATTTTTTGTCGTAGTTGGTGGCGCCGATGAAGAGGAGGCCGCCGGCAGTGACGATGGGGCCGCCGTAGTTCTCGCTGCCGGTGTTGATTAGGCCTTTCGCGGCCAGGTCGGGATATTCGCCGAGGTTGATTTTCCAGGCGTATTCGCCGGTGTTGAGATTGATGGCGTTTAGCGTGCCCCATGGTGGGGCAATGGCTGGGTAGCCGTCCAGGTCGAGGAATCTGCGGTATCCGGTGAAGCGGTAGTCCATGCCCGGGGGCGGTGGTTGTGAGCTGGCAACCTCTTTGCTTTCGGCGCCGGTGAGAAAATCCACGAGACTTTGCAATTGATCGGCGGACAAATTTGGAAAGCCGGGCATGCGGCCCTTGCCGTTCTTGATTGTGGCGGCGATCTGGCCGGACGAGAGGTGCGCGCCGACGTTGACGAGCGATGGGGAAGCGCCGGGCGAGCCTTGCAATTTTTCGCCGTGACAGATGGCGCATTGGCTCAGGTAGGTGGCTTTCGGGGAGTTCTCGCCGGTGTTTTTCGCGAGGGCTGCGAGCCACGCCATTTCATTGGAATTGACGTAGAGGATCGCGGTGTCGGGATCGACCGCGGGACCGCCCCATTCGGCGGCGCCATCGAAGCCCGGAAAAATGACCGTGTCGAAACCAACGCTGAAGGGGATGAATTGGCCTTCGCTGCGGACTTTTTTGAATTGCTCGACCGCCCATTGATGCACCTCGGGCGTGCGATTAGTGAGCATGTCCGCGGTAAGAAGCTGGCGGGCAAAGGGAGCGGGCTTCGCGGGGAGAGGCTGTTCCGCGGCGGCAACTTCACCTGGGATGTTGCTGGGCGGATATTTGCGGGAGTCGATGGGAAAGAGCGGGGCACCGGTGGCGCGATCGAAAAGATAGACGAAGCCCTGTTTGGTGGTTTGCGCTACGGCGTCGATTTTCCTGGATTCACGTTGGACTGTGAGCAGTACGGGGGCGCTTGGAAAATCGCGATCCCAGATGTCGTGGTGGACGCCCTGAAAGTGCCAGAGGCGCTTGCCGGTTTCGGCGTCCAGGGCGATGAGGCAGTTGGCGAAGAGATCGTCGCCGATGCGATTTGCGCCGTAGAAATCGAAGGCAGCGGAGCCTGTGGGAACGTAGACGATGCCGCGGTCGGCGTCGACGGCCATGCCGGCCCAGTTGTTGGCGGCGCCGGTGTATTTCCAGGCGTCCTTAGGCCAGGTGTCGTATCCAAATTCGCCGGGTTGCGGAACGGTGCGGAATGTCCAGCGGAGTTTACCGGTGCGCGCGTCAAAGGCGCGGATGTCGCCGGGAGACGCGGGGAGCGTCTCGGCGTTGCGACCGCCGACGATGAAAAGATCTTTGTACACGACCGGCGGGCTGGTGAGAGAGACGAAAGGCTCGGGGTCGTTGCGGCTGAGATTTTCGCGGAGATCGATGCGACCGTCCTTGCCGAACGTTGGGATGGGCTTGCCAGTGGCCGCGTCCAGCGCGTAAACGAAGTGCATTACTCCGACGAGGATTCGCTTGCCGGTGTCGTTAGACCAGAGGGCGAGGCCGCGGTCAGGTTGCGTGCCGTTGATGCCGGAATCGAATTTCCAGAGCAGCTTGCCGGTGGCAGCTTCAAGGGCGAAGACCTTTTGGGTGGGAGTGATTCCGTAAAGGATGCCGTCGACGATGATGGGGCTGGTCTGCAGGCCGCCGGATTCTTGCGTGTCGAAGGACCAGGCTACCTGTAGCTGCGCAACGTTTGTGCGATTGATCTGGGTGAGCGGGGAATAGTGAGCGTTGCCGGGGGCTCCGCCGTTTACGGGCCAATCTTGCGCTCTACTTGGTGAATCTTGTGGCTGGGGCGCGGGCAGTTTGGGCGCAAGCGGGAGCAAACATAGCGCCGAGACGGCCACGATGGCGAGGCATATGAATTTCACGGCGCAAGTCTAACTTGGAAGTGCAGAGAAGATCGAAGGAGTTTTTGTGGAGAGAACTCTCATACTGGCCAGGCACCCGAATTTGCGGCTGCTGATTTCTGCTCTCGCAACGGGCGATGATCCTCATAGGCCGAGGTGATCGAGGAGCGATTCCTCCATACCTTCACGTCGAGATACATGCATCGCCTTGCCACAGAGATACATCAAATCTGACGATCGTGAACAGCACCTGGAGAGTCCTCGGCCATGTCCACAACAAGACGGCATGGAGCAAAAGAATGAGAGTTGAGCTCTTCCCCCCGGACTCTGACACAGAGCCGCGTCATTGGGTACGGCATGATCAAGCTTTCGCAATGATGTTGCAGCCCGGATCAATTGAGTGGGGCTCGAAGCGTTGCGCGCTGGAAAAGTTCGACTACAGGGCGGGTGACTTGGCACTGTGCGATCGTCATGTGGGTGAGTGGGTTGGACTCATGACGACGCGGCACCTGCAGCTGGGAATTTCAGATGCGGCACTGATGGCCAGCTCTGACGGAGCTTATGGCGAGGTGGAACTGCGCGCTTCACGCAAGTTTGCGGACCGGCGCCTGAGTGCGATCGTTGCCGCCGTTCATGCGGAGATGGTTGCTGGCTTTCCGAGCGGACGGCTGTTTCTGGATTCCATCGAACAGGCGATGGCGGTGACGCTGGTCAATGGTCACGCAGTGAGGCACCGCCCCGTGCAGATATACCGAGGCGGACTAGGCTCGGCGCGCTTGCGAAGGATTAAAGAGTTGGTCGATGCGAAGATGGAAGAGGACTTGAGTCTCGACGAGATGGCGCAATCGGTAGGATTGAGCACGGCTCATTTTGCGCGGATGTTTCGCAAGTCAACGGGCAAGACGCCGCACCAATTTGTTCTGCGCCAAAGGGTCGGGCGTGCGAAAGCGATGTTGCGTGCTCCCGAGGCGCGAATATTGGATGTGGCCGTGGCTTGTGGCTTCAAGACCCAGCAGCACTTTGCACAGGTCTTTCGTGATGTGTGGGGAGTTAGCCCGACAGAATATCGCCAGGATCTTGTCCGCTGCGAAACGACTTGCGCGCCGAAAACCTGCTCCGAACATACGCCACGCCTGGTCGTTTATGGTTCGTAGCCAGAACTTCACTCTCACGGGTTGGCTTTCACTTCCTTGTTAACGTCGAGCCCTCTCCGGAATTATTTGTAACTCATCGCTCCTTGCAGCCGCCTCAGCACTGTGTGCTCCGTCAGCAATTCTGATTGGGCCACACCGTAGCTTGTTCGAACTCTCGTCGTCGTTCTCTCAGGACAAACCCCAGACCCAGGTGTAAGTCGTTGGAGTTCACTCTCGGGTAGCATGAATTTAGCAAGATTCCGACCATCCCAGCAGAAATCCGCACAAGTCCGTTTCCGGTCTGCAGTTTACTCACAGTTGTGAACAGAGGTAGGTCAATCGACCAGAAGGGCGCATGTGCCAGAGCTGCGCCAATACAGCAATCCGCCTGACTGGGTCTACAACCACATAAGCCTCGGACCCGGCTGATGTGGTGGAAGCAGAGCACTGGGAATGTCCAGAAGCAGGCGCTTGGACTGCATCATCTCTCGTCTCAACCGACAGCCAAGGAGGCTGATATGGCGAGCAAACAGAAAACGGTCATTGTAACGGGAGCTTCGCAAGGCATCGGAGCCGGCTTAGTCCAGTCGTTTCTTGATCGCGGATACAATGTTGTCGCAAACTCGCGCAACATCAAGAAGGCGGATACCTTCATCGAATCTGATCATTTAGCTCTCGTAGATGGCAGCATCGGTGAGAGTGCTGTCGCTTCGAAGATCGTCGAGACAGCCATCCAGAAGTTTGGATCCATCGACGCGCTGGTCAACAATGCGGGCATCTTCTTCACAAACCCCTTTACTGACTACACAGCTAAGGACTTCAAGGCGCTATCTTCCACCAACCTCGAAGGCTTCCTATACGTCACACAGGGGGCGGTCAAACAGATGCTTGCGCAGAAGTCTGGCGGAAGCGTCGTTAGCATCACGGCTTCGCTGGTGGTCAACCCGATCGCAGGTATTGCGGCGTCGGTCCCGATGATCACCAAGGGCGGACTCGAAGCCGTCACGCGGAGCTTGGCCTCGGAGTATGCGAAGGAGAAAATTCGATTCAACGCGGTCGCGCCTGGCGTCGTGGACACGCCGCTGCACAAGAACAACCCGAAGCACTTCCTGAAGACGCTCTCGCCGATGGGTACAATCTCTGACGTGAAGGACATAGTGGAAGCCGTGGTTTATCTCACAGAGGCCCGTCAGGTGACGGGGGAGGTGCTGCACGTGGACGGCGGTGCGCACTCAGGAAAATGGTAAGCGGCAAGGGCTCGCAGCCGGCCAACGCGGAGCGCCGGCTGCAGAAGCTCGGCATCGAACTCACGCCTCCGCCTACTCCGTTCGGCGCCTATGTCGAGGCTGTAAAGACGGGCAATCTGCTGTTCCTCAGCGGTATGCTTCCTGCCGTCGGACACGAGCCAAAGTTCGTCGGCCGTCTCGGGAAAGAACTGGATGCGAACGCAGGTAGAGAGGCGGTCCGCATTGCCGCTCTGAATGTTTTGTCAGCGGCAAGGCAGAAGCTGGGCTCGCTCGATAAAGTAACCCGCGTCGTTAGACTGTGCATCTATCTTGCAACGGATGGAGACTTCTTCGATCAACCTAAAGTTGCCGACGCTGCCTCCGAGCTATTCCGCGATGTTTTTGGAGAAGACAAAACCTCAGTCCGTATGGTGTTAGGCGTGGCAAGTCTTCCTCTGGGCATGCCCGTGGCGGTTGAAGTCATCCTGGAAGTCGAGGCGTGAGGAGGCGGGAGACCCGCCTCTGCGTTGACTATGGCGAAGCGAAACTCAGCATGGAACCGGACGCGCGTTTCAAACAAACTCGGAATTGAGTACCCGATCATCCAGGGGCCGCTTGGAGGCTTTTCCTCACAGCGCCTTACCGCCGCTGTATCAAACTTCGGGGGTCTGGGTTCTTTCGGCGCGCATGGCCTGGCTCCGTCGGCGACTCAGGAGGTCGTCGCCGAGATCCGGTCTTTGACCAATAAACCTTTCGCCATGAACCTCTGGGTTTCGATGGAGGATGAGGGTGCAGCAACGTCCGATCCCAATGCCTTCGAACGTGCGCTCTCTCATCTAGCTCCGCATCTTGAGGCGGTCGGTGCGAGCAAGCCGCAGTTCTCACCGTACCAGCCGCTTCGCTTCGAAGATCAGGTGCGCGTTCTGCTCGATGCTAAGGTGCCTGCCTTCTCGTTCATCTACGGCATTCCGCCGAAGGAGATTCTCGAAGAGTGTCATCGCCAGAGCATCCTCACGATCGGCACCGCGACGACGCGGGACGAGGCCATCGCACTAGAGGAAGCCGGTGTCGACGTGGTTGTGGCATCCGGATTCGAGGCCGGCGGACATCGCGGGTCGTTCCTCCGCTCCTCGGAAGATTCCCTCACAGGCACAATCTCTCTGGTACCGCAGATCGTCGATGCGGTGGGGGCGCCCGTCGTGGCGGCTGGAGGAATCGCTGATGCGCGCGGCATCGCTGCAGCTTTCGCGCTGGGTGCCGAAGGTGTGCGGATGGGGACCGTTTTTCTTGCCTGCGAAGAGTCTGGAGCAACCACGTTGCACCGGGAGGCGATGCTGAGCGGAAATGCGAGCAGAACTTCGCTTACACGTGGGTTCACTGGACGCCTGGCACGCGGCATCCACAATCAACTTCTGGAAGAGATGAATCGGCCCGGCGTCGCCGTTCTCCCGTACCCGCTGCAACGGGCACTCATGCGGAACCTCGCGGTGCCAGCGCAGCAGGCCGGACGGAGCGAATTCCTGGCCTTGTGGGCGGGCCAAAGTGCTGGGATTGCCCAATATCCAGACGTAGCAACGCTTCTGCGATCGCTCGTCAATGGAGTATCGGAGAAACTTGCCTGATGCTCGGATGGTCAACACCCCAACCGGACTCTGGATCAGTAAGCTTCTGCAACCGCGCGCGGACCTCCTGCACAATCGACGAGTATTGAGAAGTCAGCTTGTGGTTCGCAATGGATTCTCCAGACTACTCCTGGGTCACGGGCTAACCGGCAATAATCTGCCCAGAACGAACGGACGAAGACTGGCACCTGAGAATTTTTGTGATCAAGCGATCAAGTTCCGAATTGCGTGGCTGCGGGTTCAATCCGTCAACCGTGAGCTTGCTCTCTGACACTTACAGTGGGTTCACTCGTTTACGTCACACTCTCCTCCGAGCATGCGCTCGCCGTAAGAAAACCGAGGCAATCGCGACGCGGGTCTACGCTGCCATGAAGACGCCGCCGACATCCTCTCAATGATGCGCTAACCGGCCACAGGCTGGATGATCATCGGGATCGATATATATGACCAAACCTGTTCGTTATCAGAAGGGAAGTTTGTTTGAAGACCAGGGTGCCTGGTTCGTTCGTTACCGCGAACCCATTCGGCAGAAGGATGGCTCGGTCAAATTCCGCAGGCAAACCAAACGTCTCGGCGATGCGGAGTCGTTTCCACGCGCTGCCGACATTGAGCCGCTGCGCGTCAGTTTCATGCAGAGAATCAACCACGATCGTTCGAACGGTGATTCCAGCACGACGCTCGAAGAATTTGTCGATTGCTCCTATCTGCCCTGGGTGGAATCGGAACGCAGGCACCAGTAAGGGATATCGGGAACTCCGGAAGAATCACATGGCCACATGCATCGGTAAACTGCGTGTGCGCGAAGTTCGGACCGTTGACGTTAGTCGCATGCTCCGCGCGATTGCCGCGGAGAACGACTACTCGAAAAACACGCTTCAGCACGTCAAGTCCGTGTTGAGCGGCATCTTCACTTTTGCAAAAAATGAAGGTGCTTTCGACGGCGCGAACCCCGTTCAAGGCGCTCTGCTTCCGAGCAAAGCGCGAGAAGCGAAAGAGACTTTCGCTTACGACTTGAGTCAGATTCTTCGGATCTTGGATGTCCTGCCGCTTCTTCCGAAAGCAGCCGTCGCGACAGCAGCGTTTGTCGGTTTACGCGAAGGCGAGCTTCGAGGACTCGAATGGCAGGACTACAACGGCACGGAAATAACGGTGAGCCGACCTATCTGGAAGTCGTTCGTCAATCGACCGAAGAGCAGGGCGAGCCGCAATTCCGTTCCAGTGATTCCCGCGTTAGCAGCGATTCTTGACGAGTACCGGCAGAGCATGCATGATCCGAAGTCGGGAGTGATTTTTCACACCGGCTGCGGGCATCCGATGGCCATGGACAAGCTGGCTCAGAACGTGGTTCGTCCCGCGATCGAGGCAATCAAGCTGCCGTGGTACGGCTGGCACGGGTTCAGGCGAGCGATCGCTTCGAACTTGTACGCATTGGGCGCTGACGATAAGCTTGTCCAGCGTGTTTTGCGCCATGCCAAACCGCACGTGACCAGGGAGCGCTACATTACAGTATTCGATCCAGCAGTGCTGGACGCGATGCAGAAAGTGCAGGCGACTCTCGAAGAATTGGGTCGTGGCCAGCAATTGGCCAGCAGCGTTTTGCCGATTGGTGGTAAGCTGTTGAAAGCACGCTGCGGAGAGGTGGCAGAGCGGCTGAATGCGGCGGTTTGCTAAACCGTTGTAGGGGCCAAAACTCCTACCGGGGGTTCGAATCCCCCCCTCTCCGCCATTCCTGAAAACAAAGAACTTAGCCACGTGGTTACGTTTTGCGGTTACATAATCAGCTTCTTCGCCGCAAACGAGTATTGACCTTCAGAGGGTAAAACCCATGAGGGTCAAAAAGGTAAGTATCTACATTCGACTCTGCGGCGAGCAGGGGCGACCGTTCGAGCGCCTGAAAGCGCGCAACCCCCGGCAGTGTGGTGATCGTGACCACTACTGCCTGCGCGTCGCGGGCAAGTGGGAGTTCTTTCCCGAGGACGACCCGGCCCGCAAGAACTTGAATGAGGCTCTGCACCGCAAGGGCGAGCGCGAGCACGAACTCCGCATCGGCGTGGCTGCACAGCTCATCCCGCAGCGGACGGCAGCGCAGCCGGGTAAAACCCCGGTCGCCGACGCCGTGCAGAAGTACTTCGACAACCTCGCGGCAATGGGCAAGGACCCCAAGACCATTCGCACATACCGCGCCGCCCTCAACGGATTCGTGACGTCGTACAAGAAACCTTTCATTGAAGACTATGAGCGGCAGGACTTGATCGACTACATGGGTTGGCTCAGGAAGCAGCCCCGGAAGGAACGCAAGCACGCAAACCCAGACCGCACCTATTTCAACAAGGTCAGCCACGTCGCGATTTTCCTGAAGACGTGCGGCGTCCGGCCAGGACTTAAAGCCAGCGAGTACCCGTCCTATCACGAGAAGCAGGTGGTCGCGCACACGGACGAGGAACTCGCGGTGCTCTACCGCGAGGCGGACGAAGACGAGCGGTTCCTGCTCGACTTTTTTATCGGGACAATAGTGCGCGACCACGAGGCGCAGACAGCGAAGTACACCGACTTGACAGGCGCGACGCTCACCGTCCGCGGAAAGCAGCACAAGACCCGGACGGTAGAAGTCAGCCAGCGGCTCGCGCTCGCGATTCGCGAGCGCGGGGAAGCCGCGACGAAGAACGGTGGCTCGGAACTGCTGTTCCCGAACGGCAACGGTCGCCCGGACACGCATCTGCTCGACAAGCTTCAGGAACTCGCGGAGCGTGCTGGGGCGAAGTTCCATACCGAGTTGCATAAATTACGCAAGACGGGATCGTCGCGCCGCTACAGGGCGGGCGAACTCTTGACGACGTTGATGCAGGAACTCGGGCACGAAGACCTTTCCACGACGCAACAGTATTTGTCCGACGTAAAACCCGAGGCGACTAAGCAGGCGGTCGCGGCGGCGGACTTCATTCCTTCGTACGCGCCCAAGGAAAGCGCAGCGGCGGAAGAGGAAAAGTCCACCACGAGAAAGCCAGCCTCTCCGAATATAGCGATCCTCAACGACACCGACGCTGTCGTCGTGACGGGAACGCCCTCTTTCTGATTCTGACGCTTCGGGATTCCACCATCGAAAGAGTCGCGTCTTTGGCGCTTCTGACCTAGCCCTGTTGGTCGCGCCGGACGCGGCGAGAATGTCGGGAGCATTGCGTGGGAAAAAGCGGGCCGCTGTTCTGAGAGCTTCGCCGTGGACGTAACTTCATCCTGATCGGGAATCAATTAGACGGTTGTGAGAAATTTTCCGTGAGTTCTCCGCCATCGGGGCGCGAGGCAAAGGAGTTTAGGATGCGGCGGCCGTGGACATGTCCTCTGGAACGGGGTGATTGTCGCTGTGCTTCTCGCGGATGAAGCGTTGATGAGCCTTGTGGATCAAACGCCGAATGGTAGCCGAAATTCTTGCCCCGGAAAAGCTATCCGAGCACTTCTTTCCTGATGCGCTCAAGCCGCCGTCCACTCCCGCCGCCGTTGTGCGCACGATAGCCCCAATAGCAAGAGCGCCTTGGCGGTGCTCGCCTTCGGGTACCTCTTCCAGAAACTCCGAACCCTGCGGAACCCATCCGCGAGCGCGGGGACAGGATTCTCGCTTTCATCCTGAAGCACCCCGAGATGCAATACACGAAGGTAGCCGAGAAGTTCGGCGTGTCGCATTACGTCGCCAAGCGCGTCGCGCAGCAAGCAGAAATACGGATCGGCAAGGGAAAGAGGGGCGGCAGCAGACCGAGGGTCGCGAGCGACCGCTTCACCGAGCGCCTTGTGGCTTCATCGCTCATTTGCCTGCTCCTCGTTTCGTGCTACCATTTTTTATGGCTGCCTTCCGCATCTTGGACGCCCTGTGCTGCGATTGCAACGGACCCCTCACCGTGTTCCTCATCCCCAATAAGGTCTGGGACAAGTTGGGATTGACCGGGTGGGTGTGCATGACCTGTGTCGCTCGCCGTATCAATCCCGAAACGTCCTATTCCGATGTAACCCTCGACGAGTTGTGCGACATCATCGTGAGTCAACGCCGACGTTTCAACCTCAAGCGATTCAACAAGTACCTTAGCAAGCGCCTGGAGTGTATGGGCGTCGTCGAAGCCCAAGCCGGTGAAGGCGTAGACCCCGTTCAGACTCTCGCTGCGATGAGCTAAGGCTCGGCTCGGTGCCTATGGTTCACCGCTCATTTTGCCCGCTCCACGGTGTCTGCGCCGATTTCCGGGTATGTTTTTGGTGTGCCAGACCATGCACTCGCGGTAAATCGCGTCCGCTGTCATCAAATGCTCCGCAGCGCACGGGTTTTGAGAAATCCATTGAGATCGGATTCCCGTTCCATGCCCATACTGAAGCTCGCACTTCCCCCTTGGCTGCTTAGAGCAACGAAGGGGCGCTCGCGCAAGGTAGCTGCGCGAGCAGCGGTGCGCTGAAATTCTGCAAAACCGAGTAATTAGATGGGGAACGGGATAACACCCGCGCCAATCGTCCAAGGGCTGCTGGCAGAACAGCCGGGCCGTTCCTCATGCGCCGCCCGGAAAACATGCGGGGTAAGAGCAAATGTTCAGGGAAGAAGACGTTGCAGACGCCTACAAAGCTACTTCTCCCGCCAGTTCGAAACGTAGAATGACCCTGTATAGAGCTTCTCGATGAGGCGGCGGTCGCAAAGCTCACTGAGCACCGAGTGGGCTTCGTCTTCCGACACGTCAAACTCTGCTGCCAAGCTGGCGGCATCGCCGTGCCAGATTCCGTCGCGGTCCGTGTTTTCCCAGATGAAATGGAAGGCTTGCTCCCAGTCAAAATACTTCTTGCGCCTCATTGCGGTTCCTTCTGCCGCGCTGGGCTGCCCGCACCCCTCGGTCGCCGGACGTTGAACTCGGTGGCGACCCGGTAAATGAGCCAGCGGGAGCAACCCAGCGCATCGGCGATCTGCTCGTAGCTGAGAGTCGGATTCTCAACGATGAAATCACGCACCGCCGCGTGTGCCTTCGCCGTGCTCGCCTTCCTTACGACTTGGACGCCCTCGACTTGAGCAGTTGCCTTCTTAATTTCGCGGTATTGGCTCACGATTCCTCTCTCATAAGAGGGATCGCATATTTGCTCTGCAAGTTCGCTGGCGATCTTTCAAGACCGAAAAATCGCATCGACATTGGGAATTTGGCGATGCCATCCCTGATCCGAGTGAGGACTTTGACTTTGCGATTCCTTCTTTAGGCGGCGAGCCGTCAGATCGCACTGTAAGGT
>Ga0210401_10002154_pt1 | contig 22026 bp, 15 predicted proteins | sample IncBWH32MmetaG_FD_150866 | JGI IMG/M metagenome (GOLD analysis project Ga0210401, IMG submission 150866) | Forest soil microbial communities from Barre Woods Harvard Forest LTER site, Petersham, Massachusetts, United States - Inc-BW-H-32-M | ecosystem: Environmental > Terrestrial > Soil >... | reverse complement strand
GGCCGTTCTATTCCGGCAAGCATAGGAAGCACGGCATGAACCTGCAGGTCATCGCCAGTCCCGACGGGGACATCGTGTGAGTGTCGGGGCACGGGATCGGCATGTTGGCTCTTTTGTGCCTGTGAGTTCATGAGTATGCCTGAGTGACTGATTCGCTGATGAGCGCTGCGTGCGGTAGGAGTGCGGGCGTCGAGCTATTTACCAGGGGTCAGGCTTGCCGATTGACGGGTGTCGGTGGCAGGAGGGTTCAGGTCTTTATCCATCACCCATTGTGCGTGGACGCCGTTCCGGTCCTTGATTCGGTCGGTCAGGGTGAAGTCGATCCGGGGCGTCTGCACCCATAGCTGGGGGATGCCTTGCCACTGGGTCTCCAGCAGCGCGAAGTCGGCGAAGAGCGGGGCGACCTCGTCGCGGCGCGCGGGCGGGGCGAACTGGAGCAGCAGGCGTCCCTGATAGCCGCACCGCTGGTAGAAGCCCACCGCGCCGTCGATGCTGCCAAGCGTGAGCTGTCGCACTCCCAGGCTGCGGGCTCCTGATTCCAGCGCTGACAGCAGCCTGCGTCCCAGGCCCCTGCCGCGCACGGCGGCAGCGACCGCGAGGTGATCGACCGTCCCGAGCCCGCCGCCGTCCACGTGGCCGAGCGCGACGCCGGCGATCTCTTCTGCCTGCCTGGCGGCCAGCATCATCGGCGACTGGCTGGCCAGCCGGTCGCGGTAGAAGCCGGGGCCGCGCCATCCGGCCTGCAAGGACGGGAAGATCCGCAGGAGGAACCCGCAGGCAAGATCCAGTTCCTGCGGCGTCCGGATCGGCCCGATCGTGAACTCGCCCACGACTGGCAATGCTATGAGCACCGCAACCCGCGGCTGATTGGCGGTGATGGCCTTCCGCCGTGATGATCGAGGTATCTGACGCCACGACCCAGACGGACCGGAAGGCCATCCATACCAGTGTCGCATGCCCGCGTAACCGCCGTGACCAGCACCGATGACGAGCTGCCCGGCTTGCTGGAGGTGCTGGCACAGGTCCCGGACCCGCGCAGGACGCGGGGCCGCCGCTATACGCTGGTGTTCATGCTGGCCGTCGCGGTGGCGTGCGTGCTGGCCGGGGCGAAGAACTTCCGGGAGATCGGCGACCAGGCCGGCGACCTGCCGCAGGAGGTACTGGCCCGGCTCGGCGGCAAGCCGCACCCGCTGCTGCGGACGATCATCGCCCCGAGCGAGAAGCGGATCCGCACCCTGCTCCAGGAGATCGACGCGGCAAGGCTGGATGAGCTGACCGGGGGCTGGCTGCGCGAACTGGCGGACGCCGGGCGGCTGCAGAACCTGCTGCGCGCGATCGCGATCGACGGGAAATGGCTACGCGGCATCGGCGACGGACAGCAGGTCAAGCTGTTCGCCGCGATGCTGCACGAGCACAAAGTGATCATCGCCCAGCACGCCATCCCCGAGGACACCAACGAGATCACCTAGGTCCGGGAACTGCTGGACCCGGTGGACCTGGCCGGCGCCGTCGTCACCGGCGACGCCGCCCACGCCCAGCGCCAGACCGCCGCCTACATCGCAGGGCCCGCGGAGGACGGGGGCCGGGAATCGGACTACTTCCTTTTCGTCAAGGGAAACCAGCCCGGCCTGCAACGCGCCGTCTACGACGCCATCCAGGCCGGCGGCCCGCGCGAGCCGGACCACGTCGAGATCGATTACAGCCACGGCCGGATCATCAAGCGGTCCTTGTGGGTCACCGATGCGGTCGGCATGGACTTCCCGCACGTCACCCGGGCCGTCCGGATCCGCCGCGACGGCTACGCCGCCGTCGGCGCGCCGCTGTCCAAGGAGATCGTGCACGCCGTCACCAGCCTGGGCGAAGACCGCGCCGACGCCACCGACCTGGCGAAGATCGCCCGCGGCCAGTGGGGTATCGAATCGGTCCACTGGGTGCGCGACACCGCATACCGCGAAGATTCCGGCACCGGCTACCGCGGCAGCGGGCCGCAGGTCATGGCCACCTGCAGAAACATCGCGATCAGCCTGCTCTACCTCGCGGGCGTCACCGCGATCAACCGCACCCTCCAGGCAATCGGACGCGACCGGCCCCGCATGCTCAGCTACCTACCGCTATAAGACCCCGACCACAAACGCCTTTGCCGATCCCGTGGTGTCGGGGGCGCTCCCGGGGTCGGTGCACGACAAGAAGGCGGAATGGATCTGGGGCGTGCTCGCCAAAACTGGAGAAAGCCGGCCTGATTACCCTGGCCGATAAGGGCTACCAGGACGGCAGATAGGCGAAGATCCCTACCGCGGGAAGAACAGGCCGGAACCGCAGAAAAAGCCAACCGCGCCCATGCCACACTTCGCGCACCGGCGAGCGCGCGAACGCGCAGCTCAACCTGGCGGATTCCTCCGCAAGCTCCCCTGGCGCCGGTCACCTTGCCAGGGCAATTCACGTATTGCAGCTCCGTAAGGCATAACCAGGTTGGAATGGGCTCACTAGCGACCCCTTTGCGACCTTTGGTGGCAATCCTGCGGGGAAAAGATAACTTAAAGCAGATGAAGAAGTATTCTACGGCCAATACTGGACCAATAAATGGGAAATTAATGTTACTAAGATACTTATTGGCTGCCTTTATAAGTTTTCGGTTAGGCTCATTGTGCTGCCAATTGTAAGAAGTCGGAAAGGACCTCTTAATTTCGAAATACTGCGCGAGACTCTGGCGAAAGTCATTGAGAGCCTGCACGTTACTGTAAGGCCAGTATATATCCCTGTCACGATGGCCGAAGTTAACATACGTCACGATAAATATACCGCCGTCATTCAAGAGCTGCGATATTTCGGTAAATTTCTGGGCCTGGAAGGTCCCCATATATTCAAAAAAACCCTGGGCAATGACGATGTCGAACCGCTTGTCATCAAACCGAATTGGCGTGTTGGCGAGATCAGCCTCGATCAGATTCGGCGCCGGGTCATGTATGGCTATATCGATACCATAGTATTCGATATTTGACTGAAGGAGAGGCATCAGAGCTGCGGGCCCGCAGCCAACATCGAGAAGCGCAAGCTTTTTACCTCGCGCCAACCTGTTTACAATTCGTGCGGACTTTTCAAGTCGATAGTGAGGCCGATTGTACTGTAGATTCTCCTTACTCCAAAAATCCTTCTTATAGAGCGTGTTGCCGGTGCTCTCCTTAGGAACGAGACTTTCGCCGCCTGCCGGGTCGTTCATAACAGCTTCTCCCTGAAAAGATCTGTGCGAGCGCGCTTGTCTCCGGCCGCGGCCTCCTTCGTCCAGGCCATCCCGAGCAGCCTCTCACCTTGAAGGTCAACTGGATAGGCAACCCAATCGCCATCCTGGATACAAGACCTGCGGTGGCCCCGTCGTGATACATCCAAGGTACGAGGCTTGGGTTTCCCCTCGAAGCACTTCCTTCAGGATTGGGTGAAGCGGGGTCACTGGCGGGGAGTGTGAACACAGGGTTGTCCTCTGGCGATCCACAGTGGCCCTGGTTCAGTCTTGTCGCGTCCTGAGGCACGACGAACGCACTTTTATACGGCGACAGCGTCCTCTGGGACTGGCTGCAAAGGCTGGATGACCAGCGGTAGGCCGCCCGCATTCCGGCCACACTCGGACGCAGCCCTCCTTGCCCAAAACGGACATCTCACGACTATGCCGGACCCTGAGGTAGCACGGGTTCCATAGGTCCCGGGCACTCTTTCCTCGCCCGCAGGGACGACCCTGGCGCCGGTCAGGGAGCCTGCGGCGGGGCGCTGATGCGCTCCAGACGGTGACGACGGCGGCCGCGCTAGCCGGCTGCGCAACCTTTTGGACCGCGGTACGGCTTCATGCGGAGCCCGACCGAGGGCCCAGGGAGACGGACAGCCGTTCACGCTGGTCCGACGGCATTGGCGGTCAAGGAGGCGCGCGCCGTGTGGCTCGATACACCCGATCTGGCTGAAAACGTTGCCTCAACGGCCGGCTATGCGTATCAAATCGGACCCTCCGGTGATCCTGAGAACGTCGTGTGGACTAAGACGAACGCTGGTGATCCGAGCTGTAGTAGACGGCGATTGGGGGGAACACGTGGCTTCAACAACAGATACGGCATCCTCGGGTCCGGAGGACGGTAGCCCGCGCCGACTGGACCAAACGCCGACGATGGCTACGCTCAGCCCGCGCGAGATACTGGCCGTCGCCGACCCGAGTCCGGTTCTTGGCGCACGGAGGACTCGATCCGAAAGATCCATCAGGCGGCAGCTCTTCCTCGGTGACGTCACCGCAGTCTCGCTGGCCTGGGGGATTCCGATGCTCTTCCAGAGTCAGCTGAACCCGGACCACTCTGTGGGCGTATGGCTCGCGGCCGCCATTTCGACGCTCGCGGTGATGCAGATGGGCCGCCTGTACCAGCCCTGGGTGTGCTCTGAGTTCTCCCGCCAGGCCGCCCGGATAATCGCGGCAACAGCCGTAGGCGGGGTCGTGCTGGCGGCTTCCGGCTGGCTTTCTGGCGATCGCTTTTCCGTACCCGCCGCACCAGCCGTGGAGGGAACGATATGCGCCGCCGCGTTGATCATCGTACTGCGCTGGCGCTTCAGCAGGTCGCTGAAGAGCAAGCGGGCGGAAGGGCACTTCCTGCAAACCGTGGTGCTGGTAGGTGCCAACGAGGACGCCGCGGCCATCTGGCAGATGCTCTCCGACGAGCCGGAGCTCGGTTACCGGGTCGGAGGTATCGTGGGCAGGCAGGCCCAGGTGGCACCCTGGCGGGGCCTTCCGCACCGGTCGTCGCTGACCGACCTCCCGCAGCTCGCCGGTGAGGTCGGCGCCGAAGGCGTTATCCTTGTCGGCAGCGCGGTGACGGCGGCCGAGACCGCCGCCGCCATCCGGGGTAGTCTGGCCTGCGGGCTGCACGTCCAGCTCTGGCCTGGGCTGCCTGGAATGCTCAGCAGCCGAATTCGCACCGCTCCGGTGTCCGGTCTGCCTATGCTTTACATCGAGGCGCATAGGCCGCCGGCCTGGCACCATGCGACAAAGCGAGCCATCGACATCGTAACCGCCGCCATCCTGCTTCCACTGTCCGCGCCGGTGCTGCTCCTGGCCGCGATCGCCATCCGCCTGGAGGATGGTGGCCCGGTCCTCTACCGGCACGTGGTAATCGGCAGGTACGGGGTTCAGACTGCGGTCCTTAAGCTCCGCACGATGGTGCCGAATGCCGCCCAGATGATCGACGACATCTCGGAGATGAACGAGAGGGAAGGCGGTCCCCTCTTCAAGGCGTCCAACGACCCGCGGGTGACTCGGATCGGCCGCCTCCTTCGAGACACGAGCATCGACGAGCTCCCTCAGCTCTGGGATGTCCTGACCGGCCGGATGAGCCTGGTAGGCCCACGGTTCGCCATGCCCAAGGAAGCCGCACAGTTCGACGAGGAGCTGCAGAGGCGGACCAACATGCGACCAGGGATAACCGGCTTGTGGCAAACCGAAGCCCGTGACAACCCGTCCTTCAGCGCATACCGGCGGTTGGACCTGCTCTACGTGGACAACTGGTCGCTCGGTCTGGACCTGGCCATAATCGCGAATACGGGTCACGCCGTGACCGCCCGGGCGGTAAGGGCCATGCTCCCGCGAGGCGGTCATCGCAGGGAAAGGCTCGTTCCGGGGCCAGCTAAGCCTTCACTTGCCGAAACACCGGGGGCAGATCGTTGCTGAAGGCAAAGACGAAGGGGAACGGCGCTGATCGCATCCTGATCATCGTCCAGAACCTGCCGGTACCGTTCGACCGCCGGGTCTGGCTGGAGTGCCGAACCCTGACCCGAGCAGGCTACCGCGTGGCGGTGGTCTGCCCCAAGGGTCCGGGAGACCCCTCCTACCAGGTCATCGACGGAGTCGAGATCTACAAGTACCGGCCGTATAGCCCAGGGGGCGGCGCCGCTACCTTCTTCGCCGAATATGCATACTCATTCCTTGCCACGCTGACCTTGTCGCTCAAGGCCGCCCGGCGCGGTCGCTTCGGCGCAGTCCAGAGCTGCAATCCTCCTGACATCTTCTGGCCCATAGGCGGCCTCTTCAAGCTCTGGCATGGCTCTCGGTTCGTGTTCGACCACCATGACCTCTGCCCGGAGACGTTCGAGTCGCGCTTCCCGGGCGGCTCGCCGTTGCTGTATAGGGGCCTCCGCTTCCTCGAGCGCTGTACGACCCGGTCCGCCGATCACGTGATATCCACGAATGAGTCGTACCGAAAACTGGTGATTGGCCGTGATGGCGTCAAACCCCCTCGGGTGACGGTGGTACGAACGGGACCCGACCCGGAGAAGCTGAGGGCGGCCGAAGCCGTTCCTTTGCTGCGGCGAGGACGAGCACATCTCGCCGCCTACATCGGCGTGATGGGGCCTCAGGACGGGGTCGACATCGCCATCAAGATGGCCGACGTCGTGGTCAACACGCTGAAGCGCACCGACATCTCGTTCACCTTGATCGGATCGGGGGACTGCTTCGATGAGCTCGTCGCGTTGCGCGACCAGCTCAAGTTGGGGGATTTCGTCGAGTTCACCGGGCGAGTGCCAGACGAGGCCGTGCGGGACATCCTTTCGACAGCGGACATCGGCTTGTCGCCAGACCCCAAGAATCCCCTCAACGACGTGTCGACCATGAACAAGACCATGGAGTACATGGCTTTCGGGCTCCCGGTCCTCGCCTTCGACCTTCGCGAGACGCGTGCCTCGGCGGCAGAGGCAGGCGCCTACGCCACTCCGAACGACGTCGACGAGATGGCCCGCCTGCTCGTCGAGCTGATCGATGACGAGCCCCGGCGACGGAGCATGGGTTCCGCGGGCCGCCGCAGGATCGAGCAGAAGCTGGCGTGGAGCCATCAGGAGCCGCATTACCTGTCCGTCTACGAATGCCTGCTCGGATGTAGGCCCGACACCCAGCGTGCGGGCGCCGGCCATGCGGCTTGAGGTGCCATCACCGCGCTCCCAGCAACGGCCGGGCAGCAGGGCGCGCGTCGCGTGGTACGTGCGTCGCCTGCAGTGCATGTCACCGCAAGAGGTCCTGTGGCGGTCCTCCGATCTCCTCCGGCAGAGAGCCTGGCGGGTGAAGCAGGTTTGTCCTACGGCGACGGCGCCGCGGTACTTCGCGCGGGATAGAAGTCAGGTGAAGCCGAGGCTGGTCAGGCCCCCTCACTTCGAATCGCCCCTGCCTGCCGGAGCTCTAGACGCCGTCCCGGCGGGCGAGGCACGACAGCTTCGTAATGCCGCCGATGAGATCCTGGCCGGCCGGTGGGATGTGCTGGGAATAACCCGGCAGGACATGGTAACTCCTGATTGGTTCCTCGATCCGCTAAGCGGCCGACGAGCACCCCAGGCCGAGTATTGCTTCAGCATCAATCATCGCGACGAGACGGTCACGGGCAATGTGAAACAGGTCTGGGAGCTCTCGCGTCATCACCATCTGACCGTCCTGGCCGGTGCGTATGCGTTGACGGGCGACCGGCGCTACGCCGAGCGAGTCCGATCCCACCTTCAGTCTTGGTGGCAGGAGAACCCGTTCCTGTCGGGGATCCACTGGACGAGCGGGATCGAGCTAGGGATCAGGCTGATCTCATGGGCCTGGACCCGTCGGCTGCTCGACGGCTGGGATGGCGTCCAGGGCCTATTTGATCAGAACGAGCTGGCCCACAAGCAAATCTGGTGGCACCAGACTTACCTGTCCGGGTTCCGCAGCCGCGGCTCGTCGGCCAACAACCATGTCGTCGCCGAAGCGGCCGGACAGCTGGTCGCCGCCCTGGCGTTCCCTTGGTTCGAGGAGAGTGGCGCCTGGGCTGATGAGTCAGCCAGTCTGCTCCAGCGGGAGCTGGCCAACAACACATTCCCGAGCGGCGTGAACCGTGAGCTGGCCTTCGACTACCATGGCCTGGTCGCAGAGCTGGGCCTGATCGCGGGCATCGAAGCCGACCGCGCCGGGCACTCTCTCTCGGACGCGACCTGGCAATCGCTGGGCCGCATGCTCGATGTAGCCGCCGCCTGCCTGGACTGCGAATTGCGAGCCCCCCGTCAGGGTGACAGCGACGAGGGCCGAGCCCTCGTGATCGCTTACCCGGAGAGCAACCGCTGGGAGGCGCTCCTCGCACTCGGACAGGTGCTCTTCGGTGCCCCCAAGTGGTGGCCGCCGGTGCAGCCGGGTGCCGCCAGCACGCTACTGTCGGCGCTGGGCCGGCACCGCCCGCTACGCGATCGACCGGTCAGGCGACCGTGGCACTTCGGCGACGCCGGGCTCACGATCTTCCGGTCCGAGCCGGCCACCGGGCCCGAGATCTGGTGTCGCTGCGACAGCGGACCCCATGGGTTCCTCTCCATCGCGGCACACGCCCACGCCGATGCTCTGTCCATCGAGGTCCGCCACGACGGGACCGATGTCCTGACGGACCCGGGTACGTACTGCTACGGCAGTGACCCAGCGTTTCGCCGCTACTTCCGGTCCACGATCGGTCACAATACGCTTGAGATACTCGGCCGGGACCAGTCGACCTCCGGCGGCCCGACCATGTGGATCCGCCAGGCGGGGTCGCGGCTGACGAGCCTTGAATCGTCCCAGGATGGGGATGAGGGTCGCTGGGCGGCAGAGCATTACGGCTACCGGACGCTCGACCCCGCGCTAACGCACCGCCGGATGCTGGAGTTCGACGGGACGAAGCGCCTCATCGAGATCACCGATGAAATCGACAGCGTCGGCCGTTTCCCCGTCCGGCTGGCCTTTCACTTGGGGCCGACGGTCGACGCTAGCCTGGACGGCTGCATCCTCTCTCTGTGGTGGCAGGACCGCGATGGCGGTAAGGCGACGGCTACGATGAGCCTACCGTCGTCGCTTGGCTGGTCGTTGCTCCGGGGGGTAGGAGACCCGGTGCTGGGCTGGTACTCTCCGGCGTTCGGGCAGAAGGTCCCGGCCATTGACGTGATCGGCGTGGGGTTCGCGACTGCGGGCATGCCGCTGCGGACGCACCTCGCCTTCTGATGTCGCGGACACCCCCTCCCATTGGGAGAGAGGAAACACACCCTAATTCCGTCAGAGGTATTATCGCGCTCCGCAGGTTCTCTACTGATGAGGTGTGGAAGATACGAGCTCACGCTCGATGAGCCTGAGCGAGCTCTGGCCGGATCACACCGCCCGGGCGCTCCCATATCCGGGCTCGCATACGGCGCACCCGCGCCATTGATATGAGGTGACCCAGCCGGGATGAGGATCCTGCTTGTCCACAACCGCTACCGTTCGGGTGCTCCCAGCGGAGAGAACCGCGTCGTCGATCAGGAAGGCGAGGCGCTCGCAGCCTCCGGACAGGAGGTTATACGGTTCGGCCGCAACAGCGACGAGATCAATGAGTGGTCGTTGGCGAAGAAAGCGTTGCTTCCGGCCCGGACCATCTGGAGCCGCGAAACCTATCGTGATCTGAAGACTGTGCTGCGCGACCACCAACCCGAGGTTGTCCACGTCCACAACACGTTTCCACTGCTCAGCGATGCGGTGCTCTATGCTTGCCGCGACGCGCGAGTTCCTGTTGTGGCCACCTTGCACAATTACAGGCTGGCGTGCTCCAACGGTATGTTCTTCCGCGGCGGAACTGTTTGCCACGACTGCACCCGTGGCCTGGCCGTCCGGGCCGTCGTGCATGGTTGCTACCGTGGATCACATTCGGCCACCGTGCCCGTGGCGCTGGCCAGGGGTCTGCACAGGCAGGCCTGGAGATCGCTGGTATCGGCCTACGTATTCATCTCAGCTGCACAGCGTGACCTGCACCGAGGCCTCGGCCTCGCGCCCGACCGCGTGTTCGTCCGACATAACCTCATTCCCCGCCAGAGCAGGCCACCAATGGCGCGGACGCCGACTGTGGTCTATGCGGGACGACTGCACGAGGTCAAAGGAGTGCGCCTGCTGATGGCTGGCTGGGACCGTTACTCCAGTAAGCCCGGCGAGCCGGGGCTGAACCTGGTCATTGCGGGAGGAGGCCCCCTCGAGGACGAGGTCGCGGCCTGGGCGTCGGCCCGGCCCTCGGTTGAAATGACCGGGACGGTCAGCAGCGACCGGTGCGCCGAACTCATCTCGCACGCGCGTGCGATCCTGCTGCCATCGGCCTGGGAGGAACCGTTCGGCCTCGTTGCCGTCGAGGCCATGGCTGTAGGCGTCCCCCCCGTTGCGGCGGGCCATGGGTCGTTCACCGAACTGATCACCCCAGGAGTCGATGGCATACTGTTCACTCCCGGCGATCCCGCAGCGCTTGCGCTCGCCATTGCTGATGTCGAGAGGAACCCCGAGCAATACGAGGTTTACGGTGCCCAGGCACGTAAAACCTACGAGCAGCGTTTCGACCCGCAGCGGAGCCTTGAGGACCTGCTCGAGATCTACCGCTTCGCGATGACGCACCCGATATGCAGTCACGGTGGCACCCAGGAGGTAGGTTGAGGCATCGGTGGTCAGAGCGTCCTCGGTAATGAGGCCGGCATGCAGTGCGTCAAGACAGACACGGCGAGCGCGCGCCTATGCCAGGCAGCTGATAGAAGGCAGGCGTGAACAGCCACGCCAGGATCATGGAATCAGTCTTCTTGTATCAGGAGTAGGCTGTCGCAGATCTCTTATGTAGGCCTGACTCGCACTACCCATCTGGACTCGTGTCCTGAACCTTGAGGTACTGGTGATGAGGGATCTTGTTCGCGGGCGGCCACGATCGCGTGGGGGCCGCTCAAGCTCCGTTGAGGGGCACGATGGTCCTCAAGGTTGGCACCCGAGATCCGCGACACACCGCACGCCGGGGCGCCATCGTGCTCCTGCGCCGGTCTCGTTCGGCCAGGGCGCAGGGACCATCCCACTTCCCAGGGAGTGGCCGCCGAGGCTGGAAATACATGAACTTCCCTACATCGGGCACGGCCATGGCCACTGGACGAGATGGGCGACGGGAGAGCGAACGTGGCGCCACGCGTAAGTGTTGGGCTTCCCGTCTACAACGGCGAGAGCTACCTCGCCGAGTCGCTTGAAGCTCTGCTTGGACAGACTTTCGAAGATTTCGAGCTGATCATTTCAGATAATGCCTCGACAGATGGCACTGCCGGCATCTGCCGTCGCTATGGGAAGCAGGACTCGCGCATCCGTTATGTCCGACAGCCTCGGAACATCGGCGGCGCGCCAAATCATAATTATGTTGTACAGCAAGCGCGTGGAGAACTGTTCAAATGGGCGTCGGGCGACGATCTGTACGCTCGCGATTTGTTGAAGCGCTGCGTCGACGCACTCGACGAGTTCCCGCACGTGGTGCTCGCTCATCCATGGACAGCCACGATCGACGATTCGGGCGCTGCCCGGGCGGTCGAGTACTCCCTGGCGACGGCCTCTCCAAGCGCGCCGGAGCGGTTCCGCAGCTTGCTGTTCGCTAACGGGGGCGACGACACCGAAGGCGTCATCCGCCTGAGCGTGCTTCGCCGGACACCGCTACTCGCCAGTTACCACCACTCCGACCGGACCCTGAGCGCCGAGCTTGGTTTGTATGGTCCGTTCTACCAGGTGCCGGATTGGCTGTATTTCCGGCGCGACCACCCCGAACGGGCCGAAAGGGCGTTCAAAACTGTGCGCGACTGGTGCGCCAATCTGGACCCGTGCCGCGCAGACCGCCTACGAAACCCGGCCATCCGCCTATATGCTGAATACGTCGGAGGATTCGCCACTGCAATCCGGCGCGCACCTCTGCCTTCAGCCGAAAAGCGGAAGTGTTATTACTACCTGCTGCGCTGGCTGACTGGCAGGAGTATCCTATGGAATGCCCGGCGCGTGATTGAGCAGCCTTATGCCGATCAAGTGGTCATCCCGGTCGACGCGCTCGTGGCAGGGCGAGAGAACGAATATGAGCCGTCGTAACCTCGTCGGCAAGGGAGCCGAGGGCCCTCCATTTCGTCACCGATGATGCCATCCCGGTCTGCGCGGTCGCGGCTAGTTTCTATACGTGAGGTGAGCGTTTGGCGCGGACGGCTGGGACCGCGACTGGTCGAATTGCGCTGTCAGGATCTGACCAACCAGCCCTAAAGGAGGACCGGGGTCCGCGGAAACCCCGGCCACCGGCCCGCCAGCCGGAGCACTGCCATCCTCAGAACTCGGAAACAAAACCCATAAACGGTCGGCCCGGCCTACGCTGGCCTCGGGATGAACCATCGAGGCTAAGGAAGCATCCTCATGAGGAAGAAGCATCCTCATGAGGAATTGAGCGGTTCCAGATGAGCCCACAGATGCCAGCCCATGAGGGTCTCGCCCGGCAGTCGGTGTACCGGCAGGGGTGGGGCATGCATGAAGCGCTTGTAGGTGCGGGTGACCCGGAAGGACGGGAAGTCGCGCTCGATGCGCCGACGGTCATACACCAGAGCGTACGGGTTAGCGGGTCCGTCGGTGTTGCGGTGGACGAAGTCCTCCATGCGCAGGTAACGGGCTAGTCCTTGGTCCCTGGCGTTGGCGAGATGGGCAGCTAGCGTTCCCCGGGCGGGATCGTCGCTCAGGATTCCGGCCCGGGCGAGCGGGTAAGCGGCGAGCAGTGCGGCGCGGCGTATCACACCGATAGACACCAGGTAGTTCAGCGACCAGTGGGCGTACATCATGATGACCAGTTCGCCACCCGGCCGCAGTACCCGGTGGATCTCGCTTTGTGCCTGCTTGATCTCGGGCACATGATGCAGGACGCCATGGCTGAACACCATGTCGAAGCTGTCGTCGGGGAACGGCAAGTCGAGCACGCTGCCCTGTCGGAGCTCTTCATAGGGAAGCTCGCGCAGCGTCAGCCGGGTCCGGACCCTTTCCACGGCCTCCGCGGTCAGGTCAACGCCGGACCAGCGGGCGCCGTGAGAGATCAGGCGCTCGGACTCGGCGCCTTCGCCCAATCCGATCTCGAGCACCTTCTTGTCGGCCGCGTCCAAGGCCTCGATGCAGGCCGGCAGGTGCCGCTCGTTCCGGTAGCGGAACTGATCGTAGTCTGTGAAAAACCTGTCGTAATCGCCGCGGAAGCGGTCGCGAAGCCCCCCGACTTGCGCGTCCCCGCAAGGATGCCCCTGCCAGAATTCCTTGATCGCTTGCTCGTCCATACTGATTTACACAACTCCCATCCCAAAAGGCCGCCGCCGACAGGCGGTTTGCCGGATGGCACCATCCTCATGTCAGACTGCTGCCTTCCAAGGGCGGCACGAGCAGCGACGCAGCCAGGGTTAGGTCGAGGAGGTACGGTGAGACGTCGGTGAAACCGTCCTCAGTGAACGACGCCACCAGACAATATGCAATAAGGAAGAGTGCCAGCGCACGCCGCACTCCACGCGGCTGGAAGTAGGCCGTCACGAGCATGAAGATCAGGATGATCACGCAGATGACCACTCCGAACAATCCCAATTGCTCGTAGGAAGACAACCAGTTGCTGTCGATGGGGAAGCCGTTGAAGGAAGCATTCGACAGGCCAAAGCCGAAGATCTCCTGGAATTTGTCACGAGGAAAAGCGAGAAGGGGACCCCAGACCTCGGTGCGGCCGGTGAGGTTGTCCAGGCCCTGCGCGCTTTGGCCCCGCGCCAGCCAGGTCGTGATGGCAGCCGAGAACGTCAAGACCACGACCGTGGCAACCGCGCCCGCAGTGGCGAAGAGCCTGCGGACCCGGGGCTTAGCTACGACCAAGCTCAGGCCGGCTATCAGAAGGCTCGCGATCAACGCGGCCAGCGCAGTCCTGGTGTGCGTGAGAACCAGAATGGCTCCGCCCACGACGGTGAGGATAAGTGTGGTGCGACCCCGTATGTAGCCGCAGAACCAGAGCACGATGACCAGGCCAATAGCTACCGCCGCGTAGTGCGCCACCTGGGTAGGCGGGATCGGCCAGACCACACCGCCCAGCCTGCCGTTAGCCCGGGCCCGGTGGGGGGAAACGAACAACCCGAGCAGCACCGACCCGAGCACCACCCAAAGCGAGACAAGATAGCAGCGCACCAGCAGCAGGTCACGCCGACCCCACCAGGGCGTCAGCAGCCACAGTCCGGCCACGAACCCGGCCATCCGGAACGTGCGGTACACGATGCCGAAACTCTGGGGCTGCAACATGGGCAGGACTGCGCCTACGACGAGCAGGCTCACCAGACAGAGGAGCACATTGGGGCGCACGACGACCTTGGGATTGATCGACAGCGCCACCAGCAAGGCTGCGGGCAGCGTCGCTTGTGCTATGGCCTTGCCTACCGTCCCTGGGATCGGCAGAAAGGACGTGTGCGGGAAGAAGGTCAGTGTGTTGAAGTACAACAGCCCCCAAGCAACTCCGACCCTGACGCGCACCGAGCGCTCAAGACGTTCGCCCGCCTGCGTCTGAGTCAGCAAGGTGACGCCCTGCCTGGGACGGAAGGCAACTCTGGAGTAAGTCATGAACCGCTACTAAAACGCCTTAGACCATGGCGGGTGAAAAGGGCGCCCGCGATGAACCGCCAGCGAGAATGCCGCAGGCTGAGTACCCTCATCGCTCACCCCTCAGGACTCAGAGCCAAGCCAGAACTGATCGACTACACGACCACCTGGCATAAGACCCGCGACGGACCGGCCCTGATACATTCACCGTGCACACAAGTAGTTCCCGAGCAGGGCCCGCCTCGCTCAAGGCCGCCCGGCCGAGGTCGTCGACCTGGATACGGCTCCAACTGGTGTGCCGCCGGATTCCCGCATCGCCGCACGGAGCTGCCGCCAGCCTATCAGCGCGCCCACCCATGACCCTACTGCGCTGCCGGCCATGGCCCAGACGACCCCGCCAAAGGCAGCTCCCGCGATGCTGAAGACGACGACCACCGTCTGTGAGATGACCATGACACCCAGGCTCCGCCGCGCGGCTCCCAGGGCATGCAGGCCCGCGCCGGCGCCGGTAGCGGCACATGAGCCGATGATGCCTATCGTGGTCGGCAACACCAGCGGATAGGTCGGTTTCCAGATGTTCCCTAGCATCAGCTGCCCGAGTCCTCTGGGTAGCGCCACCAAGAGCACGACTCCCCAGGCCAGCGCCAGGATGCAGAGGCCGCCGCTGACCAGCAGGCAGAAGTGCGGAAGATGCCGCGGCGAGCGGCGCAGGATCCGGGCCGCCTCAGGCAGCGCGACCAGGCCCATACCAAAGTAGATCACCATGAACGGGCCCATCAGCGTGGTGGCGGCCTGCACGTAGCCGACCGCCGCCAGTCCCAGGATGAAGCCGACGCCGTAATTGCGGAGCAGGCCCCCCGTGCTGCTGGCAGTTCCCTCCGCCATGTAGCGCGGCCCGAGATCGCGATGGCGGTACAGCCATTCCCACGCTCCCGACAGCCGGGGCACGGTGCGGGCCTGCAGAGGGCCGATTGCGGCGGCGACGCCAGCCGCGGCCCCCCAGGCGAAGACGAACCAGAACACGTCCGCGTGGCCGGTCTTCCGCAGCAGCACCAGAGCGGGAATCAGCACCACCAACCAGACCGTGTCGTTGATGAAGGCCAGGCGGCCGCGGCCGAGCGCGAAGAACGAGTACCGCCAGCTGTCCTGCAGCGTCAGGGCGGGCAGGGTCAGTCCGAGCGCCAGGAACGCCAACCGGACCGTGCCGCTGAGCAGTGCGGCGATGGTGAGGATGATGGCTCCGCCCGTCAGGCCCACTGTCACGGCGGTGCCTGTGCACCTGGTGATGGCTCGCCGCCACGTCGGTATGTCCGTGCCGCTGAACCTGACCAGGAGCGGATCGGTGGCCAGGCCGCGTGACGCGTTGAGCGCGAAGCCGTAGGTCACGTAGGCCAGGGCGAATGCCCCGTACTGAACTGCCCCCAGGGTGCGGGCGACGTAGATGTTGACGGCGAAGTTGCTCAGGCTGGACATCCCCTGGTCGGCGACTCCCCAGCTGAGACGTTGACAGGCCTGCCTGATCAGCCGCCAGGTCGCCGCGGTCGGCCGCCGCCGGCCGACCGACGCCGCCTGTCCTGTGTCGAGTAGCATCCTGCCCCGCAGCCGTCCTCAGAACCTGGCCGGGCTGGCGCCAAGGTCAGCGACCGCGCCGGCGCCAAGGTTATCAATCAGCATCTTGTGTGATCCCGGCGTCGGGTGCGCTGAGATGTTCGCTTGCCTGCCGCCGCAGCATCTCATCGACGATTCCGGCCGAGAGCAGTTCACGGATCCGCCGGAGCCGCACGAACCGCGACGACAGGAAATCCTCATAGGTCAGGCCGTACTTGGAGTAGGCGCCGACGAGCTCGTCGATTCCGTTCCGGACACTCCAGCGCAGCCGGAGGTCCGGGAAAGTCCCGGTTAGCTTGGAGAAGTCCACGCGGTAGTTGCGCAGGTCGGGTCCGGCGCTGTCGGCCAGCGACACCGTGGAGCCGGGCACTGCGTCACGGACCATTTCGGCGACGTCCCGCACCTGTACATTGTCTTCTTGCCTGCCGACGTTGAATGCTTCGTCGTGCACGAGCTCACGCGGGGCCTTGAGCATGGCCAGGAACGCCTTGCTGATGTCCTCGATGTGCACAAGCGGCCGCCAGGGCGTGCCATCGCTTTCCAGGCGCACCTGCCCGGTCGTCATCGCCACGGCAGTGAGGTTGTTTACCACGATGTCCAGGCGAAGCCGGGTGGACGCGCCGTAGGCGGTAGCGTTGCGGAGGTAGGTCGGGCTGAAGTTCTCGTCCGCGAGTTGCGCCAGGCCGCGCTCGGCGTTGACCTTGCTCTCGCCGTACGGCGTGACGGGGGACAGGTCGGCGTCCTCAGCCACCGCCTGGGAGCCGGCCGCGCCGTACAGGCTGCAGGACGAGGCGAATAGGAACCGCGCCACTCCGGCCTGCTTGGCCGCCCGGGCCAGGTGCAGCGTCCCGTCCAGGTTCACCGAGTACGTGGCGGCCGGGTTGAGATTGCCCAGGGGGTCGTTGGACAGCGCGGCCAGGCACAGGACTGCGTCGTAGCCGACAAGTTGTCCGGCCCGCACATCCCTCATGTCCTGCGGACGCCCCAGCACTTCTGGGCCGGGACCGAGGTCGCATCCCTCGTACAAGCCGAGGTCGAGCCCCTCAACCTCGTGCCCGGCAGCACGCAGGAACGGCACCAGGACAGCACCGATGTAGCCGCGGTCACCCGCAACAAGGACTCTCATCCCCTCCCCAAAGTTCGGCATAGGAGTTCGACGGCGCTTCGGGACCTGCGCCCACGACTAAAGGATCTGCCACCATCATGTCCTGATACCTTCCGGCACGTCCCCTTCGGGACATTAATCGGGTAGTCGCGGCGCATTTGCCGTGGCCGGGTTCATAAGAACCCGGCATGCGGCTTGCTCGCTCCGGCTCAGGCAAGGCCTTCCGGCCACGCCAACTCGATCGTCATCCTTCCGTAAGAACGGCCCACGGTTGCAGCGCGCGTCATCATCCGCCCTTGTCCTCGCTGCGTGATACACAGGATGAAGAGGTAGCGTGACAACACGCCGGCACTGCTACTAGCCGTCACCATCCCTGCGCCCCGACCGGCGTCACCAGCAGGAAGCGCCACAGAGGGTTGACGGGAAACCGGGCGGCGCCGCGACGTCTGGAGGGGATGTCATGAGGGTTCGGGTCCGTAGGTTGTTCAAATTCGCCCTAGGCGTCAGGGCACGGGCGAACGCCAAGCGCACCAGCGTGGTCTGGGGCGGTAAGGGAGACATCGCGCTCGTCCTGCTCGCGCTCGCCCTTGCTGCATGCAGCGGCGGCGGCGGACCGTCTCCCAGCCCGGTAAGCACCTCACCAGCTCCGCCTCCCAGCTCGACAGGCGCCTCGCCGGTCACGTCATCGGGCCCGGTGAGCACGGGGTGGACGTGCGTCACCTCCAGTCCGACGGGGACCTGCCCTGGGGCCCACGACTACACCACCGGATCGACCAACTCCAACGGGTACAACACGTATCTGGCGAACAACTGCTGGGGCGATCCGTCCTGCCAGCAGACCCTGAGCGCGAACAGTTTCGGTGACTGGCGGGTGACCGCGAACGAGCCCGCCGGGAACGGCTCCGTCAAAACCGCCCCCGAAGGGCAGCAGCAGTTCAACAACTGGTGTCCTGGCAGCAAAACATGGAGCAACCTGATCACGAACGGCTGCGGAAGCCCTGAGGATACTCCGATCTCCGCGCTGTCTCAGCTGAGCAGCAGCTATGCCGAATCGACCCCGCACAACTCCCAGACCATCGCCCAGTGGGCGTGGGACAACTGGCTGAGCAACGACTCGGGATATCCCAACGAGATCATGGTCTGGGTGGACAACAACGGCCGCTGCAACAGCGGATCCTTCGGCACCCAGGTGCACGCGCCGGTCACCATCGCCGGCCAGGAATGGACGCCGCACCGCTACCCCAATAGCAGCGAGTTCATCTGGTCGCTGGACGGCTCCGGCGGCGCCGGCACCTGCGCCCAGCAGGCATCCGGCACCGTCGACCTGCTAGCGCTGCTGAAGTGGATGCAGGCCAACGGGTTCGCCGCACCCGGTGCCAGCCTTAGCCTGCTGGACGGCACGTTTGAGATCTGCTCCACCGGCGGCGCCCCGGAGACATTCAGCGTGTCTTCCTACTCAGTCACCGCTAAGGCCGCATGAAGCGCCCGTAGACAATCCGGGGGAATCTACGGGCCGTTATGGAACTCTGATACGGCAGCTGCCGTATCTGATGCGAGCGGCACGATCCACACTTTCATGCTTCGCAGGGCCGGGTGGTAAGGAGGCCCGCCGTATCAACATCGCCTGACCGATGCTCTAGTGGGGGTGAAGCCCGGCATTCCGATCCTCGCCCATGACCTGTCGGTACCCTTCGACCGACGGCTGGGCTTGAGGGCTAGGCCCGGGTCACGGCGGGCTACCGGTGGCCGTTGTGTGCCCGAAGGGCAGAACCCGCTCAACGAACTGTCGACTACGAATAGACCGATGGAGCACATGGCATTCGAACCGTTGGCAATCGCCTTCGTCTACCAGCGCCTCCCCGGCGGACCCCGTGGTCCTCGACCGGACCGCGGAGGGGTTTTAGATGTGCGGCATAGCCGGCTGTTACCAGCAGGCCGATGGTCCCAAGCTTGTGGACATCATGACCGAACGGATCGCACACAGAGGTCCCGACGCGGACGGGACGTGGAACCACGAGGACGACCGGGTCTCGATTCAACTCGGCCACCGACGGCTCTCGATCATCGATCTGTCCGCCGCGGCCGGCCAGCCGCTGTCCAAGCGCGGGCTGACGCTCGTATACAACGGCGAGCTGTACAACTACAAGGAATTGCGGGCCGAGCTGACCAGCCGTGGCGTCAGCTTCGTCACCGCCTCCGACACCGAGGTCGTGCTCGAGGCGTGGCGCTACTGGGGGCCGGCGTCGCTGGCCCGGTTCCGCGGCATGTTCGCGTTCGCCTTGGCCGACGAGAAGACCGGCGAGCTGTTCCTGGCGCGTGACCCGTTCGGCATCAAGCCGCTGTTCTACCTCCAGCGGCGCGAGGGCGTGCTGTTCGCTTCCGAGCTGAAGGCGCTGGTCTCGGCGGTCGGACCCGAACTGCGGATCGAGCCGGGCGCCCTGGTGGCGTCGATGCTCTATTACTGGGTGCCCGAGCAGTGGTGCGCGGTCGCGGGCGTGCGCAAGCTCCCCGGTGGTTCCTGGGCGCGCTTCAGCCCGGACGGACGTATGTACCTGGAGCACTACTGGCAGGTCGCAGACGTGGCCCGGGAAGCCGAGGGGGCCGCCGCGCCGGACCTAGGCCGGGTGATCGAGGAGTCCGTCGCCGCCCACCTGGTGGCCGACGTGCCCGTGTCCACCTTCCTGTCCGGCGGCCTGGATTCCAGCATCATCACCGTGCTCGCCCACCGCGCCGCCCAGGAGATCGACGCCTACACGATCACCTTCCGGCCCGAGGATCAGCGGCTGGAGGCCATGCCGGACGACGCGGTCTACGCCCGCAAGGTAGCGGCGCGGTTCGGGGTGAAGCTGCACGAGATCGAGATCTCGCCGGACATCGTCAAGATGCTGCCGCGCATGGTGGACGCTCTGGATGAGCCGATCGGCGACCCGGCCGCGATCAATACGGTGCTGATGTGCGAGGCGGCCCGAATGCGCGGGGTCAAGGTGATCCTGTCCGGAATGGGCGCGGACGAGCTGTTTGGTGGGTACCGCAGGCAGCTGGCCTGCGTGATGGCGAGCCGCTACGGCCGGCTGCCGGGGCTGCCCCGCGCGGGCATACGGTTCGCGGTCGACCGGGCCCCGGTCACCCTCGGCGGCTGGGGGCTTCGCTACGCCCGGTGGGCCAAGCGGTTCATGACCTTCGCCGAACTGCCCGAGGAACCACGATACCGGCGCAGCTACACGCTGTACGACCCGGACGACCTGGCCAGGCTCCTGAACCCGGACCTGCGTGCCCAGGTGGACCAGGTCGTCGACGGGCACCGCGACATCTACACCGACAACTCGCTGCACGACGAGGTCAACCGGATGTGCCTGGCCGACGCGCGCCTGTTCCTGCCCGGACTCAACCTTGCCTACACCGACCGGGCCAGCATGGCGGCTTCGGTGGAGGTCCGCGTTCCGTTCGTGGATCCGGTCGTGGCGCAGGCCGCGTTCGCCATCCCGGGCCGCGACAAGATCCGGAACCGGCAGGGCAAGGTGGCGCTCAAGCGGGCGGCGGAGAAGTGGCTCCCGCACGAGATCGTCCACCGGCCCAAGGCATCCTTCGGCGCGCCGCTCCGCGGGTGGGTCCACAACGACCTGCAGGAGTTCATCAACGACGTGCTCGTCCGCGGTGAGCTCGTTGGCTCCGGGATGATCCGGGCCGACGCGCTGGACCTCCTGATCCAGGACGAGCGGACGGGCCGTCAGGACAACGCAAAGCAGATATGGCAGCTGCTGACGATGGAGCTGTGGTACCGCAACGTGCGGTCCACAGGTGTCGGGGCATGACCGGACAGGACACTATGAAGCAGATCGCACAGAACTATAAGTCCGGGGAGCTGGTCGTCCTGGACGCGCCGGTCCCGGCGTGCCGTCCGGGCGGCGTCCTGGTGCAGTCGCTGTTTTCGCTCATCTCCACCGGCACCGAGATGATGAAGGTCCATGAGGCCAAGCTGTCCATGGTCGGCAAGGCGCGGGCCCGACCGGACCAGGTACGCAAGGTACTGGACACGGTGGCCCAGCAGGGCGCGACGGCTACCTACAAGAAGGTCATGAACCGGCTGGACTCGTACACCCCGCTGGGCTACTCGCTGTGCGGCGTGGTCATCGAGGTCGGACCTGGGGCCGAGGATTTCAAGGTCGGCCAGCTGGTCGCGGCGGCAGGCAACGAGTACGCCCTGCACGCCGAGTACAACTGGATCCCGGTCAACCTGTGTGCCCCGGTGCCGCGGGGCGTCGCCCCTGAGCACGCCGCGTTCTCCACCGTGGGCGCGATCGCTATGCACGGGATGCGCCGCGCCGAGCCGCAGCTCGGCGAGACCGCCCTGGTCATCGGACTCGGGCTGATCGGCCAACTGCTAGTCAGGCTGCTGGTCGCGGCCGGGATCCGGGTCCTCGGGCTGGACATGATCGAGGATCGCTGCAAGCTGGCCGAACAGGCCGGCGCGGTGTTGTGCATGGCCCCGGACGCCGAAGGCCTGGGCGCCATCGAGGTCTCGCTGGACGAGCTGACCAGTGGCCGCGGCGCCGACCACGTGTTCCTGACCGCGGGCGGCTCCTCCAACGCGCCGGTCGAGACCGCGGCCAAGCTGGCCCGGGACCGGGCCCGGGTGGTCGACATCGGCAAGACCAAGCTGGACCTGCCCTGGACCGCCTACTACGAGAAGGAGCTCGATGTCCGGTTCTCTCGCTCCTACGGGCCGGGCCGGTATGACGACCAGTACGAGCTGGCGGGCATTGACTACCCGGTCGGCTACGTCCGATGGACCGAGCGCCGCAACCTGGAGTGCTTCCTGGACCTGCTGGCGCGAAAGGACCTTGAGGTCGCGACGCTGATCTCCGGGACGTTCCCAATGCACGACGCCAGCTCGGTCTACGCCGACCTGTCCTCCGGCGCGCTCAAGGCAGTCGGGGTCCTG
>Ga0210401_10002152_pt1 | contig 22033 bp, 52 predicted proteins | sample IncBWH32MmetaG_FD_150866 | JGI IMG/M metagenome (GOLD analysis project Ga0210401, IMG submission 150866) | Forest soil microbial communities from Barre Woods Harvard Forest LTER site, Petersham, Massachusetts, United States - Inc-BW-H-32-M | ecosystem: Environmental > Terrestrial > Soil >... | reverse complement strand
TAAGAGAGCAGTGAGTAGGAGGGCTTAGACATGAGACTGAAAGATGTACCATTCGCACCAGCGTACGTTGTATTCCATGCTGCATATGACAATGGAGCAATGGACGTTTGGCCTGCTACAACCTTTGCCGAAGCACAAGAACGCGCTAGCCATCATCAGAGCAGACTTGAGGAATCTGGCTATGATGAGGCTGGTATCTGGAAGGCATACGAGAAGCTTCCACGCAAGAAGGTTCATATATTCCACACATTAAAGGGAGAGTAATATGTCAACACGCGCCACACTTCGCAAGTACGAAGCCGTACAAGAGCGGCATGATGCCGCATTCGACCGTGCCTTCTCTATTCGGCGAGAGGCACAGCGTATCCTTCGCCAGAAGCGTGCACAGATTAGAGTGACTGTGCTCAATGAGAAACGCGACCTACCATTCTAAGAGGAGATAATCAATGACCACTGATGTTAAAGCTGTATTGTCTGGGGAAGAAACACAGGACGCCATTGACTACGTTGAAACCGCTTTGGCCGAAGGCATAGGAGAGATTGAAGACATGCTGAGGCGCAGGGCTAGTAGGTACACACTGAAAAGCGAGGAAGCGCTCAAGATTCGCAAGGCGCTTGACTTACTTAACAGTGTAAAGGTTGGCATCTAAGTATATAACGCAAGGTTTGGTGCCTTGCGTTGGCCCATACACCTTAGGCAGGATCGTAGGGGACTTGCAGCACGCTAGAAGCACTCTTATGAGGCGCGTGTAATGGGTGTGGGTTCGACTCCCGCATGGGCCAACGGAGGGCACCAACATGGTTGACACGTATATGTTCGCTGATAGTGTCACGGGTTTAACACACATGTTGACCCTGACACTTACACTTAGGCGACACGGATACACCACGCACGCACATACAAAGCGCGTTGCTGGATTCTTGTTGCATGTACTCACAGCTACACCTAAGCCGCATGCATCGCGGAAGGAACGAGGTCTATAATGCCAATCGATTACGAGCGTGCTAAGCGTGAAGGTCCCAAGCTTAAGGCTGCACTGACACGCGCAGCTAAGACGCCAGACGTTGCACAACGTTTTGAGAGAGTTAAGAAGGCCTGCAAGCAAGCTGTGTACGCATGGGAGCAATGGGGCGCATGGCCCGACAATTGGCGTGTATGGGAATCTGCTCTTGTAGATGCTAGCAATGCATACACGCGTGAGACTGGCGTATACGTTAACACTCCGTTATTAAGCAGATTGGAGGGTTTACTCTAATGCAGAAGTGCACAATCTGTAAGCAAGATATTGTCCTCGTGCCTAGTGCTGCTGAACGTGCCAAGCGTTACGGTGGCAAGGCTAGCGACTACACTAAGCTATTCACAGAGCATGCGGCATGCGTGCTCAAGAAGCGTAATGATGAAACCCGTGCATTGATCGAGCGCACCAAAGGAGAATACGTCAATGGCTAAATTGAAAGCTACACCAAAGAACTATGCCGAAGCTGCTGAGGTTCTCGCAGGATGTGACAGCATTCGCCTAGGCAATAACACGTACCTTGAACGCGATATCATGAACAATATTACTGTGCGTCTGCACAGTACAGACATTGTGGTGTTTCACAAAGAAGGCAAGACCACTCTGCACACTGGTGGATATCGTACGGTCACTACAAAAGAGAGATTAAACCAGTTCATCAAGGGCCGTGTATACCAGAAGGATCATAACTGGTATTATGTTGTGAACCGTGGTGAGCTTGGCATCGATTGGAGCAAGCCTATTGACTTTGAAGAAGGCATGGAGGTGCAATAGCGCCATGCACAAGTCTGCATATGACTTTCGCATCGAAGACCACGGCACGATCTTCCTGCTATGCCCAATAACGCCCAAGGCAGAGGCGTGGATTAGTGAGCATATACCCGAGGACGCGCAGCGTATGGGTACGGCAGTGGCAGTAGAGCACAGATATATCGAGGACATCGCTGCCGGTATCCTTGAGGATGGCTTAAACTTCTATCTGTAGGAGGCACGTATGCACCACGCTCTAGCCTTATTGCAGCTATGGGTTCTGCTGTGCATAGCTGTTAGTCAGTTCGTGCAAACCACTACTGAGGTGAACTAATGACGCCGGAAATGTTCGCAATGAATCTTGTAGGTACATCCAATACAGTCACAGCGCAAACCATGCGGGGCATTGTTGTGGATGCCATCAAGCAATGGGACGCACAGAAAGCCGCAAACTGGCATGGCTGCTGTAATGCTGCTGGACGCTTGGCCGACTTGGTTTGCAATATGTATCATCCCAAGGATGCAAAGGCACGCAAGACTTGGCCCACTGCTACATGGGCAGAGATTATTGCTAGTGAACTTGGCATAGAAGTACCGGAGACAGACTAATGACTAGGTATGACGTGGCAAGATACGAGAATGCCCTGCAAGATATCCTTGACCAATTCATGGGTATAGCAGAGCAAGACCTGACTGTACTGGAGAAGCGTATTCGGCGCATCGCTGAAAGCACTCTTAGTTCTATCACTAAAGCACAAAGGAGCAGACAATAGCATGCCCACCACGATTAACATCAAGCCTGATTACAAGGCCATCCATGCTCGATTCAAAGAGGATGCTGTGCGAACCCTTGAAAGCTTTGCAAGCAAGGGCAGCAAGACTCTCACGCGTTCTGAGGTATACAGCTTTGTGGCAAGCCTCAGAGTCGCATTGGATACTATCACTGATGTAAGTGAACTTGAACAGTTGCGTTATGATTACGCCGAAGCCGCCAACAAAGTGTTCGAACGAGTACAGGAGGAGTACTAATGACTAATCGCGCACGTAAAGCCGCACGCAAACGCTTCCGTAAACTGGCACGCAATGAATATCCACTGACGCCTGAAGTCCTAGCAGTGTATTGAGTAATGGGGACTACCTGAGTGTGCAAACACAAAAAGGCTTCCCTAAAGAGTATCCCGAGCATAGACCGCATTACGAATAGGAGATTACGATGTGGATGAGCCAGTTCAATGATTTCGTACACGGGGACCTTGAACAGTTGCATGCGCTGCTTGAAGAAGAGTGTACGTTAGATGAACTTCGCGCAGCCCTGCAGAACGTTGTGTTCAAGCTGTTGTATCTCACAAAACAACTCAAGAGTAAGTAGGTAGGACGCAAGGATTAAACGGTGCCTTGCGTGAGTCATCGGGCCGCACTAAGTGCGCTAGGTTGGGCCAACGTCCGATGACTCATGGAGGGCACCATGCTTAATCAAGCTTATGACGTTGTTGGCAAAATCATGGAACACGAGGATGGAGTGCTTGACCAAGAAGAGACATTAGAGCTATTCCAGCATCTGGTAGACACCGGCATGGCTTGGCAGCTACAGGGTTCTTACGGTCGTATTGCTGTGGCTCTGATTCGTGCTGGTTATATCAAGCGAGGTACACGCTAATGATATGGAGAATAGTGTGCGCGTTGTGGATATACGAGTTCTTCGTAAAACCCTTGTTCGAACGCTATAAACAGGAGAACAATACAAAATGACAATCAAAGAAGCTGCACAGATGGCACTCGATGTTCAGGACGCTTGTAACCTATCTGGCGTGGTGCATAGCTTTGCTGAGGTAGTCACTGCTTTGCGTAACTCTCCTGAGTGTACAGGTACAGACTGGGTGAATGAGCACCCTATCGTTACTCTGTTCCTTGACAAGCTATCTTCGTTGAACAACTACACCAGCACGCTAGGCTACATAGCAGCGTACGAAAAAGTTGAGAAGCTGGCTAAAGGAGAACAATAAAATGGGCAGGCCTCGCGGACTACGCAAGGGACCAGATGGTAAGTGGTATATGCCACAAGGAGGAAACAATGCATCGAAAGATAGCAATACTGGCAATGACACTGTGCATAGGGTGGCTGCTGCTCCAGTTGTTAATACTGATCCTCAGCCTAGTGTACGGAGTAAGCGTACAGTAAGCATGGATTGGCAGCGCAATGATATAGTGACTGCCGAGGATGGTGCCGAGCGTAAAACAGCCTTGGTGCTGGGATGGAATGGCAGCAAGATCGTGGTGCAACTGTTGGATGGTGTAACACGCTTGACGTTGGATGAGTCTCGCGTGCATTCTATCGGTGAGGTGGGAGTGTGACTGAGAAGCTAGCTATACGAGTGCTGTTCACATTCAACGTATTACTTGCTGTATACATCTGCGTAATTAACTTGTGGAGGTACTAATGGAATATAAGGACATGTACATGGAGCCCAGAGATCGATACGCGTTGCAGCTTGCACGTCAAAACTCTGGCTTGCCATGCTCAGATTGCGGTTCACATAAAGGTCACTTCTACTTCTGCACAGCATTGACTGGGTATTGGAACGCTGAGGTTTCACAGTCAGAAGAAGTAAGCATGGAAGATGTGCTTGGCAAGGCTAAGCCATACATGCAAGATGAGAACGCTGTGCCTGAGTTTGATGTGGCAGATACACGCTGGCTGAAAGCTATGGGAGTCCTACTGTGAGAAAGAAGGAAGCCCGTAAAGGACTGTGCTTCTATTGTGGCAAGCCAGCCAACACTGCAGATCATGTTATCCCACGAAGTATTGTAGGTTTCATGGAAGTAGAAGATACCTATCAAAACTATGTGGGAGCATGCCACTACTGCAACACAGACAAAGCCCAGATGACTATGGAAGAGTACAGAACCTACAGAACGGTTCGTCATTTGTTAGCTATGTCCCCTGCAGTCTGCGTATCTAATATAGTTAGCCTTGTGATTGACCATAAGTTCTACGGGGAAATGCACCCAGAGACACAAGGCAAGCAATACGAAACGTTGGTAAAGGAACATCTTGTAGTGGCACAACAGCGACCATCATCTTTGCAGTTCATTAAAAGGGGAAACAACACTTAAACATGAAGCGCACACTTCTTCTACTCAGCTTCGTCTTTGCTCTATTCACTCTGCCTGCTTCAGCTTGGAACTGCCCTACCGGTCAGATACGACAGCAAGCACCAGCAGGCACACCGACCACCACGCCTTACTATGACGTGGTAGAAGGGATAGCATTTATTTGCGTACCAGCGACACCGATAACTCCAACACCGAAAGACCCAAACTCGTCCGCAAGTTCAAACTCGAATGCGGCTGCATCGTCAAACAGTACAGCGACGGCAGTTTCGAACACATCCTCTATCCAAAGCCAAGGGCAGAAGCAGAGCCAAGGCCAGAACCAAACAGCTAACGGAGGGAACGCTACAGCAAGCAATAGTAATGCTAACAACGGTAATAACCTAAGCACTGCATATAGCAGCACATACAATCAAGTGCGACAGGCACCTATGGCGTATGCTCCTGAGGTATTTAGTACGGCTGCATGCCGCGTGGGAGCTTCGGCAGGCGTATCTGCTCCTATCGGTGGCATTAGTTTAGGTGGATCAAAGAAGGACAAGGACTGTGAGCGTGCTATCCTTGCCAGTCAATTCATTGCCCGAGGCAACTTGGTTGCTGGGTGCAAACTGCTCATGCACGTAGGTGTAGTGAAGGAGGCTCTTTCATTCGATGAGTGTATGATTGCTGTGCAGTCTAAGCCCGTGGTTATCGAGGCTCCAGTTGCACCTGTTATGCCTACAATCACTGTGAATGTGCCTGCACCAGTCATTACGCCTGTAGTGACCGTGGATAGGCAGGTAGTGGCTGAGAAGCCTACAGTGGTTACAGTTATAGTTCCCAAACCAAAGAAGCACGTATCGCATACGTGCCCGGTGACCGTTGAGCATGGAGTGAAAGTCATTCACGAAAAAGGAGAGAAGTAAACATGTGCCTAAACAACATTACGAAACGATATGAACCGGCTGATCCAAAGGTTCGCAAAGCATGGAAGTATGTTAAAGTAGAAAGTGATGGGACATTCGTGTCTATATTTCAAGGTTACTTTTATAGCACAGAGTGGAAAAAGTCGTATTGCAATTACACGATTAGTTGTACTAACGATAAGGCTAAATCACACCATATGAGAGAGCAGTATATTCCCGGATTTCATGTGTTTCCTACTAGAGAGGAAGCACGTAAAGCAAAGAGTCTTATCGATAACAACGATGGTGGTTCCTTTTCTCATGCAGAAGGTATAAGGCTGGCACAGGTTGAAGTGCGAGGTGTTACTGTGGAAGGCACGGACGCAACCTCTAGTGAAAGTTCATACCTTGATGCCAATATTAAAACCTTGGTTGCTAAAGAGATGCGTATCATCAAGATTGTGAAGAAAGGATAACTAATGAAAAAGCTTAAAAAGAATACAATCAAATTGCTGCGTAAGATTCAACAGCAGATCATGGCAGAACCCAAGCGGATAGATATGCATGATTTTGTTGAGGTGTTCGCACCTGAAGTCAAAATCAACTTGCAAGGGACCGAAGGTTCTCCCGAAGGTTTGCCTATTCCACCTTGTGGGACTCAGGCATGCGTTGCAGGTTGGGCTTGCCTGATTGGTGACCCCAATCTTGAAAAAGAATTAAAAAGAGTTCTAGTTGAAGATTCTATAACTTTCGTTAATGAACGTCACTTGGCCCTAGAGGAAACCATCCAAGACAAAGCTGTAAAGATTTTGGGAATCACTGAAGCACAAGGTGTACGCTTGTTCTTCTTCAAGGACTGGGGAAACTTCGAGGAAGACGAGTTTGGATACACGTTACACGATAAGAACTTTGAGCCCATTGAAGCAGGATGGCCCGAGAAGTTTTCGAAGCGTTACGAAAAATCTAAGACAGCTAAAGGCCGCGCCAAAGCAACATTTGATCGTATCGAGCACTTTATCGCTACGAATGGCGCTGAGTAATTACTAGCGCAGGATGTGGTGTCCTGCGTACGTCACAGCGAATAAGTATGCTTGCCGACCTAGGCGGCGATACCGAGCAGAAGAAGTAACTGTGACGCATGGAGGACACCAATGAGACCACGCTACAAACCGCAGCCCGTCGATATTGCATGGGCCAGACAAGTGCTGGCTACTGTAGCCGATGGCGGGACAGTTGTTTACCCGAGAACCAATATGCACTATATGGTGTCTCACTCACCTTTAACAAAATGATCTTGCTCAACACAAACATACTCGATGAACGCTTTGACAGCTTCGTAATACACTGTCAGACCATCGATACGTTTAAGGTCCTAGGCTACAAGGTGCTACCTGACCTTGATGATGACACTAACGGAGAAGGAGGGCTGAAGACTCAATGACTAAATATAGATCGTTAACAGAGATAGCCGTTGAGATACTGAACGACTGGAAGGAACCATACTTCGGTGCCGTGCCGTATATCTTAGCTATGATCCAATTAGATAGTATCGATGAGAACTTCGGCGCTGACTCTGGCTTAAGCATAGTGCTTTATTTTCTTTCCAACGCTAACACTTGGAAGGGTGAGACAGCACGTAGGATCAAAGCCGAGCTACGGGACATGGTGAAGGGTAAGTGACTATGGTACCTAATCCTAATGTCTAGTAACGTTACGTCACCTGTTACCGGGGTCATGTTACGTTACCATGACCGGCGTTACTTGCGTGGCTCTGCCTCTGCCTGTAGAATGTGTATGTAGGCTGAGGTTAAGGCCACACAAGGAGAGTCACACATGTTGCTAGACGTTGAACAGATAACGGTTTCGTTGGTGGGAGACACTTCGCGCACGCTGAACACGTACGCTCACGGCACCAACCAAACGTTGCAGGATGTGGTTAACGAGGCTCTGGCTGATTGGGCCGACACCGTTGCTGCGGCACGGCTGGAGTCCTTCAGCATACACCGTATTAAATAAGTTAACATTCAGGTTCCGTGGTAGGTCCTGAATTTCTCCTATCTGATTGATTCTAAAGGTAACTTCTGTTGTTGACTTGGTAACCCATCCATGGTAGCATGGTCTTGTTGCTGGTACCGCCTAAGGTGCCATTGCACAAGGAGAAACTACCATGCCGCGAGGTCAATACGTACGTAAGACTCGTATCCAACCCACAGTTGTCGAGCAGCCAGTAGAAACTGATTTGCTGGTAGCTGATACCGATGACGTAAACGATCTAGTACCCGCTGAGGCATTCGTTAGTATGCCGGGGTGGGACAAACTAGATGAAACTGAACAGAGCACTGTGCTTTCTGAAGGTCATGGTCTAGCCCATGAGTTACTTGTTCATGGGACAAGCCGCATGGCGATTGGAGCACATCTCTACAAGCTTCGAAACGTGCTCACACCTCATGGTCTGTACGGTCGCTTCTTGAAGTATTTCCACTTCAGCAAGCGTACAGCAGACCGATATGTTGCAGGTTATGAGAACGCCAACAAGCTTTTGCCCGAGCCTATTGTGCGAGCAGCGATGGCACGAGGCATTAACATCATTGGAGACACAGCAATGAAGCCGCTAGGTATCTATACCGGTGCGGTTAAGAAGCTGCCGCCACCCAAGAACCCGGATACTGTCCAAGCCAATACGTGGTTGAATCAGATCGAGCAGGTACGCAAGGATGAGCGCCAAGCGGCACCTGCCGGGATCATATCTATAGAGCCTATCGATGCACAGATGGCCCTGAAGGAATGCTTCAGGTTCATCAACACTCGATACAAGAGGCTCCCCAACAACAGCAAGACGCGCAGTGCATTTGTGCGTAGCTTAGTTGGTATGATTCTGAGTGAGCTTGGGGTAGCTGGCCCACAGACCTTCACACCGACAGCGGTGCCTGAGGATTTCCGAGCGCAACGAGGCAGGCCTCGGGAGCAAGCAGCCATAGCCTAATCTCTAAAGCCAAGTTGGAGGACTGCAACCACAGTCCTCCTTTACTTGCGCCTGAAAGGAGAGCATATGTCGAAGGACGAAGTAGTCACTGCTGCTCAACTCTATGGTGAGCACCATGACAACTGTCCCATCTGCAAAAAGAACAGCATAAGTCTTTGCAAGGAAGGCCGTATACTCATGGAAAACTTCTATGCGACCTTGCAAAACACGCTGAATAAGGGTTCGCCCAGAAAGGAGAACCACAAATGAACATTCCTCCTCTGCCTAATGGAAAGGAGATCATCAAAAAGCGTATTCACAATTTGACAGGTACCATGACTAACATTCTCGGCTACCTTGAATTAGAAGAATACGAAAAGGTTGTCAAGTGGGTGAAAGAAGCCGTAAAGGAGCTTGACCAGTTAGCGAAGGCCATTGAAGTTCACATCATCAAGCACTGAAGGAGACTTTCTGTGAACCCCAAGCACAGATTGACTGATTCATCAGTCTAACCTTGTATAGATGTTTATTAGCGATTCTGCTATACAAGGATTCCACCCCCGCTCAGAATCCTAACCATACCATTTGCCGAATGCAGACTACGGGCAAATGTTAATGGCTATATTCTCTGTAACCACACAGATGTCTGTTGAATTAAATAACCGCAGTAGAAAGTGGGCCATGTGGTAAGCAAAAGTAATTCCCAGTCAGTTCGTCTCGCATAGAGCGCGAGTTTGACCCTTTGGTTAGGCAATCAAACTCGCGCTTTATTGTGTCTTGCGTACGGTATTGCTTCCCTCGTTGTTTCGTACGGAGGACACTGAGTTATGAAACATACGCCACAGTATGTACACGATTATTACTTTACCAACATCAATCCTGAAACACTCAAAAAGAGAATCAAAAACGCACAACTAATACTCAAAGGTTTGAAGTTTGATGCCATTGCTTTCTCTGGCATGAGCGGGGCTCTGTTGGGTCCTCCATTGGCTCTCAAGATGGGCAAATCTTTGATTATGGTTAGAAAACCACACAGCGGTAGCCATTCCAGAAAGCGCGTAGAAGGAGACATGGCTGCTCATACGTATATCATCGTGGATGACTTTCAAGATACCGGCAAGACTGCACGCTACATTAAAGAATCAGTAGCTGAATTTTCATCTGAAGCAAAGCTGCTGGGAAGTATTTGAAATGAATCGGATGCATCTGTATAGAGGTTCACCATTAAAGTTGTCGGAGGTAAAATGATCAATGAATCAGATGCTAGACGTACATGGAACGGCTGGACTGAAATCCAGCGACGGGCGTTTTTAGAAGGCTACGAATTCAACACCAGCATAGCGCGGTATTCATGGCCTATGCTTCCCTACCCAGTTCAGCAGCTAATGATGCAGGATAAGCACTCTGTAACCCGTGGGCCGATCATCGGCAAATGCGCGAAGTGTGGCAACGTATACGCATTGGATACTGAGGAGATCGTATGCCCACAATGTGAATTCAAAGGTGTACTGTGGGCATATGAGGGTAACCCGGCTGACCCTGAGGATGAAACACTAGAGTACATGCGCGACCAGCTAGGTACACCAGAGCTTTCAGAAGGTGACAAACTAGATATAACCGAGCTTAAACGTATTTATGAATTAGAGGACCCACGATGACACGAAGGAATGTGCATGTTTGGCTGTGGTGGTTAGGTAAATGCGTTTGCGGCAGATTCAATTGCAGAGAAAAAGGGAGGATCAAATGAAACTCGTTATTGACCGTAAAACATGGAGACGTGGCCCACAAGATGAGCAAATTAAGTTAGACGATCCTACAGCTTTGCTTTGCAAAGATGGGGCTAAATGTTGCTTGGGTTTCTATGCTCTTCAGTGCGGATTAACGAAAGAGCAAATATACGGCATAGGCGAACCTGGACAAATTCCTATGAACGAAGATGATGCAGATTCTTACTGGCTCAAATTGGTTAAATTCTATGATGATGATTATACTTCTGGTTTGGCTAACACTAGCCTAGCTGCTGAAGCTATGGACATCAACGATGATCCTAATCTCACAGAAGAAGAACGAGAACAAAAACTTATAAAGATATTCTCCAAGAAAGACATTGAGGTGAAATTCGTATGAAACCTGATGGAATCACAAAGAAGACCAAAGATAATTCTAAGAAGCGCCCATACGAACGCGAACAGTGGCAGAAGAAAAAGAGCGAGGGCCGTCCCAAGCAGCAATTCATTAATGGGCAGTGGGAGAAGATTCCACAATGAGGTGGAGATGGCTAAAACAACTGGTCTGTCCGCATGAAGACGTAGCTATACGCACGGATGGATCGCGCCTATACGTTAGCTGTCTCAGGTGTGGCAAGCCGAGTCCCGGCATAACCACGGGGGGCTTCAAGTACGGCCACAAGGCAGTCAAAGACCGATCAATACTGGTAATGAAATCATTTAGACCTAGGAGAATTAAACGATGATTATCTCAACACGTACGTTCTATTTGCGCGACAAGCGGAATTTCCCTATCGCCACAGTTGCCACTGAGTTGAGCGAGCTTGGTGGGGTTTTCTATGGTATTACATCTTGGAATCCCAAGGATGTATTCGACAAAGCATTGTCTCGGGAGATTGCTATTGGACGCCTTGAGGTAAACCCGAGCTATCTGCCCGTGCATGAGAACTTCAAGCGTGCAGTTATTACGGACATTGCCAATCGCCGGGATTTGCCTAAGCGTACGCGTGAAGCGGCTCAACGTTGGCTCGATGCTCCACGTACGGAATTCATGGAGGGACCTCTGTGATTGAAAAGGAAGAGTACGATTTTGAAGATGATGATGAGGAAGACTTTGAAAGTGAAGACGAAGAAATCAATTGAATTTGACAAATTGACATATTCGTGATAGAATGATTAATCATCTAAATTCAGGTCCGGTTCAGAAAGGACGCTTATTGAAGTTCCTAAAAGTAGTAACTATATTTGCCACATTCCCAGAGTTTAAATCGGGAGCCATGTATCAACGCGGCAAGGGCAAAGCGTCTACATTACGCGCAGCCAGCGCAAGAGCCTTGGGCGATCTGCTCAAACAACCTAAAGTAAAAGGCAAGCGGTTTAGCACATTCACAGCGACGGTTTCCATCGGCAAGGAAGCTGTTGAGGAAGGAGGTGCCGAATGAAAATGTACTTGATAGGCAGTGAGTTCGATGGGTACTGCAAGATTGGCAAATCAGAATACTCAGAGCTAAGAGCACAAGCCCTAGATCGACCTAAGCTTCCTTTCCCAATAAAAGTCTTAGCAGAGTTCGATGCTCAAGGAGAAGCCGATAGAGTTGAAAAAGAACTCCATGCCTATTTTGAGCATAAGACGGCCAGAGGCGAATGGTTCACGTACATACGACCAGAGATTTTTCTGAGGAAAGCTGAGCAATTCACAGGCCCAAATCCAAAACCGGGACGAACAGAGTTTCCTTTGACTAGAAAGGGAGGCATAGGATTTGAAAAATGGGTAGAACAAATGGAAAAGGATTGGAAACTGAAATCTGCAGAAGAGAAAGAGCAAATATACAAGGGATTAGACGCTTTAGAACTGGAGCGTAAAACTCTGAAAGCGGAAAGGATAAGAAATGCGCGTCAAGCTAGAAAACATACTGCCCAACCCGTTTCGTGATCTTGAAAGAAATCCTTTGGTACCAATTAAAATCGAAGAATTACGAGCTTCTATTCGGCAGACTGGCTACTGGGACAACGTAGTTGTTCGTCAAAGAAAAGATGGAAAATTTGAACTGGCCTACGGTCACCACCGTTTAGAGGCTGCAAAATTGGAAGGTATAACAGAAGCCGATTTCATTGTGAAAGATTTTGATGACGCCACCATGATTAAGGTCATGAGTGCCGAAAACAATGATGCATATGGTTATACAATTTTGTCTTTAATTGAAGTGGTGCGAGCAGCCGTAAATGCTCTGGCTGATGGACGTATTCCTACTTTTGAAATACCAAAAGACACCAAAAAAGAATACATTCGTTATGCTCCCTCATTCTCTTCAGGAGGTAAAGCACCTGCCGCAAACTTTGCGGCACGTCCTTATACTGCGGTTGCCTTGGCTGATTTTTTGGGGTACACTAGAAAAGATGGACGTGGAAGAATTCAGGCAGACACCAACATTCAAGCTGCATTAAGAGCCTTAGAATTAATACAAGAAGGTGTCTACACAGAAAATACTTTGAAAGATTGGAAAGTAGCCCAGCTTTTAAAGAACACTCAAGACCGCTGGGACATGCTCCAGAGACAAAGGGAGCAGGCAGCAAAGAAAAAAGAAGACGAGGCTGAACGCCTGCGTATCGAGCAAAGACGTAAAGCAGAACAGGAGGAACGAGAGGCCATTATAGAGGAGTCTCGAAAAAAGAAAGCAGAAGCTGAGCGTAAACGACGCGAAGCCGAAGCTGCTGAGAATGCCAAGGCTGTGGCTCAAGCCGAAGAGCGTCGAGCAAAGCTTGAGGAAGAAGAAAAACTCCGCTTATTGAAAGCCCACAAAACTGCTGTAAGAAAAGCCCTCGATAAATACACCTCTGCCATATCTGTTACGGAAGGTGTAGCTATCGAGAAGGCAGTTAAACAGGCTGAGGAAATACTGGAGTCAAAAGACAGCACGGCTGCAGTTAAACTCACTGAACAACTCTCAACTCTCTCACGAAAAGTAACAGATAAATATCTTGAACAACAAAAAGTTGAGCAAGAGAGTGCCGAGCGTGAACGCAAAGAACTAGCGGTACGCAACATGGTCAAAGCACTCTACCAAAAGATTGAACGCATAATGTCAGAAGAGGACCCATTGCGTGAAGTCATTAAGAGTGCGGCACGCAACCCTGAAGTTAACCTTAAGGAACGTGATCTACTCCATAGAGCCATGAAGGACGCTGCTGAAAGAGTGAATCAGTGGGCAGGTAAGTTTGCCAAAGCCGGTAAAGTGGATGTTCTGGCTGAAGCATACAAAAAAGAAGATGCCAAGCGTAAACTCGATGTCAAGGAAGAAGAGGTGCCGGTCATCGAGAAGGAAATAACCACCAAAAAAGCCTCCGCAGTCAAACCTAAAGAGAAGAAAGGAAAGAAATGAAGCTTGACCTTTTAACTTTACATAACGACGATATGGGCTCAGTGGTGGGAGACTTCCATGGTACTCCCATCAAGGCCTACTATCCTGAAACTGCGGAGGCTCGTTCATATCTGTACCTGTACGAGATTACGCGACGTTCCATGGAGAAAGAAAAGGAACGCCATGCACACAACGGATGACTCAGGATTGATAGTGCGAGTTGCTGATATGGCAGAAGGGCTAAAAGGCTTTGAAGCTTTGGACCCAGACCTAGAATTAAGTGAAGTGAAAGCCATTAATGAAGCAAGAGACGCACGTTTATTGCAGTTGCTTGTAGACCGTCCTGATTTATATGAAGCACGTAGGGCTTACATTTTGAAGGAGGACACACCTTCGTAATGTACCCATATAGAGACGAACAACAGCAAGCAGCGTTAGAACACTTGGCACATGGACCGTATGCCAGCGACGATAAACCGTACCTTTCAACTCAAAGATATTCTTTGTCTGGCTACGAACCGCACAACATCGCGGATAAACAGGCAGTCGATGCTCAGGGTGTAATTGAAAATTGGATTTGGTATAATACTTTGTATCGTATGAAAGTTGGAGGTTAGGATTGCCTATTGAAAACCAGAAAGACCTTGTGACCCGTCAAAGGGAAATGAAAGCACGCATGAAAGAACTGAGAAAAGCTGATCCTGACAAATGGCGTAAACAGGAATTAGCTGATGCACGTATTCTAGATGCTAATTTTCCCAAAGACAATGCAGGCCACAGGAGAAGTGCCGACCGCCAATATGCCTAAAGTACTTACTGCACCCGAGATGAAGGCACGCTTGTTCAAAAGATTTTGGAATAAGGTGCTTCTCGGGGATGAATGCTGGGAATGGCAAGGCTCCATAAACAACATGGGCTATGGAAAAATACAAGTACGTATGGACGACGGTTATCATGCAGTGTATGCTCATAGAGTATCTTGGTTTCTTGCTACAGGAGAATGGCCCACAGAACAAGTTTTGCATCGATGTGACAATACTAGATGTGTTCGCCATGGACATCATTTTCAGGGAACACAAAAAGACAACATGCAGGATGCCTCAGAAAAAGGCAGAACCAGTGGAGGTGGAGCAAATAAAACTCACTGTAAACGTGGCCACAATTTAGACAATGCCTATTTAAATGGAGGCAAAAGACACTGTAGAATATGTCGTAGAGATTATAAAAAGCTTAGGAGAATGAGTGAGTCTTGATGCATTTTTAGAAAAGTTTCATAAAGAAGAAACTTTTGATACAGAGCAGAACATGGCTTACTGTATGGCTGATGCTCCAAATGCATTAGCAACATTCATGTCTAAGTTTAGTCCAAACATGGAATCGATATGGTTCTATGAGGGTAAATGCGAGATCAGATTCGATAAAGAATCACATAGATATTACAGAGTTGAAGAACTAGGAAACCTAACTCTTCTACGTGGAGTAACAAACGTAGTCCACATCATAGATCGTTCCATGGCTCTTATGCCGTGGGCAGCTAAGAAGGTGGCCGAGAAGATGATTAGGTTGGTAGCCACTGAAACAAGAGATGGGCAAATTTATCTTGTACCGATGACTCTGGCGTACTTCACTCAGCTTGTTATGGAAGCTAAGAAGGCTCCTAACGAAGAGAAGGAAGAAGCAGGCGACATTGGGCACATGGCCCATGCATGCTTGGAAGATTCAATCCGGCATGCATTGGATCACACCGAAGACCACATTGTTCGTGAACTAAAAAATCTCCCCACAGATGAGAAGGCTGCAACCGCAGCTAACTCAGCATTCAATTGGATGAAGGCGCATAATGTGCGCTGGATTGAAACAGAAGGGAAGATATATTCTAAACAGTATGGCTACGCGGGAACAATGGATGGCCTTGCTTACGTTGACTCTTGTACTGATCGTACATGTTGTCGTAGTAGTTTCACTAATCATCTCAGCCTTATCGATTGGAAATCTTCGAACTATCTTTATATCGAGTTTCTTTTCCAGACTGCGAGCTATCAGCACGCGAAGCAAGAAGAATCTGGTATCAAGATTGAGGATCGCTGGGTTCTAAGGCTAGGAAAGAATGAAGACGAAGCTGGTAAATTCGAACCATGGTATATGGGACCGGAGGACTTCCAGCAAGACTTAGACGGTTTCTTAGCTTGTTTACGTCTGGTAGAATTGGTTGACTCAGTTACAGATCGCATGAAGAACCAAAAAGCTCTTATTAAAGGAGTAAAGAAGGAAGTACGAGAGACTCAGAAAGCAATAGAGAAGGCAGAAGAAAAGCTGGAGAAAGCCCGAGCCAAAGCCTTTAAGAAGACTCAGAGAGAAGCCGAAAAGGAGTTGGCTAATAAGAAAGCCGAAGAGGATAAGAACGCTCTGCGTATTGCTCGTGCTGCTGAGAAGGCACGCGTTAAAGAAGAAGCCCGAGCACTCAGGGAAACAGTTAAGCAAACCAACGCGGTAGCAAGCAAAACTATCCCAGAGCCTAAACCTGTAGAGATACCAGCAATTGTTAGTGCACGTCCCAAATCGGGATGGGCAGAGTTTGAAGAAGAAACCGTAGTTAAACCAAGAGTATTTACTATACCGGAGGAAGATTGAGCGATAGCAACGAATCATTAACCGTTCTGAACAATCAGAATGCGCTGGCTGTAGGTGGAGTAGGCCTCGGGTCAGCTTTGTTCAAGGCACGTCCTAGCACTATTCAGTTGGTTCCAAAGTCAACACGTCAAGAGGGAGCTATCCCCGGCACGTTCCGCAATATCACCACCGGCGAACGCCTAGGGGTTGCCGATGAAAACGGAAACATCGTTAAGGATGAAATCCGAGTAGTCATGCTGGCTGTGCCTCAAGAGAAGCGTGAGTATTACTTGAACGATGGCAAGACGTACAGCAAGGACATGAAGGAATGCTTCAGCGTAAACAACGTGACACCTCACGACCGCGCTAAGAATCCTCCTGCTATGTACTGCGCTACTTGCCCTATGGGGGATGTTAACTGGGAGAAGTGGCGTAAGGGTGGAAAGAATCCTAAGGACCTGCCACCTTGCCAGATGTATTACGGTTTGTTTCTGGCCGAACGCAATACGCAGACACCCTACAACATCGACGTGAAGGGCAAAAGCGTAGGGCCATTTAAGCAGGCCATGGAAACTCAGATGGCTGGTCTGTTGGCAAAGATTCAAACCAACGTAGTCATGCTGAACAAAAGCCGTGGTTATAAGCTGAATAAAACTTCAGGACAGTTTGAATTCGTTGGGTTACCTGAAGGTGTAACGGAGAAAGTTGCACCAGAACCAATGCCTAATATCTTTGACATCGTATTCACGATCTACTCTAACCGTAAGGACGGAGATATTGTGATGGGCTTCAAAGATTTTGCTCGCATGAAGGCAGAGGATCGTGCAGAGTTTGGCGACTTGTACAACGAATTCCTACAGCGTAAGCAGCAGGCAGCACAGGTTGCACAAGCTGAGCCTGAGGAAAGTGAAGAAGCACAAGGCAACGCGGCAGTAACTGAAGCAGTAGATGGGGAATACGTAGACACTAACGACGAACCCATCACAATTTAAAGGAGAATACATGAAAGCTTTGTTCACCACATTTGTACTTGCCCTCGCACTGCTGGCCTCGGCTCACACAGCCACGGCTAATGATGACGAGAACGTGTATGTTAACGGACAGTATCTCAGTAGCGACGGAGACAACTACGGAATGACCTTCTCCGTAAGCAGTTCTGTTCCTGAGCCTACATGCGTGTTTCCATATGTCACCAGCAGTGACAATGTGGTGGGCGGGGTTGGTAGCCCTTACCAACTCGGAGCTAATGAGCAGAACGTGCACATTGGTCAGTTTAACCGAGCCGATAGCTCTCGTGGCTGGTCGGTTCAAGTGAGTGCACGTTGGCATCGTGGAGGCTGCTAGTGCTCAAGTGGATTCGTAGTTTAGGATTCTGGGGCATGTTCGTTGGGGCAATGGGAGCGCTGAATGCTCTCATTCAGAATGACTGGGGGATCGTAGGGTTAGGTATTGTTTTCGTTTTGTTGTCCTACGGTTGGTACTGGTTATTCGGCAAGTTCACCACGTAAAGTTACGCACGTATGAGGTAATCGCAAAGCCTATCGGACACGGGTTCGACTCCCGTCGCCTCCACCAAGCTACTCACGATGAATACCGGCTGACCCCAGCGTCTAGCGCGGAATCACGGCTAGGCCCGAGACGAATGCATCGTTATCGGGAAAGTCGAGGATAATTCTCGTCTGGGTGAGTAGCTTAATGGGGGCGTCACGGCTTCGACGGTGGGAACTGAGGGATTTACTGACGTGCCGTTATCGTACGCCGTTCGTTATACGGAGTGCAAAAACACAAATGCTAAGACTAACAAGTCTCGCAAGGCCTATGGCATGTTCTTCGGTGGAAACACTGTTGGACAGCTTTCTGTAGCTGCCTAAAAGGGTGGGAGCCTCACAAGGGCTCCCTTCCGATATCCTCCCCAACAAACAGGAGAAACCATGAAGAAGCTTTTCGCTGCTGTACTGATGCTGGCGTCAGCATTTGCTGCTGCCCAAACCACAAACAATTTTACTTTTGGTCCGCGCCCTACCATCACTAACATTGCTCCGATGACTTCGGTTAACGGTGTTTCAGTCGATCCTGCTACCAATAGCACTGTAGATTTTCAGACTTCGGACTTCAGCACTGCTCCGGGGTTCGCGTTGTATTTCCCTTACAGCATCGACGGTACCAGTGGTATTCTTGAAGGAGGAACGATTCAGTATGGTGTACGCGTTATTACCGGCGTGAACACTGCTACTCAGTCTGATACGTTCTCTTTCTTCGGTGGAGAATTTACCGGCACTGTAATTGAAACCTTCACCTTCGCTACGCAGCGTGTGTGCGGTGGTCGTAGTTGCCACAACGTGACGGTGTATACCAGCACGGGTGGAACGGGAACGTTGACAAAGAACTAAGGGACAAACATGACAAAGCAGGCTCAGAGCACGGGGGCTTCAAATGAAGCCCCTTACGAAGGTTCGTTGGAAGAAGTATTTGATAATCCTCCTACTCAAGAAGAAATTGAAGAGAATTCGCGCCCTATTGAAGAGATCGCTGAGGAAGAAGCACCTGTAAATGCAGGTACCATTACGTACGGTATCGATAGTCTAGCTCGCATAGAGATTACTAAGCTGGCTCTATTAGCGCAGAATATTCTTGCACGACAAGAAAATGCACCGTCTACCACGACCGGCAGCTTGAACATTTTAGGGTTCGACTTTAACGTCCGTGTACTTCCTAAACAAGATGCTATGATTGGTGGAGAAAACAAAATTGGCCGACCGGGGCTGGTATTGGAAGTGAATGATGGTGACCGCACCTACGCTGTGGCTAAGCTGGAGTGGGATCACAACAAGCAAGTGTATGTACTATTCGCAGGCAAAGGAGTAAACTAAATGAACAAGTTTTTTGAAGCTATTGGATTGGGAATAGTGGCTTTTGTTGTAGTGATTGGCTTGTCTTTGTTGCTGGCTTTTCCTACCAAGTGGGCAATCAACTATGTGGTTAACCCAACGTTGTTGGCAACTGTTTTCACTACCGGCCACTTTAGTGTATGGCACGCATGGGCATTAAACTTCTTGGCAAGCTCGCTCGTTAAGTCTACAAACACAGGGAGCACGAAGTAGATGGTCACTGACACCGAATTTATCAATGCATTACGCAGCGCAAAAATGAGCACAGTAGAACTGGCTGATGGATTAGGTGTCAGTCAACCTACCATCCGTAGATGGCGCAACGGTCGTAACCTGCCATATTCACCTATGAGACCGGCCATTATGCTGTTTCTTGGCAAAGTTGATAAACGCAGGGCTGGAGTAGTAAACCAGATTCAACGTACAGCATTCGATGCTTACGAAGGATTAAACGGAAGGATGCCCACTAAGTTGTAGGAGAGATAAGTGCAAGATGATCACAAGTATGGTCCCGGTGAATGGGTAGTTCACAAAGAAAGAAGTGCACCGGGTGGGTTGAAAGACATAGTACTTCAAGATTTAATACCAACAACAGCAATACATGGGGAGGTAGTAGCTGGCCGAGCTACTACAGTACGTAAGGACCTTCAACGCCTTACGGCAAACATGCAACAAGATACATTTACGTTGGCAGACCTTTTCTATGAAGCCCAAGCGAACGCGTACTACCTACAGTGGGGGTTCGACAGCTTAGGTGACTACGCCACTAAGGAGCTAGGTATTAAGGAGCGCAAAGCCCAATACCTTGCTCGCATAGTTAAGGTCTGCCGTGATGTTGGAGTGACCCGTAAGAACTACGAACCGGCAGGCATATCGAAGTTGAGAGAGATCACCACACTTGATCCTGACGGCTTCTATTTCGACAAAGAGAAGAACCAGAATTTTCCTCTAGATGAGATCATAGTTGATCTTATTCTTGATGCTCCTGACATGACAATGCAGCAAGTCAAAGACAAGGTTGATCTGCTTAAAGGTCAAGTAGGGGAAGATAGGCAAGTCATCAGAAGCTTTGGTTGCACACAATCTTGCTGGACAAACGTCATCAGTAAAGCTTTAGAACTAGCAGCACGTAAGCTTGGCTCTGCTGGAAGAGATGAGTCAGGTAACGCAATAGAATTTTCTGAGGGTGCGAAGTGGGAGATAATTTGCGTTTCCTTCTTACAGGATCAGAACAACTATATAGAAGACCACGGAGAAACTAATGAAGACAATAGCGACCCTTCTATTACTGTGTAGTCTGTACGGGCATGAGTCGCGCAACTCTAACCCTTGTGCTCAGATGTGTGGTTGCAAGAAGCAGCACTGGAATGAGTGCTCTGTGTATTGCTTCCAGATGTATAAGAGCGACGGTACACCACGCTGCATGACTCAAGAAGAAATGGATGGTTGTTCTAGGTTGTGCTTAGGTAAAGGTCCGGCGAAACATGAAGGTGGAAAATGAAGACAGACGTTAACAAAGCTTTATCACAGCTACAGAAACTCTACAATGATGCAGGGCTAGGTTCGTTAGATTTTATCTATCGTAACCACTCGTCATGGATTGCACTAAAATCGCGTCCCAACAGCTTCATGGACAACAAGAACATTCCGGCGATTGACTATCCTTCAAAGGTGAACATTGAGCCTGAGACTTCCGCCTGAGGAGTACCATGCTCTGGTTCAGAGCGTACTTGTACGGGATAATTGGAAATGCCGACATTGCAAATCTAGAAACAATCTTCACGCCCATCACATTGTGTTTAGGAGCGAGATGGGACCTGATGCTTCTGGGAATCTTGTAATACTTTGTTTATATTGCCATGAAGGTGTGCATCAGTATAAGCTGTTTATTGACGAAACGCAGCCGGGTAAAGGGGCCGACTCAGAGCTTATCTTTACCCGGCAAGATGGATGGAAACCAAAATGACTACAACATGGTATAGAGTTTCTACGTGGGGAAAACCAAAGATCACTACAGTAGAGGTAACCAAAGAAACTGATAAGTACATCACGTATTTACAGCCTAGCTGGGATAACAAACGAATGGACGAACGTAGATCGTCTAAAAGTAATGAGTTCTGGCCGACCTTCGCTGCAGCACGGCAGGAATTGCTTGTTCGATATAAGCGAGATATGAATCAGGCGCAGATTGAGTACGAAGAAGCCAAAGAGCGCTTCCACAAAGTATACTTGATGGAGAAGCCGGAATGAGTGATGAGTTTGAATTTCCCGAAGTAATAGGTGTTGGACATTTGGTGGCATGATATTCAGCTTAGGGCTTCTGTTAGAAAAAAGATAAAAAGGAGGATACCATGTTTACTCTGTTTGACTACCAGCAAGAATGTGAACAGGCAGTCATAGACCATAGGAAACAGGGTATCCTGCAGCAACTGGTTGTGATGGCTACGGGCACAGGGAAGACCGTAGTCTTCTCCAGCATCATTAAGAGAATGCTACCCCTCCTAGGTGGCAAGGTGCTGGTATTTGCTCACCGTGAAGAGTTAGTTGATCAAGCTATTGACGCAATAAGAGAAATGAATCCCGGCCTTAAGGTCGGCAAGGAGATGGCTAATGATTGGGCTGATATTGACTGCGACGTGGTTGTTAGTTGTGTTGCCTCTATTGGCAGGGCTGGGAGTACTAGGCTTACTCGTTTTGGAAGCTTCAATCTCGTTATCTGCGATGAA
>Ga0210401_10002149_pt1 | contig 22046 bp, 22 predicted proteins | sample IncBWH32MmetaG_FD_150866 | JGI IMG/M metagenome (GOLD analysis project Ga0210401, IMG submission 150866) | Forest soil microbial communities from Barre Woods Harvard Forest LTER site, Petersham, Massachusetts, United States - Inc-BW-H-32-M | ecosystem: Environmental > Terrestrial > Soil >... | reverse complement strand
TATCGCGCTAACAATGGCCAGCAGCTTCTAGATTTCGACACCGGCATGTGGCAGATGGGCCCGCCGATGACGTACATGCTGGATGGTACTCAGTACATTGCCATCGCTGGCGGGCCCACTGGTGTTCCCACTCAGGCCGGTCGCGGCGTGCCCCCCCCACCCCCCCCGGCCGGAGCTAACGCCGCCGCAGGTCGCGGGAACACGCAAGGTATACGAACGACTCCGGCCGGTACATCGCACTTGCTGGTGTTAAAGCTTGACGGGAAGGCATCACTGTCCCCGAGTCGTTGAATCCTCTTAATTGGGTGGCCCTGGGAATTCGGAGCAACCAATACTGTCGAGCAAGATCGATTCGCTAGTCGCGGACGAGGCAGCGGCTGGTGAATGCCGACCGCGGTTTGCGTCCAATAGTCTCCTGTGCGTCGCCAAACTTCGCCTAACGCTGACGAACGTTGAGCAATACTGAACGGCGGCGGCACAGGTATGCGCCGCGTATAAGTTGCCAGACCACCGCAGATAGTGCAAGAGCAGTGGGGAAGAATGGAGCTCTCTGTGACGAGAGCCAGTGTGCCCCTTTCTTGCCCGTGAAATCCGCTGGCCGATTGGGCATCGTCCGGGCTGCTCTGGCGCCAGCGCGCAAAGAAGAAGAGCGTCGCATCGACAGACGCAAGCTCGCTACGCCGCTTCGCGCCAGCTATATCGATGATGAAGGCCGCCGAGCCGGGCACCGGAGATCACTGTCGCAGCCGGCGAAGGCTTGCGGTCCACCTGCCGTCGATTCGGCGTGTTCTTATCGAGGGAATCGTGAATCCGGTCGTCGTGGTGGTAGTTCACGTAATCGCGAATGAGCCGGCGCAGATGTTGTTCGTTCAGCGCGATGATGTGGTCGAGAATCTCGCGGCGCCAACTTCCCACCCAGCGTTCCGCAGTCCCGTTTTGCCATGGTGCCTGAACACTCGTTCGCTTCGGCCTGAGGCCCGTCGCCTTCAGGAAAGCAATCACATCCGCATCGAATTTCGAGTCGTGGTCGAGGATGGCATAACGATACGGACCAGCCTCGGGAAACGCTCCCTACATCGCTCCAGTGCCATTTGTTGAAGCGGTGTGGGTACCGGGGCATGGGGTGCACGGCGCCTACGGACGATATTGGGTCAGGGGTTATTGGACCTGGAGGCGTTAGATTGACGATGCTGGAGCGCTCCTGTATCGAAGTGCTTCAGAACCGCGAGGCCACTCCAGGCTTGTGCGCTGTCCTGTGACGCACAAGCGCTACGGGCCGACCCGTAGTGTGAACGAGCAGCATGGCGTAACGCTACGTCGGGAAGGCGAAGTAGTTTCTGGACTGCTGCAGTTGCCAGCGGTTGTGTCAAGTGAAGTATGCGCCGGATGGAAGCACTCGGCTGGTGGTGCTGGTGGTGCTTTAGAAACGATACAATTCTAACGAACGGCTCAATCGTGTCGGCCGGCTGATCGACTCATCCAAGAATCTGTTCCATTACCCGAGCGATCAGCATGCCCATCCCGGTGGTGTGACCAAACTCCCGGTTACCCACTTTCTGCCGTACGGAGAACCGCCCATCGGGCCTCCTGGTTGCGGTTGAACGAAACTCCCAGAAAGCCCCGCTGTAGGTGCGCTGTTAAACGTGAGAGTTTCTCGTCAATTTGGCTCCCCACACTGGACACGTTTCGAACTTCCACAGTTGAACTGACCCCGTGCTCGAACTGGTGAAGTGTATTGAAATGAGAATCCTCCAGATCAACTGACGAGTTCATCCATTCTGAACACCCAGTCTGGACACATCTCGAACTAACGTGCTTTCGGATTGCTGCTCCGTCGTGATCCTCAAGAAACTCGTACCGCCGACGCGACAACTCGAGTTGATTGCAGACACACGGATTTTGCAGTCATCGCTGAAATGGAAAAGGCGCCGGGTGATGACCGGCGCCCAGACACCTTAATCCCCCAGGAAAGGAAGGAAAGGCACTACGATGCCCATTATACAGCCAACGCCCGCTACCGCGGCTCGGAATCGGCACAGAGGTAAGCGCGCTCGGAAATCGCTCGAAGAACGGCGCCCCTGCCGCCGCCAACGGCGAATCCGTCTCACTGAAGAGCAGGCCCGGACCGTCGTGAAGACCTTCGGCGGTAGCCGCTTTCGAGGCAAGCCGTACTACGAGCTTCCGGCCTGGCATCTTCGGTATCTCCTTACGTTGCGATTAAAAGATCAGCGGCAACGGTTGGCTTGTGAGATGGCCTGGGAGAATGCTAAGCGCCAACAGGAACTACTGAGGCCCACGCAGCCACCAGGCCGCCCAAAGCGTGTCCTTCCAACCGAAGAAATCGACCGATTGAGAGCGCAAGGCTGTAGTGAACGGAGCATTTCGATCCAACTTGGGATTCCACGCCGGACAATGGCGCGAAACCACCCCAAAACACGAACAATTGCAGAAGAGTTTTGCGCCACCCCTAAAAACTCCAAAACAGAAGACTTGCACGATGTGGAGGCGTCCCCCCCTCATACTCCCCCTTGTAGTTGGAGTGAGAGTGAGAGTGTTCCATTACCCCAGCACCCCCCCTTCCCCCCCAAAGGCGAGGCGTTGCGTCGCGCGGGCATCTCAGCACGAAGCGCCGTTGCAGCATTCCGCCCTCCGCATCGAAAGTCTTCCACAGAGAGGCAGGATGTTGCACAACCAACCGACTCGAAGCAGGGGCTCATCGACCGATACCGAGACTTTCTTCGGGCTTGGCCACACGATAAGCGCGGCATCGATCTCGGCTCTCAATGCTGGATCAGTTACATCGACAACGGCACGATCACGGAGGACAACGTCCATGAAGTCTTTGAGGGGCTCGAACGTTGGAAAGCATCAGAACTCTGGTCTCGTGAGAACGGTCGATATATTCCCGCGCTCGCTAATTCTCGCGGAACCGGTTGGCTCCAGGTTCGAGCCTGGAAAGACTGGCCAAAACCGAAAGAGGTCGATTCATGGGCCAGCTGACCGACCGCGGACTGAAACGGCAGATCGCCCGCCTGAAATCTCTGCCACGCGGTGAAGATCGACCCTGGGGAACGGATGAGGAGCCGGGGCTCCGCGATGAACTTTTGAAAGTGCTTCGCCAGCGTTCGAGCGACGACACGGAAGCAGAACGCATCATCGACTTGGCGATGCAAAACTCGAAGTTCACGCCGACGCCGGCAGAATTGATTGAGTACGCCGACGCCGTTTTCCGAGCCCGACCAGTAGACGAAGGACCTCGCTGGGAACCGACTGGGCCACTCTGCCGCCGATGCGAATCCCAGGGGGTTATCCAGGATTCCGATGGCCGGTGGAGTCGCTGCGACTGCAAAAACGGCTTGGAATATCCACAGAATCTGTTGGACCTAGCGAACAAAAGCGATGAGCGGCTGAGGCGAAGGAAGGAAGAGTTGCTCGCAGTCCGCGAGGATATAGACGAAGTGCGGGCCACGCTAGCCAGGGCGATAGCCTCGCGGCTCATAGTGAAGGAGGATCGCACAAAGGAAGCCCTGAAGCGGGGTATCCTACCGGGGGCGAAGAGAGAAACCAACTACCAATGAGCGTTCACGAGTATTTCCAGGCCATCGATGCGGTGCACAAGCTCTCTGTGAAAAGCATTATCGCCGATCCGACCGCTGCCCTTCATAAGCTCGGTCGGATGCATCAGGCGATCAGTTTGATGAACCGGGCGTGGGTGGGTGACACGCTGCCCGAGCTAGAGGCTATCGTCGATCGGGCGAAGCGGCTTAAAGCTTACGAGCGAATCGCCAAGTACGACGCGCCACGGAAGCTTCGCGAAATTGCAAACCGAGCCAATCGTGCCCAGCAAAAAGCATTCCGGGACGAGCTGCGACAGGTCGTTCGAGAAGCCTGGGGACCAGTCCTTGATCAACTACTCAGAGCGAAGCAGCAGCTTCGCCGTGAGATAGACATGGAATTCAAGCGACGATGGGAAGATCCAGCGGGCATTGATCCTGACGAAGTCGCCATGGAAATACATGCCCGACTGCGGCCCGAAGTGCACATCAGACTCGGGTATATCAAGAAATGGTTAAAGCCATTTGCCATCGCAGATGGGGGCTTTGAAGGTGAAGCGTCGTTGCAGATGAAGACTAACAATGGAGTACACGGTTGGGGCCACGGAGACGGATTTCTTGGTTGGCCCGCAGAGGACACAGCCAAAGAACTCAAGCAACTTGGTGGTGCGCAGCCACAAGGTTCACTGTTGACGATTTCAATGCCGAACTGATTACGCAGTGGAAACAAGCTTAATGAGACGATCTAGCGAACTGAGCCCTCAACAGCGTTCGCTGCTTGAGATCATGCGCGAGCACCAATTCGGCCGCATCGAGAACATGTCCATTCGAGCAGGTCAACCGGTACTCGATCAGGATCTGAAGGTCGTGCGTGTCGCTTGCTTGGGCGGCGACAGCGGCGGGACAAACGCCGCCAGTAGCGATGAGTTCGAGTTGAAACGAGCCGTCCGTGATCTTTTTGACGAGCTGGCGCGACTCGACCATGGCACAGTAGTGAAGCTTGAGTTCAAGCGCGGTTTGCCGTGCCGGCTCGAAACCACACCACATGTCACGCCTATCACCCGCGGCACCAACGAGCCGCATGTGTCGGGATCGTAAATTACAAGCGATCTTTAGCGCGCCAATCCTCATCATGGCCAGGAGTTCGCTTCACCAGTGGGCCGGATACATTCTTGCAGACCACCTCCGACAATCTCGAGTTTCTGCTTGACGCCAAGCGGCGGACCATACATTTTTATATACCCGACAAAATCTGGTATCGCTTCTCTTCGCTGGCGTTCTCGCGGAAGAAGGTTGTTACGAGACCAGCAGCGTTTGTCCGGGTGGTTGAAATGTGGTCCAATTCCGGTAGGCTGAGCGATCATGACCACCAAGTCCAAGAAGCCCAAGAAGCCTAAGCCCGGCAGCATGACAGGGTCGATAGCCGCCAACTTACATGAGGGGAGTCGGTCAGAATACCTCGCCCAGTTTGTCTTTTCATCGTTCGGAACCGCCATCCCTGTGCCGCACCAGGAGGACGCAGGGCTCGACCTCTATTGCACTCTTCTGGAGCGAGATGGACAGCGGGCCTGGCCGCGAGCGCACTATTCCGTGCAGGTGAAAAGCACCATGTCCCCATGGGTATTCGACAGCCCTGAGTCGGCGCGGTGGATCATCGAGCATCCGCTACCGATCTTCCTGTGCATCGTAGAGAAAGCTGAGGCAAGGATCATCGTCTATCACACGACTCCGCGCTTCGCCGTCTGGGCTCTCCCTACCCATCCGAAGAGGTTGGAGCTGATTCCGGGGATTAAAGTGAACGCGCAGACGGTTGAATGGACCACGGGCAACACGTTCACTCTTAGCGCCCCGATTCTCAACTTCACGATTAAAGAAATACTTGAAAGTGATTTCCGGGCTCATGTGGCCAAGGTGCTCACGTTTTGGATTGACTACGACGTGGAGAATCTCATTCGCTTCAGGACCGGCATCCAGTATTTTTGGGTGCCGGCCGACTACACGACGAACACAACTGATTTCGCAGGCTGGACACGCCAGGGTGGGCACTTCCGGGAGGATTCGTTACAGCTGGCTCGGAAGCGGCTGAAGGAACTACTCGGGCTTATCGCAACCGATTGCTTTCACAAGAAAGACATGGTGAATGCTGCTATTTATGCGATGGCATTGCGACAGCTGTCTCCAAAAGGCTACTCAGCACCGACTGGTCCGAACGATCCCGGTGATCCGCACGACGTACGCCTTCAGGCCGAGCTAAACAGGCTGTTGGGGATGGAGCCTCCGAAGTACGTGTTCCAGGGCTGCGATTCGCTGCTCAAGATGCTGAAGGATGAGCTTGCTCGGCATGGGATTGTCGATCTGGCACTGCCGCCCTCTATGGAAGATTATGATGTGAAACTCTGCGCGCCCGACGATTTGTCCAAGACTGAGCTTGTGGCATGCCTCGCCATTATCAAGGCCGGCGGCGCCGTCGCAGTGAATTTAGAGAAGCTGGAGAGCGTTAAGCAGTTGGCGGTAGCGCGCAAAGGAGACCAGATTGTCGGAGTAGGCGCTATTAAGCAAGTTCGCGAGGGCTATGCATCCGACAAGGCACGTAAAAGCAAGGTGTCCTTCTCTTCGGACACGCCGGAGCTCGGGTATGTGGCTGTGGACGCTAAGCATCAAGGAAATCATCTTTCTGATGAAATTGTCGCGAGCCTGCTTTCGAAGCAGCAGGGCTCGTTATTTGCGACTACTTCCAATGAGAGGATGAAAAAGACCCTCGCGAGAGCCGGGTTCGAGCGGAAGGGCCGAGAGTGGAAAGGGCGAAAGGGACAGCTTTCGCTGTGGATTAAGGAGTCCCTCGCTGACACATCAAGCAATACTGCACCAGCATAGCCCGGCACGCCCCAGACCTCTATATATGAGTGGAAACGCCCGCGCGGGCTGCTGTTCAGCCAGAGGCCGATGAATCGGGGATTAGAGAGCAAAATTGCGACAAGAGGTCGTTAGCCATGACAGTGACCGGGAAGCTGCGGGAAGAACCGGCAAGGTTTTTCTCGACCCTGACGAGCCTTAACAATTTCGACAAAATCGAAATCCGCAATGTTATTCGCGGCCTCATCGATCCCCGTCAGCGGGAGATCTGCTTCACGGCGAACTACCACCGGGCCTTCGCCAACGTCGAATCCATACTCGCGCTCAACCATGTCAAGCACGTCCAGGGGATCGCCTCCGCCGCGCGAGGGCTTTTCGAGATCGCGGTTGATGTCGCGCTCATCGATCAGATCCCGCAAGGGCCGGAAAAGATGCTCGCCCTTATCGACGTGGAGAAGATGCGCTCTGCACAGGCCATCATCGATTTTAAGGCCGCAAACCCTGGCGCTCAGGTCGATGCGACGATTTTTCAGGAGTTCATCAGTCTGGAAGGTCCCCGGATCACGGCGCTGCGCGATTCTCTTTGGCCAAAGCGTCCCGATGTCCAGCATTGGTCCTTGCTGAAAATGCAAAAGCGCGTGGAAAGGCTCGGGCAACCGTTCAGCGAGCTATACGCTGTGGAATACCCGCGCCACAGCTGGTATATTCACTCCGGGCTCACCGGGTTCGCCAACCTGCAGAAAGAGTCGTTCGAGCTGATGGCGGGTATCGCTTTCACCATCGCGGTGAGAGCCTACATGGCCTTGATGACGGCGATCATCTTCGAGTTTAAGCTCGACAAGCACGACCCGATGATCAAGACGCGGATGCAATATGCCCAAATGGTGCCTTGGACCGACGGCGAGGAAGAGGCAAGCCAGCTCAGGAGAGAACTTGGGCTCGAATAGCGAACAAATGCCAAAGCGTACCAAGAAGTTGCTCCAATCGATTGATTTTGTCGAAAGGACCGGGCCCGCCAATTCCCCTTCGCCGATAGAGGCATTCGCGAAGGCCCTCCGCGTCAGCGTGGAGGAGAACCGCGCCGAGGCACCGCTAGCTCCTGCAGGGCGATAAGCGGGAACCGGGTAAGTGTCCTAATTTGCCCATATCACGCCCCGAGAGCGGCAAGGGACGTGCTCCGAATCCATTCCGAGACGCTTTTGTCGCTGGCTTTTGCTGCCCTATTCAGCCTCTGCACTTCTGCCTTCGTGAATCGGATAGGCACAATCTTGCCTTTGGCTTCGCCTTTTGGGAGCCGGGGTCTGCCAACTTTTCTAGGTTTCTTCTGCTGGCTCAAGACTTCTGAACTCCTGTACGGTTGCGGCGATGCTAGAACCTTCGCACAATGCGCAGATGATCCCTATCTGTTTGTCAGTGCTGAGTACATTCGCTATACAATAAGTGTAATACAATAACTACCAGGCGTCAAGTAGTTTTTGTGTTACAATAAATCCATGCCGGACGAGGCACCCAGCCGCGACGTAGCCAAAGAGCCCATACGCGAGGTCTCTCAAAGTGAGCCGATCAATCCTCCAGCGTCGCCAGACAATCCATCCGCTCAAGCAGCAAACCCCGTAAGCGCTCAGTCAAACTATGGCAAGATAGAGGAACTCAAAGATGAGTTGCGTGCGGCTGAGAAATGGATGATTTGGCTGACTGCGGCGATTGCTTTCTTCGCACTTTGCACGATAGGCGTTGGTTTGCTTCAGTGGGATGTTATGAAAGGGCAGTTGAGCGAGATGCGTTCCGGGTCGTCCGATACGCACGAACTTGCTGAAGCTGCCAAAAAACAGGCCGCAGCGAGCGTCCAACAAGTCGGCTCCTTTGCGGCCCTCGCTATTGTGGCGAAGGAACAATCTGATAACACAGCTACTCTGGCGAAAGCTGCCAGCGACCAAGTCACGAAACTGCAAGCTGGAGTCGATGAAACCCACAAGCTCGCTTTGGCGGCAGAGGACGCTAACACAAACGCGAAGGAGGCTATTGAAGCCCAGACTCGTCCGTGGCTTGGAATAGAAGGCGGTCTGCAATCTATCAGCACCAATGTTTCCGAGCCGAGTATAAGTGTCTCCTTTGAATTCGCGCTTAGAAACTATGGGCAGTCTCCTGCGATCAAGGTTTCTTCTGCTTTTGAGTTCTCGCTTCCATACAAATATTTGAGAGCTGGTACTGCCCAAACTGCTGCTTGTGAAAGAGCGGGGAAGACGTCCAGTACAGTCGATAGGCCGGACTTCTTCCCTTCGATAATTCTTGCCAGTATTTTCCCAGGAGACTCCGGGGTAAGTACGATTCATCAGAGCGCTAGCTTTAACTTGCCAGATCCCAAACAACCGTTCACTCCTGATGTGATTGTCGGTTGCATCGTTTATCAAGGAAGTAAAGACGGTAAACTGCGCCATACTCGCGTCATGTACACTGTTTCCTCTCGCGATCCCGAGAATCGCGCTCGAATAACCGGTTTGCGCCTCGCAGGAACTAGCACAGACTAGGCAAGCGAAGGCGAAAAGCCAAATTAGGACACTACCGGGAACCCTACCCGCTGGCGGTTGTTTCATCTTTAGGGGATCGCAAAAGGGAGCGATGATGAGTGATCGCAATTGGGAGAGTCTGTTTTGGTAGTTGGCTCCCCTGATCAACTGTCAATGCGGGAAGTGGATCGATCTGCCATATTCACATCTGCCTCTAACGGATGAACATGGATCGACGCTACGAAAAGGTGAAGATCCACTAGAGTCGCCGTCGGAAGGATGGTCCGCAACTTTCGGATGCCGTGAATGCGGGCGTGTAGCAGTCTACACTGCTCGGGACGTGAAAGTAACCCAATTCCGAAAGCGGCAGAACTAGTCGGTGCTGCCACAATCCTCAATTAATTCATGATAAAATCGTGCCCTATGCGCTGGTGTATCCTCGCTTGCTTCACTTTGTACATCACTGGGATTGGTAGGGCTACACCGATTCTGGCGCCGGCAACTTTCAGCCAAATTGGGATCCTTGGAGGACCGTCTGGCAGCCCGGTCGAGATCGCTATGGCTCTCGTCCCATATTCAAATACACTCATCGTACCTGGAGTCCAGAATGCCGTGGTGTCTGTTAGCGCCACTGGGGCGGCGAGCTATGGGTCCTTGCACGCCGACCTCACTATGTCGCTCTCTGATCCCTCGCGCCAGGCCCAAGCTTCGGGCTTCCTCTCCTCGGTTTGGAGAGACATATGGACAATCACGTTCGGCGATCTAACCGGCCTCGGGTATCTGGAGTTGCAATATGCAGTCGACGGTACACTGAGTAGCTCAGCGTCTGGCAGGAGCACGCCTAACATCCTCAGCGACGTGTGGAGTCCGACAATCTCAACACAGTCCGAAAACGTGAACTTGACCGGTGGGGATCAAATTGTGACAATGCCGCAATTCTATATGTTCCACTACGGAGAGTCCTTCAACGTCTCTGCTCAGCTCTCAGCACTCATTCAGCTTGGAACGGGGAACGGGGCAGGCTCCGTTGACTACGCTAACACCGCTACTTTGAATGGCATTCAAGTGTTCGACGCGAGTATGAATCCAGTCGCGGACTTTGCCATTTCTTCAGCTTCCGGCACGCTGTACGGTCCCGATGGTATCGTCGCCGAGCCATCGTCGCTTTCGATGGGTCTCTTCGGTACGGCTGTTATTGCCCTCAATTTTCTAAAGAAATCGCCAACCAAAAAGCGCCGTGGCTGACCACAGCTTGTCTAAGGCGTTCGTGCACTCACGGAAGCGCCAGTTCTGAGCTACAAAAACGGGCCGCCGAAATCCCGAATGTATTTGTACAGATCGAAACCTAGGCCCCAGGTCTGAGGAAATCGGGAGCCTATAGAGTTAGAGCCACGCCCGGCTGCCCTTCTTCGCGGGCTTGGCATTCTTGCCAGTTTTGCGTACGCCTTTGGCCTCTGCCGTCTCGGGCGCCGGCTTGCCGATGTTCTCGGTATCGATTGCGTTCTCGCTCATTGGTTTCTCCTTGACCGGGTTGCGGTCGGCACAGTCATCACTCCGGCTGGGAGAAACTGCAAGGAGAATTGCGAGCGATTGGGGCGATGAGGCGAAATTCGATTATGGTTAAGGGCAATTGGCGAGTGCGGGTCCTTTTTTATATACCCGACAAAACCAGCACCGTCGGTCGCCGTTAGTGGGTCGGCCTCGATCAGCTCATCTTGCGGATCTCGAAGCTTCTTCTCCCGCTCGTGGCGCAGCCGGCCAAAGTAAGGTCCAGTCTTCGCGCTCCGGTCGAACAGTTCACAGTTGACTTCAACTTATCCACTTACAACATACCGCCATTCCTCGGCATTAACCACTGTTTCAGTTCTGTTTAGCGAACAAATTCGTAGGTCTGGCGTCTCCGCGCACAGTTTGAGTTCTGCAGCGTCGCGCGGGTTGGCGTTCATTCCATCTCTTTGCCCGACCGATGCAACAGCGGGAGCGTACTGAAATTTAATAAGCCTGGAGGACCAACTCGGAATCTTGCTAATGAACGCTTTGTTGAGCACAGTCTGTGGTGAATGGCTCGGATAAGATGCCTGGCTGCTCAACACAAGCGATTCAACCAGCGCTTGGACGCTTTGAATTTCTAAGAAGGAGACTCTACTAATGGAAACGCGAACGACGGAACGGAAGACGAGCCCGGCCCATCCTGAGGTGTCATGGGATGATCTGGAATCACCCGGCTTCTACCTGAGCCGCGCAACCGGGAACGGTTATCGTGTGCCAGCCGAAGCGTTGATCAAGGGTGCCTCACCGGTCATCGAGCAGGTGAGTACACAGCCATCACGACTGGTGAAACTCAGCGATAATCCGTTCATCCCCCTGATAAAGGCGCGCAACCTCGCCGCCAATTGCAACATAGAGCCCAACTTCTAACAAGAGCCGGACATGAGGCAAACCAGGAGATAGACTTATGCAACTTACCGATCTAGCTGGAATCTTTGAGCAATACCGCAATGCTTCGGTGGCGAATCCGCCCCAAAACGTGCAACAGGACTATCAGCGGGCAGCGGAAGCTGTTCCCCCCTCCCGCTTGGCAGACGCGCTGGGTGAGGCATTCCGATCGAGGGAGACGCCTCCCTTTGGTCAAATGGTCAGTAGTCTGTTTGCCAATTCAAATCCTGATCAACGCACCGGCATTCTAAACCACCTGCTGAGCGCCGTTGGCCCGGGTGCTTTGGGTTCACTCGCGTTGGGCAGTCTTGGGGGGTTACTACGTGGAAGCAATGCTAATATAAGCCCAGAGCAGGCGAAACAGGTTTCTCCCGAGGACGTGCAGCGATTAGCCGAGCACGCCGAAAAACAAAATCCTTCCATTGTCGATCATGCGAGCCAGTTCTACTCGCAGCATCCTAAGCTCGTGCAGGCGCTCGGAGCAGGCTCGCTGGCATTGATCATGTCTCATATCTCAAAGAGATGAATTCTTTACATCCCCGATCATCGCAACCTGGGTCTCGGGCCATTACTCTCTGGACCGAGTGACCGTTGCTGCACACCAAACCGATGCACTTAGTTGACTGTTAATCGGGGCTCTACCAGTACCCATCTAAACTCTTTGAATCAAGGTGAATTCTATGCGAACATGCCAGGGACCAATTCTGGTGCTTGTAGCCACTGCTGCCCTTCTAGCTTGCGGCCCGAGCGCCTTTGCACAACCTGTGACAGGTTGGAGTCCAATTCCAACTTTGGAAAACCTTCAGACGGGGCTATTGGAGATGATCGGCCGGTTGCACCTAACACACGCGCAGCATGAGCAATTTGAGCGGATCATCGCAAATGAAACCATGCAGCTTGCGCTGACTCGGGGGAATCCCAATCTCTCCGTTGCGAAGATATTCGCCCAAGAGCGTGCCATTCGGATCCAGACGCGCAGACAGATAGCGTCTATTTTGACTCCCCGCCAAACGGAGAAAGTTGCGAAGTGGATGATTCACGAAATGGAAGAACATGAACGTTGGGGCCGAGACCCCACGGCTTTCTTTTCTATACCCGCAATTTATTGATTTTCTGCCACGTGACTTTGTCACTGTAAAGAAAGCGACCGCCATTGGCCTTAATGCCACGAGCATCCGCCTACTCAGAAGCGATTCACCTTCGGACTTTGTCTGGCGAATCCCGCTGGAGGCCATGGCCGTGGACAAGAGTTGGTGTGGTTTCAAGTAGAAATGGCAATCCGTGCCGGAACTCAAGCCGGATCACCGTGCCGTTCTCCAGCCGGGCCAGTTCCTCAAACAGATTGCGGACCTGCCTCTTCAGCTCGAAAGGGTCGTCAAGCGTGACCTCCGTCCGGCTGCAATCGGCGCCCAATCGCGCTTGTCAGGATATCTAAAACGTCAAACGAAGCGCGAGCTGAATCTGCCGCGGCCCTCCCGCCGCGCCTGCCACTGTTCCCACGGCCGTCGCCGTTGCGGTTCCCAGTGTCCGGGTGATTTGGCCGAACGTTTTGTCGCCCTCGTTGCCGTCGGGATTTGCGAAATTCGTGTGATTGAAGATGTTGAAGAAATCGGCGCGGAATTGCAGGTTCGACGCCTCGCTCCACAACCGGAAACTCTTGACCGCCGACATATCGTAGTTAATCAGCGCCGGGCCGTAGAAGTCATTTCGGCCGCTTGAACCGACGCGGCCTGTCGGCGGCGTGGTCGAAAAATATCCGAGTCCGGGCACTGTCGGATTGCCGAACGCGAGGTTGGGATTGGTAAAGCCAGTCGGAACCGGGCCCGTACCGATAAAATCAGGCCGGTCATGGAACTGGTTGAAGCCGCTGAAATCCTGCACGCTGTCAAAGACGGTGAAGGGCTGTCCGCTCTGCGCCGTGGTAATTCCCGAGAGCTGCCAGCCTCCGAACATCTCCCGACTGACCGCGTTGTTCCACCCTAGCAGACGATGCCCCGGACCAATCGGAGCGTTGAGAACGTAGACCACCGACGCGTGCTGTCGTGTGTCGAAATCCGAATTGCCCCTCTCCAGGTTGAGCTGCCGTGTGTTGGCAATACCGGGACCGGCGAGCGATCCGAAAAACGCCGACGCGTCGTCGATCGAGTGGCTATAAGTGTAGGAGGCTTGCAGGAAATAGCCCTTCGGTGATTGATATTTCAGTGTTCCCACAACACCGTTGTAAATCGAATTTCCAATATCGGCGCCCGTCCCGACCGATCCGAACGTCGGATATAGGTAAGTCTGAACATTTGGCGCCACCGATCCGGGCTTCATCGGATCGTTCACTGTAACGTAGGGCTGATTTTGATCGACGAAGAGGCCTAGCTTATGGCCTGCGCTGCCTTGATAATCGATTTCGGCCGAGAACGTTCTCCCGATCCTCCTCTGAATGCCGGCGTTGTACTGATAAACATAGGCGCTGCGGATGTTGGGATCCTCGGCGTTGAAGCCGACTAGGCCGACGTGCGGCGTCCCGTCCGGATTCAGCTTTACCAGCGGCACCGATTGGTTGTAACCGGTGGCCCAGGAGAACTTTCCCGGCTGGGTCTGCCCGGCGATCTGGGACGTCGCCAGGGTATAAGGCGCATTCAGGCCCAGGTTGGCGGGAATATTATTGAAAATATCGTCATATCCGACGCGGAATCCCGCGCGAATTACGGTATCGTCGTGGCCGAATAGTTTTTTCGCGAAGCGAGGCGTGTAGGCCATTCCGACCACGGGAGCAAAGTTGTTCTTATCGGAATTTACCCCGCTGTTGCTCAGCGAGAACGGCGCGGTCGTGTAGCCAAACGCGGCCGGACCTAACCCATTCGGGTTGACCGTCAAAAGCTGGTTGGTACTCAGAAGCACGGGGCCAACGTTCGGGATGAAATTCGTCGCCTGCGCCCGTTCCTGATAAATCGCCGAGGGATACTCATAGCGAATTCCGTAGTTCAGAGTGAAGTTGTCTTTGATTTTGTACTGATCCTGAAAGTACACGTCCCACGGGAAACGATCCCAGTAGGCCAGCGTGCTGCCGGTGCGGAACGTGGATGTGTTCACCTGGCCTGCGGCGAAGTCCGAGAAATTCACAAAGTTGAACGACCCGCGTGAGGAGCCGTCCAGATAACGCCGCGCCTGCTCCTGGCGAATGTGATAACCCATGCGGAAGTTGTGCTTCGTCGCTCCGTGCGGCGCGATCCAGGAGAAGTTATCGAAAATCTCCTCAGTATTGGTAATGCGGCCCTGCGGATAGTTGTTGGGCGTGCCGAGCGGGGCAAATCCGCCACCGATGCTGATGGTGGGGAGACCAGAGTCTAAGAGGTTCTTGTTTGCGTTCACTACGCCGGCGAGTGGCACACCGTTGAGTTGGAATACACTCGCCGCGTTGAAGCCCACGTCCTGAACTGTAAAGAAAGTCTGGTTGCGCGAATAGCCGAGCCGCACTTCATTCAACAGCGTCGGGCTGAAGGTGTGGGTCTCGCTAATCGCCCCGTTGCGGCTTACCGGCACATTTCCGATGCCGTCGAGCGACGGTAACTGCCCCGCGGTGAATGTGGTCCCCTGATAGTCCGCAAAGCGGACCGACAACACGTCACTCGAGCTGATATCATAATCGACTTTGATTAACCCGGTGTGGTCAAAGTCGAAGGAGCCAATGTTGGCGATGAAGTTGATTGCCGATCCGGGGATCGAGGTATTCGGCAGCGGAAAGAACTGGAGCAGGTTTCGGGAGATAGGATCTGTGACCGAGGCGCGCTGCGCGGCGGTTGGCACTTGCTGGCTGCTCGCCGTTGGCGCGATCTGACGGAATCCTTCGTAATAGCCGAAGAAGAAGATCTTGTTTTTCTTGATCGGCCCACCCAATCCCCCGCCAAACTGATTTCGATGGAGGGGCGACTTGGGAGCGCCCGACCGGTTCAGAAAGAAGTCCGTCGCATCCAGGTCGGAGTTGCGCAGATATTCAAAAGCGACTCCGTGGAACTGATTCGTTCCGCTCTTGGTAGCCACGTCGACTTCGCCGCCGCTTCCGCGCCCGAACTCGGCGGAAGAGACACTGGTCTGCACCGAAAACTCCTGTACTGCATCCGTAATCCGGAAATTGTTTAACGAGCCATTGACCTGCGTATCAATATTGCTCACACCGTCCCACATGAACACGTTCGACTGCGCGCGTGCGCCGGCCACGTTGAAGCTGAAAACCTGCGTCCCAGCCGCCGTCGGATTTACGCCTGGCGTGATCAGCGCCAAATCGAGTACCTGGCGCGTGTTCAACGGCATGTTGATGATCTCTTTATTTTCGACGACGCTGCTCAGCGTGCTTTTGTCGTTTTCAAGCAGCGGCGCCGCGCCTTCCACTTGCACCGACTCGCTCACCGCGCCGACTTCGAGCGTCAATTCCAGATGGGTGATCTGGTCCACCTGAACCAGCACGGAGGAGACCGAGACCTTCTTGAATCCATTTGCTTCCGCCGTCAGCGAATACGTCGTCGGAGGAACACGTTGAAACTGAAACTGCCCTTGCGGATTGGAGGCTGTCGTGAGTTGTACTGCAGTGGCGTTGCTGGTAAGCGTTAAATTCACGGAAGGCACGACGGCGCCCGAAGAATCCTTGACAGTTCCTGAAATCGATCCTACTGCCTGGCCGAACGCCGATAAACCGGATATAGCGAAAAGCGCAAAACGAAGCATGTTAGTCATTTGGGTTCACCCCTTCAGTCTTTGGTCCACGAGGAACTTGTTTGAGAGCTACGGTTGCCCTGTGCGGAGACTTATTCTGTCCTGTGCACTAATAGCCCGACCTCTGCAACGCCGAAAATATTCCCAAATCTTATGTAAAAAATAATCGGGGAAAACGATCCGCTAGTCCCAGCTCGATAAGTTGCTGGTAAAAAAAGGGGACGGTCGGCCATTGCCCGATTTTCCACCTGTAAAACAGGAACAGAACAGGAAGTGTTGTTGCAGTGAAAGAAGTTAAACCGAACCCCGCAAGAGAAGGACGGGACAGATCAGGAGGGCCAGATCTCGCATATCAGAGAAAACGGCGACGCTCCGCCCCTGGTCTCACTTCCCACGAGATGGCGCCGGCGTGGACGCGGCTGTTATCGACAACGTGGCTGCAATTACGCGTCGGCACGAACAGTGGTTTGGCTGGTGTCGTATTCGGCGGAGCCAGCAGCACCGATAGGTCGACCGAGGAGGGCATGCATGGGTGTCGGACCTGGAACCGGCAGCCGAAGACGCATCGAAAAAACGATGACACGTTTCGTACGATCCTCGGCGCATAAGGCTCCGTTTTGCTTGATGTCTTATCCCGGCGCACCCCGACAAAACGGCCCTTCGCTTCTTTCATTGGCGGATAAAGAAATTGAGACCGACGCACACCGGACTCATCTGGTCCAATGTGGCGTTTCGTGCGTCTTGTAACCGCGCGGGTTTGCTCTCGCACCAAATGCCAGAGATCTTCTTAGAAATCGGACCGACTTATTAAACGGAAGGTATCAAATGGCAAAACGCATTATCCTGAACCTTGGCGATGATGGCCTTGATCGCCGCGGTTTTCTTGAATGCATGGCCTGGGCAGGGACCGGACTGCTCTGGACAATCAACGGTGGAATCGCTTACAGCCAAATGGCTCATCGCGCCACCGACGTAGCGCCAGGAGCCCTGAGCTTTGTCCAGATTAGCGACAGCCACATGGGCTTCAACAAAGAAGCAAACAAAGATGTAGCTGCCACGTTGCAAGAGGCAGTCGCTAAGATCAACGCCTTGCCAGCCCCCCCACTCTTCGTGATCCATACCGGCGACATTAGTCATCTCTCAAAACCATCAGAGTTTGACACGGTCGACCAGATCCTCAAGTCCGCCAAGACCAGCCAGATCTTTTACGTTCCTGGTGAGCACGATGGATTGGCCGACAACGGGAAACTATACCTCGAACGATACGGCAAAGGAACAAACGGTCTCGGCTGGTACAGCTTCGATCAAAAAGGCGTGCACTTCGTCGGGCTGGTCAACGTCTTTGACCTGAAACCAGGTGGCCTCGGCTTACTCGGCGAGGAGCAACTGCGCTGGCTGGAGAAAGATTTGGCCGCGTACTCCAACAGCACGCCAATAGTGCTCTTTGCCCATATCCCGCTCTGGTCGGTCTATCCGCAGTGGGGCTGGGGCACCGATGACAGTGCCCAGGCGCTGTCGTACGTAAAGCGGTTCGGCTCTGTCACGGTCCTCAATGGCCACATTCATCAGACAATGCAAAAAATAGAGGGCAGTGTATACTTTCACACGGCCGCATCCACCGCATTCCCGCAACCCGCTCCCGGTGATGGGCCGGGCCCGGGACCACTGACAGTTCCCGCCGATCGATTAAGGAGTCTGCTGGGAATAACAAAAGTGAACTACGTCCCGGGAAACAATGCGTTGGCCGTCGTGGACTCATCGCTTGCATCTGGGGCCACAACCGATGCGGGATTAAGCGATCCCGAAGTGAGGATTAGCAACTTCACCTTCGACCCTGCGAGCTTGGAAATTCCACCACGTACAAAAGTTACGTGGATCAATCACGACGACCAACCGCACACCGTGACCAGCACTCAGAAGCGTTTCGACTCGCCACCTCTGGACACCGACGACCATTTTTCCTTTACCTTCGCCACGCCGGGCGAATACGCGTACTACTGCAAGATTCATCCAAGAATGACCGGCAAAGTTGTCGTCAAATGACTTGAAGGAGTGCATGCCGAGGCAAGGCTTTTTAGGCACCGGTGCTCCACTCAGCGCTGATGTCACGCTCGCAATTGAAATTGCGATGGGGCTGACGCTGGTTCTCGGCATGCTTCTTGCCCGGCGTCAGAGGTATCGCGCGCACGCCTGGTGCCAGACCGCAGTTGTAGCACTCAACCTGATCGTGATTGCAGAAGTTATGGTGCCCTCATTCCGCAGTCAAGTTGCTCCAAAGATTCCTGCGCGCCTTGCCCGTTCTTATTACACGGTGGCTACAGGCCACGCGATGATGGGAAGTATTGCTGAGTTGCTGGGCGTGTATATCATGTTGGCGGCAGGGACCAAGATCTTGCCCGAGAGCCTGCGCTTCGTCCGCTATAAACTTTGGATGCGAATAGCACTGGTGATTTGGTGGATTGCCCTGCTCTTGGGGCTTACAACGTATGCCCGCTGGTATCTTGTGCCAAAACATTTCTCGTCAACCGGGTCAAGGACCCTCCTCGGAAAACTGGATTCGGCCGCGACCGAGATATCCGATGTGGCTGGCGAAAGTTTCAATCTCGGATCAGAATAATCGCCCTCCCACAAGTTGCGCCGGTATTAATGGCTCTGGTGCAAACTCGATTGAGGGACGAGGTCGGCTGGGCTTTGGCGTATTGAGTGCCTCGATGGAGTCAAAGCGGCGAGCGCCGCACTCCCGAACATGCCGGTGATAAACTGGCCCTTCTTGATCTGCTCCGCCAGCTCGATTCCGCTAATAGTGACGGCTCATTGTCGAATCGCTTGAACCCGAGCATCGGCCCGATCCGTTGTTGACTCGCCGGTGGTCCTGTTCGATGAGGTTGTTCAAGTATTGTCCACGCCTTGATTTTGTCGCCCCCATAAAAAAGAGGACCGCGCCCGCCAAATCGCCTTATCCCAAGGCATTCGCCTGATAGACCCAATCGCTCCGTTCCGAATTTTTCTGCTCGCCTCACGCTTCCGTACTACGCGTGCGAGCAGGCGGGCGGACAAATGACAGGCAACGTTATGTCGCATTGAACTAAGCCTCCGGCAGTGTGAGAGCATGGTCAAAGAGTTTGAACTTCTGGAACAACGCTACCCTACCAGAATCAATTCGCCACGTTTCGAGAACGGCACATTTCGGAAGTTGTGGACATGACTAACGGATTGATCGCAGGCAAGGGCCCCGCAGAGGTTTAGAGAACTCGACCTAAGTCAGCGGAACCGGTTCAGTGGTCAAAACAGAAGCTTCAGGGCCAGTTGCACCGATCGCGGGCCGCCGATTTGATACAGCGGATTGAGGCCGCCGTTCTGGCCGCCGCTTCCAAGCGATGCTCCCAGCATCTGCGTCGATTGCCCGAATAGAGGAGAACTCAGATAGTTGATGGGACTGCCGAAATTGGGGTGGTTGAAGATGTTGAAAAAATCCGCGCGCGCGGGCCAGACTGATTTTGTCGGGTATATAAAAAAGGGCCCGCTCCCGCCAATTCGCCTTAACTCGAATCGCCTTTCGCCTCATCCGGCCTAATCGCCTGCGGATTTGCCTTGATGTTTCTCCCAACCGGAGTGATCACTGTGACGACCGCAAACCGGTCAAGGAGAAACCAATGAGCGAAAACGCAAGCGAGAGCGAAAACACCGGCAAGCCGGCGCCCGATACAGCGAAGCCCAAAGGCGCGCGCAAGGCCGCCAAGAAAGCCAAGCCCCCGAAGAAGGCGGGCCGGGCCAAGAAGATGGCCAGCAAGCCCGTGACGGACGGCACCAACAAGAAGGCCGAGGTCATCGCGATGATGAAGCGCGCGAAGGGCGCCACATTGCCAGAGATCATGAAGGCTACTGGCTGGCAGCCGCACACCGTGCGGGGCTTCGTCAGCATCTTGGGCAGTAAGGGAGGGGAGAAGATCGAGTCGTCGAAGAACGCAGCGGGCGAACGGACGTACAAGATCGGGAAATAGCGTCAGGCAACTCGTCGTCCAAACGCCGCCTAGGCCACGCGCCAGGGGCGGCGTTTCCGCTTTCAGGCGCGAGTAAGTGACGTCACGGACCCGTCACGTCACTGCCCGGGGCGGTTTTGACCACCAAACCCAATCTGAGCAGAAATGTTCCGGCGCTAGCTCGGGCAAAATGCCGTTTCTTGGCCACCCCCGCGCCCTCAGTGGTGTCGCGGGCCGCCAGGTGGCCGTATTCCTCCAAACCCGCCATGCCGCGCGCCCTGTGCGCGAAACCGGGGCAGCCATTCCCACAGCCTGCTAGCGCCCGGAAGTGCGCCCGGGAAGGCGGCGGCGATGGCGCGATTTTCGGTGGGTTTTGCGCTGAAAAGGTACCGAAAAGGTACATGTTCAGTACACATCTCGCGCTAAACATTTGATTCCTCGCCAGTTTCGGCGTCGCCAAAGCTAATAGGCTTCGGCAAAACTCATTCGTCCCGATCGTCGGGCGGGCTGTCCCTGCAGTTACGCCCGAGCGCTCGCGTGAGGTTCCGAAGGCGCGGTGGTCGAGCTTTGAACTACCCGTCGGGAACTCCGGTAGCGCCGATCAACCTCATTTTCGCTGGAAGTCGAACAGCAACATTTTTCGTAGGCCAATGTCGAGGCCAATCGCAAGCCATCGCGAATTCACGAGGCTAACATGGCGGCGCGCGACGTTGACGTTGATGTGGCTGTCGAGATCTAACGCGGCAACACGATGCGTTGGATCGGCGGCAAAAACGTCGATCGTAACTAAACCGGAGGCACCACCATTGATCGGGTCTCCGAGGAAGCCGGATTTGGGAAATTTGCGCTTGTCGACGCCCGCCAGGACTACCAGCTTTCCATCTTGGGAGCTGGCGAAGTTGAGGCTTTCGATCCAATCGGCGCGTCGGCGATATTCCTTTCCACGATAAGTGTATCCTTCGTAGTACGCGCCGCGGCCCTGGCTCGGGTCAATCGGTATTGCGCTGAAAGATGTTGCCTTGCCAGTTTCCTGCTTAGGAGTCCTCTGCGAAGTATCGCCTTCAATTGGCGCTGACCGTTCCCATTCACTTGATCTAGCCTCACGCACCGCATACGAACGTGCGGTGTCAATCACGAACGCGTTTGGGCTACAAACCTCAGAGCTGGCCTCAAACTTTTTGGCCGAAAGAACGGCGCGCCCACACGCGGAAACCACAATCAAATCAGGTGACGAATCCGAGACCCGAAAGCCGTAATGATCGAACGAAAACGGTCCGCGCACGTTGTCCGGCATTTGAAATCGGGAAGGAAATTGGATGGTATGCGCGAACTGCTGTCCTTCCAGGATCGTCGGGCTGAGGGTCTGTCCGATGAGCCCGCATGCGGTCACGAGCACGAAAACTCCGGCCAAAAGCTCTACGCCAGGTACGCTTCTGGCGCACAGGATGTATCTGCCAGATAATCCGTCCGGGCCTAACTCAACACGGTAGGCCATGCGGAGCCATCTCCGATTTTTGCCTACCCGTGTGGACTCGGGAAAAGCATGCCCGCCCTTTCGTGGATTCCTCTTACGCACCTTGGTGATTATCATTCTAGCCGTCGTCGCTGTCCTATTTTCCTTCCTTTGGGTTTTCCTGCCACTGCCACGCTGGATGCGATCGGCCGGCTACTGATCGATTCTGGCGGTGGCGCGAGCGCCGGCGACGGTAGAGGGCCCAAAACGGCTGGGCGTGGAACGTATCTGTCCGCCACGTTTTCTGTTCTAAGCCGCTCGCGCACAGTTGTTTCCACACCGTGGAACATTCGACCCGCAGCCCTTCCGGGAGGTGCTCCCGTTCGCCCAAGACATTTGATCTCTAAGTTTGGCAATGAATTACTTGACTCGCCAAGGCGCTAGCGCGCGGCCACCCAGCGAATCCCGACGTCGGCGGCCGAGCGGACGCGGTCGATCAGTTGCGCGGCATGATGTTGGATATGGCGGATATTGACGAACTGGTGCTCCAGCTTGGACATGC
>Ga0210401_10002148_pt1 | contig 22048 bp, 22 predicted proteins | sample IncBWH32MmetaG_FD_150866 | JGI IMG/M metagenome (GOLD analysis project Ga0210401, IMG submission 150866) | Forest soil microbial communities from Barre Woods Harvard Forest LTER site, Petersham, Massachusetts, United States - Inc-BW-H-32-M | ecosystem: Environmental > Terrestrial > Soil >... | reverse complement strand
AAACGCCCCGGGGCCGTAGTAGTGGGCGATCATCGTGCTGGCACTGCTGAATGTCCAGCCATAGGCGACACCGTGGAGCACCGAAGCAAGGTAGGCGATGCCGAGCGTGTCGGCTCGAACTACAATCGCCAGGTAGGAGCCAACCAAATAGATGCTCAAACCGATTGCAAACACAATACGAGCGTTCACAAAATCCATCAGTGCGCCGCCTTGCCAGCGTCCGACGAGCATGCCGATGGTGAGCAGGCTCATTCCCCAAGCGGCGTCAGCGGGAGTGATTCCGGCTCCGCGCAGACGCAATACCCAGTGGGCGATGAAAAGAAAATAAGGATAGGCTGCCGCGATCCCGCCGATCGCGATGAGCCAGTACGCCGACGTTGCGTAGGCTTCGGGCGCCGTCCATGGATGGCGCGTGGCGAGAACGTCGGTACGCGAAACCTCCATTTGCCTTTCTTCAGGGATGCCGTCGACGGCCTGGCCGATCGATTCGGGGCTTTCTTTTACGCCGAACAGAGCAATCAGACCGGAAGCAGCCGCCGCGAAGGCTACGATTCTCCAGCCGAGGCGCCAGTTTCCGCCGCCCGCGCGGAGCATTCGGTCGAGGAGCGGTGAGACGGCAAATCCCGCGATTCCCGACGCGGACAGCGCGATACCCATCATCGTGCCGCGATAGCGACGGAACCAGCGCGTGACAGCCGTGGCAGCAGGGACAAGCGCGGCGAAGCTGATGCCAACGCCGTTGATAACGCCGAACCCAAGAATGTAATGCGAAGCGCTCGAAGCGTAGAAGCCAAGAAAAAGCGAGCCAGCACAGATCAAAGCTGAGCCAATCATGAAAGTCGAGCGGATACCATATTTGATGATCGAGAGCGCGACGGCAATCGCTGCGATACCGGCGCAAAGATTGAGAACGGTAAAGCCCAGCCCGAGGGTGCTGCGGCTCATCGCTATGTCACGCAGCATGTAGGCGTCGATGATGCTGCCGCCGTAGTACGGGAACCCCATGTTGACGAAATCCAGGACAAACAGAACCGCGACGAGACGCCAGCCGTAGAATCCTTTGCTGCCCATGGGGATTCTCCTTAAAACGCTGGGCCCGGCCAGAGCCCTTTCAGGATATTGGTCGTCTGACACTTCAATCCTACCCGACCCGGGACTGCGCTGGAGGCATTGTAGTGCGAACTTTGGCGCGAGCAAGCTCGATAATTTGGATGGCTGGTATAGGGCTGCGCCATAGTGACACATTGTAGACGCACCGACATGCACGCCCAGGACTTCGTGATCTACTGAATTGGATGGGCGCCGGGGAGGTCGCGCGAAGCGATGTCCGCGATGGATCCACAACAGGAACGCGAACGTCTTGCTCGATCGTATCGGGACCTGCCCGATGATGAGATCGAAAGGCTGGCGCGGGAAGAGTCGACGCTGGCCGATCTTGCCAGGGAACTGTTGCGAGCGGAAATTGCGCGGCGTCGTCTTGCGGTCGTATTGGCTGGCGGGCCGGCGACGCCGACGTTTTCGAAGTTGGCGACGATTCGGCGCTTCCGTGATGCCCCGAAGGCGCTGGTGGCGAAGAGTGTCCTGGAGTCTGCTGAGATCGAGTGCTTTTTGGCGGACGACATAATTGTTCGGCTGCGTTGGTACTGGTCGTACGCGGTGGGCGGGGTGAGATTGCAGGTGGCCGAGGAAGAAGCCGAGGCCTCGATTGCGTTATTGGACCAGCCCATAATTGAATCGTTTGCGGTTCCTGATGTAGGCGAATATGTTCAACCGCGCTGCCCGAATTGCGACTCGTTGGATATCTCGCTCGGCGCGTCGACTTCTCTAGCAAGGTATCTCATGATTGCGGTTGCAGCGGTGGTCGTCCTTTTCATATTCCCTTTCCAAAGGGCAGGTTGGAGCTGCAATGCTTGCGGAAATCGTTGGGATGGTGACAGCGAAGCGTCGCCGGCCCCGCCCGTCACGCGTTAAGTCGACCGGGCCAGCCCTTCTTGGCCCAAATTTGGTGCCCAAATAGTATTTGCTTTTTCTTCGCCTTTTGCTATTCTGCGGTGCGTCAATGAAAAAGGCTGGCCCAGCCGCACTCTGGTAGAATCGGGCCGCCTGCGTCCCCCCAGGACACTAAACGAGGTGCCAGATGATCGACGAAAAAACTAAAAATCTTGAACTTGCGATTTCCCAGATTGAAAAGGACTACGGCAAAGGATCGATTATGCGGCTGGGGAGCCGCGACGTTCTGGTTCCGGTGAACGTGATTCCGACGGGCTCGATTTCGATCGATGCGGCGCTGGGCGTGGGAGGCTTCCCGCGCGGGCGCGTGATCGAGGTCTATGGTCCGGAATCGGGCGGCAAGACAACTCTTACGCTGCACGTGATCGCTGAAGCGCAACGGCTGGGAGGCCAGGCGGCCTTCATCGACGCCGAACATGCGCTCGACCCGGTGTATGCACGCAAGCTCGGCGTCGATGTAGATAATCTGCTGGTTTCGCAACCGGATAACGGAGAGCAGGCGCTCTCGATTGCCGAAGCGCTGATCCGCACCAACGCCGTGGATATTATTGTGGTGGACTCGGTGGCCGCTCTGGTTCCCAAAGCCGAACTCGAAGGCGACATGGGCGAGCCGCAGATGGGTTTGCAGGCGCGCTTGATGTCGCAGGCGCTGCGCAAGTTGACCGCGATCGTGAACAAGTCGAAGACCTGCCTGGTTTTCATCAACCAGATTCGAGAAAAGATCGGCGTGATGTTCGGCAATCCGGAGACAACAACGGGCGGGCGTGCGCTGAAGTTTTATGCTTCGATCCGCGTCGATATCCGGCGCATTCAGTCGATTAAAGATGGCGACCGCGTGGTTGGTTCGCGCACGCGCGCGAAGATCGTGAAGAATAAGGTGGCTGCCCCGTTCCGCGAAGCCGAGTTTGACATCATTTATGGCGAGGGTATTTCGCGCGAGGGCGATTTGATCGATCTGGGCGTCGCGAGAAACGTTCTGGAGAAGTCCGGCACCTGGATTTCCTACAAAGGCGAACGCATCGGCCAAGGCCGCGAAAATGCACGCGTTTTCCTGCGCGATAACGCTGAGATTCGCGAGAAAGTTGATCACGAACTGCGGAAGTTGCTCGGTTTGCTCGCGTCGCCTTCGACGAATGGTGATAAGAAGCCTGCCGCAGAACCCGAAAAGGGAGTGGGGGCCCCCAAAGCCGCCGCTGCGCAAGCCGGCCGTTCGAGCCGTTAGATCTTCTCAGACAATTCAGGAGCCGCGACCATGCCGATGACGTCTGCCGAACGGGATTTCGCGGCTCGGCAACTTCTCGAATCGCGCGACAAGCTGCTGCGGCTTGTTCGCGGTCTTTCGGTTGCGCAACTTGCGCATAAGCCTGCGCCCGAGCGGTGGTCGGTTGGCGAAAATCTGGAGCATGTGATCCTTGTCGAAGCACGTGGCCGCGGGTTTGTCGAGATCGCGCTGAATCAACCACCCGAAGCGGGGCGGCGGAGCGGTTTTCCAGGAAGCGCCGAAAGCCTGATCGCTATGCTGCGGGATCGTTCGCACCCACGGACCGGACCGGAACAGATCCAGCCGAAGGGCCGATGGCCCCTCGACCGGCTGGCGAGTGACTTCGAAGCAGCGCGCAAGCAGACCTGCGAACTGCTCGAGAAGACCACTGCCGATCTACACGAGCATTTTTCTCCGCATCCTATTTTTGGCGAGCTCGATTGCTTCCAATGGCTGCTCGTACTTTCGGCGCATAGCGACCGGCATCGCGCGCAGTCCGAAGAAGTGATTGCCAGCGAAGAATTTCCGCGCGCCGCTGCGGCGGGTTAACAGTTGCCAAGCATTCGGATGGACGCGCCCGCAATCCAATCGCAAAATCCCGAAACCGAATATCAGCGGCGACTCGTTGCAGCCAAGGCCGAGCGCGCCCAGCTTGCGGTTCAGGATGAACGACTCTCGTTCGCGCGATTTACGCTGATGTTCGTCGGCGCGTTCCTTGGCGTTTGGCTGATCATCTCGAAGGCTCACTCCCTTTATTGGATTGTCATTCCCGCCACCCTCTTTGTAATTTGCGCAGTGATTCACTCGCGTGTGCTTGTCGCACTGCGGGATAGCTCGCGCAAGATCGCATTTTGTGAACGCGGTCTGGCCCGCATCGGCAATCGGTGGATGGGAAAAGGACAGCAGGGCGAACGATTCCTGAATTCGTCACACCCCTACGCGCGCGATCTGGACATTTTCGGCGAAGGTTCGATCTTCGAATTGCTCTGTGCTTCGCGGACGCGTGCGGGCGAGGAGACGCTGGCCCGGTGGCTGCTCGGACCTGCGTCGCCAGAGGAGGTTGCGCTTCGCCAAGAAGCGGTGACCGAATTGCGGGAACATCTCGCGCTCCGCGAACGACTGGCCGTCCTGAGCGAAGGAATCGACGCGGGTGTGCGCCCCGGGCCGCTTGTGAAGTGGGGGGAAGCGAGCACAGCGCCGGTGCCCGGTTATTTGCGCGTGCTGCTGCCGATCCTGGCGGCTCTGTGGATTGCGAGCCTGATCGCTTGGGCGATGTGGGATCTCTGGTACCTCGCCGCGTTCATGACGGTGTTGAACGCTTTCCTGTCGAATCATTTTGGCGGTGGGGCGAAGGACGGCATTTCCGAGACCGAAGCGGTGCTGCGCGATTTGCGGCTGCTTGCGGACGTGCTCGCTTGTGTTGAGGGGCAAACGTTCCAGACTCCAAAGCTGGTGTCGCTCGAGGCTCCTTTACAGAAAGATGGGGTTTCGGCTTCACAGTGCATCACCACGTTGGCCAGGCGCGCGGAGAGCCTCGCCTCGCGCCGGAATTTGATGGTCAAGGGACTCGATCGCTTCGTTTTCTGGAGTCTGCAATACGCGCTGGCCATCGAAGCATGGCGAAGAGGATTTGGCCGGGAAATTCGCGGATGGCTCGGTGCGCTCGGCGAAATCGAAGCGCTCTGCGATCTGGCGTCCTACGCCTACGAGCATCCCGGCGACACCTTTGCGGAATTCTCCGGGACCTCCCCATGCTTTGAGGCGGAAGCTCTGGCGCATCCTTTGCTTTCCGAGACCACCGCGATTCGAAACGATCTGAAGCTCGGCGAGGAGCAGCGGCTTGTGATCATCAGCGGGCCGAACATGGCTGGGAAGAGCACGTTTGTACGTGCCGTGGGTGTGAACGCCGTCCTGGCGCAATGCGGTGCGCCGGTTCGAGCGCGGAAGCTGCGGATCTCGCCGCTCGCGGTCGCTGCTTCTGTTTGCGTGCTGGATTCGTTGCAAGGGGGCGTTTCGCGGTTCTACGCGGAGATCACCAGACTCAAGCTGATCATGGACATGGCGCAGAAGGAGACACCAGTTTTGTTTCTGCTCGACGAACTGCTCTCCGGAACGAATTCGCATGACCGGCGGATCGGAGCCGATGCGATCGTGCGCGGGCTCTTTCGGCGAAACGCAATCGGACTTGTGACCACGCACGACCTGGCTCTCGCGGAGATTGCGACAGCCGTCGGTACCCAGGCGGCGAACGTTCATTTCGAGGATCGACTCGACGGCGCGGAACTGCGTTTTGACTACCGGCTGACGCCGGGAATCGTGCAGACCAGCAACGCCCTCGCTCTGATGCGTTCGATCGGGCTGGACGTCTAAGGGCGTGCCTTTCCGGAAATAACAGCACGTTTTTCGTTGCACTGACATTCTCCATTTCCTAAACTGATCGCTGTATTGGCAGTCGGGGGAAATTAAGGGTCAGCGTATCGCTTACATGCAAAGGGTCTCAGTCGTTGTCCGTCTAATAGCCGTTTTTTGCCTCATCGCAATTCATCCGTTGGCCCTACGCGCGGCAAAGACTGCCGCCCGATCTTCGCGGTCGTCCGCTCACGCTCGCATTTCTTCGCGTTCGCGCTCGACTTCGCGCGCTGCAGTGCGCGCTTCGGCGCACGCGTCAGCACATTCGCCGTCAGCGCATGCTTTGCGGCCGGCGTATCGCTCGGCCCAACCATCGCATCCGGCGCCGCCTCCGCCATCCCCGGCGAAGACGCGTATCACTCGGCGTCCTCTGTTTGCGTCGAATGATCCAACCAAGGGCGATATCGTTCAATCCGATGATCCGGTCGTGCGGCAGGCTGCAATCGACGCGCTTGGCCGAGAAAAAGGATCCGTGGTTGCGGTCGATCCGACCGATGGCCGCATTCTGACCATCGTGGGCCAGAAGATTGCCTATTCGGCTGGTTTCGAGCCTTGCTCGACGATCAAGCCGTTTATCGCGCTCGCGGGATTGCAAGAAGGCGTGATCACGCGCGAAACGATGCTGCCGGTGGCTCCACGGCGCTATATGGCGCTGACTGAGGCGATGGCGCATTCAAACAATAAATACTTTGAAGAAGTCGGAATGCGGCTCGGATTCGAGCGCGTGATCAAATATGACGCACTGCTTGGCCTGGGCCAAAAAGTCGGCTACGACATTTCGGCAGAGCAGCCTGGTTCCTTGCCGCCCTCACCGCCGCTATTTGGTGGAGTCGCGCGCATGTCAAGCTTTGGTGCGGGAATCCGTGTCACGCCGTTCCAGCTCGCTTCGCTTGTTTCGATGCTCGCGAACGGCGGCACACAATATTTCCTGCAGTATCCCAAGAGCACCCAAGACGTTCAGACCTACGAGCCGCGGATTCGCCAGCAACTGGATATAGCTCCGCTCCTGCCCGATTTGCGGCAGGGGATGCTCGCCGCGGTGCTCTATGGCACGGCGAAGCAGAGCTTCGATCCCTACGGCGAACAGGCGCTCGGCAAGACCGGCACCTGCAACGACGAAACTCTGGGCGGGCGTCTCGGTTGGTTTGCTTCTTACGCGGATCAGGACCATCCAAGAATCGTGATCGTGGTGCTGCTGCACGGAGGCGCGCGCATCATCAGCGGGCCACACGCGTCGGAAATTGCGGGCCGCATGTATCGCAATCTTTCCGCCAAAAACTACTTTACTGACAAGACCTCTTCGAGCGTACCGGCGATTCCTGCGCCAACGGTCCCAGGCGTCGGCGAAGTTCCCTCTGCGGGCGAGCCGCGCCCGGATGTCCCGGGTGGCCAGTAGTTCTCCGGATTTCTCACGGACCGCAATCGTGCTAGATTCTTAGCGCTGTCACTCCGCGTGCCGCCGGCTTTTCAGCCGCGCCGCACCTTTGGGGGAAATCCATGAAAATCCGATTTCTGGCGATAGCTCCGGCACTTTTGGCGGCCGCAATTCTGTGGGCGCAGTCGACGCCAACGACGGCGCATGCGTCGCTCGCCGACGCGAACGGAAAAAGCATCGGCACCGCAACGCTCACCGAAACTTCTGGTGGCGTGAAAATCACTGCGACTCTCTCCGGACTTCCTCCGGGCACTCACGGCATCCACATTCACGCAGTAGGCAAATGCGAAGCGCCCGGTTTTATGAGTGCGGGCGGACACTTCAACCCCGAAAGCAAGCAACACGGCATGAAGAACCCGAACGGTGCGCACGCCGGCGATTTGCCGAACTTTGACGTAGCGGCGGACGGCACGGCAACGGTCAACGCGCTCGCTGCACACGTAACTCTGGGCGAAGGTGCGAACTCGCTTTTTCATGAAGGCGGCACGGCGCTCGTGATTCATGCATCCGCCGATGATTACATGACCGATCCGTCCGGAAATTCCGGTGCGCGCATTGCCTGTGGCGTCATCCAGAAATAAATCCTTTTGTCTGTGCGGGGGCCGGCCGCCGTCGCATTCAGGCGGCGCTCGACTTGTTTTCGCCTGACTGGATTGGTCTACAGCAGCTGCGCCCGCTCTCCGCGGAATGTTGTGTATGTTGTCCCGGATCACGCGGTATTAGGTTGAACAGTGATCGTTTGTCGCGCTGAAGTGCGTTTAGCGTGAGGGTTCACTCTATGCCGCGAAGTGAGATCGCCATACGCGTGTGTTTGATGCCGGCGGTCGTCTTCGCCCTTCTTGCATCACCGCTGCCTCAGGCCGCCGCCCAGTCCTTCAGGGACAATCTGACTTCCTGGAGTCAGACCACGTCCTCTCAACCTTCGAGCGGTCAAACCGAGCCGGACGCCAACGACCGGGGAAATCCGCCCTCGCTGCTCGCGCCGCTCAAACCGCATCGAGAGGATGAGCCGTACGATCCGATTACCGCGCGCCAGCGGCTGCGCTGGTTCATCACCAATACCATCGGGCCCGCGCACCTGGCGGGAGGAGCGGTCACCTCAGCTTTCGGAACCGCGTTCGACCGGCCGAAGGAGTATGGCCCGGGCTGGGCAGGATTTGGCGACCGGTTTGGCATGCGGCTTACCGGTGTGGTGACGGGAAATGCGATCGAGGGTGGCGTGGGCGCTTTGTGGGGCGAGGATCCGCGGTATTTTCGCGTGCCCGATCAGCCGTTTGGCGCGCGCGTCAAGAATGTGATGAAGCAGACGTTCACGGCGCGCCGTCGCGATGGGAGTTTTGCGCCGGCTTATGCGCGATTCATTGCCGAGCCGGGAAACAATTTTCTTTCAAACGCGTGGCGCCCTGCGAGCGAAGCGAATACCCATGACGCGTTGCTGCGCACTGGCGAAGGGTTCGCCGGGCGGATGGCGAGCAATGCGTTTCAGGAGTTTTGGCCGGATATTGAACGGCGGTTGCTGCACCGCAATCGCTAGTCGGATTTGGCTGCCGAGTTTGCCGCTTTTTTCGCCTCGTTCCAGAGATCTTCCATGCGGTCGCGAGGAACATCGGCGAGGCGTTTGTTTTCGCTCATAGCGGCAGCTTCCATCCATTGAAAACGCGTCTTGAACTTGCGGTTAGCCTTTTTCAGCGCAATTTCTGGATCCACGCCGAGAAAACGGGCTACGTTGATGGCGGCGAAGAGAAGGTCGCCGACCTCTTCTTCGGTGCGGACGGAGCCGTTTTGCGGTTTTTTGCCGGAATCGGACGTGAGTTCCGCGAGTTCGCGCTTTTCCTCCTCTAACTTTTCGAAGATCCCCTGCAGATTGTCCCAATCAAAACCGATCCGCGAGGCGCGCCGAGTGAGCTGATAAGCTTCGAGAACTGCGGGCAGAGACGCGGGTATGCCGGAAAGCACGGATTCGGCGGCTTGTTCCTTGGCGTTGGCACCTTTCTTTTGCGCGCGTTCCTGCGCCTTGATCTCTTCCCATTTTTTGAGAACCGCGCCCGCTGTTGACGCTGTGCCATTGCCAAACACGTGCGGATGCCGGCGAACCATCTTGGTGTAGATCGCTTCAATCACGTCGCGAATTGTAAAAGTGCCCGCGACCTCTGCGAGAACCGAGTGAAACACGATCTGAAGCAACAGGTCGCCGAGCTCGGACGCGAACTCCTGCGAGTCGCCGGACTGCATCGCGTCCAGGACTTCGTAGGCCTCCTCGATCAGATATTTTCGGAGAGAAGCGTGCGTCTGCTCGCGGTCCCACGGGCAGCCGCCGGGAGCGCAAAGGCGTTCCTGCAGCGCCACGAGTTTTGCAAACCAGACTCCGGCGGCGCGGTCGCGCGCAGTGACCACGACTTCCGAGCCGGATGCCGCGCGCGATTTTCGCGGGGGCGGTTTCTTGTGCCTGCCGCGCCTTCTTTGATTGGCCACAGGTTGACCTCTGCTCTGAATGGCTGAGCATCCACAGCCGAAACAACGATCTTAGCAGCACAAGCGTTTTCACCGAACGGGCTCGAGATGGCAGATGACCGCACCCGCTGCGTGGCGCGAGATCATGCAGCGTTATATACTCCGCCCACGGAATCGATTCCGTGCTCGGGGGGAGAGCGATGATCCGCAGCCTTCTCACGTGTTTCGGCGCAAGTTTGGTTTGCGCGTTGCTCGCCGCGCCGATTTCAGCGCAGCAGCCTTGCGAAAATCTCGCGTCGCTCAAATTGTCAGACACGACCATGACATTGGCCCAAACGGTCGCGGCGGGAGAGTTCGCTCCGCCGGTTGCGAATTTGGCGGGCGCGTTGCCAGGGAACGGGCCCGCAGGACGCGGGGCTGCGGGCGCCCCACCGGCAGGCATGGCAGGCGGGCGCGGTCCGCTTGATGGAGGCGCAGGGGGACGAGCAGGACGCGGAGGCGGAGCGGGCGCGGCATTCAAGAATCTTCTGGCGTTTTGTCGCGTAGCGGCAGAGATCAAACCAACCGACGATTCCGACATCAAAATCGAAGTGTGGATGCCGGCGTCGGGATGGAACGGAAAGTTGCAATCGACAGGAAACGGAGGGTGGTCCGGCGCGATTGGATATCCCGCGATGGGGCAGGCGCTTGCGCGCGGCTATGCGACGACAGGCACGAATGCCGGACACGACGGCGGCAGTGGAAGTTTTGCGCTGGGGCATCCGGAAAAGTTGATCGATTTCGGATACCGCGCCGTTCACTTGATGACCGTTCAGGCCAAGGCGATCATCAACGCGTACTACGGCAAACGGCCGGAGCTTTCTTACTGGAACGCGTGCTCAACCGGTGGGCGCCAAGGTTTGCGCGAGGCGCAGCAGTTTCCGACCGATTACGACGGGATCATCGCCGGCGCCCCCGCAAACTACATGACTCACCTTGAAGCGTGGACCCTTTGGGCTCCGGCAGCAATGAATGCGACGCCCGACAGCATGATCCCCTCGTCAAAGTTCGCGATGATTCACAAGGCCGTGCTCGACGCGTGCGACAAGCTGGACGGGGTGCAGGACGGCGTGATCGAAGATCCGCGCGCGTGCCATTTTGATCCGAGAACACTGATTTGCAAAAGCGGCGACACGGCCGACTGCCTTACCTCGGCGCAGGAACAGACGCTTGAGAAAATCTACCTGCCGGCCACGAATCCGCGCACGAAGGAGATCATCTATCCGCCGTTTGAGCCGGGCAGCGAACTCGGTTGGGGTTTTTTCGCGGGAACAGGTGCACCGAGCGTGGCGATCGATCTTTTCAAATACGAGACCTTCAAGGATCCGAACTGGGACTGGCATACGTTCGATTTCGACAAAGACGTAGCGACTGCTGACAAAGTTGACGGTGGAGTGCTCAACACGGTTGATCCAAACCTTGGGCCATTCTTCGATCATGGCGGCAAGCTCATCCAGTATCACGGATGGGCCGATTCGCTGATCGCGCCGGGAAACAGCGTGAACTATTACGAAAGTGTCGTGGCGAAGCTCGGAGGCTCCAAAAAGATCGATGACGACTACCGGCTGTTCATGGTGCCGAGTATGGGGCATTGCGGAGGCGGCGAAGGCGCGGTGACGTTCGATATGGTCACCGCGATAGAACAGTGGCGCGAGCAGAAAAAGGCGCCCGATGTGATCGTTGCGTCGAAAACAACTCCCGGCAATCCGAGCGCTGCGCCCGCGATGACACATCCGTTGTGTCCGTATCCGAAGACGGCGCAGTACAAAGGCACTGGGGATACCAGCGAAGCGGCGAATTACCTCTGCGCCGCGCCGAAGAAATAGATCGTGTCGCGCAGCCCGGCGCTATTGCTTGTCGAAGACGTAGGACGTGTCGAATTCGCCCATCGAAGTGCTGACGTGGTTCGCCATTGTTAGTGTTTTGCCGTCCGCCGAGAGCGTGTAGACGGCTTTGCTCGCCACATCCACTTGCCCCTGAAACGACGAATCGGTCGTTAGGACCAGTGTCGCGCCGTTCCACGCCGCTGTTACATCGAGCAGAGTGAGATTGCCCATGGCTGATTGAGGCGAGTTGGGCGGTATTGTTGCTTTTGTCCCATCTGCGGTGAAGTTCAGCGTGTAGCTCGCTTCACCCATCGGCGTTGTGGACGTAACCTTGTCGGTGAACTTCGAGCCATCCTGCGTGATCACGTCGGTGCGCGTCGAGGGACCGTAATCGCCGACATTGCTCTTCGAACTATTCAGTTTCCAGGTGCCTGCAAAATTCGGATGGTCCTGCGCGGAACTCACGCATGCGAGTGCCGCCAAAGCAAACAACGCCAACGCTGTTTTTCGAATCATTTGTCCCCCTTCACAACCGATGTGAATCTGGCTGGACGAAAAGACGGCCGACTATACCTGTGCCCGGCGCGACAGCCAGCGCGGATAGTCCCGAGCCGGTCTCACCCGTTTCACCGGTAACCCCGGCGGCGAAGCGCGGCCACACCAAATAGTACGCTTTCTTCGTTGAGTTTATTTCACAGCGGAACAAAAGGGCGGCCCGACAATCGAGATTGCCGCAAGCCGCCCTTTTTTCACCGAGGAGGATCGTTCAAATGCCCGAAGGCTTAGCGGCCTCCGCCCGTTCCACCGCTGCCACCCGGACCTGTTGGCCCCGGCGTGCTTGGCCCGCCAGGTCCCGGTGAGCCGGGTCCGGCGGGGTTTGGGGTGCTCGGCCCGCTTGGATTGCTCGGATTTCCCCGATCCGGATCTGACGGATTGGATTGTTCGGTTGGTTGGGCGGATTCGGCGCACTGGGGTTGTTCGGGCTATTGGGGTTGTTTGGATTGCCCGGCCGCCCCGGCGCATTTGGATGGTTTGGATTATTCGGATTGTTGGGGTCTGCCGGATTGCCGGGCCCACTGGGATTTTGTCTATCGGGAGTGCTTGGAGAATTCGTCTGCTGCGAATGAGCGCGAGAAACCGCGTGCAGCTCCGCGGCCGAGATTTTTGGCATGGTTGCCGCGAATGTTCCCATGGCAAGAAGCGCCATGGTCCATGCGGCTCTTTGGAAGCGCATCATGTGTCCTCCTGATAGCGGGCTAGGAGGCGGCGCTTGAGGACAGAATCGGGCGGCTCGTGTAACGAGGATTAAAATATGCTTTACGGAAGGTCCTTGAGATCAAACGACGCGCGGATCAGATGTCGAACCCAAGCTGTAGTTTGGCGGCTTCAGACATGCGGCTGGGATTCCACGGCGGATCGAAGACGACTTCGACGTGAACCTCCCTTACGTCGGGCACGCGCAAGACTTTCGTTTCGACGTCGCGCTTGAGAACGTCTCCCATGCCGCACCCGGGCGCCGTCATCGACATTTTCACATCGATCTTTTGGCCGCCTTCGTCAAGCGGAGTGATCACGCACGAATAGATGAGGCCGAGATCGACGATGTTGACGGGAATTTCAGGATCGAAGATCGTCTTGAGCTGGTCCCAGACGAGACCCTCGCTGAAGACGAGCGGTTCGGTGGGCGTTTCGGGAATCGATTCCGTGACGGAAATGCCGAGCGAATCGGCATCTTTACTGTCGATGCGGAACATCTGGCCGTATTCGGTGAGCACGGTGTAGCCGCTGCCAAGATGCTGCGTGACGCGCACAGATGTGCCCGCAGGGACAACGGCAGGCGTACCGCTCGGAATGCCGATGGCGGCTGTGTTGCGGCTCAACGTGACCGGTTCGTAGTTCATGGCAATCCCAATTCAAAGCTTCTCAAAAACAAGCCGCGTATTGGCGAGGCCAAACGGGTTGTCGGATTTCGACGTGATGCTCAACAGCGACCCGTCCGGCGAGAGCGAATAGGTGACGGTGCTCTTGTTTTCGCCCGGGCTGTACGTGTTCGTGAACGTCTCGGTGAGAACCAGTGTGTTGCCTTTCCATCTGGCTGCGATCTTGGTCATCGTGAGGATGCCGTTGATCGAAAGGGGCGAATTGTCGGGCACGGCAGCCTCTTTGCCGTCGGTCGTGAGGTCGATCGTGTAATCGTCGTCGCCCTCCTTGCCGGAGGCATGAATCACGTCGCTGAAGTGGTTCCCGTCGACCGTGATCGTGTCGATTCGCTGCGCGAGCGGGTCGCCGCTCCCGAAGTCGCTCCGTCCATGGCTGAGCGCCCATTTGCCGTTAAAATTCGCGTGGTCCTGGGCAGCGGCGGCTGATGCGATGGTGAAGATCGCGGCCAAGACGAGAAGGGATTTCTTCAGCATGTGCTTATTCGGTGGAGACCGATTGCTGCTTGCCTTCGAGCGCGGCCTGGAGCGTATGCCATGCGAGTGTGGCGCATTTTACGCGAGCCGGGAATTCCGCGACGCCCGAGAAGACGGCGAGCTTGCCCAATTGCTCGGTGTCTGAGTCGGCGTGCTCTTGCGTGGTGACGAACTTGTGGAAGTGTTCGAAAAGCCGTTCGGCTTCGGCGATCGTTTTTCCTTTCACGCTTTGCGTCATCATCGAAGCGGACGCCTTGGAAATCGCGCAGCCGCTGCCCTGGAAGGCGATGTCTTTCACTTTGCCGCCTTCAAGATCGAGATAGACGGTAAAGCGGTCGCCGCACAGCGGATTGAAGCCCTCGGCGTGATGATTCGCCGAGTCGAGCTTCTTGAAATTCCGCGGAGCTTTGCTGTGCTCGAGAATCACTTCCTGATAGAGGTCACGCAGTTCAGCCATTAGCCCAGCACCTCTCGCACTATTTTGATGCCGCGGACAAGGGCGTCGATGTCTTCGCGCGTGTTGTAGATCGCGAAGGACGCGCGGGCGGTAGCCGGGATGCAGAAGCGCTCCATCACGGGCTGCGAGCAATGATGACCGGTTCGAATGGCGATACCTTCCTGATCAAGAATTGTGCCCACATCGTGCGGGTGAATATCGCCGACCATGAAAGAGAGAACACCGGCCTTTTCGGCGGCCGTGCCGATGATGCGAACGCCGGGAATCGCCGAAACAGATTCGGTGGCGTATGCGAGCAGATCGTGCTCGTGCGCTGCAATCGCGTCCATGCCGACGTCGGCGACGTAGTCAAGTGCCGCGCCAAGGCCGATGACGCCAGCAATATCCGGCGTGCCGGCTTCGAACTTGTAGGGCAGCTTGTTGTATGTGGTCTTTTCGAAGGTGACTGAACTGATCATGTCTCCGCCGCCCTGATAAGGAGGCATGGCTTCGAGAAGGGCGGTCTTTCCGTAAAGGACGCCAATGCCCGTGGGACCGTACATCTTGTGGCCGGAGAATGCGTAGAAATCCGCGTCGAGGTCCTGGACATCGACGGTCATGTGCGGCACAGCTTGCGCTCCATCGACAAGCGCGGGGATGTTACGGCGATGCGCCATCTCGATCATTCGCTTTACGGGATTGACACTGCCGAGGGCGTTAGAAACGTGCGTGATGGCGGCGATCTTGGTGCGAGGGCCAAGCAGTTTTTCGTACTCGTCGAGGAGCAACTCGCCGCGATCGTTGATCGGAGCTACGCGGAGCTTTGCGCCTTTTTCCTGGCAAAGCATTTGCCACGGAACGATGTTGGAATGGTGCTCCATCGCCGTGATCAGGACTTCATCGCCTGCGGCGACGTTCGCGCGGCCGAAGGACTGCGCGACGAGGTTGATACCTTCGGTGGTGCCCCGCACAAAAATAATTTCCGAAGACCTGGCCGCGTTCAGGAAACGCTGCACCTTTTCGCGGACCTTTTCATAGTCGGCGGTCGCACGTTCGGAAAGATAGTGAACGCCGCGGTGAATGTTGGCGTTTTCTTTTTCGTAATATTCCGAGATCGCGTCAAGAACGAAGCGCGGCTTCTGCGAAGTAGCGGCGTTGTCCAGATAGACGAGCGGCTTTCCGTGAACCGTCTGATGAAGGATCGGGAATTCGGCGCGCACCGCCTCGACGTCGAGCTCGGGGCGCGAGCCGATCGCCTGAGCGGATTTGGCCGCGATCGTCATCCGGCGGCCTCCGAGGTTTTTCCGTTTTTCGCCGCCTGCGTGATATGCGCCAGATGGGCATGGATCAGCGATTCGACGTGATCCCGCGCGGGGCCCTCGGCCATGCGCTCCAGACATTCGCTCGCGAAGGCGCGCAGGAGAAGCTGACGCGCCTCGCCTTCTTCAATACCGCGCGAGCGCAGGTAAAACAGCGCGTTCTCTTCGATCTGGCCAATTGTTGCGCCGTGCGTGCACTTCACATCGTCGGCGTAGATTTCAAGCTGCGGCTTGGTATCGATTTGCGCTTCATCTGAGAGAAGCAGATTGCGATTCGTCTGCTTTGCATCGGTCTTTTGCGCGTCCTTGTGCACGATGATGCGGCCGTGGAAAACGCCGTGCGCGTGGCCGCCGAGGATGCCGTTGTAAAACTGGCGGCTGCCGCAGTGCGGCTTGGCGTGTTCGACGAGCATGTAATTATCCAGATGCTGGCGGCCTGTGCCCGCAAAGAGGCCGTTGATGAGGCAATCGCCTCCTTCGCCATTCAGGACGGGATGCACGTTGTTGCGAACGATGCCGCCCCCGAGAAGAACCGAATGCGAATTCACATTGGCATTGCGGCCCTGCTCGATGCGGAGCGTAGAAATGTTGAATGCGTCGACGTGTTCGCGTTCGATCATGAAGTGCGAGACGACGGCGTTGTCCCCCGCGATCAATTCCGTTGCGGTGTTGCAGAAAAGGCGGCCTTCGGCGCCGTGCGCGGCAGGAAGGGAAACGTAGTCCTCGATGATCGATGCCTGGCTTTCGGCTTCCGCAACGATCAAGTTGCGCGGATGCGTCATCGTCGGGCCGGCTTCGGCGGTCGAAACGAAAAGAAAATGAATCGGCGCTTCAAGAACGATGCCCTTTGCGATGTGAACGAAAGCGCCATCTTCAAGGAACGCCGTGTTGAGCGCGGAAAAAGGATCGCGTTTCGTATCAAGGTAGCGGCCGAGCCAGCCTTCGAGCGCAGAGGGTTCGGATTCGATTTCGGCCGCGAGATTCGAGACGTCTACACCGTTCGGCAGCTTCTTGATCGGGCTGAGGTCCGGGGAGTAGCGGCCGTTCACGAAGACGAGCTGGCAAGCTGCACCAGGGATCGCAAATTTTTCGAGCGACATCGCGGTGACAGAACTAGCCCCGTTGCACGGAAGGGTGTTTGCGCGAGCGAAGAAAGATTCGTGAAGCGCCAGTCCTCGGCTTTTGTGGTCGGGATGCCCGATTCGGCGAAGCGAGCGAAGGCGTCGCGGCGCATGTTGCGCAGCCACGCGAGGCGGTTGCCAGCAGCGGATTTTTCGAAGCCGCCGAAGCCTTCGCGGTATGTCGTCAGTTCCTGTGTTCCCGTCGTCAATTCCTTGTCTCCAAAATCGGTGCCCAATATCCCCAGGCGCCTTTTGCTGCCGCTCAGAACAAAGAAGCTTCGGGGCGGGGATGATCGAACTAGGCGCGGGCGCCGCCAGCCGCGACTTCCTTGCCGTAGCCTTTTGCTTCCAGTTCGAGTGCGAGTTCCGGCCCGCCGGAGCGCACAATTTTTCCGTCAACGAGGACGTGAACTTTGTCCGGCACGATGTAGTTGAGCAGGCGCTGATAGTGCGTGACGACGAGAATCGCGCGATGGGGGCTGCGCATTGCATTCACGCCTTGCGCGACAACCCGAAGCGCGTCGATATCGAGTCCGGAGTCAGTCTCATCGAGAATTGCGAGCTTCGGTTCGAGCACGGCCATCTGCAAAATTTCGTTTCGCTTCTTTTCGCCACCCGAGAAGGCCTCGTTCACCGAGCGGTTCAGAAGCTTGTCGTCCATCTCGAGCAGCTTGAGCTTTTCGCGGAGCTTCGGCAGAAAATCCATCGCGTCCATTTCTTCCTGGCCGTGATATTTGCGGATCGCGTTGAGCGCCGAGCGCAGGAAATAGGCGTTGCTGATACCCGGAATTTCGACAGGGTACTGGAAGGCGAGGAACACGCCTTCGCAAGCTGCTTCCTCGGGCTTCATGGCGACGAGGTCTTTGCCGTTGTAGAGGATCTCGCCCGCAGTAATGTCATAGCTCTCGCGGCGCGCCAGGACCTGGGCCAGCGTGCTCTTGCCCGAGCCGTTGGGGCCCATGATCGAGTGGATCTCGCCCGCGTCAATCGCGAGGTTGATGCCTTTCAGAATTTCGACGCCGGCGATGGTGGCGTGCAGGTTTTTGATTTCCAATAAAGCCATTTCTTCGATTCCCTTTCGTTTTGCCGTTCGGGTGACAGCCGCTTCGAGGAGAGACCCTTCGACTCCGAACGGCCGATAGTTATCCGACGCTGCCTTCGAGGCTGACGCTTAACAATTTTTGTGCTTCGACGGCGAACTCCATCGGCAATTCCTTGAAGACGCGCTTGCAAAAGCCGTTGACGACCATGCTGACGGCGTCTTCGGTCTTCAGGCCGCGCTGGCGAAGATAGAACAGCTGGTCTTCGCCGATCTTCGATGTGGAGGCTTCATGCTCCATGCGCGCCGTGGCGTTTTTCACTTCAATGTACGGAAACGTATGCGCGCCGCAGAGATCACCGATCAGAAGCGAATCACACTGTGTGTAATTGCGCGCGCCGGTCGCGTCTTTCAGGATCTTCACCTGGCCGCGATAGGTGTTCTGTCCGTGGCCGGCGGAGATACCTTTCGAGACAATCGTGCTGCGGGTGTTCTTGCCGATGTGAATCATCTTGGTGCCGGTATCGGCTTGCTGATAGTTGTTGGTCAGCGCAACGGAATAGAATTCGCCGACAGAATTCTCGCCTTGCAGGATGCAGCTCGGATATTTCCAGGTGATCGACGAGCCGGTTTCGACCTGCGTCCATGAAATTTTGGAGTTCTTACCGCGGCAGGCTCCGCGCTTGGTGACGAAATTGTAGATGCCGCCCTTTCCGTTCTTGTCGCCGGGATACCAGTTCTGGACTGTGGAGTATTTGATTTGCGCGTCGTCCATGGCGATCAGCTCGACGACCGCCGCGTGAAGCTGGTTCGTATCGCGAATCGGAGCCGTGCAGCCTTCGAGATAACTGACGTAGGCGCCCTCGTCGGCGACGATCAATGTGCGCTCGAACTGGCCGGTTTCCGCCGCGTTGATGCGGAAGTAAGTCGAAAGCTCCATCGGGCAGCGAACGCCCTTCGGTACGTAGACGAACGAACCATCGCTGAACACCGCGGCGTTGAGCGCCGCGTAAAAGTTGTCGGTGTAGGGAACGACCGTGCCAAGATACTTCTGCACGAGGTCGGGATGATTCAGCACGGCTTCGGAGAAGGAGCAGAAGATCACGCCCGCTTCGGCGAGTTTTTCCTTGAATGTGGTCGCCACCGAGACGCTATCGAAAACCGCATCAACTGCGACGCCCGCAAGCATTTTTTGCTCTTCGAGCGGAATGCCGAGCTTTTCGTAGGTGCGCAGAATTTCCGGATCCAGCTCGTTCAGATTCGTGAGCTGCTTTTTCTGCTTGGGCGCCGAGTAATAGACGATGTCTTGATAGTCGATCGGCGGAAACTTCACGTTGGCCCACTTGGGCTCCGCGTCTTTTTTTTGCAGCGATTCGAAATGGCGATAGGCTTTCAGGCGCCATTGCAGCATGAACTCGGGCTCGTTCTTTTTGGACGAGATAAGACGGATGACGTCTTCACTGAGGCCCTTGGGAATGCTTTCCTGCTCGACGTCGGTGACAAAGCCCCACTTGTACTCCTGCTGGGCTAGTTCGCGAATTGCGTCGTTTGTAGTGCTCATTGAATGCTCCCGGACGGAATCAGCGGCACCGGATTGCCGCGCGCGTCCTTAATGCCGGTTAGCTGAAGAGGAGAGATCAGGTCGTAGAGCGTGATCGTGCCAAGCACGCCGCGCACCGCCTGGTTGATGATCCTCTGATTGGTTTTTACCGGGCAGCTGTGTTCGATGTTACAGAGCCCGATGACGTCTGTACTGCACTCGGTCAGTGCGACCGGCCCTTCGAAGGCAGCGATCACGTCGATCACGGAAATGTCACGCGAGGGGCGAGCAAGAACGTAGCCGCCCTTGGTGCCGCGGTGCGAGACCAGTAGGCCGCTGGTCAGAAGTTGCTTGAGAAGCTTGCTCACGGTAGGCAAGGGAAGCTTGGTTTCGGCAGATAGGTCGCGCGCGGTCCGAAGATCTATCGACGAACTCTGTCCCTTGGCCATGCAGGTCATCAGCACCAGCCCGTAATCCGCTAATTTTCCTAGCTTTACCATCGACTTTGGCCGCCCCTACGCCCGTTCTTACAGGCGAGACCTAAAATAGCACCGAATTAGTACGATTTAATTGTAGCACGTATTGCGACAGATTCAAGGCCAAGTCGTTAACGGAAATTATGGGTTACGTCGTCTGGCGCGGGCGCTTGCTGCCGAAGAAGAAAAACAGAGTGCTGCTACTGAGGAAGCGTGAAGCGAATGTTCACGTCGAAATCGCTGGCGACGGCACGGCCATCAAGGACTTCCGGCTTAAACGTCCATTTCCTGACGGCGTTGACGGCGGCCGCCTGGAGAAGTGGCGAACCGTCGAGCGCAGAGACGTCACTGATCACTCCGGTTTCCGATATGCGCGCGTGAACTCGAACGGTGCCTTCCACTCGCTGTTGGATCGCCGCCTGGGGATAGACAGGGTCGATGCGATGCACGACCGTCACCGAGACCAGGTTTGAATAGGTTGATGTCGGCGGTGCCGGTACCTGCGCACCGATGACACCGGGGATCGCCGCGGAAAGCGCATTGATGCCGTTCCCCTGCGGCGTCGAAAGCTGAGGAGCCGGCATCGCGTTTTCAATATTGCTCGCGCGATTGGTGTTTTGTGGCGCGGCAAGCGTCCACTGCCGGATCGCTTTCGGCGCAGTGATCGTCCCCGACTCGTTTGCGCGGGTTTGTGGAGGCAGCGCCGGAATCGGCGAACTCGGGGGTGCACTGGTCGGGCCGGCAAACGGCACGAGCCACGATTGGTTTGTCACGTCGACGACCAGGAAGCTCAGCGACGCGGGATTCACAGAACCCCGCGGAAGGGAGCCATCGGTCGAAAGGGGAGCGGCCGCTGACGAGGATTCAAAGATTCCAAAAACGCTTTGAAGCATGTTGCCGCGTCCGGCTTCCCAACCAGCCGCAAGCGAAAGAATCGCGAGAGCGGCTATGATCGGCGCATAGCGGCTGCGCAAATCAGAGCTCTTTGCTGCGGCAAGGTGCTCGACGGGAACGGGAATCTTCTCGACGGGCCGCAATGGAGGCGTGGCCGCTCGGACAGTGCGGACGGCCGGAGGAGATGTCTGCGCCGGAAGCGGTATGGACGATGCGTGCCCGGACGTAAACAACAGAGTCGAATAATCGATTTCTTCCGGCTCGACCGGCAATAGGGCAGCAGGCCTTGCAACAGGAACTGTTTCCACAGCCGGCGGCGGCACTTCAAATTCTGACTCCGGCGGCGCTTCGGCAACGCTGGCAGGCTGAGTGCTGACAGCACCCTCCGCCGTAAGCCATTCGCTAAGTTGTTTGCGTGCATCGTCGGGCAAATGCTGAAATTCAATCCCTACTATTTTCCGCGAATCACTGGTCCAAACGACGCGCGCGCTGCCTTCAAGCCAGGTCTTTGATCGCGGGACCTGAAGGCGAACGTCGGGAAGTACGTCTTCCATCACGTTCATCGCGGCTTGCACGGCCAAGCCGGTCTCGCTGACATTGAGAAGAATTCCGCCGTTCGTTTCGTCCAGGTTCACGTAAGAAAGGGAATTCGGCAAGATGCGCGCGAACCGTCGGCGCTCGGATGCGGAGAATGAATCGCCGTCGGTTGGTTTTGGGTCGGTAAGGTGCATTTCGCTTTTGTTTCGTAGGCGGCGGATGCGATCGCGGCCAGACCTTAGGTTCTCGGAGTATACGCTTCGGTAGACCCCGCTTCAAGCGACGAGAGGGTCTCAAAGGGGGCTAATTTGAGAGGACCGACGCGCCTTCAGCGGTCTGGGGCCACGAACCGGGCAGCTCGATCTGGTAGTGAGTCGCCGGATCGAACAGAACAAACCCGCCGAGGTCTGAAATGGAGCGGCTGACCATTTGGCGGAATTGGGCTTCAGACGCTGCGTCCATTTGAGCCGGCCAGCGGAACGGCTCCGTCGTCTCGATCGTGACGCGCGTGCGGTTCCCTGCAGGCAAGAAAACGGCAGAGGCGAGGTGATATTGGTTTTCGGGGCTCAGGCTTCCTGTTGATTTCAGGCGTCCCATCACAATCAGGCCGGGTCCCGCCGAAAGTGTGTAGTCCGATCCAGAGCGGTTGTCGAGATCGTAGAGGAAGACAATCGAAGCGTTCGACGGATCGCTCTCCCGTACGTGGATGGCGGCGAAGGAACCGGCGATCGCATTCGAATTCCAGGTACCCGGCGGGGCTTTGGATGTGCGCGAACGAGCGACCCATCCTGCCGTGATTCCCACTGCCGCCAGCAGCAGAACGACTCCGAGACCGAACGCG
>Ga0210401_10002145_pt1 | contig 22057 bp, 16 predicted proteins | sample IncBWH32MmetaG_FD_150866 | JGI IMG/M metagenome (GOLD analysis project Ga0210401, IMG submission 150866) | Forest soil microbial communities from Barre Woods Harvard Forest LTER site, Petersham, Massachusetts, United States - Inc-BW-H-32-M | ecosystem: Environmental > Terrestrial > Soil >... | reverse complement strand
TGGCAAATCCTCTGGATCATTGTCGCGATGTTTGGCGCGCGTTCTGCCGCGATGACCATGAATCGCATCGCCGACCTCGAATACGACCGCCGCAACCCGCGCACAGCAATGCGCGCACTGCCAACCGGCGAGCTTTCCATCGGCTTCGCGTGGGCGTTCACGCTCCTCGCTTCAGCATTACTTGTAATCGCTGCGTGGCAATTGAATCCGCTGGCGCTGAAACTCTCTCCTGTCGCGCTAGCGGTCCTGTTCTTCTACTCCTACACCAAACGCTTCACCACCTGGGCGCACTTCGTGCTTGGTTTCTGCCTGGGCATGTCGCCCGCAGCGGCATGGATTGCGATTCGTGGCTCGCTTGATTGGCGCATGTTGATTCTGTGTGCCGCAGTCACGCTGTGGGTCGGCGGCTTCGACGTCCTTTACGCTTGCCAGGACATCGAGTTCGATAAAACTGCCGGTCTCTATTCCATTCCGAAACGATTCGGCGTCAGCGGTGCGTTGCTGATCGCGCGCGCGATGCACATCGTGATGGTCGGACTGCTGGTGTGGCTGGCGCGGAGCTTTCAGCTTGGTTGGCCGGCATGGGCGGGAATTGCTGTCGTTGCAACGCTGCTGATTTATGAGCATTCGCTTGTAAAGCCGAACGATTTGAGCAAAATCAATGCTGCGTTTTTCACTGTGAATGGCTATATTAGTCTCTTATTCCTTTTGTTCTGGGGCGCCGCAACAGTTGTCGGGCGTCCCTGAGAATTCGAAATGCAAACGACGAGCGAACTTAAAATAACGGACACGCGACTGGAGCCAGTAGCGGCGAAGGTTCTCGCCGGCGAGCGTCTCAATGCGGAAGACGGCGTCGCGCTTTACGAATCGCACGATTTGCTTGCGCTCGGCTGGCTTGGCAATCACGTCCGCGAGAAGAAGCACGGAAATATCTGCTATTACAACGTCAACCGCCACATTAACCCCACGAATGTTTGCGTAGCGCATTGCCGCCTCTGCGCTTTCGGACGTTCACCGGACGCGCCCGGCGCTTACACGTTCGCGCTGGATGAGATTTACAAGCGCGCGGCGGAAGGCGTGGCGGAAGGTGCGACGGAATTTCACATCGTCGGCGGCTTGCATCCTGATTTGCCGTTCGAATATTACCTTGAGCTAATTCGCGGCTTGAAGCAGCGCTTCCCCGAAGTTCACCTGAAAGCGTTCACGATGGTGGAAGTGGGCTACTACGCGCGGATTTCCAAACTTTCGATTCGCGATACGCTTCTGGCAATGAAGAACGCAGGTGTTGACTCGCTGCCCGGCGGCGGAGCGGAGATTTTTCATCCGCGCGTACGCAAGGTGATTTGCGATCACAAGGTAAGCGGCCAGATGTGGCTGCAGATTGCGCGGACGGCACACGAGATCGGGCTGCGCTCGAACGCAACGATGCTGTATGGACATATCGAAACAGCCGAAGAGCGAGTGGACCATTTGCTCCAGCTTCGAGACACACAGGATAAAACGCACGGCTTCGTTACGTTTATTCCGCTCGCATTTCATCCCGCGAATACCGCTCTCTCGCATTTGCCGGGCCCGACCGGAATCGACGATTTGAAAATGGTGGCCGTCTCGCGGCTGATGCTCGACAATTTCGATCACATCAAAGCTTACTGGGTGATGCTGACGCCGCGGATCGCGCAAGTAGCGCTGCGATTCGGCGCAGATGATCTAGATGGCACCGTGGTCGAAGAAAAGATTTATCACGATGCCGGCGCGACGACGCCCGAGCATCTGACGCGCGCCGAACTCGAACGCCTGATTCGAGGCGCAGGCCGAGTGCCCGTAGAGCGCGACACCCGTTACAATCCTGTTGATCGCGTCAAGATGCCGTTTCCTCCCACAGCCGGCACGGTCCAGCGCCGCTCCGACGGATTTATTCCCGAGACCTCGCTCACGCTGAACGTGTAGCACCGCAGCCGGGCCATGAAAAAACTGCCGCTCGGCCACTGGACAAAACAAACTTCCAAGAATATCTCGAGCGAAGAGAAGGCCCCGTCGCTTCCCGCCGCGACGAGCGATGAAAAATCCCGCGAGCATGAAGCGGCGCGACTTGAAGCGCTGATTAACTCCATCGATCAGATCGTTCTCGAGCTGGACGCCGAAGGCACCTTCCTGAATATCTGGGCGAACGACGAAAAGCTTCTATATCGCCCTCGGAACGAACTGCTGGGCAGAAGGTCCGAGGATATTTTCGACGCGGATTTTTTCCGCTCATCCCACGAGCTTTTCAAGCGCGTGATCGCTACGGGCAAAGGGGAGGATTTTGAATATTCGCTCGCCTTTCCGGAGGGCGAACGCTGGTTTCTCGCCCGCGTGAATCGCATTGAGTATCCCGAAGGCGACAAGACGGTTTGCGTGGCCATCCGAGAAATTTCTGATCGCAAACACGCAGAAAGAAACTTGCGCATTTCGGAGGAAAAGTTTTCCAAAGCATTCCGGGCGGGCCCGGACGCCATCGTGATCAGCAGCCTCGACGACGGCCGCATTCTTGACGTGAACTACAATTTTATTCGGATGACCGGATTCGCGCGCGGCGAGTCGGTGGGAAGGACGTCGGTCGACTTGGGGATCTGGCTCAACCCAAAAGAACGCGACCAGATGGTTGAGCTCGTGAAACGGGACGGCGAAGTGCGGGATCTAGAGGTTCGTTTTTCTCTGAAATCGGGCGAGGTGCGCAATTTTCAGATGTCGGCGCACACCATTGAACTCGAAGGGGCGACGTGCCTGATTTCAATTCTGCGCGATGTCACAGAGAGGAGAGCCTTGGAAGAGCAGCTCCGGCAGGCGCAGAAAATGGAAGCGGTGGGCCGGCTCGCGGGCGGCGTGGCGCACGATTTCAACAATTTACTCGTCGGGATTCTGGGATACAGCGAGCTACTAAAGAAAAAAGTACCGCCGGGAGATTTGCAGCGGATGACGGAAGAAATTAACTCGGCGGCGATACGGGCGCGGGATTTGACGTCGCGCCTGCTGGCGCTGAGCCGCCGGCAGGTTCTTCAGCCGAGAGTGCTCGACTTCAACGCGCTGGTGCGGCAGGCGGAAAGTCTGCTGCGTCCTGTGATTGGCGAAGATATTCACGTGGAGATGAGGCTCGACCCGGCCGCAGGGTCAGTGAAGGCCGACCCGGCACAGCTGGAACAGGTGGTATTGAACCTTGCGTTGAATGCGCGTGAAGCGATGCCGCATGGCGGCACGCTGGCAATGGAAACTTGCAACATCGAGGTGAACCCGGCGTTCGCGCGGCAACATCCGGGACTGATTCCCGGGAAGTACGTTCGGTTGCGCGTGGTGGACACGGGACGCGGGATGAGTCCGGAAGTGATGGCAAAAATCTTCGAGCCTTTCTTCACAACGAAGCAGGCGGGAGTGGGAGGCGGGCTGGGACTTTCCGCCGTGTACGGAATTGTGAAGCAAAGCGGCGGGTGCGTGACGGTGGAAAGCGAACCGGGAAAAGGCGCGGCATTTGGAATTTATCTGCCGCATGCGCCCGAGATTCCGGAGAGGAGAATCGCTGAGCCGGCGGTTGTGGAGTCGCTGACGGGGCAGGGAACTGTGTTGCTCGTGGAAGATGAACCGGTGGTGCTGCGGCTCGCGCGCGATCTGCTGGCAGAAAATGGCTATCGGGTGCTTGCAGCGTCGAGCGGCTCGGACGCACTAAGTATTGCCCGAAAAGAGACAGAGACAATTCACATGCTTATCACGGACGTGGTGATGCCGGAAATGAGCGGGCCGGAGCTGGCGGATCGAATACGAAAATTGTGGCCGACGATGCGAGTGCTTTATATGTCGGGTTATACGGATGACGAGATGCTGTGCCGCAAGGGGCTGCCCGAAAATTCGGCGTTTCTGCAGAAGCCGTTCACGCCGCACCAATTTCTTCAGAAAGCGCGGATGACGCTGGGAACGAAGCCAGCGCGCGAACGCGTCTAAACGTTACTTTGAATTTTCCGACACGCCGAGGACCTGCACCTGAATGGACCGATCGCGCGGGCCGTCAAGCTCGGCGAGGATGATGGACTGCCAGTAGCCGAGGGCGAGTTCTCCGTCGCGGACCGGCACCGAGAGCGTGTGTCCAAGAACCATCGCGCGGAGATGTGAATCGGCATTCTGACGGTTGCATTCGGAGAGTTTCGGATCGTTGTGGCGCCAGTAATCTATGCGGCCAACGAGCCGCTCCAGAAAACTTTTGATATCGTCGAGAAGCGCCTGTTGAAACTCATTGATGAAAATGGCGGTAGTGGTGTGTAGCGATTGGACGAGGACGAACCCCGCTTTTAGCCCGTGCTTGCGCACCACCTCGTTGAGGTCCTTGGTGATGTTGATGAGTTCCAGGCGCTCGCGGGTCTTGTAGCAAATCGTCTCGAGGTACATTTGCAAGGCTGCTGCTTTGGGACGAACTTCCGGTATGGTGAGCGTCTTCTTAGCGGATGCAGTTTTCATCCTCAGGAGTCCTTGCTTGCTCTTCGTATGGGGCACTTAAGTTAGATGCCCGGAAACTTTGTAAGTTGCACTGCGTGCATTATAGCTATGTGGTGGAAAGCTCGTCCATCGCTAAGATGCGCGCTAGAAGTTGAAACGATACCCGAGTATCACTTCGGCGATCCGATGTTCTGTGGGAGTGGTTGCTGGTAGAATGTGGTGCCGGGCCTTCCTCGATCCTGTCCTAGCGGAGTACGAAACTTGGCCTCCCAACTCAGGCTCTCCGGTGCTCGTTGTTTCACCGCTGTTTCCGCAGTGGTTGCGCCGTTCGTTCTTTTAACAGCTGGCCTATCGTTCGGACAATCTCACACAGATTCCGCTCGTCAATTGCAATCCGGCGAGCAGATTTATAAATCCGCTTGCGTGGCGTGCCATGGTTCCGACGGCAAGGGTACGCCGCAGTCCATCAGCGGGTTTGAGCCGCCGCGGACGTTTCCAGACTTCACTCGGTGCGACCAGACCACGCCGGAACCAAACTCGGCGTGGAAGGCCATCATCACTCACGGCGGGCCGACGCGTGGCTTTTCACAGATCATGCCGTCGTTCGGAGACGCACTGACCGCGGAACAAATCAACAGCGTCATTAAGTACTTGCGAAGCTTCTGCCGCAATTCCCACTGGCCCCGAGGTGAACTGAATCTGCCAAGAGCGCTAGTGACGGAGAAAGCCTATCCGGAAGACGAAGAGGTGCTTTCGACCTCATTCAAGGCGCAGGGGGCGCCGGGCGGTGTGACCCACATCATTCACGAGCAGCGTTTCGGCATGAACAATCAAATCGAGGTCGATGTTCCCATCAATTTTCAGGATCAGAACCACACATGGTACGGCGGCGTTGGCGACACAACCCTCGGCGTAAAACGCGTAGTGTTTTCCAGCTTGCAGTCGGGATCGATCTTCAGCCTGCAAGGCAGCGTTATCTTGCCCACCGGCAACAAAGAGCGAGGTTTCGGGACCGGCACGACAACCTTCGAAACTTTTGCCGCCTTTGACCAGCTTTTTAGTACGAACACATTTATACAAACGCAATTCGGCGCCGACCTCCCGCGTCACACGAACATCGCCCCGCAATCCATATTTTTCAATACCGCGGTGGGTCAGAGTTTCGCGGCGGACCATGGTTTGGGCCGCCTCTGGTCGCCGATGGTCGAGTTCGTAGCCGCTCGGGACCTTGTCGACCATCCAAAAACAGACTGGGACGTGGTGCCTCAAATGCAGGTGACGATTAGCAAGCGTCAACACATCAAGGCTGACCTGGGCGTGCGAGTTCCGGTCAACAACACCGCCGGGCGGCAGATACAGATTGTATTTTATTTGCTTTGGGACTGGCAGGACGGACGATTGAACGAAGGCTGGTAAATGAAAAGTTTTGGGCGATATTGGCAGTGGATTCCAGCGCTAGGGCTGATGTTGGCGTCGCCGTGCGCGCTGACCAGCGCATCCGGCGGCGACAAGACAGATCTGAAAGTCGCATTTCAAACTTCGGACCGCTGCCTGGCCTGTCACAACGGACTGACCACGCCTTCGGGCAAAGACGTCTCGATCGGGTTCGATTGGCGCTCCAGTATCATGGCGAATTCGGCGCGCGACCCGTATTGGCAGGCAAGCGTTCGCCGCGAAGACATCGAGCACCCGGAATCAAGCGCGAAGCTCGAAGATGGCTGTGCAGACTGTCACATGCCCATCGCTCGCTATCAGGCAAAGCTTCAAGGCCGCCTGGGCGAGGTCTTCGCGCATCTTCCGTTCGACAATGATCCCAAGAAAAATGCAGCGGCCGAAGACGGCGTTTCCTGCTCGGTATGCCATCAAATCGGAAAAGAAAAGCTTGGCATGCGCGAAAGCTTCAACGGCGGTTTCGTCGTGGACGCTCCACAGTCCAAGAACGATCATCCTGAGTACGGACCATTCGTGATTGACAATGGACGCGCTCACATCATGCAGACCTCAACCGGAGGTTTTCGCCCCACCGAAGCCGACCATATTCATGATTCGGCGCTTTGTGCCACCTGCCACACCCTCTATACAACATCGCTTTCGTCCGGCGGCAAAGAGATCGGCACCTTCCCAGAACAAATGCCGTACCTCGAATGGCTGCACAGCGATTATCCGCGCAGGCTTAGTTGCCAAGGTTGTCACATGCCTGAGGTCCAAGGGGACGCGCCCATCACCGCCGTTCTGGGCGTGCTCCGCCAAGGAGTCCGGCAGCACACGTTCGTTGGCGCAAACTTTTTCGTCTTAAAAGTGTTGAACCGATATCGCGCTGATCTCAGCGTTACCGCGATGCCTCTCGAATTGACCGCCGAAGCAGATAGAACGATCGAGTTTCTGCAGTCACAGGCCGCGCGCGTGACGATCCGCAAGGTCGACGTGGTCGCTTCGCAGCTCAGCGTGGATGTGTTCGTGGAAAATTTGACCGGGCACAAATTGCCCACGGCGTTTCCCTCGCGTCGAGCCTGGTTGCATCTCGTCGTTCACGACGCTAACGGGAGGACGGTTTTTGAGTCCGGAGCTTTGAACCCTGATGGTTCGATTCAAGGCAACAACAACGATGCCGATCCATTACGCTTCGAACCGCACTACCGCGAAATCAAGAGTAGCGACGAAGTACAAATCTACGAACCAATTTTGAAAGATGAAAATGGCAAGGTCACTACTGGACTTGCTCTAGGCGTCGGATATCTAAAAGACAACCGGCTTCTTCCCGCCGGTTTTCAGAAACAGACGGCGGACAAAGATATTGCAGTGGTTGGCAATGCAGCAGACGATCCGAACTTCACGGATGCGGGAGACTTGGTGCGTTATTCGGTTCCTCTGGGCGATGCGCAAGGGCCGTTTCACATTGATGCTGAGCTTTGGTATCAGCCAATCGGTTTTCGTTGGGCGCACAACTTGATTTCGTTTCAAGCTGAAGAGACGCGCCGGCTAATCGGCTATTACGAATCGATGTCTTCGGAGACGGCCATCGTACTGGCTAAAGCTTCGGCCAGCCGCTGACCAGTCAGATTTCCACTCAGCGTCTGCGCGCCAGGCATGCGGGAATTAAGCATGCGGATGCGTTTTGTCATACACATTCATGAGCTGCTGAATGCTGGCCTGTGTGTAGCGTTGCGTGGTCGAGAGCGAGACGTGGCCGAGCAGTTCCTGAATCGCACGCAGGTCTGCGCCATCCGCGAGCAAGTGCGTGGCGAAGGCGTGGCGGAGCGAGTGGGGGTGAAGATCCCAATTGACGTCGGCGAGGCGCGAATATTTTTTAACAATCGCGCGAACGGAGCGCGTCCCGAGACGGTCAGCATAGTGATTTAGAAATACGGCCTGAAGTTCACTCGCGGCTCGTGGACGATTGAGAATTTCATCACGAACGGGCCAATAGGCTTCGAGCGCGGCCTGTGCGCTGGAGCCGAATGGAACGACTCGTTCTTTGCGCCCTTTTCCGAGAACTCGAAGCATTTGTCCGGCGCGGTCGATATCGCCAAGGTTCAGGCCGACCAGTTCGCTAACGCGCAGTCCGGACGCATATAGAAGCTCGAGAATGGCGCGATCACGCTTCAACATGATCTTGGCGTCACCTTGCTTTTTGCGCTGTCGCGCGGGACCCTTATCTTTTGCGGCTGCGGGACTGCCACCCAGAATGTTATCGAGAAAGCCGTTCATTTCCTCTGCGGTGATGACGCGGGGCACGCGTTTGGGGAGCTTGGGCGTGCTGACGAGCCGCGCCGGGTTTTGTTTCACCACTCTTTCGCGCACGCAGTATTTGAAAAAAGTGCGCAGGGCTGCGAGCTTTCTGGCTACGGAAGATTTCTCGAGTTTTTGATCGTAACTCCAGCCAACAAACTCGCGGATCACACGATGATCGACGTGGGCGAGCGGCATCGTCTTCTCGCCAGGTGGCGTGAGGAATTGCATGAACTGCGTCACATCGCGGCGATACTCGCGGATGGTGTTGGGGGAAGCGTTGCGCTCGTAGCGCAGGTAGTCAATAAATTTATCGATGTGCTGCTTCATTGAATTTTAATCGGGCGGCGGCAAATAATTTGCCACATCGCGAAAGACGTAACTCGTGTCACGCGCTCGAATTCAAGAAGCAACGCCGGACGGCACGGCCGGTGGGGCCGCGGGCGCAGCGGTTGACGGCGGCGTGCCCAGCGATTCGAGCGGCGGAAGCGGAGCTTCGATTTCCCAGTCGCAGCCTTCCTTGATGCACGAGCGGAAATTTCCCTGCTTCGTGCGCTTCTCGACGATGAACGGGGCGCCGCATTTCGGGCACGGCTCGTTGATCGGTTCGTGAGGCGTCGTGAAATCGCAATCCGGGTAGCGGCTGCAGCCATAGAAAATACGGCCGCGCCCTCGTCCCTTGGCGGTGCCTCGGCGCACGAATTCGCCCTCGTTGCATTTCGGGCATTTGATTCCGAGGGTGATGGGCCGCGTGTACTTACACTTCGGATATTTTTCGCAGCCAATGAATTCGCCAAAGCGTCCGTGGCGGCGCAGCAGTTGATTGCCGCAGGTGGGGCATTTCTCGTCGAGTGGAACATCGGGCTGGCGCGCTTTTTGAGTGCCCTGGACAAGGCGGCGCGTCGTCTTGCAATCCGGATATCCGGTGCAGGCGAGGAAGGTGCCGAAGCGGCCGCGCTTGATGATCATTTCTTTACCGCAGTTGTCGCAATACTGCGTTGTAGTCTCGGGGTCGGGCTGATCGCTGGCGACGTCCGCGAGATCGCGGATGAAATCGCACTCAGGATAGCGAGAGCAGCCGAGGAAAAATCCGTGGCGGCTGATGCGTTCGAGGAGTTCACCCTGGCCGCACTTCTCGCATTTTTCTCCGGTGGGGATGCCGGCCTTGTAGGAATCCATTTGATCGGTGGCTTTGTCGAGATCCACTTCGAAGCGGTCCCAGAATTCTTTCACCGCCGTGCGCCAGGGCAGTTTGCCGTCTTCGATTTCATCGAGTTCTTCTTCGAGGCGCGCGGTGAAGCCCACATCGAAAATGTCTTCGAAGGCTTTCACAAGCAGCCCGCTAACACGCTCGCCAAGCAATGTGGGCGTGAAGCGTCCCTGATCTTTGTTCACGTATTCGCGCTCGACAATCGTGGAAATAATCGCCGCATAGGTGGAAGGCCGGCCGATGCCTTTTTCCTCGAGCTCCTTCACGAGGGTGGCTTCGGTATATCGCGGCGGAGGCTCGGTGAAGTGCTGCTCGGGACGTATTGATTCGAGCCGGAGCTGGTCACCCTGGCTGACTTGCGGTAAAGAGTTGCCGGCGGCGTCGCCTTCGTCTTCCTTTTCTTCTTCGTCTTTCACGGCCTGATAGGCGGCGAGATAGCCGTCGAATTTCTGCACGGAACCGGTGGCGCGGAAAGTGTAGCCGCTGGCGTCGACATCAATCGTGGTCTGGTCGAAGACCGCGGGAACCATTTGCGAAGCGACGAAGCGCTGCCAGATCATCTGGTAGAGCTTGAACATGGACTCATCGAGATAGGGCTTGACGCTCTCAGGTGTGCGGGCAACATCGGTCGGACGAATTGCTTCGTGCGCTTCCTGCGCATCTTTTTTCGACTTGTAGAAATTCGGCTTCTCGGGAAGATATTTTTCGCCGTAAGCCGAGCCAATGTGGTCGCGGACCTGGGCAATTGCGTCGGCCGAAACTCTTACCGAATCGGTGCGCATATAGGTGATGAGCGCGACCGAGCCTTCATTGCCGAGCTCGACGCCTTCGTAGAGGCGCTGCGCAAGCATCATGGTGCGCTTGGCGGTGAAGCGCAGGCGATTGTAGCCAGCCTGCTGGAGCTTCGAAGTGGTGAAGGGAGGCGGAGCAAAGCGGCGCTTTTCTTTTTGGGCAACACTTGCGACTTGCCAAATGGCGTGCTCGACGGCTGCGAGAACGCGTTGCGCCTCGGCTTCGTTGGGAATTTCGATGTCTTCGCCGTTGTACTTGATGAGCTTGGCTTCGAAGGCCGGCGGATCGCCAGCGGCGAGGAGCGCGTGCATCGTCCAATATTCTTTGGGAACGAAGGCGCGGATTTCCTGTTCACGCTCGACGATGAGACGGAGCGCGACGGTCTGGACGCGTCCGGCGGAAAGGCCGCGGCGGACTTTGTCCCATAGCAGGGGCGAAACTTTGTAGCCGACGAGGCGGTCTAGGACGCGACGGGCTTGCTGCGCGTCGACAAGATTTTCATTTACCTGCGAGGGATGCTCGAATGCGGCGCGGATTGCTTTCGGCGTGATCTCGTTGAACATCACGCGGAAGATTTTGGAGGCGGAGGTGGCGGCGGGCTCCGCTTTTGGCGGCTTCACGATTAACTTTGCGACTTCCTTAATGGTGACCTTGGCGTTTCCGTTGCCGTCTTCTGGCGCGAGTTTCTTTTTCTTGGAGTTTTTGCCGTTAGTCTCCACTTCGACCGGCGGCTTGAACGGCTTGCTCAGCACATGGGCGAGGTGGGCGCAGATGGCTTCGCCTTCGCGGTCCGGGTCGCCTGCGAGGTAGACGGCGTCGGCGGTCTGAGCTGCCTTGCGAAGCTCGTTGATTACTTTGATTTTGCCGGGAATCACCTGGTAGGTGGGCTCGAAGATATTTTCGGACGTGACCGGGATTGGCTTCGGCGTCGGTTTCTCGGGCTTGGCCTTCGCGCCGGCCTTGGCTTTCGATTTGCGTTTCTTTTTGCGTTTGCCGTTCTGCTCGCCGGGCAGAAGAATGCCGATCGTCTTCGTGGGAAGATCCATCACGTGGCCGTAGGAGGCTTTCACCGTGTAGCCCCGGCCCAAATATTTGTTGATCGTTTTCGCCTTGGCGGGCGATTCAACGATTACGAGTGATCGTGCCATCTGTCTCTGTGTTCCTCGTTCCTCGCGAAATCCAATTTTCACTAAAAAGCTGCGTCTCCGCCTGAACGGAGCGCCGTACCATCCTACCTGCTGTCCCGGAGAAGACTACAAGAGGACTTTCAGGAATTGCTTCCCAGGTAACTGACGTACCACGCCTTTGAGCTCCAGGTCAAATAGAGTCGCCAGCACTTCGGACGACGTAAGCCCGGAAACCTCCATAATTTCGTCGATGTGGCGGGCCTGATCGACGTTTAGCAACTCATACAAAGTGCGCTCGGCCGGGACGAAAGTTTCATCGAGCAGGGCGGCTCGCTGTTCGGCCGATGCTGATTCCACCGGGAGCAGCTCGGCGCGAACCGGCGTGGGCAACTCTTCAATCACGTCCTCCCAGCTGGTGACTAGTTTGGCGCCTTGTTTTATCAGCTGGTTTGGTCCGAAGCTGGTGGGCTGGGTAGCGTTGCCTGGAACGCCAAAGACTTCGCGGCCAAACTCCATGGCCAGTCGCGCGGTGATTAAGGATCCAGAATACTGCGCGCCTTCGACGACTACAACCCCCAGCGCGATTCCGGCGATGATCCGGTTGCGGATGGGGAAATTTTGAGGCGCTGGAAACGTTCCCATCGGAAACTCGCTTATGATTGCGCCACGCGATTGCATGTCGGCAAAAATTTTCTTGTTCTCCTTGGGATAAACCACGTCGATTCCGGAGCCTAGGATGCCAATCGTGGCGCCGCCTGCTGAACTCAACGCGCCTTTGTGGGCGCAGGAGTCGATTCCTCGAGCCATACCGCTTGTGACGACGATCCCTCGATCGGCGAGGTCGCGACCTAAACGCTCGGCCATTTGATTCCCATAAGGCGTCGGACGACGCGAGCCAACGATCGAGATTAAGTGCCTATTTAGAAGCTCTATGTTTCCAAGCACATACAAGAGGGGCGGCGGATCGTAGATTTCGCGGAGACGAGCCGGGTACTCGGGTTCGTCCCATGTGAGGAGCTTGCAACCGGCCGCCTGAGCTGAAGCTAGTTCTTTGGCGGCATCGCTGAGAGGGCGGCGCGAGTGAATGGCCTGGGCCACTGCGGCGGGGAGGTGGTGACTCTCAAGCTCTGTAAGCGAGGCATTGAAAATCTCCAGCGGGCTGCCCATCTCGCGCAGAAGCTTTCCGGCCATGCGTGTGCCGAGGCCTGGCGTCAACGCCAGCGCCAACCACCCCAAGTAATGGTCGGAATCCATCTATTAAGGAAGGCTCTGGCGCGAGGGTACGCAGCAGCGTGGGCTAATGTCAAGCAAGGCAATATCCGTATATATACTTATATGGCGGAGGGTTAGTTCGCAGAGGCGGAATAGGCGATGCGGCCGCTGCGAACTGTATGGCGGACCTTTGCGAAATTCGTGGCGTCCGTTGCGGGATCGGCGCTGAGGACCACGAGATCGGCCGGCATTCCGGCGGCAACGCGTCCGCGCGAAGCGGACTCGCTGAAACGATCGGCGGGAGCGGTGGTGAGCGAAGCAAGGATTTGCATCGGTGTGAGCCCGGCGCGCGACATCAAGCTGTACTCGTTCGATGGATCGTAATCGGGAAGGTAGCCGACGTCGGTGCCGAAAAGAATCTGACCGCCCATTCGCTGATAGCTGCCGACCTCATCGAGGATTCCGGGAAGATCGTCATCGGAGCTGAATAATTTCAGAGTTGGGATTAACGTCATATTGGCCGCTTTCATTCGCGTGAGATAGGAACTATTCCAGCCGCGCATGTCTTCGATGGAGTGGGCAAGTACATCGACGTGAGCTGCGAGCGCCACTTCCAATCCTGCAACATTCGAAGGATGCGTGAAGACGAGCTTTCCGTGCTTGTGAGCCTCTTCTACGGCGGCGGTAGCGACGTCCACTGGCATGGGCTTTACTTTCCCCCGAGCAATCCACGAGCCGGTGAAGAGTTTGATGATGTCCGCGCCGCCGGCGAGGTCGTCGTCCACAGCAGCAATGGCCGCGGCGGGTGTCGTCGGTTGGGGAAGGATTTTTCGGATCTCGGGCGGCAGATCGCTCAAATAGTAAGGGATTCCGTCGGGCGGATAGAGGGGCACGCCAGCTGTCAGAATGCGAGGCCCTGTTACTTCACCCGAGGCGATGCGGTTGCGAATTGCAACGGTGTTGGGAAGAAGCGAGCCAGTATCGACAACCGTCGTGAAGCCGTAGCGCGTAAATATATCGGAGAGTTGCGTGGTCAATTTTTCGGCTGGTTGCGTCGCGGCATCGATCCATTTCTGCTCGGCGAAATGTACGTGGCTATTCTGAAAGGCGGCGGTAATCACTGCGCCCTTGCAATCGATCTGCTTTGCGTCGGGAGGAATGGGCAGTGTGCCCGTCTTGCCGACCGCTGCGATCTTTTCGCCACGGATTACAACAGTGCCATTGGAGATCGGCGGATCGGTGGGAGACGTATAGATTTTCGCTCCCACGAAAGCGACAACTTCGGCGTCAGCCGAAGCGGCAGCGGGATGTATCCGCAACATAGAAAGCACTAGGATTGCTGCGATTAAACTCACTGCGAGCACCGATAGTCGCCGATTCATAGCGTCTCCAAACCAACTGCCATTGAATTCTATTCAAGATTACGGCGCGGCCCGGGAAAAAGTTGCATCCGCCGGTTTCAATCAGCGGCCCTGGTTGGTACTATCCGCGGGTCTCGGTCATTGACGGACTTGGAGTGTGCCATGAAGTTGATTTCGCCAATTTTAACGTTCTTTTTACTTGCGATTCTCGTCTTTGGATTTGCTCTTCGCAATTCGCAGGCTCAGTCGGGCCCTGCGCCTCAAGACGCAGCCGGGACTTGGGAGGGAACACTTGGTGCCGGCGCGAACAACCTGCGCTTGATCGTAACGCTGACGAAATCGAGCGGCGGCATCTATAGCGGCCAACTCAACAGCGTGGACCAGGGCGCGACTCTGGTGGTTGAGAACGGAACCTTGAACGGCGACACGATCCGGTTCGAAGTGAGCAGGATCGGTGGTGTTTACGAAGGCACTGTCAACAAGGCGCGCACGGAGGTGACGGGAACGTGGACGCAGCGCGGCGTTCCCCCACAGCCGCTCACGTTCAAGCGCAGCGCGAGTAGCGCGTCGAAGGAGCCGGCTGAAAAGAGCCCGGCTCATACACCGAAACCTATGGGACCACCGCTTCAGGTGCTTACGCCGGTCGAGCCATGGACGTTCGAAGCCGATGGGAAATGGCACCCTGTGTATGAACTGCAGGTGACGAACCTTGGCAAATGGGATTGCCTGCTCACCAGGCTTGATGCTGTTACTGGCGATTCCGGCGCGAAACCGATTGCGAGTTACTCTGGCGCCGAATTGGAGGGGATGATTGCAAGACCGGGGCAAACCGTGGTTGAGAAGGCGAAAATCGCGCCGGGCGCATTTGCGATCGTGTATATGTGGCTCAATATCGATAAGCGTGAAGATGTACCCGCGAAGATCAACCATCGAATCGCGATGAAGATTGGCGACTATCCCGAAGGGATTACTCTCGACGGAGTTGCCGTCTCGACGGAACGGAAACCGGTCGTAGTGATCAGCTCGCCGCTGCAGGGAGAAGATTGGGTAGCAGGGAACGGGCCTTCCAACACCTCGGTGCACCGGCGGGCCTTCATTCCCGTGAACGGTCGCGCGTACATCTCGCAACGATTCGCGATCGATTGGGTGCAACTGAACGCTGACGGCAAAACGTATCAGGGCGACTCGGAAGACAACAAGAATTATCGAGCTTATGGATCAGAAATTGTTGCGGTTGCTGACGGTGTTGTAACCCAGACGAAAGATGGAATCCCACAGAATATTCCGAATAAGCCGCCGGTGGTGCCGATTACGCTCGAAACAATCGGCGGAAATCACGTGATCATGGAAATTGGCGATGGGCTGTACGCGTTCTACGCGCACTTGCAGCCGGGCTCGCTGCGGGTGAAAGTCGGCGATAAAGTGCAGCGCGGTCAGGTGCTTGGACTGCTGGGGAATTCCGGAAATTCCTCGGAACCGCATCTGCACTTCCATATCTGCAACGTGAATTCAGAACTCGCTTGTGAAGGGCTACCATACGCTTTCGCAACGTACGAACTTCAGGGCAAGGGCGAGGGCTGGAAACCGTCTGATTCGCACGGGGCGCCCGTGAAACAAGAGATGGAAATTCCCACCGCGGACGAGGTCATCCGGTTTCCGCAGCAGCCTTGATTGCGGCGCCTTCCTTAATACCTATCGCGATTGCTTTTGCGGCGCTTTTCACTGCCGTCCCCGGTTCGCAGGGTCGGGTCGGGCGTTGTGCTATATTGGGATTTAACGGAACGAGGACAACGTGAGCAAGCTTCGCATTTCAATTGTCGAATATCTGAACACAGCGCCGCTGGTGTGGGGATTTGCGGAAGGTCCGCTCGTGGGCAAATACGATCTGTCGTTCACAGTGCCTTCGCAATGCGCGGAAGCTTTGCGCCGAGGCGATGTGGACGTAGCCATCATTCCCGCGATCGAATATCAGCGCATGGAAAATGTGGTGGCGCTGCCGGACATGGCGGTGGCGGCGAAAGGCGAAGTTCGCAGCATTTTGGTTGTGTCGAAGCGGCCGATCGATATGGCGAAACGCATTGCGCTCGATTCGAGTTCTCGTAGTTCGGCGGCGCTGGTAAAACTCCTGGCGGCCGGCTACTGGGGAATCAAGCCTGAATACGTGGAGGCCGCGCCTGATCCTTCCGAGATGCTGAAGGAAGCGGACGCCGCGCTCGTTATCGGCGATCCGGCGCTGCGGGTGGCGCTGAAGATGGAAGCGCTTTCAGCTAAGTTGCCGGGTGGGGGCGCATGCTGCCAGGGCGACCCGGAAGACATGCCTGTGCCGGGATTTGAGACAGTATTCGTCTACGACGTGGCCTATCAGTGGCGCGAGATGACGGGCAAGCCGTGCGTGCTTGCCATCTGGGCTGGACGACGCGATGCGATCACGCCGGAAGTGGTGGCGGATTTCCAGGCGTCGAAGCGATACGGCGTGGAGCGCATCCGCGAAATTTCCGAAGCTGCGTCGGTGAAGCTCGACCTGCCCGCCAAAGCGCTCGAGCGATACCTCATCGACAACATTGACTTCAACCTCGATGAAGAAAATCTGGAAGGGCTGAAGCTGTACTACGAGAAAGCCGCTTCAGCCGGGTTGATTCCCCGCAATCGTCCGCTCGAATTCGCGAACCTGCCCGCTCAAACCACCGCTCGTCGCGGAGCCTGACACCGTGGAGTGCATCGGCAAACTGAGCAGGTTGCGCCGATATCCCGTGAAAGGAATGGCAGGTGAAGACCTCGACGCTGCTCATGTGACATATGCGGGCCTGCTCGGCGATCGCGTTTATGCGTTCATTGACGCTGAAGGCCCCGCGACATTTCCCTGGATGACCGCGCGCAAAGGGCGCGATATGATTTTGTTCCGCCCGCGGTTTCTCAATGCGTTGCCCATCGAATCAGAGATCTTTTCGGCGAATTACGCTGCAGAGGTGACGACGCCGGAGGGTGAAACCCTGCGCGCAGACGATCCGGCGCTGAGGCAGTTGCTTGAGAAGCGCTACCAGAAGACGCTTGAATTCCGACATTCTGAGCGCAGCATGATGGACCTGGCTCCGATTTCTGTTTTGGGTCTCGCGACGGTACAGGCGCTCTCCGAAGAAACCGGAATTGAACTGAATCCGCTGCGATTCCGCGCGAATTGTTATGTCGAGTGGGCGACTGGCGAGCCGTTTTTTGAGGATAGTCTTGTGGGCCGCGAGCTGCGGATCGGCGAGTCGGTTGCGATTCGGATTGTGAAAAAGGACGGTCGCTGTGTCATGATTAATCTCGATCCGGACACAGCCGAGGCTTCTCCTGTGGTGCTGGAACGAGTGGCCCGCGATCACGAGGGATGCTCGGGAGTGTACGGCGCGGTGCTGCGAGAAGGTGTTGTGCGCATGAACGATCCGGTATATCTGGCGTAAGTCAAGGCCGAGGCTGAGGAACTCAATCGCCGATGAGAATCACACAAGAACAAGCGCTCGAGCTTTTTAATTCCGACGATTTGATCGGCATAGGAATGGCTGCGAACGAAGTGCGCCGCAAGAAAACCGACCCGCGCGTAGCTACTTATCAGATTGACCGCAACATTAACTACACGAATTTCTGCACGGAATACTGCTCGTTCTGCGCTTTTTACAGGCCGCTGGGGGCGAAAGACGGATACATCCTTCCGCTCGAAACGATCTACGAAAAAATCCGGGAGATGATCGAGATTGGCGGCACCGGTGTGCTGATGCAGGGTGGGCTGCATCCGGACCTGCGAGTCGAGTTTTACGAGAACATGCTGAGCTCGATCAAGCAGAAATTTCCGCAGGTGCATCTGCACTGTTTTTCGGCGCCGGAAATTCTGTGCATCGCCGAAGTTTCGGGGCTTTCGGTGCGCGATACGATCGCGCGCTTGCGCGATGCAGGCCTCGACTCGATTCCGGGTGGCGGCGCGGAAATTCTCGACGATGAAATTCGCGCGCGCATTTCGCGGCTGAAGTGCCGGTCGGATGAATGGGAAGACATGCATCGGATCGCGCACTCGCTTGGGATGCGTACCACGGCGACGATGATGTTCGGTTGCGGCGAGGATTATCGCCACCGCGTAAATCACCTGGAACGCCTGCGCCGGATTCAGGAGGACACGGGCGGGTTTACCGCGTTTATTCCCTGGATTTTTGCGCCGGAGAATACACCGCTCGGGAAGAAAATTCCTGAAGCCACCGCTTTCGATTATTTGAAGACGCTCGCCATCAGCCGGCTGTATCTCGATAACATCGATCACATTCAGTCGAGCTGGCTCACGCCTGGGATCAAGATTTGCCAGGTGGGGCTGCAATTCGGTGCCGACGATGTGGGCAGTATTTTGATTGAAGAGAACGTGGTTTTTGCGGCCGGTGTGCGCAACCGAACGAACGAGGCGGAACTACGCCGAATTATTTCCGATGCCGGCTACATGCCTGCGCAACGCGACACGCTATATCGTTCCTACGTTCTGAAAAACGCTGCTTAGAATTTCTGCTGGAAACTAAGGTTTATCCTCGTGGACACTGCGGAATTCGATTGCGATTTCCGCGCCTTCTGGTAAATCGAGCGGTTCGATTGGAACTAGCACACCGTTCGCGAATCGCGCGCGAATTCTTCGTGGCTCAACTTGCAGACTAGAACCAGCTGTCGTCGACGCTGAAGCTTGAGATGAAAGCGATTTTGCCCGCGATTCTGGAGTCGCGCTACCCGCGCCGGCGAATTTCGGCACGCCTGCTTGATCGAGCGCCACATTGGCCAGCGCGTCGGCGTCGCGATTCAGTTCACGTCGAACGTGCTCGATCGCGAAGTATCCAATCTGCTTGGCCATCTTGGAGGCGCGCTCGTGCAGCGGCTTTAAGTCAGCGCTCTTCACTTTGTAGCGGCCTTGCATCTGGCGGACGAGCAATTCGGAATCGCTGCGGATACGCAGCGATGAGATGTTATGGCTCGTTGCGTAATCGAGAGCCGCTAGGAGCGCGTAGTACTCGGCGACGTTATTCGTTTCGCGGCCGATGTTTTTCGCGAGTTCGAGGACTGTTTTTCCGCCCGGATCGCGGATGACGACCGCATAAGAAGCTGGGCCCGGATTTCCGCGCGATGCTCCGTCAATATTCGCGATATGAACTCCCGCGGGTGGTGTGGCGGCATGCGATTCGGAAAAAAGACGCGCGCTCGATGGCGGCGGAGTTTTGGTAGAACGCTTCATCGGCGGCAGGCGCTCCCGAGGGTGTGGCGGGCAATCAAGACACCGGCGCTAATTTTCACCGGTGGAAGTAGCGGATGCAGACGCGCCCGATGCCTGCGGCTTTGGATCGTCGAGCGGCGGCACCGCTGTGGGCTCGATGTAGTAGAGAATTCGAGTGCACGTCTCGCAGTGAAACAAATCCTCGTTCTTTGCGTTGCGCATTTTTTGGAACACGTGCGGCCGGATTTGCATGCCGCAGAGCGAACACTTTTCATTGTCGACTTCGGCGAGGGCAACGCCGCCGTGCCTTTTCGCGATGCGTTCGTAGTGGTCGAGCATATCTTCGGGGATTTCCGACGTTACGCGCTTGCGATCGACCTCAACCACCGCCAAATCTTTTTCGGCCGCAGCCTTTTCTGATTCGATTGCAGCGCGCTGCGTGCGAACGGATCCCTCCACTTCTTTCAGTCTCAGCTCGGCGGCCTTGATGCGGCGATCGTACTCCTCGCTAGCCACCATTTGTTCGAGCAGGCGATCTTCGGCCTTCGCGATTTCCTCTTCGGCCATCTGCACTTCGTGTTGAAGAGCTTTATAGGCTTCGTTGGTTTTGATCTGGGCGGTCTGGTCGCGATATTTGCGGACGCGTTCCTTGTGCTGCTCCACGTCCAGCTCGTATTTCTTGCGGTCTTTTGTCGTGGCGAGTTGCGCGGCCTTGCTCTGCTCGAGTTCGGCTTTCGCGGCAGCGATGCGCGCATCGAGGTCAGTGATTTTCTTTGGGAAAGCGGCCAGGCGGGTGCGAACGTCGGTGAGCCGCACGTCTACGCTTTGTAATTCGAGGAGGTTCTGGAGAACCTTTAGCACAGAACGCCATTCTAGCATATGCGCAGGGATGCTCGCTGAGGGGCCAAAACGCTGGGCGGTGGCTCTAGGTGAGGCTTGATTTAAGGAAGGCGATTGCGCGGCGCCAGGAGTCTGCTTGTGCCTCCGCGTCAGCCGCTGCTGTGCCGCCAAACGAATAGCGTGCGTTGCGGAGATGGGGATTCCGCGAATCGCGAGCGGTGGTTGGAAGGTAAGGATATCGCAGCATATGGCCGGCATTCGGGTAATGGAGGTGCTCGACGCGGTGTGCGAAACTGTGTTCTTTTAAGCGCGCGACGATTGCTTCGCTCATTTCCTCTGCGGGCCAGAGGTGGTCGTCGCCGCTTGAGACGAGCATGATTGGACCGTTAATCCGTTCGACTGGAATTGCGGCTGCCGCCACGGCTTTTGAATTTCGCAGCCCAGCACGGAACAGATCACGGAACATGACCGGCCGCTTCAGCAGGGCCACAGGGATGGCGGAGCGAAAAATAAATTGGCGAAGTGGAAGCGGAACGAATGGAACCGCCTCACCGTTGTGTGTCCATGACGGGGGCAACTCACCGCTTTGCTTATCACGTCCGCCGGCCGCCCAGACCACGCTGCTCGGCGCGTAGGCGACAACAGCGCGGATTTGCGGCAATCTCGAACCAAGGAGGAGTGCAAGCTCAGCGCCGCGCGAAACGGCAAGCAGGCCGAGCCGTTGCGCATCAACTTCGGCTTGCGCGCTGAGCCATCCGAACGCCGCTTCGAAGTATTCCAGTGGAATGTGATGAAGCCAGGTGGGCAAAGGCGGCGTACCGAAATAAGCGAGTGCGAACGCAGCGAAACCGTGACGAGCGATTAACGCAGCCTTATCGAGATCGAAACCACCGCCTGAGCCGCTGAGAACGATGACCACGGGAAGCCGATCGCCAGCCTTCGCGCCTGGCGGCAGAAATAATCGGCCAACCGTGTGCGTGCTATTCGTTGCTGCTTCACCTGGCACTTGCAAATCGCGCGCTTCAGTTCCGTGGGCGAGGTAACTTCTTTCGAAGTGCGTGGTAGCTATCACTCGCTCGGCGGATCGAACTTCCAGTGTCACTTTGTTCGCGGTGGCATTCTTTTTCACGAACGTTGCGCGGCCGCTTTCTTCCGCACCTTCCAGATTCATCGACCAGAACAAGCCCATTGGCGAGATGCCGCGATAGGTGCCGCTGAGCGGTTCGTGCGATGTGACGTCGACGATGCCGGACGAATCCGCGGAGAACATCGCGTGCGAAGTCCACACGCGCTTGTCATCATCTTCGGTCGAGGCGCGGAGCGTCACGGTTTCGCGTGGCTTCAGACCAAGAATTCGGATGGCCAATTCATCGTCGATAAACGGCGAGGCTGGTGAGATTTCTAGGCGTATGCTGCTCGGCGCAGCCACACTCGCGATGGAAGGCATCGTCAAAGCATTGATTTATAACATACCTACGAATTAGACGTCCCGCCCAGACAGGTGAGTCTTTTTCAGGGGCTCTCCCGTATTACAGATATGATGGGCACCGCCGCATTGCGATGGGAGGGAGGCGTGGGGCTCGAGGCCGATGTTGCTCAGCTTCGGCGTGGCGACCTGGATGCGCTCTCGACGCTGGTATCGCGCTATCAGAACCGGCTATTCCGCTTTTTGCTGCGGCTGGTGCGAGACCGTAGCGAAGCGGAGGATCTTTTTCAGCAAACCTGGATTCACGTTGCGGAAAAAATCCGGCGTTTCGATCCCAACCGAAATTTCGACGCCTGGCTTTTCACGGTGGCGCGCAATCTGGCGATTGACCATCTTCGCCGGATTCGGCCAGCAAGTTTGGATCAGCCGATTTCGGAGGATGAATCGCAGGAGACTCCGCTCGATCGATTGGTAGCACATGTACAGGCGCCGCTCGATCGCATTCTCGAGAATGAACGCGCGAGCCGCGTGGGAACGGCACTTGACGAATTGCCGTTCGCTTATCGCGAAGTAATGACGCTGCGATTCGAAGAGGAAATGAAGATCGAGGAGATCGCACAAGTGCTCGGCATTCCGCTTTCCACCGTGAAATCCAGGTTGCGCCGTTCGCTCCACCAGATGCGCAAT
>Ga0210401_10002144_pt1 | contig 22059 bp, 18 predicted proteins | sample IncBWH32MmetaG_FD_150866 | JGI IMG/M metagenome (GOLD analysis project Ga0210401, IMG submission 150866) | Forest soil microbial communities from Barre Woods Harvard Forest LTER site, Petersham, Massachusetts, United States - Inc-BW-H-32-M | ecosystem: Environmental > Terrestrial > Soil >... | reverse complement strand
GTGGCGAACGAGCTTTGGCGTGCCGGTGGTGCCGCCGGTGTGAAAATAGGCCGCAATATCGCTGCCGGAAATCTTCCGACCCGAGACGAGGTGATCGGACGGTTGCGCCTTGATCAACTCGTTGAACGCGTAGATGCCGTTTGCCGGATCGGCTGTGCCATGGACCTGCACGATCGCCTTGAGATGCGTCAGGTGCTTTCGCACCTCGACGACCTTCTGCCAGATGTCGGTGCCGGGCATCGGACCAAGCGTGACGAGAACGGAGGTTTGCGCGGCCTCCAGGATTTCCGCGATCTGGTGCGGTTCGAGCAGCGGGTTGACCGGATTGGCGATGCCGGCCGCTTCGGCGGCGAACAGCGTGACGAACGCATCGGGCAGCAGCGGCAGCAGGAAGCTCACGACGTCATTGCCGCGGACGCCCAGCGCATGAAACATGTTGCCCGCCTGCGTGACGCGCGCGATGAAGTCGCGGTGAGAGATGATGACAGGCTGGTCGGCGGGATCGGCATTGGCCAGGAATTGGAGCGCGGGCGCGTCGGGATTTTGGGCGGCGCCGAGCTTGATGGCATCAAAGGTGCCGTCGGCGGCGATGCGCTCGGCATAGGGTGTTGTCTCGAAGGCCCTGATGTCGGCGTCGGTGGCGAAAACCGGATAGTCCTGGTCGATAATACGATCGAGCAAATGGATGCCCGGCATTACAAAACTCCTCCTGGCGATGTGTCTCCCGGGCAGCTTGATGTTTTTTTGCCGGGGTTTGGATGTCGTCCGCCTGTGCGCGCAACACGGCGGGATCGCCCGTCAGATTATCGAATATTTGCGGCGCGTCTATCGCCGGCTTGGATAATCGTGCCACACAGTGTCTTCACGCCAGCCGAGGCTCTCGAACTCGGCCTCCCGGAGCGGCGCTTCCGCGACCGCGAAGAACTCATCGAGCTGCGGCGGCGCGACGGTCGTTCCGGCGAGCATCGCATGGGCCTGGCCGCGATGGTGGGTCTGATGCTGAAAAAGATGCATCAGCAGGCGGTCGCGCCGTTCGGTCTGCACCCGCGTCTCGCGATTGACCCGCACGATGCCGTCGAGCAGCTCTGGCGTCAGCGCATCGCACACCGCGATCAGGCGGCGGTCGACCACCGCCTGTGCGGGTTTCAGTTCCGCAACCGACGAACAGGGGACTTCGTTCTCCCAGGCCTTTGGTCCGAGCCAGCCACCCTCGAGCGCGTCGACATAGAACAGGTCGACGACGTAGATGTGGTTCAATGTCAGCTGCAGGCTCGGGAAGAAGCTCGTTCGCTTCGCCTCAAAATCCTGCTGGCTCAGGCCGTCGCATGCCGTGAGCAGCCGGTGGTTGGCCCACGCGTTGTTGTAGGCGAACGCGCGATATGTCTGAACAAGACCGGCGGACATGGTTGTGCCTCATCGCAGCAAGGTCAGAAGGCGTCCGCACTAGCACACAATTGCCGTCATGCGTATGCTTGCGACAAAACGCGACAACCCTGCGGCACGTCGTCCAGAACAACAAACGGTGAGGAACGCTCAATGACCAGTGCGAGGCTGAAGCATTATGGCTGGGGGCGCGAAGGCGAAGGCATGAGCGCGGAGGAGCGCGATTTCCTGCTCGGCCGCTACCGCAAAAAATTTGCCCGCGACGAATTCGACACCGTCGCGGTGCCGCGCCTCGAAGACATCTCTCTGAGTGCGCCACGTATCGTGCCGCCGACTCCGCTCGCTTCCTTTTGCACGACCGATCATTACGATCGCGCCGCGCATGCTTACGGCAAATCCTATCCCGATTATGTCAGGGCGATGCTCGGCGATTACGCCTGTGCGCCCGATCTCGTCGCCTATCCGCGCAACGAAGCGGAGATCGCCGCCGTCATGGACTGGGCGGGCTCCGTCGGGGCTTCGCTGACGCCGTTCGGCGGTGGTTCGAGCGTGTGTGGCGGTGTCGAGCCGCGCGCCGACGGCGCAAGCTACAAGGCCGCCATCACCCTCGATCTGCGTCATCTGTCCAAGCTGGTCGAGGTGGACACCGCGTCGCGCGCGGCGCTGATCGAGGCGGGAAGCTTCGGTCCGGCGCTGGAAAGCCAGCTCAAGCCGCATGGCCTGACCTTGCGGCATTTCCCGCAGAGCTTCGAATATTCGACGCTCGGCGGCTGGATCGCGACCCGCTCGGGCGGTCACTTCGCAAGCCTCTACACCCACATCGACGATTTCGTCGAAAGCCTTCGCGTCGTCACGCCGCGCGGTGTCGTGGAGACGCGCCGGCTGCCGGGCTCGGGCGCGGGTCCGAGCCCCGACCGGATGTTCATCGGTTCGGAGGGCATTTTGGGCGTGATCTCGCGCGCCTGGATGCGACTGCAGCCGCGTCCAACATTCCGGGCCGGCGCATCGCTGCGGTTTGCCACCTTCTTCGCCGCGGCGCGTGCCGTGCGCGCCATCGCGCAAGCCGGGCTTTTTCCGTCGAACTGCCGCATCCTCGATCCGGGGGAAGCCTTCAACACCGGCGCCGGCGACGGACGCTTTGCGGTGATGGTGCTCGCCTTCGAGTCCGGCGATCATCCGCTGGAAACCTGGATGGCGCGCGCGCTCGCATGCTGCACCGATCATGGCGGAACGGTCGAGCCGGCCGAAGCGGCCGAGGCGCATCTGCAAGGAGCGGCCGGCATCTGGCGCAACGCCTTCATTCGCATGCCCTACGCGCGTGAGTTTCTCAACCCGGCTGCCATCATCAACGATACGTTCGAGACCGCCATCACCTGGGACCGCTTCGAACACTTTCATGACGAGGTGAAGGCGGCAACAGAGCGCGCCATCCTGGAGGCGACCGGTGTCAAGGGCGAAGTGACCTGCCGCTTCACCCATGTCTACCCGGATGGCCCTGCGCCTTATTTTTCATTCCACGCGCTCGGCCGCCATGGTGCCCTGCTCGCGCAGTGGCAGGCCATCAAGAACGCGGCAAGCGATGCGCTGATCGCAGCCGGCGGCACGATCACGCATCATCATGCGGTCGGGCGCGATCACCGGCCGTGGTACGACCGGCAGCGGCCTGCGCTGTTCGCCGCCGCCTTGCGCGCCGTCAAACGCGAGCTGGATCCGCTCGGCCTGCTCAATCCGGGGGTGCTGATTGATCCGTAAGCACCAGCCGGGCCGGTCACGCCTCGGCGTCAGCCAGCCAGGGGGCTTTGGTCCTGGAAAAATCCGACCACGCCTGTCGCAGCCGCGGCTCGCCGCCGACCATGGCGTGGGCCTGCCAGCCGGTGATCGCGGCGCCCGCGTGGCCGCCCTCGAGGGACGCCGTGCCAAGCCCGGCGAGCAGTTTTGCCGTCGTCGCCATGTCGTTGTAGGCGCCAAGCTCCTCCTGGAAACCGGCCAGCTTGTCGGCGAAGCGCTTCGCCGCCTTCCGCGGACCGGACAGCGGCAGCAGGAACTCGGCGATGTAGCGCAGCTTTTTCACGGCGAGCCGCAGGCGATGCCGCTGGTCCGGCTCAAGCGATTTGAAATGGCGGCCGCGCTTGAGCACCTTCGCATGCTGTCCGGACAAGAGCCGTTGCGCGAAGTTGGCGGCCGGCTCTGCCAGCTGTCCGAGGCTTTCGGGCGGAACGTCGCTGCGCCAGCCGCGCGTCTCGATCCACGCGCCGAGGTCGAGGATGAACGACGTACAGCGGCGATTGGCGAGCACGAAGCGCACCTTGCGATAGGCCTCCGTGCGACGTTGCTCCGCGGCCTCGCCCAAAGCATCGAAGCCGCCGATCGAAGGACAGGCGCTTGCAATGCCCGGCAATGTGCACTTGCGAAAAATGTCCCAATCGCGCGCGGTCGAGAGGCCTTGCGCCAGCCATCTGGCCTCCGACCGCAGCGATTCGAGCCGGCTCAGGGGGCCGACCGATTGCATCAGGTCGAAGGCGGCGCGGAGGCGGCGCAGCGCGACGCGCAGCTGATGGATCCCTTCAGCATCGCGGCCGTCTTCGGCGGCCGGCAACGCTTGAAGAAGATGGTAAAGGCAGGCGCGCAGGATCGTTGCAAAGGCGTCGTCGAGCGCGACCGCCGGCTCGAGGCGGAGCTTGCGCGGCTTGGGCGCGGCGGGCGGCGCATCGGCCGCAAGATCATAGCCGCGTGCGGACTTGCTGCGGATGGAAGGCCTGACCGGCCCGTGCTCGCCAAGTCGAAGCGCCATGTCGTAAATGGTGCTCGGGCTACCGCTCTTGAGCTCCAGCTCGATCTCGTCGACCTGCTGCGAGCGATCGCCCGCTTTCAGGACACCGTGGTCGAAGGCAACCTCGATCGTGCCGGTAGGCAAATCGACGATGCGCTGATGGCGGTGGATGTCGGCTGTGAAAACCGCCCCGAGGCCGTCACGCTCAAGATCGGGCCGGAGGTCCTCGGGAACGAACGGCATTGCCAATGCGAGATCAGGCGCAAGCGATGGCACGCTCGCCTCCCACTCGCCTCGCCGCAGCGGATCGCCTGCGGATTCCAGCTTCACGGTCTGCACGAATCGCGCGCCGCTCTGGCGAACCCTCAAGGTCAATCCGTTGCGCTTCAGGGTCCGTGCCGGCGTATCGTAGTAGACGCTCTTCAGATGCTTGCGCGTGCCCTTGCCGCGCGCATGGGTCGCGATGACGCTCGCGTCATTGAAATCCGCGAGGCGATCGGCTTCGACAAGGAGCTTCAGTTCGATCTCGGTCGCGGGGGGTATGGCGGCCGGCGCGGCGACGTCCGATGCCGCCGGCTCGCTTGGCGGCGTCAGGTCGTGCGGCGCACCCTCCGCGACAGGAATAGGCCCCGTTGAACGGGAATCCGCCGGATTTTGCTCGGGTGGGGAAACCACCGAAGCTGGGGTTCCGTTCTTGTCCTGCGCGGCGGGGGCGTGATCGGGATCAGCGGCGCCGACGCTGCCTCGGGCCGTTGATATCGCGACAGTTTCCGACATTTTGTGATTGTGTGACGTTTCGATGACAATTCACAAACATACCGCCGATGCCGGCGGAAAGGAAGGGTCGACCCGATCAACTCATGTAACTTCGGTCCGCGAGAACGGCGTCAACCGCATGACAGATCGTTTGGCCGGAACAAGCTGCAAAGCCCGCGGATACGCGCCGGCGCGCGCATTCAGGTGGTGTGTCGAGCCTTCGATGCGGGAACCGCGGCTTCGCCATCGTGCGTCGGCGCCACCAAATCTACTTCATCGCCGAGAAGCGGCTCTCGAACGAGTTCGACGAGACCATCGGCTGGGCGCCGGCGAGCAGCGTGTCCCTCGACCCCGCTGCGTTCGGATCGGCGGCTGGAGCTTCGGACGCCGAAGGCTTCAGCGACGGGCGAGCCGTTGCGGCGACGGCCTGCCTGGGCTCCGCAGGCGCCTGCTTGGTCTCCGCCTGTTTGGCTTCGGCTGGCTTGAACGCTTTCGGGACCGGCTTGGCTTCGGCGACCTTGGGTTTCGCCGGCGGCGGCGCGGCGGATGCCGTGGTATCGGCGGCTGCGATGCCAACCTTCCGCGCAAGGCTCGCGAAGAAACCTTCGGACTTGTCACCCGAGGGCGATGCAGAGGCGACCCGGGTCGGCGCGGGGGCTGCGACCGGCGCCGGCTGCGCGGCCGGAGCAGCGGCCACGACCGCAGCGGCATCATCAGATGGATGCGGCGGATTGACCGTGCCGGGGATCGTGCCGGGTATCGTCGAGAACGCCAGCGACAGGTTCTGGCCGTCGCCGCCTTCCGAGAGGCCGGTCGAGGCGCCGGGAACCTTGGCGGCGAAGACCTGGTTCATGCCACCATCGATGCCGGTATTGAGCTTGGCGACCGGCGTGCCCTTCGCAACAAGCTTGGCGTATTCGGCCTCATCGTCCTGTTGCTTCTGGCGCACGGCCTCGGCGATGTCGTCGGGAATCACATAGGCCGGGCACTTCGCCGACGCATTGAAGACGGGATCGGTGGTCGCACCCGGCGGCTTGGCCGCATCGAACACGTACTTCTTCTCGCAGAAGTCGACCTTCGGCTCCTGATGCGTGACCTCGAAGTGATCATAGCCTTCCTTGATCATCTTCCAGAACGCCATGTTCGGATTGTTCCGGTGCTTGGCCATGTTGATCGGCGTCATCCGGAACGGGTAGGCCTGGAACTGGAACGATTTCTGGCCGCCGAAGAAGGACTCGCGCCCCATCGTATAGATCTCGGCGATCTGCTCGTCGGTCATCGCGTAGCAGCCGCGCGAGGAACAGTCGCCATGCACCATCAACTGCGACCCGCTGCGCCCGAGCGCGCGATCAAAGGCGTTCGGATAGCCCGTGTTGAACGAGAGATAGTAGGCCGATTGCGGGTTCATCTGGCCCGGCGTGATCGCGTAAAAACCTTCCGGCGCCTGACGGTCGCCTTCGCGCACCTTGGGGCCGAGATCGCCCGACCAGCGGCAGATCGGATAGGTCTTCAGCAGCGCGAATTTGCCGGAGCGATCCTGCTTCCAGACCTCGAGCTCGGCCTCGGTCTTGAACAGACGGACCAGGATCGGCGACTGCAGATCCATGTCCTTTTCGTTCATCGCGGCGACCAGCTTCGGCGAAACCGGCTGGTTGGCCTTGGCATTGGTGGCGAGCGCGATTTCGTCGCTGTTGCAGCCGGCCAAAAGCGCACCTGCGCCAAGCGCGACCGATGTCAAGAGCATGCGGACCAGCAGACGGTAGTTCAATGCAGAGCTCCAAACCCCACCGGGCAATTCACGCAACCCCATGCGTTCGTGCCCTGAAGCCTTCGATTAAAATTCTACCCTTTAGGTCCCTCGACCGCAACCTGAACAGGGTGAGGCCAAGAGGTCCAAGGCCACCCTTAGTCAACAAAGTTTAAATATTCAGCCCACGGCTGAATTGCGGCCAAATCGAGGAAGGCGGGGTTGAAGGCCTGCGAAAATGGGGGCGTTTGGACGTTTTCAACAGGAGGTGTTGCGCAATCAGCTCAGTTTGCGCCCGATGTCGAGGAACTTCTGCCGCCGAGCTTTGCGAATCGCGTCGCCGTCGAGGTTGCGCAATTCGCTGAAGGCGGCCTCGATGGCCTCGCCGGTGGCCGCGATCATGGCTGCGGGCTCGCGGTGGGCACCGCCGACCGGCTCCTTCAGGATGGTGTCGATCACCCCGAAGCGCAGCATGTCCTGCGCGGTGATCTTCATGCTGGTGGCGGCTTCCTGGGCCTTGGTGCCGTCCCGCCACAGGATCGAGGACGCCCCTTCCGGCGAGACGACACTGTAGATTGCATGTTCCAGCATCAGCACACGATTGGCGGTTGTAATCGCGATGGCGCCGCCGGACATGCCCTCGCCGGTGATGATCGCGACATTGGGGACGCCGAGCGAGAGACAGGCGTCGGTCGACCGCGCAATCGCCTCGGCCTGGCCACGCTCCTCGGCACCGATGCCGGGATAGGCGCCGGCGGAATCCACGATCGACAGCACCGGAATGCCGAACCGTTCAGCCATCTCCATCAGCCGCACCGCCTTGCGATAGCCCTCGGGACGCGCCATGCCGAAATTATGCTTGATGCGGGACTCGGTCGAGGCGCCCTTTTCCTGTCCCATCACGCAGATGCTCTCGCCGCGGAAGCGCCCGAAGCCGCCGAGCAGGGCCTCGTCGTCGGCGTATTTGCGGTCGCCGGCGAGCGGCGTGAACTCGGTGATCAGTCCGTTGATGAAGTCGGTAAAATGCGGTCGCTGCGGATGCCGCGCGACCAGCGTCTTCTGCCATGGCGTGAGATTGGCATAGAGCTCGGCCAGCGCCTGCGCCGCCTTTTCCTCGATCTTCGAGACTTCCTCGCTGATGTCGGTGCCGCCGGGGGCGAGTGCGCGCAGTTCGTCGATCTTGGAGTCGAGCTCGGCGACGGGCTTTTCGAAGTCGAGGTAGGAGCGCATGTGATCCGGCATCAAATCAAGGGAGGGGTGCAACGCGCTTTGAGGGTCAGCGAAGCGGTGGCGGGTCGCAGGCCAAAATGACGCATTTTCAACAGCTTGTTGTCCGTTCGACTCGGCCCCGCCGTCTGGATGTTGCGCGGGTCCGCGGATCTTGCGGGCACGAGGACGCTCTTTCGTTTGATCGTGCGCCGAAGTCAAGGTGGCCGGCGCGCGCCAAGGGGTGGTTTGACCGCGGCGGCAACGCCTTCGAGGAAGTCTCGTTACCGCTTTATTTCTCCGCCAGGGGGTGGAGATCGCGCACCAGACTTTTGAGCCGCTCCTCGACCACATGGGTGTAGATCTGCGTGGTGGAGATATCGGTATGTCCGAGCAATGTCTGCACGATGCGCAGGTCGGCGCCGTTGTGCAGCAGGTGGCTGGCGAAGGCGTGACGCAGCACGTGCGGCGACACCAATCGCGGGGCGAGGCCGGCCGTGGCTGCGAGCTCCTTCAGGTCGCGGGCAAAGTGCTGCCGGGTCAGATGGCCGCTTTCGCCGAACGACGGAAACAGCCATTTTGCCGTCACAACGCTCGATTTCCGGCCGCCCTTCTGCGCCTCCATCGCCGCGAGATAGTCGGTCATCGCCTGGCGCGAGGCGTCGTTCAGCGGCACCAGCCGTTCCTTAGCCCCCTTGCCCCGGACCACGATCATGCGGGCGTCGTGCCGCGCCGCCGAGCGCGGCAGCGAGACCAGCTCGGAGACCCGCAAGCCCGTGGCGTAGAGCACTTCCAGGAGGCAATAGAGGCGCATGGCCCGCAACCGCTGCAGCACGGAAGTGCCGGGGGCCTCGGTCAGCGCCTTGGCGCGGGTCAGCATGCGGTCGACATCGGCGATCGACAGCACCTTTGGCAGCGTCCGTCCGCGCTTGGGACCCGACAGGATGGCGGCGGGATCGTCGCTGCGGATCCGCTCGCTCAGGAGGAAGCGGAACAGATGGCGGAGCGCCGACAATCGTCGCGCCACGCTGGAGGATTTGAAGCCGCGGGTATCGAGCTCGGCCAGGTAGTCGCGCAGGCTCTGGGTCTCTGCGACCGCAAAACTCTGGCGCTGGTGGGCGAGAAATTCCGAGAGATCGGAGAGATCGCGCCGATAGGCTTGCAACGTATTGTCGCCGGCGCCCTGTTCGGCCGCGAGCATGTCGAGGAACAGGTCGATCAGTTTGGCATCGGACAGTTTCGAACGCATCGGCGCGCCGTGGTTGTTGCTCCCCCAACGGGGCTGTTGCAGCCTAATCCCTATTTCTTGAGAAACTTGTCCTGGCCGATGGTGAACGTCATTTCCCGCGACTTCGGACTGACGAAATTAGCCAGCGCGAAAAGCGCGCCGTAGACGACCCCGCAGATCACGGCGAGCACGGTCAGGAAGCGGAACAGGCTGGGCATGGCGGCGCCTCAGGCGGGGACATTAACCTTGAAATCATCCAACATGTTCGCTCCCGCGTTGCAAGACTGAGCCCACCCCATCCGCCAATGTCCGGGACGGCGCCTGCCGCCGTTCGCGGCCTCCGGAAAGTCACGGGCACTAGCATGCGCATCCGCCGGAGTAGTATAGGTGCCCCAGAACGCGGCAGGACCGCGGCGAGCGGGCTCAATCATGACCGAGACCACCTCATCAGCTGCCGCTTGGCCATCCCGGGAGGGCGAAATTGTCGCCGCGCTGGACAAGCGCCTGATCGTGCTCGTCGGGATGATGGGGGCCGGCAAGTCGACCATTGGTCGGCGCCTGGCGGCGCGGCTGCGGTTGCCTTTCTTCGATGCCGATACCGAGATTGAGACGGCCCACCGCATGTCGATTCCCGAGATTTTCGAACGGTTCGGTGAGCCTTATTTCAGGGACGGCGAGGTGAGGGTGATCGCGCGCCTGCTCGACGGCGGGCCTGCGGTGCTCGCTCCCGGTGGCGGCGCGCTGACGCGCGGGGAGACGCGCCAGCGGATTCAGGACAAGGCGGTTTCGATCTGGCTCAAGGCCGATGCCGACGTGATCCTGCGCCGGGTCAGGCGTGGCCGGACCGATCGTCCGCTGCTGCAAACCGCCGATCCCGCCGCGACGCTGGACCGCCTGATCGCGGAACGCGAGCCGGTCTACAGGAACGCCGATCTGACGGTGTGGTCGCGCGACCTGCCGCACGAGAAGATCGTCGAGGAATGCGTCGAGGCGCTGCACGTGTATCTCTGCGGCCCGGCGACGGTGACGCCGCAAGACGCGCCGATATGACAGGAGCAAGATGACCGCGCCGCTCAAGCATTCCGATCCGATTCGTGTCGATGTCGCGCTCGGCGATCGCGCCTACGACATCGTCATTGGCCGCGACGTGCTGCAATCGCTGGGCACGCGCATCGCCGCGCTGCGACCCGGTGTGCGCACCGCCATTGTAACCGATCGGAATGTCGCCAGACATTGGCTCGCGCCGACCGAGGCTGCGCTGGCGCAGGCCGGCATTGCATCGTCAGCGATCGTCGTCGATGAGGGCGAGGGCTCGAAAACCTATGCCGGCCTCGAAAAGATCTCGGAAGCGCTGATCGCGGCCAGGATCGAGCGCAACGATCTCGTGGTCGCGCTCGGCGGCGGCGTGGTTGGCGACCTCGCCGGCTTTGCGGCCGCGATCCTGCGCCGTGGCGTCGATTTCGTTCAGGTGCCAACCTCGCTGCTCGCACAGGTCGACTCCTCCGTCGGCGGCAAGACCGGGATCAACTCCCCGCAAGGCAAGAACCTGCTCGGCGCGTTCCATCAGCCGGTGCTGGTGATCGCCGACACTGCGGTGCTCGATACGTTGTCGCCGCGCCAGTTCCGCGCCGGCTATGCCGAGGTCGCCAAATATGGCGTGCTCGGCGACGCGGCGTTCTTCGCCTGGCTCGAAGCCAACCATGACGATGTCTTCAAGGGCGGGGCGGCGCGCGAGCACGCCATTGCGACCTCGTGTCGCGCCAAGGCGGCGATCGTCGCACGCGATGAGCGCGAGACCGGTGAACGTGCGCTGCTCAACCTCGGCCATACTTTCGGCCATGCGCTGGAGGCCGCGACCGGTTTTTCCGACCGGCTGTTCCACGGCGAAGGCGTCGCCGTCGGCATGGTGCTGGCGGCGCAGTTCTCCGCCGAACTCGGCATGATCCCCGCGTCCGATGCCATGCGAATCGCGCACCATCTTGCCGCGGTCGGCCTGCCGACCCATCTTCAGGATATCGCCGGCTTCGCGCAGGAAGGGCTCGCCGATGCCGATGCGCTGATGGCGTTGATGGCGCAGGACAAGAAAGTGAAGCGCGGCAGATTGACTTTCATCCTGCTGGAAGCGATGGGCCGCGCAGTCATCACCGGGGATGTCGAGCCCGGACGTGTCAGGGATTTTCTGCAGGCCAAGCTCGCGGACAGCACTTGATGGGCTGCGCCGCGCATCGCAGACCCCGCCCCGACACGCCCGGCGCATCGAAGAAGTAGCGTTTCATGGACTGGATCGAATTCGCGATTGTGCTGTTCTGCCTGCTCGTTTCGGCGTTCTTCGCCGCGAGCGAGACCGCGTTGACCGGCGCCTCGCGCGCCAGCATGCTGCGGCTGTCGAAACAGGGGAACAGCGACGCCGTTGTTGTCTCCGACCTCATCGCCCAGCGCGAGCGGCTGATCGGCGCGCTGCTGCTCGGCAACAACATCGCCAATATCGGGGCGTCGGCGATCGCCACCAGCATCTTCACGACCTGGTTCGGCGAGGTCGGCGTGCTCTATGCCACCGCGGTCATGACCGTTCTGGTCGTGATCTTTGCCGAAGTGCTGCCGAAAACCATCGCCTTCAACGCGCCGGATCGTCTTGCGCTGGCCGTCGCCCGCCCGATGCAAGTCACAGTGGTCGTGCTGGGCCCCGCGCTGGCCGTGATCGAAGCTATCGTCCGCGCACTGATGCGCGTGTTCGGCGTCAAGATCGGCGCCAACCAGCCTCTGCTGTCGCCGATCGAGCGCTTGCGTGGCGCGGTCGATCTCCTGCATCACGAGGGCAAGGTGGAGAAGCAGGATCGTGACATGTTCGGCGGGCTGTTGGATCTGCGCGAACTCCAGGTGTCCGACGTGATGATTCATCGCACCGAGATGGTCACCGTCAACGCCGACCTGCCGCCGGAGGAACTCGTGGGCGAGGTCCTGGCCTCGGAATATACCCGCATTCCGCTGTGGCGCGAGAAGCCGGAGAACATCATCGGCGTGTTGCACGCCAAGGATCTGTTGCGCGCGATCCGCGCCTCCGAAGGCGACGCGTCGCACATCGACGTGTCAGCGATCGCGCTGCCGCCGTGGTTCGTGCCGGAAATGCGTCCCGTGTCGGAACAGCTCAAGGCATTCCGCCGCCGCAAGACCCACTTCGCGATGGTGGTCGACGAATATGGCGAGGTCGAGGGCATCGTCACGCTCGAAGACATTTTGGAGGAAATCGTCGGCGACATCTCCGACGAGCAGGACGTCGTCGTCGCCGGCGTCCGCGCCCAGCCGGACGGCTCTGTGGTGGTCGACGGTTCGGTGCCGATCCGCGACCTCAATCGGGCGATGGACTGGGGTCTTCCCGACGAAGAGGCGACCACGGTTGCGGGGCTCGTGATCCATGAGGCGCGGTCGATCCCCGACCGTGGCCAGAGTTTCACCTTCCACGGCTTTCGCTTCCGCGTTCTGCGCCGCGAACGCAACCGCATCACGGCGCTGCGGATCGTGCCGGTGCCGCGCGACGGCGAGGTCGATGACCAGAAGCCGAAACGTGCCGGGACGGCGTTCTGATCTCATACCTGCGGTGTCATCGTCCGCGCCGCGAGATCTCAGCCGCCTTCGCCCGGCGCCTGGGCGTGGATGGCGAGCGCATGGACGGAACCACTGATCTCCTCGGAGAGGGTTGCGTTGATCATGCGATGGCGTTCGATCCGGCTCTTTCCCTTGAAGGCCGGCGACACAATATAGACTCGGAAATGCGTCTCACCGCCGACCCGGTGGCCGGCATGCCCCTCATGCAGATGTGATTCGTCTTTCACCTCGAGGCTTTCCGGCGAGAAAGCTTCGCGCAACTTCTGTATGATAGCGTTTTGGGTGGTCATGGCGCTTAATTTACGCACGAGGCGTGGCACCGCGTCAACGCCCGGACGGCGGATGAGAGCAATTTGCAATGTCAAGACTTGAAGCCTTTGCGATTGCGTAGTCAAAGAGGACATGCCGATCGATTCATCGAAATTCTTCGACTCCATTCGCATCAAGCCGAACAAGGCCGCCGCGAAGCAGCAGGCGCGCGCGCGCGAAAACGCCGTGATGATGTGCGAATGGCCCGAATGCAAGGACAAGGGCTCGCATCGCGCGCCCAAGGGCCGGAATAACGCGCGGGAGTACTGGCATTTCTGCCTCAACCATGTGCGCGAATATAACCAGTCGTATAATTTCTTTTCCGGCATGAACGACGAGGCGATCGCGCGCTATCAGAAGGATGCGCTGACCGGCCATCGACCGACCTGGAAAATGGGCGCCAATACCAGCCCCGGGCGCGGCAAGGGCGGCGTCGAGGGCGAATTGGACGGCGCGTCCGATCCCTTCAGCATGTTCAGCGAGCTGAACGGCAGGTGGCGACCTGGACCGAATGCCGCACCCAAGGCCGAAGGCCGCAAGGTCTTCAACGCCGAGCGCAAGGCGCTGCAGGTCATGGGGCTCGGTCCGGACGCGACGCTCGAAGACGTCAAGGTGAAATACAAGGCGCTGGTGAAGCAGCACCACCCTGATGCCAATGGCGGCGACCGTTCGACCGAAGATCGCCTGATCGAGATCATCAAGGCGTATAATTACCTCAAGACCGTCGTCCGCGAGAGCTAGCGGTCTTGGCTGGCGATGAGGCGATCGTCTCGTCTCACGCCCGCTTGGCGTCAATGCTGCGCGTGAGCCGGCTTCGGTCCAAGATAGAGCGAACTCGGCCGGATCAGGCGGCCGGTGCGCTGCTGTTCCCGGGCGTGTGCCGTCCAGCCTGCTGATCGGGCGACCGCGAAGATCGGTGTGAACGCCTGACGCGGGATCCCCAATGCATCGAGCAGGATCGCGGTGAAGAACTCGACATTGGTTTCAAGTCGGCGATCGGGCTTTTCGCGCTGCAGTGCCCCGCGAATATAGGTTTCGACCTCGCTTGCGAAGGGGAGGTCCGCGCCATTGGACGCCAGCCGTTCGATTGCCGCCTTCAGGACGTCGGCGCGGGGATCGCGGACTTTATAAATGCGATGGCCAAAACCCATCAGCCGCTCGCCGCGGAGAAGTGCCGCGTCAACCCAAGGCTTGATCCGCTCGCTCGTGCCGATGGCATCCAGCATTTCCAGGACCGGCTCCGGTGCGCCGCCATGCAGCGGCCCGGTCAACGCACAATAGCCGCCGGTAACTGCCGCGAACAGATCGGCCTGCGTCGATGCAATGACGCGCGTCGTGAAGGTTGAGGCGTTCATGCCGTGATCGCACACCGTGACGAAATAGGCATCGAGCGCCGCGACCTCGCGTGGGGCGGGCTTTCGGCCGAGCAACATCGATAGTGTATCGGCGGCATGGCTCGCGCTCCGCTCCGGCGCGATCGCGTCGCCGCCCGTGGCGCGCTGCACCAGTGCGCCCGCGATCACCGCAAGCGCGCCGACGATCACGGCTTCCGGCTCGAGCCCGCTCTCGGCCCGCAGCCCCGCGATTCCAGCGCGAAAACCGTCGACGATCGACAGGCCACGCGCCGCGCCAAGCAGTTCCGGAAGCCGCGCGAATGCGCGCTCCCGTGCCGCGCCCAGGCTTGCGCGCACATTGGCTTCGCTGAGCACCTGCCCAGTTGCGGCGTTCCACAGTCGTGCAGTCACGCCCTCGAAGCTCGATTGGGCGGCAAGCTCGGCGACATGGTCGCCCGCGATGATGAGTTCGCCGCGCTCGCCGTCGACATGGCTCAGCACGGTTTCGGCGGCCGGCACGCCGTCCAGACCGATCTGGCTCTTGGTCAATTGGATGTTCATGAGCAGGGATCTCCTTATCGAGATGAAAAGTGGATCCTCTCGACAGATTGATCAATCTTGATTATATTAATCAATATGAAAAAATCCGATCCCCTTTATCTGTCTGCCCGGGAGGCCGCTGCGGAGCTGGCGATCTCGCCGGCCTCGCTCTACGCTTATGTCAGCCGCGGCCTGATCCGGTCCGAGCCATCGCCGGATACGCGCAGCCATCGTTATCGGGCCGAGGATATCAGGGGATTGAAGCAGCGCCGCGCGCCGTCGCCCGCGCCGAAGGGCATGCGCAGTTTCGATGCGGAGCTTCCGGTGCTGGATTCGGCTGTCTCCACCATCACCGAGGCGGGGCCGATCTATCGAGGTGTGAACTGCGTCGATCTCGCAGCAACGGACGCGCTGGAGCATGCCGCGACGCTGCTGTGGGATGTTACCGGCGTCGACCCCTTCGCGGCCGACAACCTTCCGCAGGTCTCGATCGAAATGCGCGCGATCGCGGATGCCGCGCGTCGTGCCGCGCCGATCGATCGGACCATCGCAGTACTCGCGCTTGCGGCCAGCGCCGATCCCGGGGCATTCACCCGAGCGCACGATGGCCGCGCCATGGTCGGTGGCCGCATCGTGCGGCTCGTGCTCGCGACCATGCTCAATTGCGAGCCGTCGGCAGAGCCGCTGCATCTGCAGATCGCCAAGGCCTGGGCGGGTGAGCACAAGCACGCGGCCGATCTGATCCGCCGCACGCTGGTGCTGCTCGCCGATCACGAGCTCAACGCGTCGGCGTTCACGGTGCGCTGCGCAGCGTCCACCGGGCTCAATCTCTACGACGCGGTGATCGCGGGCCTTGCGGCGCTGAAGGGGCCGAAGCATGGCGGCGCTGGCGTGCTGGCCTCGCGACTGGTCAAGACGCTAATCGACACCGACGTCGCCCCGTTTATTCGCGAGCGCGTCGCGCTGGGAGAACGCTTTCCCGGCTTCGGTCACGGGGTCTACAAGCGCGGTGATCCCAGGGCGATTTCACTATTGGAGGCGCTCGCGCGCGCCGGCGCGCCGCGCAAATTCACCAAGGAGGTCCCGGAACGGATCGCCGAAGCCACCGGTGAGTTCGTCAACATCGATTATGTGCTGGCCGTGCTGGTGCACAGCCTGCGGCTGCCCGCGGGCAGCGAACTGACGATCTTTGCGATCGCTCGCACGGTCGGATGGATCGCCCATGCCAGCGAACAATTGCAGCAGGGAGGGCTGATCCGGCCTCGCGCCCGCTATGTCGGACCGATCCCCGGACGCGGTGCCGCTATCGTCGGCGGGTAGGATCAAGGCGCAAGAGGCTTAGCCCGGGCCGCGTTCCGTTGCCGGCGCACCAGCGCCGTTCTGGCGGCGGCGAACGGCCCACGTGACGAGCGCGACGATCGACGCGCCGACGATCACCGCGATGATCCAGTAGTGCTTGAGGCCGACATGGTGCGGGATGCCGCCATAGCGATGCAGCGCCGATATGGCCAGGACGCCCGGCAGCACATGCGCCGGCGCCCAGAGCAGGATGGCCGGGATATTGACGGCGTAGAAGCGCGCAGGAGCCATGCCGAGTGCGCCGGCCGTGAGGGGCACGAAGGCGCGGATCGGCGGTACGAAGCGGGCAAAGAAAACCGCCCAGGTGCCCCAGCGGCGGAAGAAGGTTTCGCTCTGCACCAGCACGCGCGGGTAGCTCGACAGCGGCCACGACGAAAGGATTTCACGTTGCCTGCGATGCCCGATCCAGAATGCCGAGCCGTCGCCGAGCAGGGCACCTGCGATCGCGGCCAGCAGCACCCATTGCAGCTTCAGGTCGCCGCCCGGCACCAGCGCGCTCAGCGCCAGGATGACGGTCGAGCCCGGAACGACCGAGCCCGCGACTGGCACGGCTTCCAGCAGAGCGGCGAGGAAAAGCGTCAGATAGGCAAGCCACGCATGGGCCGATACGAATGTGATGAGAGGGTCAATGAAGGAGGCCACAAGATTCCTGCGTTGCTTGCCGAATACATACCGCCGAACGGTTTCGACCCAAGGGGTGTCAGGTCGAAAAGCGGCATTCAAATCAAAAGTTTGCCAGTCCACCGACGATCGACGGCGAACGACCATTCGTGGACGTCGGAAAGTGGGCATTCGCACCTGTCATAACAAGGGACGAGAGGGAACGTGCCCTGAGTCCCGGCCGAGCCCGTTTTTCGGTCGCAGTGACCCGCACGGGCGGAAATACGGCGTGATTCGCAGGGCAGCCTTCCAAAAACCGCGTCCCATGCTTATCTCCATGAACAGACAAGCGAACTTTGATCGGGCGGCGGGCTTCTGCCCGCCCGTGCTCTCTGCTAGATTTGGGAGAAGCTCCCCCTACCGCAGCCATGCCGAAAATCTGGTTTCGGGAACGCCCGGGACCTCGGAGGATTGATGACGACCGCCGCCTTGACCACAACACAGGAGATCACCGGGCTGCCTGACATGAAGGTGTCGGTCCGGCAGGTATTCGGGATCGACAGCGACCTCGAAGTACCTGCCTATGCCGAAGTTGACCCGCATGTGCCCGAAGTCGACACCGACTACCGTTTTGACCGCGCCACGACGCTCGCCATTCTTGCCGGCTTCGCGCGCAATCGCCGCGTGATGGTCACCGGCTATCACGGCACCGGCAAATCGACCCATATCGAGCAGGTCGCAGCCCGGCTGAACTGGCCGTGCGTGCGCGTCAATCTCGACAGCCATATCAGCCGTATCGATCTGGTCGGCAAGGACGCCATCATCGTCAAGGAAGGCAAGCAGGTCACCGAGTTCCGCGACGGCATTCTGCCCTGGGCCTTGCAGCACAATGTCGCGCTGGTGTTCGACGAATATGACGCCGGCCGCCCGGACGTGATGTTCGTGATCCAGCGCGTGCTGGAAGTCTCGGGCCGGCTGACCCTGCTCGACCAGAACAAGGTGATCAAGCCGCACCCCGCGTTCCGGCTGTTCTCGACCGCCAACACGGTCGGGCTTGGCGATACCTCGGGCCTCTATCATGGCACCCAGCAGATCAACCAGGGCCAGATGGACCGCTGGTCGATCGTCACCACGCTGAACTACCTCGCTCATGACGAGGAGGTCGAGATCGTGCTGGCGAAGGCGCATCACTATCGCACCCAGGAGGGCCGCGACATCGTCAACAAGATGGTGCGCCTGGCGGACCTGACCCGCAACGCCTTCGCCAATGGCGATCTGTCAACCGTGATGAGCCCGCGCACGGTGATCACCTGGGCGGAAAACGCCGAGATTTTCGGCGATATCGGTTTTGCCTTCCGCGTCACCTTCCTCAACAAATGCGACGAGCTGGAGCGTCCGCTGGTCGCGGAGTTCTACCAGCGCTGCTTCAATGCCGAGTTGCCGGAATCGGCTGTCAACGTGGCGCTGAGCTGATTTTTCACCTCTCCCCGGACGCGGGGAGAGGCAGAGGCCACGATGACGACATCGAACATCAAATTCCGCACCGGGACCAAGGAAGCGCCGAACGAGCCGTTCAAGCGCGCGGTGACCGGTGCCTTGCGCGCGATTGCGAAAAAGCCTGAGCTCGAGGTGAGTTTCGCGTCCGAACGGCCGGGCCTGGCGCCCGGCAAGGCGCGGCTGCCGGAGCCGGCGCGCAAGATGACCAAGCGCGATGCGGCGATCGTGCGCGGACATGCCGATTCCATCGCGCTGAAGCTCGCCTGCCACGATCCCCGGCTGCACCGCAAGCTGATGCCCGCCAATCCGCAGGCGCGCGGCGTGTTCGAGGCGGTGGAGCAGGCTCGGGTGGAGGCGATCGGCGCGCGGCGGATGTCTGGTGTTGCGAAAAATCTCACCGCGATGCTCGACGATCATTTCCATCGCGGCAAATATGACGAGATCACCGACCGCGCCGATGCGCCGCTCTCGGATGCGCTCGCCATGCTGGTGCGCGAGCGTCTCACCGGGCAAGCGCCGCCCGCGGCGGCCAAGAAGATGGTCGACCTGTGGCGGTCGACCCTGGAAGACAAGATCGGGGCGCGGCTCGACCGGCTCGATCGTTTGGTGGAGGATCAGACCAGGTTCGGCGACGCCGTGCATGATCTGTTGACCGCGCTCGATCTCGGTGACGAGCGTAATATGGACGGCGACGAGGACGAGAACGACGACGACAATCGCGACGGCGAAAGCGACCAGTCCGGCGCGGAAGGCTCGCCGGACGGCGATGCCGCGCAGGAGATGAGTGCCGACCAGGCGCAGGCGACATCGGAGGAGATGTCGGAAAGCGCGATGGAGGCGGCGCAGGCCTCGACCAGCGACACCTTCGACGATGGCGAGCTCGGCGACGACGAGACGCCGGGCGAGGCGACGCGGCCCAATCGCAGCGGTGCCAACGAGCCGCGCGGGCCGGAATATCACGCCTTTGCGCCGAAATTCGACGAGGTCGTCAACGCGGAGGACCTCTGCGACCATGACGAACTGGAGCGGCTGCGTTCCTATCTCGACAAGCAGCTCGCGCATCTGCAAGGCATCGTCGCGCGGCTCGCCAACCGGCTGCAGCGGCGCCTGATGGCGCAGCAGAACCGCGCCTGGGAGTTCGATCTCGAAGAGGGCATTTTGGATCCCGCGCGGCTGTCGCGCGTGGTGACCGATCCCTATCATCCGCTGTCGTTCATGCACGAGAAGGAAGCGACCTTCCGGGACACCGTGGTGACGCTGCTTCTGGACAATTCCGGCTCGATGCGCGGCCGGCCCATCACGGTTGCGGCGACCTGTGCCGACATTTTGGCGCGGACGCTGGAGCGCTGCGGCGTCAAGGTCGAGATCCTGGGTTTCACCACGCGCGCCTGGAAGGGCGGCCAATCCCGCGAAGCCTGGCTTGCCGCCGGCAAGCCGGCCAATCCCGGCCGCCTCAACGATTTGCGCCATATCATCTACAAGTCCGCGGACGCGCCGTGGCGGCGCTCGCGCAAGAACCTCGGCTTGATGATGCGCGAGGGGCTCTTGAAGGAAAACATCGACGGCGAGGCGCTGGACTGGGCGCACAAGCGCCTGCACGGCCGCGCCGAGCAGCGCAAGATCCTGATGATGATCTCCGACGGCGCGCCGGTCGACGATTCCACGCTGTCGGTCAATCCTGGCAATTATCTGGAGCGGCATCTGCGCCACGTCATCGAGGAGATCGAGACGCGCTCGCCGGTCGAGCTGATTGCGATCGGCATCGGCCACGACGTGACGCGCTACTACCGCCGCGCGGTGACCATCGTCGACGCCGAGGAGCTCGGCGGTGCGATCACCGAGAAGCTCGCCGAGCTGTTCAGCGAGACCCATGGTGCGCCGCCCGCCCCGACGACCCGGCGCCGGCTGCATTCGTAAAATGCAGTGAGCGAGCGAGCCTCCCGCCGCCAGTTTGTACGCCACGCGGCCGCGCTGTCGATTCTCGCGGCATCCCGCACCGTTGATGCGGAGCCACAGAGGCGCGGCGCGGTGGACGAATTTTCCGTCACCGCACCGGCTTCGATCGAGGTGAACGGGCGGCCGCTTGCCGCGTTCGATCCGCGGGACCATGCGCATGTGCGGTTCGGCGCACTGGAGTATCGCAGCGGGCTGGTCCTGACCTCGCGCTATCCCGGCTTTGGCGGGCTGTCCGGCATCCGCCTCGACGCCAAGGGCGAGCGCTTCATCGCGATCAGCGACAAGGGCGGCTGGTTCACCGGCCGCATCGTCTATTCCGGCCGCGCGATGACCGGCCTTGCCGATGTCGAGGCAGCGCCCTTGCTCGGGCCGGACGGGCGGCCGATCACGGCACGCGGCTGGTTCGATTCGGAATCGATCGCGCTCGACGGCAGCGTCGTCTATATCGGGCTCGAGCGCGTCAACCAGGTGCTGCGCTACGATTTCGCCGAAGGTTTTACGCGTGCGCGGGGTGAGGTGGTGGCGATGCCGCCGGCCGTGAAAAGGCTTCCCTTCAACAAGGGACTGGAAGCCCTGGTCGTGGTGCCCAAGGGCCTGCCGCTGGCCGGCACCCTGATCGCGATCTCCGAGCGCGGCCTCGACGAGAAGGGCAACCTGATCGCCTTCCTGGTCGGCGGCCCATCGCCCGGACAGTTCAGCGTTCGCCGCACGGAAAATTTCGACATCAGCGATGCGGTGATCCTGCCATCCGGCGATCTGCTGGTCCTGGAGCGCAAGTTCTCGCTCGTCTCCGGCGTCGGCATCCGCATCCGGCGGGTCGCATTGAAGGACATCGCGCCCGGCGCGCTGGTCGACGGGCCTTCGATCTTCGATGCCGGCCTCAGTGAGGAGATCGACAACATGGAAGGCATCGACGCCCACGTGACGGACGAGGGCGACACCGTGCTGACCCTGGTGTCCGACGACAATTTCTCGCTGATCCAGCGCACGCTGCTCTTGCAGTTCACCCTGGTGAAGTAAACTCATCGAAAGTCGCCTCTCACCCCCGGACATCGTCATGAGCGCCCTGTTTTCCCCGATCAAGCTGCGCGGCCTGCATCTGAAGAACCGCATCATGGTCTCGCCGATGTGCCAGTATTCGGCGGTCGATGGCGCGGCCAATGACTGGCATTTCACGCATATCAACTCGCTGGCGCTCTCGGGTGCCGCGATGTTCTGCATCGAGGCCACTCATGTCGAGGCGATCGGGCGCATCACGCCGGGTTGTCTCGGCCTCTATGACGACGCCAACGAAGCGGCGCTGACACCCATCCTCGCCGCTGCGCGAAAACATTCCAGGGCGGCGATTGGGATGCAGCTCGCGCATGCCGGCCGCAAGGGCTCCAGCCACCGGCCCTGGCAGGGCGGACAGCAGATCCCGCTCGCCGAGGGCGGCTGGGGGAGCGTGGCGCCCTCTGCCGTGCCGCACAAGGAGGGCGAAGCCGCGCCCGGCGAACTCGACGACGCAGGACTTGCCCGCATCCGCGATGCCTTCGTCGCCGCCGCTCGCCGTGCCGAGCGGCTCGGCATCGATGCGCTGGAGCTGCACGGCGCGCATGGCTACCTCCTGCATCAATTCCTGTCGCCGCTCTCGAACCGGCGCACCGACCGCTATGGCGGGTCGCTCGAAAACCGCATGCGCTATCCGCTGGAGGTGTTCGACGCGGTGCGCGCGGCGTTCCCGGAACGCAAGCCGGTCGGCATCCGGGTCTCGGCGCCCGACTGGATCGAG